>Ga0075433_10003964_pt1 | contig 11463 bp, 7 predicted proteins | sample RhiMethybrSRZTD2_FD_75299 | JGI IMG/M metagenome (GOLD analysis project Ga0075433, IMG submission 75299) | Populus rhizosphere microbial communities from Tennessee, USA - Rhizosphere MetaG P. TD hybrid SRZTD2 | ecosystem: Host-associated > Plants > Roots > Rhizosphere > Soil | place: USA... | reverse complement strand
GGCTCTGCCTGTTCGGGATCATCGTCGCGAAGATCACGCCGCCGTTTCTCATGAGCGAGATGCTGGTGCGGATGAGCCGCAATTCGGTCCTCGTGCTCTCGCTCCTGATTCCGATCCTCGCGGGCCTGGGCTTGAACTTCGGCATCGTGATCGGGGCGATGGCGGGACAGATCGGGGCGATCCTCATCGTCCACTGGGGAATCCCCGGGATCGGGGGCTTCGCTCTCGCGTGGATCATCGCGACGCCGATCGCCATCGTGCTCGGGATCGCGACCGGCTCGCTGTTCAATCGCGCGAAGGGACGCGAGATGGTGAGCGGCCTGATCGCCGGGTTCTTCGCCAACGGGCTCTACCAGCTTCTTTTTCTCTTTGCCGTCGGCTCGATCATCCCGTTCCACAGTGCGTCGATGATCCTCCCGCAGGGATATGGCCTCCGAAACACCGTGGATCTGAACACGATCCAGTACGCGATCGACGGCCTGATCCCGCTGCGTTTCCAGATGCAGGGCGTGGAAATCCGCGTGCCCGTCGTCTCCTATGTCATCATCGTCGCCTTCTGCCTGGTCACGCTCTGGTTTTTCCGAACGCGGCTCGGTCAGCAGTTCCGCGCCATGGGCCAGGATCCCCACGTCGCCGCGATCGCCGGAATCGCCGTGGAGCGAAACCGGATCGTGGCCACGGTGCTTTCCACCGTGCTCGCGGCCTGGGGCCAGCTCCTCTTCCTCCAGAACATCGGCACGCTCAACACGTATAGCTCGCACGAGCAGGTTGGGATGTTCGCGATCGCGGCTCTTCTGGTCTCCGGCGCAACCGTGTCACGAGCCACCGTCGGCCAGGCGCTCCTCGGCACGGTGCTCTTCCACACGCTCTTCGTGGTTTCGCCGCTGGCAGGGAAGGCGCTGGCGGGGGATGCCCAGATCGGGGAATACTTCCGCGTCTTCGTGGCCTACGCCGTCATCACCGTCGCGCTCGTCCTTCACGCGTGGCAGTCCACGCGGGCCGCCCAGGAGGCCCGCAAGGCGACCCGCTAAGCGGCCGACCTGCCTCCGGGGGCTTCCGGCGATTCCGCGCCCACGGTTTTCAGGATGGCGCGGAAACGCGGATCGGAGCGCACCCGATTGAATCTCGGCGCCACCGGAAGCCAGATCAGGGCGCGGTCGTGCCCCCTCACGGCGCGGTCGAGGTACTCGAGGGCCCGGTCCATCTCCCCGAGAGCGACGTACACCGCGGCAACGCTGTAGGACGAAACGAATTTCCGCTTCCCGATCTCCTCGAGCTCCTGAAGCATGCGCTCCGCCTCGTCGCGTCGGCCCGCGAGCGCGTAGGCGTGGGTGATCGCGGTGAGGGAATACGTGGAGGCACCGCTCACCTCTTTCGCTTTCTCAAATGCCTCGATCGCTTCCTGGTACTTGCCCATCTGCTCGAAGATCCCGCCAAGCTGGCTGTAGGCGCGCGCGAAGCCTGGGTCCTGTTCCAGGGTTTTCTCGATCAGCGCGATCGCCTGGTGGTACTTCCCCGCGTAGAATTGGTAGCCGCCGGCGTCGGCGCTGATCGAAGGCGAGAGCGGGTCCAGGGATTGGGCGATGGCAATCTCCGCGATTCCCTCGTCGAAACGCTTGAGCGAGACGAGATGGTCGGCGAACCAGTGATGCGCGGTTGCGTAGTTCGGGTTCAGGCCGATGGCCCGCCGGAAGTCCCGTTCCGCGCCCTCCCGGTCCCATTCGTAGCTCCCCTTGACGGTCCCGAGCGAGGTGTACGCCTCCGCGGAGCCTGGATCCATCTCGAGCGCTCTCAGGGCGGCCGCCTTGCCCTTCGGATAGGACTCGTGCGAATCCGCCAGGTTGTAGTTGCCCAGCGTAATGTAGTAGTCGGCGATCCCCGCGTACGCCGGGGCGTACGTCGGATCGCGCTCGATTGCTTCCTGGAAAAAATGAAGCGCGCGTTTGAGCCCTCCCTCGGAGCGCTTTTCCCAGTGATAGCGTCCCTTGAGGTAGGAATGATAGGCCTCGGGGTCGATGGTGCGCGGCCGCGCGAGCCGGGCCACTTCCTGGGGGGTGATGGTCACCTGGATCTCTCCCGCGATGGCCTTCGCGACTTCGCTCTGCAGAGAGAGGATATCTCCGACATCCCGTTCGTAGGTCTCGGCCCAGAGGTGCCGGTCGGTCGCCGTGTCCACCAGGAGGGCGGTGATGCGAACGCGATCCCCCGAGTGAAGCACCGACCCTTCGACGATCGCATCCACCTCGAGGGCGCGCGCGATCTCGGCCAGCGCGACCCGCGCCCCCTTGTAGCGCATCACGGACGTTCGCGAGATCACGCGCAGCGCGCGGATCTTCGCGAGCCCGGCGATCAAGGCCTCGGTCATCCCGTCCGCGAAATAGTCCTGCTCCGGATCGCGTGACAGGTTCTCGAGCGGCAGCACCGCGATCGATTCGATTCGCCGGCTCCCGGCGCCGCGCTCGGCCTCCCCGCGCGCGAAGGAGGCCGGAACCGCCGCGCATACGCGACGCAGATCCGCGTTCAGCTCGCGCGCCGTCTGGTACCGGCGTGCCGCATCCTTATGCAGGAGTCTGAGGATCACGCTCTCGAAGAGCCGCGAGAGCTCGGGTTGGATTTCCGTTGGCGGCGTGGGAGGACGATGGACGATGGCGTCGACCAGTGCGGTAGGAAGCCGCTCCTGAAACGGCAGACGGCCGGTTCCCATTTCGTAGAGCATGACCCCGAGCGCATAGAGGTCGGATCTGAAATCGCTTTGCCCGGTGAGGAGCTGCTCGGGCGCCATGTAGGGGAGCGTCCCTGAGACGACGCTCTCCCCGGTGTATTCCGCCGTCTCGGCCCGCTCAAGCATCGGTCCACGCAACGTGGCGAGCCCGAAGTCGAGCACCTTCGCCCAGCCCTTGGGAGTCACGATCACGTTCTCGGATTTGAGATCGCCGTGGACGACTCCCTGGTCGTGCGCTTCCTCCAGAGCTTCGGTGATCTGGCATCCGATCGACGCGGCGTCCGCTTCGCTGAGCGCCCCTCCCGCGATCTTCTGCGCGACGGTCTGCCCCGGGATGTACTCCATGACCAGGAAATCCGTGCCCTCCTGCCGGTCCAGATCGTAGATCGTCGCGATGTGGGGATGATTGAGCTGGGAGAGCGCGAGCGCCTCCCGGCGAAACCGTTCCCGGGCCGCATCGTCGGAAAGAGCGCCCGGAGGCAGCACCTTGAGCGCGACGTCGCGGCCCAAGCGCTCGTCGCGGGCGCGGTGCACCACGCCCATGCCGCCCGCGCCGATCTGCTCCACGACGCGATAATGGGACAACGTCCTGCCGATCATGACCCGTCACTATATCCCGGAATTGGGGTACCATTCGAGCTTCCATGCCCTTTTCCATCGAAGGCGCCGACCTCATCACGATCGGGCTCCTGGTCCTGCTCGAAGCAGCGCTGAGCGCGGACAACGCACTCGTGTTGGCGGTGCTCGTGCTTCCCCTCCCGAGACGGCAGCAGAAAAAGGCGCTCCAGTACGGCATCATCGGTGCCTTCGCCTTCCGGATCGCCGCGACCCTCTCCGCCGTGCACTTGATCCATTGGGAGTGGGTGAAGCTCATCGGCGGACTCTATCTCCTCTATCTTCCCATCAAACACTTTTGGAGCCACCCCGATGACGCGCGGCGCGCGGCCGGTCCTGCCGCGTCCACAATCTTGGGACTATCGCTCTTTTGGACGACGGTGGTCCGCGTGGAGTCCACCGACATCGTGTTCGCCATCGATTCGATCCTGGTTGCGGTGGGAATGTCCCGGAAGCTCTGGGTGATTCTCTCGGGCGGACTACTCGGGATCATCGCGATGCGGGTGCTCATCGGGCAGATTCTCTCCCTGGTCCGCCGCTATCCGGCGATCGTGGACGGGGCCTATGTCATCGTGGCCTGGGTGGGGGTGAAGCTCCTGTTGGAGTACCTCTTTGTGATGCGCGTCATCGGGTTCGAGATTCCTCGATGGATCGGCATCGGCATCGTGCTTGTCCTCTTCGTGCTCAGCACGATCTACGCGATGGTCAAAGGAAGGGCCGCCGCGGGGGGATCCCCGCGACCGCCGGAGGAAGAATGAGCCAACGGTCCCTCCCAGCGGCGTTGCTCGTGGCCGTCTGCTTCGCGGCGCCTCCGGCGAGCGCGGGGCTTCCTCCCTATGCCGAGGAGTCGGGCGTCATCTCGACGACGCCGGGCACCGACGACGGGGCGGTCGCGGCGATGCTGAACCCCGCGCAATGGGGGCTCCTCGAGCGGTCGGAGGCGGCCCTCTGGTGGTCGGATGACCAGGTCCTGGGCGACCGCCGTGACGACTATGGCCTCTCGATCGGGCGGGGGCTCGGCTTCTCCTACCGGCATCGGATCCTGCCCGCTCCGGGCGGGCCGCGCGGGGTGGGGGATTACCAGATCGGGCTCGGTTGGGGGGATGAGGCCCACGCCGGGGGCATCGCGTACGGCTTCTCCGGCCCGGGCCGCTCCGTGTTCGACCGAAAGAACTTTCTCGCGCTGGGAAGCATTCTCCGGCCGACTCCCTGGCTATCGCTTGGGTCTGCGGGACGGATCGCGTCGGGCGGGAGCCAGGGCACCCTGGACCTGGGCATAAGGCCGCTCTCCGATCCGCGCGTTCTTCTCTTCGCCGGCTATGCCATCGAAAGCGAGCAGCATTGGGACGACGGCGCCGTGTCCGGAGGCGTCGCGCTCCGCCCGATCCCGGGACTTGAGCTCGGGGGAAGATGGAGCGAGAACGAGCGCTTTCAGCTCACGCTGGGGCTCACGCTCGCGCGCACCGGGTTCCGGACGCTCACCCAGTTCGACCGGTCGGATCGCGGCACCACCGACTACGTCGTGCGCTTGAGTCCGCCCGTCCGCGGGCTCGACCCGGCCGGACGGCTCTTCCGCGGGCGGCGCTTTCTCGAGATGAACTTGAAAGGAGAGGCGGTCTATCAGGCCTACCGCTTCTTCGACGATCGCTCGCTCCCGCTGAGACGGATCCTCGACGACATCCAATTCGCGATCGACGAACCCACCGTGGGGGGCGTGGCGATCAACCTTTCGGGATTCGACGGGAACGTGGATATGATCTGGGAGGTGCGGGAGAAGCTCCTCGACCTCAAGCGCGCGGGGAAGAAGTCGGTCATCTATATCGATCGGGCCGGGGCCGCGGAATACTATCTCGCCACCGCGTCCGACCGGATCATCATGGATCCTTTTGGAACCCTCCTGATTCCGGGCGTCCAAACATCGCGCACCTATATGAAAGACACACTCGAGAAGCTCGGCCTGGGCTTTGAGGAGTGGCGCTACTTCAAGTACAAGTCTGCGTTGGAGGCTTTTTCCCGGAGGGACATGTCGGACGCGGATCGCGAGCAGCGCGGCGATCTCGTCCGCGCGACCTACGAGGAAATGGCCGCGGGGATCGCGGGCTCGGGAAGGATGACGCGGGCCCAGTTCGATTCGACGGTGAATCAGGAGCCCTACGTGAGCGCCCGCCGTCTTCTCGAGCTTCATTGGATCGATGAGGTCGGAGGCTCGGACGCGTTGCGCGACGCCGCGAAGACGGTCGCGGGCCGCCGGGTACTCCTCTCCAAGCCCCGCGCGATTCGGTCCCAGCGGTGGCAGCCGGACGAAGCCTGGGGCCCCAGGCCGACCATCGTTCTCGCCTACGCGGTCGGCGATTGCGCCATGGACACCGGCATTCGCGGCCGCGAGACGTCCCGTGCGCTCAAGAAGTTCCGCGAGCGTCGGAACGTCAGGGCGGTCGTCATGCGGGTCGATTCCCCGGGAGGCGATCCCCTGGCATCCGATCTCGTCGCCCGCGAGGTGAAGGCATACCGTGGGGCGAAGAAGCCTCTCTACGTGAGCCAGGGAAGGGTCGCGGCCAGCGGCGGCTACTGGATCAGCATGGACGGTGCGAGGATCACGGCTTCGCCTTTCACGATCACGGGATCGATCGGGGTCATCGGAGGCTGGGTTTGGAACGAGGGGCTCGGGAAAAAGCTCGGCATGAGGTCGGACCGCGTGCAGATCGGGCATAGCGCGGACCTCATGGGCGGCCTGACCCTTCCGCTCCTCGGGGTGAAGATCCCGGAGCGGAACCTGGACGAGCACGAGCGCGTAGTGGTGAAGCGCGGGATCCTCGAGCTCTACGACGATTTCACGAACCGCGTGGCGGAAGGGCGTGGAATCGAAGTAGGGCGGGTGCGAGAAATCGCGGAGGGGCACGTCTACGCCGGGCGCGCGGCGCTGGGCCTCCGTCTCGTCGACGAAATCGCCTCGCTCGATCGAACGATCGAGGAAGCGAAGACTGCCGCGGGCATACCCAAGGGAAGGCGCGTCCGTATCGAGGAGTACCCCAAGCAAAGGCTCTTCCCGATGCCGGGGCTCGCCCGCTGGGTCGCACGGATCGCGGGCGGCGCCTCCGCCGACGCCGGAGACGGTGACGGCGTCCTCGGGGAATATCCCGCGGGCCCCCTCGGTCCTTCCGCAGCCTGGACCTACGAAGCCCGAACGCTCGGTCGCATGCTGCGGAGTCCCGGGCAACCGCTGCTTCTGACGCCTCCGTCGCTCCTCCCGGACGAGCCGGCGGCTCGATAGCGAGAGACGGACCATGCACGGCTTCACGGTCGCGACGCTCTATCTGATCGTAGGCGGGCTCGTCATTCTCCTCGGAATCGTGATCCTGCGCGAGGCGCCGAGGGAGAAGGCGAACCGAGCGACCGCCTTGATGCTTTCCTTCGGCGGGCTCGGCTCGGTCCTGGGCGCGATCGGGTTCATCCTCGAGGGCGCGGGCGGCGCGGCGCGCCCGGGAAACACCGATCTCCTGCGCTCCTTCAATTATCTCTGGGAGCTGTTCTTCCCCTCGCTCCTCTATTTCGCCTGCGTCTTCCCGTCGGAGAACCGACTCGTCCGGCGAATCCCCTTCGCGGCGGTGTGGATCTTTGCCCCGCACGCCTTCCATCTCGCGATCATGGTCGTGCAAACGCAGGCCGCGCTCACTGGACGGCTGACGGCGTGGCTCGCGAAGAACACGATCGGCGCGACCGTGCTGCATATCGCGCGGGTCCCGACCGAGCTGACCCTCGGCTTTCACGTCATTTTCTTCTCGGCGGTGAATCTGCTGTACATCGCGGCGGCTCTCACGCTGCTGTGGCTGAGCTACCGCCGGGCGACGCATGCGCGGATCCGCGTCCAGCTTCGCACGATCTTCATCGGTCTTGCCTCGTGCGCGGGGCTCTACGCGGTCGCGGTACCGATTCCGACGCTCTTCAATCAGACCTGGCCCCCGCTCACGCGGTCCACCCTCATCGTCGCGGCGCTCGTCCTGGGATCGGCCGGGATCGCCTATTCGATGGTCCGGTATCGCTTCCTGGACGCGAAGCTGATCGCGCGGAAATCGATCCTCTATGCGCTCACGTCCGCGTTCCTCGTGAGCGTCTACCTCACGATCATCCGGCAGCTCGACGCGTACCTGGAAACGATCGCCGGGTTCGACGTCACGGTATTCGAAACCGCGATCCTGCTCATCGCCCTCGTGCTCTTTCAGCCCGTGGTCTCCTGGCTGGAGGAAGCCCTGGAGCACGTCTTCCTCCGGGAGAAAAGCGATCATCGGAACCTTCTCCGTCACATGAGCGGCGAAGTGCTGACGGCGCTCGATCCCAACGCGCTCGCCGACATGGTCCTGGAGACCCTGCGCGAGGGAGTGCCCGCGCGCACCACCGTGATCCTCATGGCGCCCGCCGCGCGCGAGCCGGTAGTGCGCGGGTTTGGGGGCGGGGTGGATCTCGACGCGATTGCGTCGATTCCGCGCGGCCGGATCGATCAGCTGACACAGGGTGCGGCCATCCTGCGCCGAGAGGAGCTGCGAGACCTCGTTTCGGACGGAGACTCAGGGGTCGTCATGAAGCCGCTTCTCGACACGGGACCGTACCTTCTGCTGCCGCTCCGTCATGCCGGGCAATTCCTCGGCCTGCTTTCCCTGGGGCGAAAGATCACCGAGACGCGATACACGGCCGAGGAAGTGTCGCTCATTCAAACGCTCGCCAATCAGACGAGCGTGGCGCTCAAGAACGCGGTCCTTTACGAGGACAACCTCACGAAATCGCTTCTCGAAGAGGAGCTGGCCGTCGCGCGCCGCATCCAGCAGCAATTCCTGCCGACACGCCTTCCCGAGATGACACGCTTCGGCATCGCGGTGATCAACCTGCCCAACAAGCAGGTCGGTGGCGATTACTACGACATCGTGGACGTGGGCTCCGGAAATTACCTGGTCACGATCGCGGACGTCGCAGGAAAAGGCGTTCCCGCGGCGCTCCTCGCGTCCATGGTCCAGGCATCCGTCCGCACCCAGGCGCAGGATGGCAAACCGGTCTGCGAGATGATGGATCGCCTGAACCGCCTCGTGTTCGACGCGACCCCGGACGACCGGTTCGCGACCTGTTTCATGGCGCGAGTCTCCACCGCGGGGCTCTCCCTCTCGTTCTCCAACGCCGGGCACAATTACCCCATCCTGCTCCCCGCGAGCGGCGCGGGCCGCCTTCTCGATTTCGGTGGAATCCCGCTCGGCATCCGCCCCGAGTTCGCCTACGGGGAGACCAGCACGCCGCTGGGACCGGGGGACGCTCTCATCCTATACACGGATGGAGTCACCGACGCTCGCAACCGGCTCATGCATGACTACGGCGAGGAACGTTTGTTCCAGTTCGCGGCGGATCTCCCGCGCGACTTGACCGCCCGCCAGCTTCTGGACGCGATCTCCGTCGATCTGTCCAGCTTCACCGAGGGCGCGGAGCAGGCCGACGATATCACCCTCGTCGCCCTGAAGGTGCTCTGAGAGGGGCGAGGCACCAGGGCATTCCGTTGGCGAAGCCGATTACGCTTCTGTTACAGTAACCTGCATGGGAGCCGCCCAGCCGACACCCTCTCAGGATGAAAGCGGCACCGTCACCCTCACCATCGGCAGCCGCCTCGAGCTTCTCTCGCTGGTCCATGGATTGATCGGAGAACTTGCCGGGCAGTTCGAGCTCGACGATGAGCTCGTGAACGCGGTGACGATCGCGGTCATTGAAGCCGGCACGAACGCGATCCAGCACGGGAACGTCTTCGCGGACGACAAGACGGTCACCTTCGTTTTTCGCGTGAGCCCCGGAGAAATCGCGGTCCGGGTGGACGACCACGGCAGCGGCTTCGACGCCTCCAAGGTCGAGGATCCCACCGACCCGTCGAATCTCCTTGATCCCCACGGGCGCGGGCTCTACCTCATGCGTGCCCTGATGGACGAGGTGAAATTCGAGACGCGCGAGGATCACGGAACCACGGTTCGACTGCGGAAGTCCCGGCGCGTGGCGGCGAGATGACCAGGAACCGGATTGCCTCGACCACCGCGGCCCTGCTCATGGCCTGCATCGTTTCGGCTCCCCGGCCCTCGCATGCATCGAAAGCCCCGGGTGCCCCGAGCGCCCAGGACGCTTGGAATCAGGCAAGGGATGCCTACCGCCGTGGCGACTACAAGACCTACATCACCACCGTCGTGCCCGAGATGCACGACGAATGTATCTGCCAGCTTTCACGGATCCTGTCCGGGGCGATCGGATACGAGCTTCTGGAGCCTGGTGAGGATATCCGGAAGCTGAATCGTATCCTGCGCCGGTACGGGGTGCTGAACGCCGAGGCTCCGGCGTTTCGGGCGGACAGCCTTTCGGCGCCCGGCCTTTGGGGCAGCGTGGCGATCGGCAGGATTCGAAACAAGGTGGGGTTCTACCACGACACCACGCGGTACCTTCGCAGGCATAAGGTCGGGCCCAAGCTCCCGACCTACCTGACGCTGGATTTGACGAATCTAAAAACCGACGGCCCGAGGGCCACCGCGACCTTGGGCGGCCGGCCCAGGCTGCGCCCCGAAGCGACCCGAATCGCGTTCGAAAAACGGGGAGAATCCTGGTTCATCGAGCCCCCACGCCTCTGCCTTATCGACAAACCGGCGGTCGATCAACCCTAGCCCGGCCCTCTACGAACGGGAGGCCGCTAGCCGCGCCGCGGCCGCAGATGCTCCAGGGTTCTCTTGACGGCGGGGTAAATCTGCTCGAAGGCGGCGACGACGCGGGGATCGAACTGCGCCCCCGCCGACTGCCGAAGCTCGGCGAGCGCATCCTCCTCGGGGAGCGGCTCCCGGTACGGCCGGTTCGAGGTCATCGCGTCGAACGCATCCGCCACCGCCATGATTCGCGCCTCGATCGGAATGTTCTCGCCTCGGAGTCCGTCGGGATGACCGGTCCCGTCGAAGCGCTCGTGGTGATGACGCACGCCCGGAAGGAGAGGATGCAGAAGCGCGATGGGACGTAATATGTTCTCGCCGATCAGGACATGCATGTCCATCTTCTCCCGTTCCATCTGATTCAGTCGTCCCTTTTTCGACAGAATCGTCTCGTCGACGGCGATCTTCCCGATGTCATGGAGGAGACACGAGCGATGGATCATGTCCAGAGTCGCGGGGGGTAGCCCGAGCTGTTTTCCAATGGCCTCCGAGTAGGCGGCCACCCGCACGGAGTGACCCTCGGTGTAGGGATCCTTGGCTTCGAGCGCCATCGTGAGCGAGACGATCACGCTCATGAATAGATCCTCGAGCCCCTCGCGAACACGCACTTCCTGAACCGCGACCCCTGCCAACGTCGCCAGGTTCTCGAACGCCTCGATGTGCTCGTCTCGGACGTGAACCGCTTCGCGATTATTCACGAGAAGCGCCCCGACCTTCTGATCTCGCACGCGGATTGGCGCGAGCGCTCCCCAATTCATATTGGCGGCCAGCAGGAACTCGCGGGACCAGGCGTTCTTCTGCTTTCGCTTGAAGAAGGTGACGTGGTCGCGCGAATGGAGCGCCTCGAGAAGCTCGGAGCCCTGATTCGAGAGCGTGAAATCGCGCCATTCCTCGAGCGCGCCCTGCGCGGCGTGGAACTTGTAATCCCCGGAAGGATCGCGGACCAGAACCGCCACGCCGTCTGCGTGGAGCAGCGTTCGCGCCCCGTCGACCACCGCGACGAAAGGAGACCCTTCGCCCTCGATATAGCCCAGCGAGCGCGCGACCTGATTGAGCATCTGGAGCGCGGGAAGCGGACCGGGAAGCTCGGCCGGTGCTCCTGACGGAGGGGCTTGAGTCGTTTGGGTCTTGGTCTGCATGGCCTCGGCCACCGGCGACCCTCGCATTCAGGTCGTCGGAGCGGATTCGGGTGCACCGCGTTCCTACGTCGTCGGTGGAGCGCCCCCTGGCTCCTCCGCATGGGTTCCATCGGCAGAACGGCGGACCATATTTAGCGGCGGACAGGGAGGCGGATCGGGTGAGGACAGGATGCTGGTCAGGCGGGGCGAGGCGCAGGCCCTGCCGGCGCAAGGACCTACGGCCGGGGATGCGGCGCGGAGCGACCTAGCCGACCGCCGGGAGGAAGCGGGACAGGAACGA
>Ga0075433_10003959_pt1 | contig 11475 bp, 9 predicted proteins | sample RhiMethybrSRZTD2_FD_75299 | JGI IMG/M metagenome (GOLD analysis project Ga0075433, IMG submission 75299) | Populus rhizosphere microbial communities from Tennessee, USA - Rhizosphere MetaG P. TD hybrid SRZTD2 | ecosystem: Host-associated > Plants > Roots > Rhizosphere > Soil | place: USA... | reverse complement strand
AGTCGCGCGGCGCGACGCAGCCGACTCCGGTGTACCGCGTCTACGACGTCAACGGGAGTGTGGGCGGGCCCTTCGTCAAGGACAAGCTCTGGTACTACATGAGCGTGCGCGAGCAGGGACAGCGTCAAGACACGCTGAACGTCTATTACAACAAGAATGCGGGGAACCCGAGCTCCTTCATCTACGATCCGGATCTGAGCAAGCCGGCGTTTTCGGATCGCACCTGGGAGAACTACACGCCGCGCGTCACCTGGCAGATTACAGGGCGCAACAAGTTCTCCGGGTCGTGGGATGAACAACCGGTTTGTCGCAAGTGCACCGGCACGACCTCGCTGACTGGCTCGCCGAACTTTTTCTTCCCGACATCGCCCGAGGCCGATGGCCACGGCGAGTTCAGCCCGCAGCGCGTGCAGACGGGGCGGTGGACGTCGCCGCGCACGAACAAGCTTCTTCTCGAAGCCGGGTTCGGCACCACGTATTACGAATGGGGCGGCAAAGAGGTCGATCCGGATCCGACGAAGGATCTGGTGCAGGCGGTGAACCTCACGCAGACCATTGCGCCGGGCGTCATTTCGTCGATGCGCTACCGCTCGCAGTTCTGGCTGAACAACCGCACGCGCGGCTCGACCTGGAACGCGTCGGCCTCGTATGTCACCGGTTCGCACAGCGTCAAGTTCGGCTACCAGGGCAACTACTGGCGTGACGATCGCGAGCAGCACGTGAACAGCCAGAGTCTCGGGTACGTCGGGATCTCGCTTCCCGGAATCCCGTTCTTCCCGATCTCGATCAACGAGTACATCAACCCCTTCATCGTCAACGCGCGCGCGCAGCAGGCGTCGTTCTTCGCGCAGGATCAGTGGACGATCAATCGCCTTACGCTTCAGGGTGCGCTGCGCTGGGATCACCCCTGGAGCTGGTTCCCCGAGCAGACCGAGCCGAAGTCGCAGTTCTTCCCCGGAGCGAGTTTCGCCCGCACCGAGGGTGTGACCGGCTACAACGACATCACCCCTCGCATGGGTGCTGCCTACGATCTGTTCGGCAACGGCAAGACAGCACTGAAAGTGAATCTCGGCAAGTATCTCCAAGGCGCCAGCGTCAGCAACCTCGCGTACGGCGCCAACCCCGCGTTGCGCATCCCGTTCGGTGGCGGGCTGTCGACGACGGGACTGTGCTTCTTCGGGGCGCTGGGCTTCTCGAATCCGTGCGTCTCACGGACCTGGACCGACAACGGGAACCTCGTGCCGGATTGCAACCTGCAGAACCCGCTTCAGAACGGCGAGTGCGGTCAGATCGACAACCTCCTGTTCGGCAGCAACCAGCTGGTGGGCGCGCAGTTCGATCCGCAGTTGTTCAGCGGATGGGGCGTGCGTCCGTCCGACTGGTCGTTCGGCGTGTCGGTGCAGCAGGAGATCTTCCCGCGAGCGTCGGTGGAGGTCGGCTACTACCGCCGCTCGTTCACGCAGTACTTCACCGGTGGCACGGTGACCGACAACGTGTCGATTTCGGCGAACGATTTGAGCACGTTTTCCGTGACTGTGCCCAACGACCCGCGACTGCCGAATGCCGGGCAGACCATCACCGGGCTCTACGACATCAAACCGACCGCGTTCGGTCAGTCGAACCTGCTGATCAAGTCGACGAAGGACGTGGGCGACGATACGCGCGTGTTCAACGGTGTCGATCTGACGGTCAGCGTTCGTGGCGCTCACGGTTTCACGTTCTCGGGCGGCACGAGCACGGGCAAAGTGACTAACGACTGGTGCCAGATTCGAGCCGCCGTTCCGGAGAGCTACCTGCTCAATCCGTTCTGCCACACGGAATCGCCGTTCCAGACGTCGTTCCGGGCGCTTGCCACTTACACCATCCCGCACATCGACGTGCTGGTCAGCTCGGTGCTCCAGGACAAGCCCAATATCGGCACCGATCAGATCGCGTCGCTGACGGCCACCTACACGCTGAGCGCAGCGGACTACGCTGCGGCGGCGGCGCAGATCGGCCGTCCGCTCACGGGGATCGGCGATCAGGTCAACCTCCTCGCCCCGGGCCAGCTGTACGGCCCGCGCATTCGTCAGCTCGATCTGAGCGCGAAGAAGATCATTCGTTTTGGCGGCCAGCGGCTGACGGCGGGCGTCGATATCTACAACTTGGCCAACAACAACGTGACGCTGGCCTTCAACCCGACGTTCGTGCCCAACACGCCCGGGTGGCAGTCGCCGACGTCGTACATGAATCCGCGAGTGTTCCGCGTGAACGCCGAATTCGCTTGGTAAAGACGGAGCCGGCCCTGGGCAGCTGCTCGGGGCCGGCCCCATCGGAAGGCCTCAGCCCGGGCTGCGGCCTGCTTCCTGATTCCTTCTCCTCGATTCCTGTATGATCCGACTCACGGCTCTCGGGCGTTCATCCGCCCGACGTGTCGGTCTTCCTGGATTGGGCCCGCGATGCCAGCGTCCGCGTCGACCTGCGTCGATGTCGATGTTGGGGCCCGGGGGGAAGCCATGAGCGCACTGGTCAAAGGCACCCATCACATTACGTATTGCCCTGCGCGGGCGCAGGAGGATATCGACTTCCTGACCGGGGTGTTGGGGCAGCGTCTGGTCAAGCAGACGGTGCTGATGGATGGCCGCATTCCGATCCATCACCTCTACTACGGCAACGCGGACGCGGATACCGGTTCGATCACGACATCGTTTCCCTACAGCCGGCGCGCGGGCCGGCCGGGGACGGGACAGATCGCGGCGACGTGCTATGCGGTGCCGGTGGGTGCGGCATCGTTCTGGAAGGATCACCTCGATCGTCATGGCGTCGATCACGACGGGATTCAGGAGCGCTTCGGAAAGCGCTTTATCCGTCTTCGTCATCCCGCAGGTCTGTCGTTCGAGTTGATGGAGTCGGCGGGCGACACGCGGCGTCCGTGGACGACGCCGTGCATCGGCGCCGACGTGGCCTCGCGCGGGTTCTTCGGGGCGGTCATGTCGGTGCGCGAGGTTCCCGAGCAGGAGCGTTTTCTCGTCGACGCGCTCGGTCTGCGCAAGGTCGGTATCGACGGCGCCTTTCACCGCTACGAGATTCCCGGCGGCGCGTTCGACCATACGATCGATCTGCTGCACGAGCCGGATCGCGCGCCGGGCAGCTGGATTTTCGGCTCGGGCACCTTCCATCACATCGCGTTCCACGTCGACACCGATGACGATCTCGTGCAGCAGAAGGCGCTCTACGAAGAGCTCGGCTACACCGACGCCTCGGAGATCAAGGACCGCTACTACTTCCATTCGATGTACGTGCGCTCGCCCGGCGGTGTGCTCGTCGAGTGCACCGCGAACGTGACCGGAGGTTTCTATCAGGACGAAGCCCCCGAGGAACTGGGAACGAAGCTGCACCTGCCTCCATGGTACGAGGAGCAGCGCGACGAGATCATCAGGCGTCTCGAGCCGTTGAACGTGCCGGCGGCATTCCAGCCGAAGCCGGGGGTTGCGGCGACTCGCGCCGCAGCGGTGCCGGTGGCCGCCGCACGCGCGTCGGGCATTTCACTGTCGCGCACGAAAGCCGATTTCGCGGCGAAAGATCTCTGATCACAACGTGGGGCCGTTTTCACGCGGCCCATGGGAGTCGTCATGCGGCGCGCATTGATCGTCATGGTGGTGGTCGGCCTTGGTGCGACCCTGACGGCGCAAAACGGTCGATCGTGGTCGGCGCCGCGAACGCCGTGGGGCCATCCAGATCTGCAAGGCACCTATTCCAACGACGACGAGACCGGCACGCCGATGGAGCGTCCGCGCGATCTCGACGGAAAGACGCTGGCCGAGATCACCCCCGCGGAGCTGCAAAAGATCGTCAAGACGCGTAACGATTCGTTCGTCGCCGGCGTGAGCGGCGAGGAGTTCGCGGGCGGGTTGCGTCCGCCAGCGCATCTCATCTTCGATACCTTCGATCGCAAGAACAAGCGCGCGTGGCTGGTGATTGACCCGCCGGACGGCAAGATTCCGCGCCGCGCCGACGCGCGCGTCACGCGACCGCGCGGCGGCGTCAGCACCAATGCAAACCCGCGTGGGCCGTTCAACAGCTGGCTCGACATGGGCCTCTACGATCGCTGTATCACGCGCGGCATTCCCAACTCGATGATGCCGGCCGGCTACGGCAGCCGCTACGACATCACCCAGGGTCCCGACAGCGTCGTCATCCGCTACGAGATGATCCATGAGGCGCGCGTGATTCCGCTGGACTCCAACTCGCACGTTGCGCGCGGCCAGCGCACGTATCTGGGCGATGCGCACGGCTGGTGGGAAGGCGACACGCTGGTCGTCGAGACCACGAATTTCCGACCCGAGACGGCGCCGCAGGGCGGCAGCGAGAATGTCAAGATGACCGAGCGGTTCATTCCCGTCTCGGCCACAGAGCTCGACTGGCGCGTGACGTTCGAGGACGCGAACGTGTGGACGCGGCCGTGGACGTTCGAGATGCCGCTCACCAAAGTCGATCGCTCGCAGCAGATGTTCGAGTACGCCTGCCACGAGGGCAATCATGCGATGAGGAATATTCTCAGCGCCGCGCGAAAAGAGGACGGCAGCAAGTAGGTGTTCTCGGGCGAGTTCAACCTTCCGCGGCTCGAGCGTGTCATCTCGGGCGCACACACCATCAGTCGGCTGGGTGCCGAGCTCGATCGTCTCGGCGCGACGCGGGTCGTCATCGTGACTGGCCGGACGCTCGCTGCATCAGCGCTGCTCGAGTCGGTCACGCATTCGATTGGCGATCGACTCGTGTGCACCTTTGCTGACGCACGTCAGCACGTCCCGTCGAGCACCGTCGCCGATCTCGTTCGCGTGGTCGAACGCGAGCGGGCGAATGCATTGGTCAGCTTTGGAGGCGGCAGCCCGATCGACACCGCCAAGGCGGCTGCCTTCACGATGCTGCGCGGGGACGGTGATGGCGTGCCGCACATCGCGATACCCACGACGCTCTCGGCGGGTGAGTTCACTGCCGTCGCTGGGGTGACCAACGGGGAGACGCGCGTGAAGCGTCCCATTCACGACGCTCGCATCGCACCGCGGGTGGTCATCGTCGACCCCTTGCTCACGCTGGAGACACCGGAGTGGCTGTGGGTCGGCACCGCCATGCGTGCCGTCGATCACGCCGTCGAGGCGATCTATTCGGTACGTCAGCATCCGGTCGGTGAGACGATGGCGTCGCGTGGTCTGGCGTTGATCGTTGACCACCTGCTGCCGTCGATTCGGGCATCGGGCGTCGAGCGCGTCGAGCATCGGCTCCGCTGTCAGATGGCGGCGTGGCTCGCGGTCTTCGGCATGACCAATGCCGGGTTCGGACTGTCGCACGCGCTTGGCCATCAGATCGGTCCGCGGTGGAACGTGCCGCATGGCTTCACGTCGTGCATCACGCTTCCGCACGCGATGCGCTTCATGGCGGCGCGTGCGCCCGAGCGGTTCGCCGCGATCGCGGCCGGACTCCGGCTGCCGTTCGATGACGCGCGACCTCAGGAGTCGGCGGCTGCGTGTGCCGATCGCATCGCAGCGTTCATCGCGCAGTTCGACGTGCCCCGCCGCTTGCGCGATGCGCATGTGCCTCGAGACGAAGCCGGCGATATTGCAGCCGTCGTCCGCGATGCCATGGAAGAGGCTGGAGCCGTGTCGCAGCCGATCACGACCGAAGAGATCACGGCCGTCCTCGACGCGGCGTACTAACCGATTTCGGGGCTTTCACGCGCTTTGCCGCTGGACTAAGATCGCCACTCTTGCCCGAACGATTTTTCGCATAACGCAACATCACTTCGAGGGCTCCACATGACGATGCATGTCGTCGACACGATTCTGCCGACCACGATGGTTGGTTCCTATCCCCGTCCGCATTGGTTCACACAGCAGCTGCTCGGCCGCGACATTCGCGTGGCCTTCAAGGAAGTGACGCACGAAGAGGCGTATGAGGATGCGGTCGCGACGGTGATTCGCGATCAGGAAGAGGCTGGCCTCAACATCGTGACCGACGGCAACATGTGGTACGACGACTACGTGGGCTCGATCGGCGCGTTCTGCTGGTATTTGTACGAGCGCATTCCGGGGTTCGAGCCGGCGCGTGAGGCGCACCCGTCGTTCGTGAACCAGGAGGAGAGCTTCGGCAAGGTGATGTTCGATGACTGGGGTGGTGTGATCAACAGCGGTCCTGTCAAACGCGGTCCGATTCGCTGGGCCGACCTGTACAAGATCGCCTCGAAGCACGCGAAGGTGCCGGTGAAGGTGTCGGTCGGTGCGGGACCGGTCAACCTGGCGTGGCACGCCTACTTCAATCACTACAAGGACGCCAAGGAGCTGAGCTACGCGCTGGCGCCGATCTTCAACGCCGAAATGAAGGAACTGGTCGCCGCCGGAGCGAAGTACCTGCAGATCGAAGATCTCGGCGCGTGGATGCCGCTGTTCACCGGTGACCCGGCGTACTACACGTGGATCAAGGACGTCATCGCGCAGTGCTGCGACGGCGTCAACGCGAAGATCGGGTGGCACTTCTGTTTCGGCAATGCGTGGGGCAACGATCTGATCAGCGGCGCGTTTCCCGAGGGCTACCAGACCGTGCTGCCGAACTTCTTCGATACGCCCGGCATCAACGAGTTCGTGCTCGACTACGCCAATCGCAACATGGCCGGCGTCGAGTTCCTGAAGAACCTGCCGAAAGACAAGACCGTGCAAGTGGGCGTGCTCGACGTGAGGTCCAACGCGATCGAGTCGCCGCAGACGATTGCGGCGCGCATCAAGAAAGTGATCGCGCACGTGTCGCCCGAGCAGGTGGTGCTCAGCACCGACTGCGGCATGAAGCCGCTGGCGCGCATGGTGGCGAAGCTGAAGCTGAATGCGCTGGCAGAAGGCGCCAAACTCGTGCGCTCGGAACTTGTCGGCGCACGCTAATAGACGCTCGTGGTTCGATCCCGATCACGCCGGGCCTACAAACCAGGCCAAGCCTACAGCCGGGTCTGGAGAACAAGACCCGCCGGCACTTGACGCTACGATCGATCGAGATGATCGTTCGTAGCGATTCCAATCGTCTCCTTCTTATCACCCAACCCGATCACGCGTATCTCGCGCGGCGCATCATGGAGCGCTGCGCTCCGCTGGCCACGCATCCGCGTCGCGACGTCATCCTTTACGCGATTCACGAACACGACAACGGCTGGACCGAGGAAGACGCCTCGCCGAGCGTCAACCCGTCCACGGGTGAGATTGTCGACTTCGTCAATGCTCCCGCCGACGTGCGTCAACGCGTCTGGACGCGCGGCGTGGCGAGGCTCGCAGATGATCCGTGGGCGGCCGCCCTCGTCGCTCAGCACGCCATTGTCATCTACGACCGTTTTCACGGAGACCCCACATGGGGCCCGTTCTTCGACGGCATGCGCGAGCGTCGCGATGCGATGGCCGGCAGCGCGGGACGATCGCTGGAGGACCTGTTCGCTGACTATGAATTTGTGCGGCTGGCCGATCTGACGTCGCTTGCGTTCTGCACGGGTTGGACGGGCGAACAGCGATTCGGCGACTGGGTCGTTCGCTTGTCGGGAACGCGCGTACTCACGCCTGACGTGTTTAGAGGCGTCGAGTTTCCCATCGAAATCGCCGCGATCGCGATCACGAATCAGCGGTTTCAGTCCGACGACGAGCTTCGCGACGCCTTGCGTCACGCGACTCAGACAACAGTGACGGGGACGGTCGTCGGCACCCGGACCGCCGTATGATCAGCGCATGAAAATCACAGCCGCGCTCACCTGTTTGCTGGTGCTGTCGTCCGGACTCGTGTGGGCTCAGACCGCGCCCGCCGCGGGGCAGGCCCCGCCCCCGCTCCAGCCGAATCCGAAGGGCCCGCTCTATCAGCGGACAGGCGAGCAGTATCGGGTCTACGAGTTTCCCGGCACGGGCGAGTCGATTCCGTATCGCTTGTTCGTGCCGTCGCGCTGGAAGCCGGGCGCGCGGCTGCCGCTGCTCGTGACTCTACGCGCGGGTCAGAGCGTCGACAACCCGTATCGCGACCCGAACACGCTCGTGACGGAGGCCGAACGCCGCGGCTATCTCGTTGTGACGCCGATGGGCTATCGACCGCTGCGACAGCCCTACTACGGCAGCAAGTATCCGATTGCCAGGTCAACGCCCTCCAAGCCGGCCGACGGATGGACGCCGGAGGAAGACGCGCGGGCCGAGCAGGACGTGATCAACGTCATCGATCTCGTGACGAAGGAGTACGGCGTCGACACGGCGCGCATCCATCTGCACGGACAGAATCCGTCCGGATCGGGCGCGCTGTACCTTGGCGCGAAGTATCCCGATCGCTTCGCGGCGCTCGTGATCAGCTCAGGACCGATTGTGTTCGACACGTATCCGTGGGATCGCATCAAAGGCAAGATGGGACTGTTGGTGATCCACGGCGATCAAGACACGACCAATCCTATGGAGGCCTCCAAGCGCATGGCGGAGGCCGCGAAAGCTGCTGGCGTCAACACGGTCTACGCGACCGTGCCCGGCGGCACGCACCTCGCCGCGTATCTCACGTACGCATCGCAGATTTACGATTTTCTCGACACACAGAAGAAACCGTAAACGCCGGGCTTACAGAACAAGCCCGGCCTACACTGCTGGAGCGCGGGTAGAGACAGTGTAGGTCGGGCCTGTTCTAGAGGCCCGGCGTGATCGTGTCGAAGCTACCAAGGGGGCAGCGTGATGAAGAGGAACTCGTGCAGAAACGGATCCTTCGACGTGAGCAACTCCTCACCGCTCCCCTCGAAATAGATCCGTCCGTCTTGGAGCACCATGAACGTGGCGCGTTCCTCGGTTGAATCACGAATCTCCACGTGTTTGCCGTTTTGCACGGCTTGGTGCTTGGCGACGTAGAACGCGTCGCGGATCTGATGCGTGACGAGGATTGACGTCACGTGCTCGAGATCGCGCAGCTTCACGACTTCATCGTCGACCGTCGTCGCGATTATCGGGTCGAGTCCGGTCGTCGGATCGTCGAACAGCAGCAGCCCCGGCTTGTACGACATCGCGCGGGCAATGGCGACGCGGCGACGCTGGCCGCCAGAGAGCTCGGACGGCATCGCGTCCGCGTAGTCGCCGAGTCCGACGAACCCGAGCACTTCGGCGACGCGCGTATCGATCTCGTTCGGCGCCATGTCTGATTCTTCGTAGAGCCGGTAACCGACGTTCTCGCCGACGGTCAACGAGTCGAAGAGCGCCGTTTCCTGGAACAGCATGCCGATGTCGCCCCGCATCTCGAGCAACTGGTGCTCCGTCATGCGGTCGATGCGCTGGCCGTTGACGGTGATCGTGCCCGAGTCGGGACGGAACAGGCCGAGTACGAGCTTGAGGACGATGGATTTGCCGACGCCGCTGGCGCCGAGCAGAATCGTCATGCTCCCTTTCGGCACGCTGAAGCTGACCTCGCGAAGCACCACGTGATCGTCGAAGGCGAACGACACCTTGTCGAACACCACAGCCATGCCGTCAGCGGGAGCGGTAGGATTAGACATGTCTCTTCGAACTCAGCGATACACCAGATTCGTGGCCGGGCTGGCTGTGACGTTCGCGATCGGCGCGACGCTCACGTTGGCGGCCCAGGCGCCATCATCGAGCATTCCACGGACGCCCTGGGGCGATCCAGATCTGCAGGGCACCTATACGAACAGTAACGAAAGCGGCATCCCGATGGAAAAGCCGGCGGAGTTCGCCGGCAAGCGCCAGGAAGACATCACGCCCGCCGACCTCGAGCGGCTGGTCAAGCAGCGAGCCGAACGCCAGGCGAAAACGGCGCAGACGATTGGCGGCGCCGCCGACAACGACACTGGCGCAGGTCCGCCGCATTGGTACGAGAACTACAACGCGAAGAACAGCCGCGCCTGGATGATCTCCGATCCGCCCGATGGCAAGACGCCCGCGCTGACCGAAGACGCGAAGAAGCGGGCGGCGGCGGTTCGCGCTGCGCGCCGCGGCGGCGATGGCTACAACACCGGTCCGTTCGATAGTCCGAAGGACCTCACGTTGTACGTCCGCTGCATCACGCGGGGTCTGCCTGGCTCGATGATGCCGGCGATCTACGGCAACACCTACGACATCACGCAGGGCCCTGGCTTCGTCGCCATCCGTTACGAGATGGTGCACGAGCCGCGCGTGATTCCGCTCGACGGCCGGCCGCATTTGCCATCGACGTTGAAGTCGTACATGGGCGATGCGCGTGGACATTGGGAAGGCGACACGCTCGTGGTCGAGACCACCAACGTGCTGGAGCAGTCGGCGTACGGCGGCGCCTCCGATCGCATCAAGATCACCGAGCGATTCCGACCCGTGTCGCGCGAGGCGATCGAGTGGTCGATCACCTTCGACGATGCGACGACGTGGGCGAGGCCGTGGACGTTCGGGATGCGGCTGTCGAAAGACAACGGCGGGCATTTGTTCGAGTACGCGTGCCACGAAGGCAACGAAGGCCTGCGCGGCATCCTGAGCGCCGCGCGTACCGCGGAACGCGAGGCCGGCTCGAGCAAGTAGGGACAGAATAGGGCGGGTCTTTAGACCCGCCATGTAGAATGCTCCCGATGCGCAGAGCTTCCCTCGTACTGCTCATCGCGCTTGCAGGCGAAACTTCGAGCGCGCAATGGGTGAAGTATCCAAACCCCGGCACGCCACGAACCGCTGACGGCAAACCCAATCTCGCCGTCCCCGCGCCACGTGCGTCGAACGGCAAACCCGATCTGTCAGGCGTGTGGCACGTGCAGCCGACCGGACGAGCAGAGATGAAGCGCTTGTTCGGCGACGACGTCGACAGAATCGAGGTCCCGGGCATGGAGATCGACACGATCTCCAAATACGCCGTCAATATCTTTCAGGACTTCAAGCCGGCGGATGCACCGCGGAAGCCCGAGGTGTTCGAGCTGCTCAAGCGGCGCGGAGAAACCGGCATCGAGGTGTTGCCTCTGACGCACTGCCTACCAGGCGGGATTCCGCTCTCGACGATGGTGTCCGAGGTCTCGAAGATCGTTCAGACTCCGGGCCTCACTCTGATCATGTTGGAGCTTGGTGGAGTCCGGCAGATCTACACAGACGGACGCAAGCACGTCGCTGATCCGTCACCCTCGTGGCTCGGATATTCGGTCGGGACCTGGCAGGGCGACACGCTCGTCGTCGATACAGTGGGCTTCAATGGCAAAACGTGGCTGGATGTGATCGGTCATCCGCAGAGCGAGGCCGCGCATATCGTGGAGCGCTACCACCGCCGCGATTACGGCCACATGGACATCGAGATGACGATCGACGATCCGACGTGGTACACGAAGCCGTTCACAGTGAAGGTCACCCATCTGCTCCAGCCTGACACTGATATCCTCGAGTACTTCTGCGCCGAGAATGAGAAAGACCGCCCGCGAATGGGCCTGAAGTAGAGCGGAGGCTTGAGCCTCCGCGGTCAGGAGGCTTGAGCCTCCGCGGTCAGGAGGCTTGAGCCTCC
>Ga0075433_10003956_pt1 | contig 11479 bp, 9 predicted proteins | sample RhiMethybrSRZTD2_FD_75299 | JGI IMG/M metagenome (GOLD analysis project Ga0075433, IMG submission 75299) | Populus rhizosphere microbial communities from Tennessee, USA - Rhizosphere MetaG P. TD hybrid SRZTD2 | ecosystem: Host-associated > Plants > Roots > Rhizosphere > Soil | place: USA... | reverse complement strand
ATGTTCGTCGATATGCTCACGACCGCGCTCGCCGCGGACGAGGTCATCACCAAGATCACCTTCTTCAGAGGCTGGCAATCTTGACTCGGAGGCTGGCGGTCTTGACTCGCAGGCCGGCGACCCTTCCCCATAGGCTGGCGGTCCTGACTCGCAGGCTGGCAATCTTAACTCGTAGGCCGCCGGTCTTGACTCGCAGGCTGGCCATAGATCCTCTTAGGCCGTCCGTCCTTCTAGCAAGGCTGTCTTCTATGCGACGGAGGTTGTCCGTCGTTCCTCGGAGGCTATCTGTCCTTGGCGACAGATCATCTGTCCTTCCTCGGAGGCTATCTGTCCTTCACCCCTGGTTTGGCCTGATCACGATCCAATCTTCCAGAGCAGCAGTCGCCCATCGCTGTTTATCGCGAGCCAATCGCCCGCTGGAGAGATCGCGATGTTCTCACTGCTGATCGGGAGCGTGGCCATCACTTTCCCATCGCTGATGCGATAGGCGGTGACATCGTTTGCTCGCGCCGCGATCACCAACTGATTATCGGGCGTGATGACAAAGCCTTGCACAGGGTTCGGTGCTTTGTTGACGGTTACGCCAAAGTGGAGCAGCGGCATTGCTTGACCAACTTGCCAGATCACGCCAAACCTGCCGAACACCGATTCCTCAATCGCTCCCAGCAGCGTGCTGTCGCGGCTGTAGACCAATCGCATTGGGCGGCTTTCTATTGATAGCGTCTGCGTGAGCGTGACTGCGCTGGGCTCGACCCGAAACAGCCTCATACTCCCTAAACTACTCCCGATGGCGAGCAGGCGACCATCTCGGCTGAATGCCATGGCCTGCACACCGTTGACGACTTCGGGCACGCGACTCACCCTCGCATCGCCATCACGCTGCAATTGCATACTCTGGTCGGTGGCCCACCAGGCGACCGTGTGCGCGGCCAGACTATAGGTGTGCATGCCATAGGACTGGTCGGCGTTGCTGACGGTCTGCGACCATACTGTGTGCCTCGTCTCGCCATGAGCGAGATCCCAGCCGAACGTTGTCATGATCATGCGTTGTTCTGGGTAGCGGAGCTGCTCCGCCACCAGCGACCGTCCGTCTGGCGCGAACTCGATCCGGTCAAGTGTTTCCTCGTTAGTTATCGTCTGGGGAAGGGTAAGCTGCTGTGCGAACGCGGGATCGTTGATACGCCAGAGCGCAACCGCCTCTGTGCCTTGTACAGCCGCGATGGTTTGGCCATCCGGGCTAAACGTGGGGCCGCTATAGCGCGGCAGCACGAGGTCGCGTGTGCTGCCGCGCACCAGGTTGAGCACCCGCACATGCCCATCGCGCGTGAGATAGGCCGCTGTCGCACTATTACTGCTGAATGTCACATGGTTGGCATCGTTTCCCTCATCGCCGAAACGGGCCTGCTCATCCTGGTAGAGTACACGCTCATCGGCGAGGCGTGTGAACTGGATGCCATAGATGCGACGCTCGTCGTCTTTGGTCGAGGTGACGACCACCCGCCCCAATGGGCTAAAGATCGCTTGTGTGCCGATGACGTGCGATGTTCGCTCAAGGGTAGAACCGGCGATCTTCCAGGTTTGTAGCTGCTGATCGCCCACGACATAGACGGCCGCGCTGTCCTGGCGAAACGCCATAAGTGGCATGTAGCCGAACGTCGGCCCCAGCACTAATGTGGATAGCAACTGGCCCGTGGGCACGCTCCAGAGCCGCACTTCCATTGCAGCGTCAGTGTATGGCACGATCATGGTCGCCAGCATCTGCCCATCCGGGCTAAAGAGCGGCTGTACACCCAGCACTCGGGCTAGCGGTTTGCGGTTTTCCGGCGAGTCGCTGCGGTTCCAGAGCAATGTGTGACCATATAATACGGCTGCAATCAGTCGGTCGTTGGGGCTAAAGCGCACGATGTCATCGGTGCCTATCCCAGTATCTGTGTCAGCAGAAGCGTGGGCCGTGCTGCGGCTGAGGAGCATCGCTACGGGCCGGGGGTTGCCAGTTGATGCGGCCAGTGACCGTGGTGGGAAAGGCAGGAGTGACGTAATCGTGGTGCTATCCGGGCTGAACAGCGGGGCCTCGCCTTGCATAGTCCCCACGACGACAGCGTCGGGAACATGGTAAATGATAATGCCCTGGCTATCACTGACCACCGCTAGCTGGTGGCCGTCATTGCGCCATACCAGGCCGGAAACCCCGCCCGCTAGTATTGTAAAGCGCACCTGATGCAGGGTTGTCAGCGCATAGAGTCCCCAGCCGGCCGATGTGCCGACCGCCAGGAGTTGCCCGTTGGGTGAAAGGGCGATCGCGCGCCAGCCCCACGCCGATGGCACGAACCTGATGCAGCTGTTGCAGATTGGCGGCGGTAATTGCATGCGCCGAGATGGGCGGCGTGGGCATTGGCACCGCAGTAGGTGCGATCACCGATGTAGGCGCAAGCGTAGCGGTGGGCGTGGCAGCTGGATGGGTTGGCGACGGTGGCTGGCGGGTTGGCTGCGTTGGCGACGGTGGTGTGGAGACGCTGATCGCTGTGGGCACGGCGGTGGCAGGCAGTTGCTGTGCGATGCTGGGTGGCGGCGAGTCGGTCGGCGGTGGCGCAGCAATCTCGCCTGCACAGGCAGTCAGAAGCAGCACGATCACGCTGCTGAGGAGGCTTCGTCGCATCCTGAAGGTCGGAGGTGTCAGAGCGTGCATAGCTTTCCTGTCGACTGTACAGTGCAGCTCAGCGGGCCGGGCGGAATGTGTTTGTTCGGCGGCAGGGCACCTCGCCTTACATGCGCTGGACGGTAAGCGTTGGCGTTTTGATTGGAGGTTGTTGAAGAGATAGAGGGGTGGATAAAGAGACCCACCATGTTTCTTGCCGAAGCAAGAAAGCAGAGTAGGTGGTGTTATGCCGATATTCTACAGAATCGGGTATAATTTGTCAATGCGGATGTCACAGGGGTCATGTGTCAATCATTGACATACGCCCCGCTGCTATGCTATACTGCGCCTCAATAATTGAATATCTGCTCATCCAGAGGGGTGGAGGGATCGGCCCGATGAAACCCCGGCAACCCCGATTCGATTTTGGATTGACGATTTTGGATTTTGGATTACGATGATCCACAAATCCAAAATCCAAAGTCCAAAATCTAAAATCGGAAAGGTGCTAACTCCGACAGCGCAAGCTGGCAGATGAGGTGAGATGTATCCATTCCATCCTCACGCCAGTGCGTGAGGTTTTTTATTGCAAAGGGACGGGATATACGGGATGGATGTACCCCAACGGCTCCGCCTGTGGGCCGACGAATTACGCGCAATCGCGAACGAAGGGCTGAACTGGTCGAACGACAACCCGTATAACCAGCGGCGTTTCCAGCGGGTGCTGCGGATCGCGGCCGAGCTGCTCGCGACGCAAGACCTGCGCGACGCCGACCTGATCGAGCGCATCTATACCGAGAATCTGGCGCATCTCGCGGCCTACCCCGGCGGCGACGCGGCGATCTTCGACGCCGACGGCGCGATCCTGCTGATCCAGCGCAAAGACAATCGGCTCTGGGCGATGCCGGGTGGCCTGCTGGAGGTCGGCGAGTCGCCAGCTGAGGGAACATGTCGCGAGGTGCTAGAAGAGGTCGGCATTGTCGTTGAGCCGCGCACGCTGATCGGCGTGTATGACTCGCGGCTGTGCGGCAGTGTCACTAGCGCGCACCTCTACCAGTTCGTGTTCCTGTGCCGCCCGCTCGACCCGAATGCCCAGCCGTACGTGACCGACGAGACATTGGACGTTGGCTGGTACGCCGAGGCTAATCTGCCGCCGCTTTCGCCGGGACACGCCAAGCGCGTCCCCGATGCGTTCCGCTTCTGGCGCGGTGAATTGAAGCAAACGCTGTTTGTATGAGGTGACACATGACCAACACGACGCACAAGCCAACCTATCTCGAAGCGCTCGCGCAACGCGTCCTGATCTTCGACGGTGCCATGGGCACGAGCATCGACACCTTCAACCTGACCAGCGCGGATTTCGGCGGCGAGCGCACGTTTGGCAACCGCGACTACCTGGCGATCACGCGGCCCGATGTGATCGAGCAGATCCACGAATCGTTTATGGAGGCCGGCTGCGATGTCCTGGAGACGGATACGTTCCAGGCCACTCGGCTGCGGCTGGAGGGGTGGGGGCTGGGCGATCAGGTCGCCGCGCTCAACCGCAGCGCCGCCGAGCTGGCCCGCAAGGTCGCCGATCGCTACGCCGCGCGCGATGGTCGGCCACGCTACGTCGCTGGCTCGCTGGGGCCAACCGGTAAGCTGCCGTCCTCCGACGATCCGGCGCTCTCCGATGTCACGTTCGACCAGCTTTCCGACATCTTCTGCGAGCAGGCGACTGCGCTGATCGCGGGCGGCGTCGATCTGCTGCTGGTCGAGACGAGCGTCGACATCTTGGAGGTCAAAGCAGCGCTTGACGGCATTCGTCGCGCCAAGCGGCAGACCGGCAGCAACGCCGCTGTGCAGGCGCAGGTTTTCCTCGACCTGTCGGGCCGCATGTTGCTCGGCACGGAGATACCAGCGCTGATCGCGACGCTGGAGGCGATGCCGGTGGATGTGATCGGCCTGAACTGCTCGACTGGGCCGGAGCATATGCGCGAGGCGATCCGCTACCTGTGCGCCCACTCGCGCCTGCCGATCTCGTGCATTCCCAACGCCGGCCTGCCGCTGGAAGTTGATGGCGAGACCGTCTACCCAATGGAGCCGGCACCATTCGCGCACATCCTGGAGGAGTTCGTGCGCGAATTGGGTGTCAACGTCGTCGGCGGCTGCTGCGGTACGCGGCCGGCGCACATCTGCAAGCTGCGCGAGCTAATCGGCAGCGATACAGCGCCGATCACGCGCGTGATCGACTACATTCCAAGCGTCTCGTCGGGCATCCGTGCGATGGCGCTGCATCAGGAGCCCGCGCCGACGATGGTCGGCGAGCGCGTTAACTCGCTTGGCTCGCGCAAGGTCAAGCGGCTGCTGTTGAACGACGACTACGACGCGCTGCTGGAGGTTGCGCGCGATCAGGTCGATAGCGGCTCGCACATCCTCGACATCGGCGTGGCGATGACCGAGCGCGCCGACGAGTTGGAGCAGATGCACAAACTGCTCAAGAAGCTGACGATGAATATTGAGCTGCCGCTGATGATCGACACGACCGAGGCGGATGTGCTCAAGGCGGCGCTCGAAACCTACCCCGGTCGCGCGATCGTGAACTCGCTCTCGCTCGAAGGCGGGCGCGGCGACAAGATCGATCGCACCATGCCACTGGTGGCGCGCTATGGCGCGGCGACCGTCGCGATGACGATCGATGAGCAGGGCATGGCGCATACCGCCGAGCGCAAGCTGGCGATCGCTCAACGGATCGCGCAGATCGCGAACGAGGAGTATGGCGTGCCCAACGAGGCGCTGATCTTCGACGTGATCACCTTCCCGATCGTCACTGGTCAGGAGGAACTGCGGCGGGCAGCGATCGAGACGCTCGGCGGCATTCGCGCGGTGAAACAGGGCGTGCCCGGCTGCTTCACGGTGCTGGGCGTCTCGAACTTGAGCTTCGGCGTTGCGCCGCATGCCCGCGCCGCGCTGAACTCGGTGTTCCTCAAGCACGCGATCGAAGCCGGGCTCGACCTGGCGATCATCAACCCGGCCCACGTCATGCCCTACGCCGAGATTCCGCCTGAGCAGATCGCCGTGTGCGAGGATGTGATCTTCAACCGCAGCGAGGACGCGCTGGCGCATTTCATTCAGTTCTACGAGGCGACTGACGCGACCGAGGCGGCTGATACGCGGATTGACCCGACCGAGGGGATGACGATCGAGCAGCGCCTGCACTGGAAGATCGTTCACCGCAAGAAAGAGGGCATTGAGGCCGACATCGACGAGCTGATGGCGCAGCGGATGGGCGTGCCGGTTGCAGATTTCAAAAAGCAGCTTGTGGGCGCAGCTGAACAGCCAGCTGGAGCGGCGCGCGGCGATGCGGCGGTTGCGGTGCTCAACAACGTGCTCTTGCCGGCGATGAAGGAGGTCGGCGATCTGTTTGGCAGTGGTCAGCTCATCCTGCCGTTCGTGCTTCAGAGCGCGGAGGCGATGAAGAAGGCCGTCGCGCATCTGGAACAGTATCTCGATAAGGTCGAGGGCGCGACGAAAGGCCGGGTGGTGCTGGCGACGGTGTATGGCGATGTCCACGACATCGGCAAAAATCTGGTCAACACGATCCTGTCGAACAACGGCTACACCGTCTACGATCTGGGCAAGCAGGTGCCGCTGAATACGATCATCGAGAAGGCCATCGCGGTGCAAGCCGACGCGATCGGGCTCTCGGCGCTGCTGGTGAGCACGTCGAAGCAGATGCCGCTGTGCGTTCAGGAGCTGCACAAGCGCGGCCTGTCGTTCCCGGTGCTGGTGGGAGGCGCGGCGATCAATCGGCAGTATGGGCAGCGCATCCTGTTCGTCGGCGACGAGGAGCCCTATGAGCCGGGCGTGTTCTATTGCAAAGATGCGTTCGAGGGGCTTGAGACGATGGACAAGCTCTCCGACCCGGCGACCCGCACGACTTTCACCGACCAGGTCAAGCACGCCGCAGCCGACGTGTTGCATCAGAAGCAGCGTGGTCGCATGGCGCTGGCTGATCTGGGTAAGGCGAGCATGAACGGCAAGCAAGGCCGCTCGGCCGTCCGGCGCGACGTGCCGGTGCCCGTGCCGCCATTCTGGGGCGCGCAGGTGGTGACGCGCATCCGGCTGGAAGATGTCGTCGCTTGCATGGATCGCAACGCGCTCTATCGGCTTCAGTGGGGCGCTAAAAACGCCAAGGGCGAGCAGTGGGAGGCGTTGAAGGCCGAATTCGATCTGCGTGTGCGCGACCTGCTACGCGAGGCCGAGCGCGACGACTGGCTGCATCCACAGGTTGTCTATGGTTACTTCCCGGCGCAGTCCGATGGCCTGGATCTGATCGTCTACGACCCTGCTTCGATTGTGTCCGCGAACACGCGCGAGTTACCACAAAATAATTCGCGACCAATCGCGGAGATGAACGGGCCGCGTCTGCGTGAGCTAACGCGCTTCATGTTCCCGCGCCAGCCCGAGCGCGAGCAGCTGTGCCTGTCGGACTACTTTCGCCCGGTCGACTCGGGCGAGCTCGACGTGGTGGCGCTCCAGCTCGTGACGATGGGCACACGCGTGGACGCGCTGATCGATGAGCTGCAAGCCGCCGGCGACTACAGCCGCTCCTACTACATCCATGGCCTGAGCGTCTCGCTGGCCGAGGCGCTGGCCGAGTATACCAACCGGGTCATCCGGCAGGGCTTGGGGCTAAAGGGCGAGCACGGGAAGCGCTATTCCTGGGGCTACCCGGCCTGCCCCGATCTTGAGGAGCACGCCAAGCTATTCGCGATCCTGCCGGCGGAGCGGATCGGCGTCACGCTCACCGACGCCTACCAGTTCGTACCGGAGCAGAGCACGGCGGCGATCGTGATTCACCACCCCGAGGCGAAGTATTTCTCAATCGGATCGGGCAAGGAGCGGGCCGATCAGGATGTCGCGGCGCTGGCGGTCTAGTGCAGCTGGCTTACATACCACCAGGGCTTTACCACCAAGGCACCAAAGCTTGGTGTCTTGGTGGTAAAATATCAGCACGGTTCAGCTTTGCACCCGGCTTGACATCTCCCCAGCAGGATGCTACTATTACGACCGTGCGGGCGATTAGCTCAGTTGGCTAGAGCGCTACGTTGACATCGTAGAGGTCACTGGTTCAAGTCCAGTATCGCCCACCATTGCTGGGGCACAGCCACAGGGCCAAGAACGAGATTCGTTCTTGGCCCTGTGGTTTTTTGATTGCCAATTTCAATAGCGGCGGACGGACACATAGGTCCGCCCCTACGAGGTGCCGGGTGCTAGCCGCTCGGCGGCGCGCAGGTCGCGCAGCAGGCGGGCGAAGGCGGCCTCGAAGGCGTCGTGGTCTTTCCAGTGCGAGAAGTCGGGGATGAAGTATTCGCGCACCTCGCGGCCCACGTCTTTCCCGCTATCCGGATCGACGTAGCGCCATGAGGTGATCGCATCCATATCGACCAGCCGGATCGGAAAGAGTTTCTGGCGCTGTTCCCGCCGCTCCACCTCGCGTGCGCGGAGGATTTCGGTGAGCACCCATTCGCTGTGCATGCTGGAATCCGACAGCACCAGCAGTAGGCGATCATGGAGCTGGATCGCATGGTCGATCTGATCGTAAACCTTCTTGCCGCCCTGCATCTCCTCCGGTGCGAACCAGACCCGCAGGCGCTCGGCACGCATGCGTTCGTGCAGCCGGTGTGCGAAGTCGTCGTCTTTGGTGCTGTAGCTGATGAAGCAGGAATAATATTGGATGGGCTGGATCGCGTTGATCAGCGTGGGCAGATAGTCGATGAAGCTATCAGGCACGCCGCAGCCGCGTAGGAACACTTTGGGGATGTTGCCGCCGGATTTGTACAGTGTGTCGATGCCGATCGTCGAAGGGCCGCGATGCCGAACTGTCTCAAGTCCTTTCACAGCGCTGAAGTCGGTGTCGCCGAAGATCGTGCCATTAACCAAGGCTGCGTTGAGGTACGCGCCCTGAAGGTTCACCTGCGTGAGGTCCGCCTCCGTAAGATCCGTCTCCCTGAGGTGCGCCCACATAAGGTCCGCTCGCCTGAGGTGCGCTCCTCGGAGGTGCGCCCCCACAAGGTCCGCTCTGCTAAGGTGCGCTCCTCGGAGATCTGCCCCCTGGAGTTGCGCCTCCCGGAGATACGCCCCTTCGAGGTGCGCCTCGCGGAGGTTGGCCCATTGGAGGTCTGCCTGCGTGAGGTCCGCCCGCCAGAGGTTCACCAGCGTGAGGTCGGCCCATTGGAGGTCCGCTCGCCTGAGGTCCGCCCGCCAGAGGTGCGCTCCCGTAAGGTCCGCCCGCCTGAGGTCTGCCCGCCTGAGGTTCACTAGCGTGAGGTCCGCCAGTCGGAGATGCCCTCCCTGGAGGTCCGGGACGACGGCTGGATTCGCTCTCCGCCAATCATTCCACTCGGCCACGCTGCGCTTGAGGAGGTCGAGGTGTTCCTGGTTGGCCATGGGGTGTCCTCCAGCGAGTGATTGCAGATTGCAGATTGCTGTTCGGCGGCGGTGCGGCTACGGCGTGGCGGGCGGTGCGAGCCGCACGCGGCAGCCACATTGCAAGTCGACGGTGACCGGCGGGTGCAGGGTCGCTGGCCCCGGTGTGCTCGCCTGGTAGTGCAGGACGGGTCCGCCGCGTGGATCGACGATCAGGACGTCGCTGACGCCGCAGGCCAGGTAGAACGGCGCGCCATCCGGCCCCAGATCCTTTTCTTCGTAGCCGAGGCTCAGGATCTCGATGACCGCTGCGGGGAGCACGTCGAGCGCCTCGTCGCTGTCGGGTGGCTCGTCGCAGAAGATCGCGATGTCAGGGCGCTTGAGCGAGCCATCGGGGTCGGGGAAGCGGATGAGGGTGTCGGCGAGGGAGTGACAGTCGCAACCGGCATCCACGCCAGGGGTTGGCTTGAGCGCGATGCGGATGCGATCAATCGTTTTCTGATGGCGGCTGGCCGGTGAGGCTTCGACCTTGAGCCGGCCACGCACGTATTCCAGGCGCACCGGCACGCCGGCAGCGTCGGTCTGCAAGATTACATCTTCGATGGTGGTGGTGATCATGATGGGCTCCCTTCGATCAGGGCTTGGCGCTCACGGCGATCGCTATCGAGTTGTTCCGCCAAGGTTGGCGACGTTGGGCTGAGCGTCGCGAGTTCGTCACGAAATTGGTTGAGTCGCTCCCAGGCGTCGTTGGTCCTCGGCGCGGGCACGTCGGTGACGAGTTCACGGACGATCTGCGCAACAAGCTCGACACGCGTTTCCGGTGGCAACTGACGCGCAAGCTCGATCACTTGGTCGATGGTGGGTGTTTCAGTAGTCATGTTGGGCCTCCGGATTGCAGATTGCAGATTGTAGATTGCAGATTGCAGCTTGGCGACGTGGCGGCGGCGGTGTGATGCTACAGAACCACGCGGCAGCCGCACAGAAGCTCAACCGTTTTGGGCTGGTGGTGGGTGGCAACCGGCGCGCCGTGGCGGTGATGGCGGACGAGGCCGCTATGCGGATCGACCACGAGGACGTCTTTGACGCCCATGGAGAGGTACCAGAGCGGGTTGATGCTGAGGTCTTTTTCTTCGTAGCCGACGCTGATGATCTCGATCACCGCTTCGGGAACTTGGTCCCACGATTCGTCGATGTCAGGCGGTTCGACGCAGAAGATGGCGATGTCGGGGCGCTTGAAGGAGCCATCGGGGAAGATCAGGCTGGGGTCGCTAAGGTGGTAGCAGCTACAACCAACGCTGGATGCGGCGATCGGCGCGATGCTGGCGCGGATGCGGTCGATCAGTTTCTGGTGGCGTAGGCTGGGCAGCAGCCGCCAGGTGCGAGTGCCGCCGGTGATTTCGAGCTTGATGTGGGTGGGCGCATGCCTAGTGAGCAGGTCGAGCTCGGCGGCGATGTCGTGGGCGGTGGTGGTCATGCGGGGCCTCCAGATTGCAGATTGCAGATGCAGATTACTGTTCGGCAGCTACGACGTGGCGGGATCATCGTCATCCCGCAGCCTGCACCTCGGCCAATGCCTCGCCGCGCAGCGATGCGTCACGCGCTTGCCGGTCGCGTTCGAGCTGTTCGGATAGGCTTGGTGAGACCGGCCCTTGCGCGCGGAAGTGCTCGCGGATTTCGTCGAGGGCCGCGCGGGCTTGATCGGGCGTCATGGGCGGTTGGGCTGGCAGTGCCTCGGTTGCTAGTTCGAGCACGAGGCGCGAGATCAGTTGTCCGCGCTGTTCGCGTGGGAGCTTGTGCGCTAGCTCAAGGAGCTGATCGATGGTGGGTATTTCAGTGGTCATGTTGGGCCTCCGGATTGCGGATTGCAGATTGTAGATTGCAGATTGCAGATTGCAGCTTGGCGACGTGGCGGCGGCGGTGTGATGCTACAGGACCACGCGGCAGCTGCACTGGAGTTCTACTGTGATCGGCGCAGTATAGCGTGTGGGCGGACGATCCGCGCGGTAGTGGTGGACAATGCCAGCGCGCGGGTCGACCACCAGCACGTCGGGCACATAGGCCAAGTAGAACGACGCGCCCTCTGGGCCGAGATCTTTCTCCTCATAGCCGAGGCTTAGGATCTCGATGACCGCTACGGGGAGCACGTCGAGCGCTTCGTCGCTGTCGGGCGGCTCGGCGCGGAAGATCGCGATGTCGGGCCGCTTGAGCGAGCCATCAGGATCGGGGAAGCGAATTAAGACATCCTGAAGGCTGAAGCAGGCACAGACGTCGCCGCTGCCCGGGAGTGGCCCCAGGGATGCCTCGATCGCTTTGGCCGTCATCTGATGACGGCTGGCCGGTGAGGCTTCGACTTTGAGCCGGCCACGCACGTATTCTAGGCGCACCGGCGCGCCGGCGGCGTCGGTCTGCAGGATCAGCTCTTCGATCGTGGTC
>Ga0075433_10003953_pt1 | contig 11481 bp, 10 predicted proteins | sample RhiMethybrSRZTD2_FD_75299 | JGI IMG/M metagenome (GOLD analysis project Ga0075433, IMG submission 75299) | Populus rhizosphere microbial communities from Tennessee, USA - Rhizosphere MetaG P. TD hybrid SRZTD2 | ecosystem: Host-associated > Plants > Roots > Rhizosphere > Soil | place: USA... | reverse complement strand
GACCAGGACGTTGCCATCGTCGAAGCGGCGATGAGATAAGTCGTAGTACGGAGCACGTCGCTTGCCAGATCGGCCCGTGGCGGAATCGAGATACAGAGCCGGCAGGAGGAGCTCTGGCCATCTCGACGATCTCGTGTTTCAGAACAAGGGCGCGCCGTCGTTCGAATGCTCCTAGTCGAGACCACGAAGGGAGTCCGGCATGGAATTTCTCGTCGAATTCGAGCTCACTGTTCCGGAAGGAGCAGCCCGGGCGGAGGTCGCCGAACGGGTGGATGCCGAAGCGAAGGCCGCGGAGAAACTCGCGGAACAACGGCACCTGATCCGCGTCTGGAAGTCGGGCGCGGGAAACGTCATAGGTCTCTACCGCGCAGCGAGCCGCTCCGAACTCGACGCGATCCTCGACGCGCTGCCGCTCGCTCCATGGATGCACGTCAGCGTGACGGCGCTCACCGCGCATCCGAACGACCCCGCGGCCGCGGAACCGCACGCGGGCAATCAGCTCCCGGACCCGCACCTCACGCTCGTGTACCGCTTGGAGGCCACCCTCGCCGACCCACTCGACCTCGGTGACACCGCCGGGGGCCGGCGACGTATCGCGGTGCAGACCGGCGGCACGTTCACCGGTCCCGGGCTCACCGGGACGCTGCTCCCGGGCGCAAGCGCCGACTGGCAACTCGTGCTGCCCGACGGCACCGCGCTCGGCGACATCCGCTACACGCTGCAGACCGACGACGGCGATTTGCTCTACGTCCAGTCGCGGAGCATCCGCCATGGACCAGCGGCAGTCCTCGCGCGTCTCGCGCGCGGCGAGGACGTCGATGCGTCCGAATATACGTTCCGCGCTGCAACCCAGATCGAGACCACCGCTCCCGAGCTCGAATGGATGAACAAGGGGATCTTCGTCAGCGTCGGCGGGCGCCGATCCGGAGCCGTCATCTACGACATCTACCTCGTCGCATGAGTCCAACGCCGGCGTCGCAACCGGTTGCGATCGTCACCGGCGCTTCGCGCGGCATCGGCGCGGGCGTGGTCGACGCGTTCCGCGCGGCCGGTTACGCCGTCGTCGGCACCGCGCGCTCGATGCCCTCCTCGGACGACCCCGACTTTCTCACCGTCGACGGCGACCTCGCACAAGCACAGACCGCGCAACGCGTCGTGGAGCAAACGCTCGATCGGTTCGGGCGGATCGACACCCTGGTGAACATGGCGGGCATCTTCGTAAGCAAGCCGTTCACCGACTACACCGTCGAGGACTACGCGATGGCGATGTGGCCGTGTTGTGGCGACGCTGCGAGCGACCGCGACCCTTTGTTGCACGCGTCGCGATGCGACATGGCACGCGGCAAGACACCCATAGCGTGTTTGCGCCAAGAGCACGGCCCACTCGACTTCGAGCCGTCCCCGTCGTGAGAGCTCACCCGCGATTCGCTCGTGCCACAACCCGTGCCACTAGCACCGGTCAACTGCGGTCACAACAGGGCGCGGGCGGTCACTCGAATTGGCTACTGACCAGCCACGATGATCAAAACCCCTGGTCGCTGTATCGGGCCGATGACGTTCGCAACGTAGAAGTCGTGGGTTCAAGTCCCATCACCTCCGCGCTCATTTGTGCGGGTCACGCACGTATTCCGGTCAGAACGAGAGGTGGAGACCAGCTGCACGCCGTGGGCGTCCAGCTTGGGTCGAGCCGGGGCATGGCTGGCGTTGCAGCAGCAGTGCCCATCACGGATTCAGATCAACCGGCGAGTCCGACGCCAGTGGTGCCGGGCGACCCCGCTTACGCGTCGTCACGTAGAGCATCCAGCCCAACGCGTCGACCAGCCAGAAGCTGATGAGCCGGTAGACCAGCACCGCCGCCACCGCCTCCGGGGCGTGGACACCAACGGCGACGAGTGCTGCGGCGAGCGCGGCCTCCACCACGCCTAGACCCCCGGGGGTGAGGCCGAAACTGCCGGCGCCCACCCCGACGCTCCAGGCCAGGATGAGGCCGGACCAGGGGACTGGGCTTCCCACGGCCATGATGGCCAGGGCCAGACAGGCGATGTTGGCCACCCAGTTCACGGTGGCCATGAAGAACACGAAGGCCCAGCCCCGCCCCTTCAGACGCAACCCCACGACGCGCGCCACGGTGGCCTCGATCAGCGCCCGAGGGTCGCCCTGGGGTCGCTGCATGACGCGTTGGACCAACCGAAGACCCCCGGCCCCGACCAACTCCAGTCGAGCTCGGAGCCGGTCGTGGCGAAGGGCTATCAGGCACCCCAGAACCGGCACGACGATGACTAGGCCGCCCAACGTCCCGACCACCGCGGCGACGGCGTTACCGGAGAGCACAGCGCCGACGGCCACAATCAGAACAAATGCGATTGTCGAGATCACCCCGGAGATTGTCAGCACCCATCCGGCCAGACTGCGATCCGCCCCGCGGCGGGCGAAGGACCGGAACGAGAAGGCGGCGCTCATCGGGGCCCCCGCGATCGGGATGGAGACCGAGATGGCGTTGCTGGCATAGATGATTACCACCGTGGACGGCATCGACAGTCGAACACCGCCAGCGCGCAGCAGTCGGCGCTGCAGGCGGGCCAGGGTCGCCATGGACAAAATCTCGGCGGAGATGGCAAACGGAATAAGGCTCAAATGCGCGTGGCTCAGGACGGTGAAGGAATGACGCACCGAGCGGCGTTCTAGCCAGCCCAACCCGACCAGGGCGGCCAGCGCCACCGCCACTACAGCCAACGTACGAGCACGTCGCCACCCCGTGGCCCGCTCGCCGAGGGATACGTCCCCCTCGGTCACACGCGCCGGGGAAGTCTTTCGCACAGTGGGCCCGTTCGGGTTCTTGTCCGTGGTGGCTCGCGCCGTGTCAGATCTCCGCATCGATGCGATGGCTGGCCGCCTTCTGGGTCAGGCCAGGACGCTGTTGTCGTGTTTCTTCAGATGCTGCGGCAACCACTACCTGCTGGCATCCAGGAAACCCATAGTTTTCTCATGGGGTCAGCGCGATCGAACTGGAGCGGTCAGAAGCCCAGCGGTTCTCGGACCGTGATGACCGTGACGCGATCGGGTGCGGTCGCGCCGTTGACGATCAGGATGTTGTTGAAGCCGCTTTGGCGAACCATGCCAGGCGAGCACGATCTACGGCGTGACGGGCCTCGCGTCCTAGTCGAACATCGACGGCTCGGACGGCACGCCGGTCATCGCGACTGCGACTTCAGCACCCGGCGGGCGAGCTGGGTTCGCGACTTCACGTCGAGCTTCCGGAAGACCTTGTGCAGGTGGTACTCGACCGTGTGCGGCGTGATGAACAGCTGGGCGGCGATCTCGTTGTTCGTCGCACCCTCGGCAACAAGCTGCGATATCTGCGACTCTTGCGGCGTGAGGTCGTTGCTCGTCTCAACGGAGCGTTTGCGCGCGTGCTCGCCGGTCGCGCGGAGTTCGATCCGTGCTCGTTCCGCGAACCCCTCCATCCCGAAGTCGCTGAAGAGAGTGTGCGCGATACGCAACTGCTCGCGCGCTTCGACGTTGCGACGAACGCGTCGCAGCCATTCTCCGTACGCCAGGCGGGTACGGGCGAGGTCGAGGCGCAACGGTGTAGTGGTCAAACGATCGATGGCGTTGCGGTATCGGCTCTCCGCGGCGTCCCCTTCGCTCAGCAGTGCACGTGATCGAGCGGCGATCGCCTCGCCCCAGGGAGTGCCACTTGCCGAGGTCGCCGCCTCGAGGCGGTCGAGTGCCGCCGTTGCCGTGCCCCCGCGTCCGGTGCGGCTCGCCGCCTCGACGAGCTCGACCGTCGCCAACGGCCAGAAGCCGAGGTCGTCCGGGTCCTCGAGCGCGGCCTCTGCTGCAGAGAACGCGTCGTGATAGCGCGCGAGTCCGTTGTACAACACGGCAGCAGCCCATTGCGTGACGGTGACTCCCATGCCCTCGCCCCTTGACGCGAACTCCTTCGCGTTCGCGTCGATCAGCTCCCGCGCATCGAGCTCCCGACCGCGGAACGCCGCGACCGTGACCGCCGCGTAGCGAGCCGTGCGAGTATCGGTCGCATCCGCGACCGCATCGACACCATCAACCAGCGACGCCGCGACGTTCAGCTCGCCCGCAAAGAGATGCACGGACGCGCGAATACTCAGCGTGAGGGGTAGGACCGTGAGGGCTCCGGCATCGCGAGCGAGCTGGACCTGCCTGGCGGTGAGCACGTCCCAGCTGTCGTAGTCCCAGATGAACCCGGCCATTCGACCGGCCAGCCACGACCAACGGAGGCGTTCTTGGTCGCCGACGTCGATACCGCAGAACGCGTTCACTGCCCGTTGCAAGACCGGCGTCCCCGCCGTTGGCCCTTTGGTGATCAGCAGCGCCAGGCCGTCGAGCAGATCGTCGACGGCGCGGGGAGTCCCTGCAGGGCGCGGCGCTGCAAGCGCGAGCTTGGCGACCTCACGAGCGTTGTTTTCCTTCGCGAGCCGGCCGGCAAATACCGCTGCCGTGATGGCCTCGAGGTACGTGTCGCGCGCCTCGCTCGGGTCGATCGGCTCCAGTCGCTGCGCGGCTTGCAGCAGCAACATCGGCGCATTACTTCCACGGTCTGATCCGAACGAAACGCGAGCGCGAAGAACGTCCAGCTGCGCTCGCTGCGCCTCATCTAACGGCCCCCGGTCAGCGATCGCGGCCAACGCCAGCGCGTCGTCGAGTGCCCCGGCCTGGCGCTTGGCCTCCGCGGCGACAAGGGCGCGGCTCGCGCGCGACAAGGGGTCGACTGTCAACTCCGCGGACCGCTCCAAGAACGCGGCCGCCGCGGCGAAACCGCCGCGACCCTGCGCACGTCCGGCCGACCGCTCCAATTCCGCCGCGACATCGTCGTCGGGATGTGACGCGGCCTGCGCGAGGTGCCACGCCCGACGATCTGGGTCGAGTGCAGGATCCGTCGCCGCGGCAAGCGCGCGATGCACGTCGCGTCGCTCTTCCGGTGTCGCCGCACCGTAGATCGCGGACCGCACGAGCGGGTGTCGGAATGTGACCCGTGTGTTCATTTCCAAAAGGCCTTCGTTCTCAACCGAGTCCGCCGCAGAACCGCTGACACCGACTTGCGCGGCCGCGCGCCACAGGAGCGCGGGATCACCCGTCGGTTCGGCCGCCGCAACGAGGAGCAGGCGACGGGATTGCGCTGACAGATTGGCGAGTCGTCTGCGAAAGCTCGCCTCGATACGGCCGGCGATCGGAACGGAGACCGGGAGGGCGAATCCTCCGTACAGCTTCGCTGGCGCTAATCCGTGTGGCAGCTCGAGTAACGCGAGCGGGTTCCCACGCGTCTCCGCAACGACGCGCTCGAGCACGTTCTCGTCGATGCGATCGGGAAGAACCGAACGAAGTAGTGCCAACGAAGCGGCGCCGTCCAATTCGGTGATCTCGAGTGTCGGCAGCCCACGAATCACATCGGTGATTGCTCGACTTCCGAACGCGAACGCGATCGACTCGGTTGCCAGCCGGCGGGCGACGAACGCAAACGCCTGCGCGGATTCCTGGTCGAGCCACTGCGTGTCATCGACCACGCAGAGGAGTGGTTGTGCGTTGGCGAGTTGCGACAACAAGCTCAGGACGGCCAAACCAACGAGCAGGCGGTCGGGAGCGGCGCCGATTGCAAGCCCGAACGTGACGCGTAGTGCGTCGCGCTGCGGCTCCGGCAGTTGCGACAGATCGCTGAGACCAGGCGCGCAAAGCTGCTGCAACGCTGCGTACGGAAGCTCTCGTTCTGCCTCGTTGCCGACGGTTCGCAGCACTTGGAAGTCGCGAGCGTTCGTGATCATGTGATCCAATAACGCGGTCTTACCGATGCCCGGCTCGCCGTGGACAACGATTGTGCTGCCGCGACCCTTACGCGCCGCGTCGAGCACCTGATCGAGCGTGCCGACCTCGGTCGCTCGACCGAAGAGTGGAGCCCGAGTACTCGGCTGTCCGAACGGAGTCATCTCTCTATATGTCTCCGAGCGCGCGCCAGGCACGCCGTACTGGGTCGAGATCCGCAGGATTGAACACTGAATCCTCGCACCGTCGCCGGACGGTTGCATCCAGGGAAGCCGCGGTCGTTCGCTTCGAGAGCATTGCCGAATTCTGGTCGACAACGCACGGCCCGTGATATTGGTCATCGGCGGCCCGAAGATCGTCGCCGACATCCAGACCAGCATGCGGCGCATCTACGAGTAGTGCCTGCCGCTCGAAGACCCGCGGCCCCCGGCGGCATGCGGTAATCGGCAGCGGCGTCAACAACGTCTTGATAGTCAACCTCGCGATCACGCCAGGCCGTATCACGGTGATCTTGGTGGAGCAGCGGTGCGGCTCTGACTGTGGGTTTCTTGGATGCCACCGGCGCCGAACCGCCTGCAGGATGGGTTCGACGAAAAGATGTCGGTCCCCGGGCGCTGGGTCTCGTCAGCGAAATATGCACTACGCGCCACACGCTGTCCCGCGGCCAACCATACGCATTGTGGAGGGAACGTCCATGCCCAAAGCGGTCGTCCTCACCCGGTACGGACCCCCGGAGGTTCTCGTCTGGCGGGACGTGCCCATGCCCGTGCCCGGCCCAGGTCAGGTACGTATCCGAGTCAAGGCGTCGGGGGTCAGTCCCACTGATCCGAAGATCCGGCGTGGCGACCTCAGAGCGGCGTTCCCGCTTCCGGCTGGGGCGGTGCTCGGCTTCGAGACCGCCGGCGTGGTCGACGCACTTGGGCCGTCGGTACCCGGGGTCCAGGAGGGGGACGAGGTCGTCAGCCTCCTGCTCGGTCTCGGCGGCTATGGCGAGTACGCCCTCGCCTCGTCGTGGACGCCCAAGCCACCGAACGTCAGCTGGACTGACGCCGCTGCCCTGCCCGCATCGGCGGAGGCCGCGGTGGGCATCCTGAAGCAGCTCGGGGCCGCCGAGGGCGAGACGTTGCTCATCCTCGGCGCCGCCGGCTCGGTCGGCATGATCGCGACGCAACTCGCCGTCTCCCGGGGCGTGCGCGTCATCGGCGCTGCTTCGCCGCGGGATCACGACCTTGTGCGTGACCTTGGTGGTGTCCCGGTCACCTACGGCGCTGGCCTGACCGAGCTGGTTCGCGAGGTCAGCCCGTCGGTGGACGCTGTGCTGGACGCTGCCGGGAAGGGCCAGCTCAAAGATGCACTCGCCCTCGCGGGAGGTCCAGCAAGGGTGATGACCCTTGCCGATGAGCACGCAGCCGATCTGGGTGTTGCTCTCTCGGCGCCCACACCGGATCGCGCACCCGAAGCCGTCGACCAGACGATGCCGCTCCTCGCCTCTGGTGGTCTCCGGCTCCGTCGTCAGCGCCACCTCCCCTTGGCCGACGCCGCCGAGGCCCATCGACTCCTAGACAAAGGCGAGGCCCACGAGAAGCTGGTGCTCGAGGCGCAATGAGAGCAAGGACCGGTCCGACGGCACCGCGCACGGCTACGGATGCGCGGCTCGGCTCACTACCCCCGGGGACCGGAAGATCAGGCCTGCTGAGCCATGACCGAGCCCGACTGCCGCCCACTTGTAGCGCTCGCGAAGGCATACGAGAGGGCCCACGAGCGGTTCGCGCTTGCGTCGACAACTGGGGGTTTCCTAGATGCGTGCGAGGCGGCGAGGCCTCACGCTCGCGACTTGCCGCAACTGGGTCTACTCGAGTTGCCAATCACCACGGGGAACACAGATGACCAGTGAACCGGTTCGCGATCCGCTCACGGACCACTTGCTCACGCCCCAGAACGCCGCGCTCGTGGTGATCGACTATCAGCCCAGCCAGGTGAACGCCGTCGCCTCGATGGACAAGGATCTGCTGGTCGACAACATCGTGTCCGTGGCCCGGACCGCCCAGACCTTCGCCCTTCCCACCGTGCTGTCGACCGTCAACGTCGCCAACGGCCAGCAACCCACTATCCCTGAACTGAGGGCGGTGCTCTCCGACAGCACAGAGATCGACAGGACGACGCTCAACGCCTGGGAAGACACAGAGTTTCGGCATGCCGTCGAAGCGACGGGCCGCAAGAAGCTGATCATGACCGCGCTGTGGACCGAGATCTGCTTGGCTTTCCCGTCGCTCGATGTGTTGCGCGAGGGATTCGAGGTCTACCCGGTCGTGGACGCGGTGGGAGGCACCTCGGCGGAAGCGCACCGTGCCGGGCTCGAGCGAATCGTCCGAGCCGGTGCGCAGGCAATCAGTTGGGTGTCGCTGGCATGCGAGCTTCAGCGGGATTGGGCGCGCCAGAAGACCGTTGCCGACGTCGTGGACATCGTGCTCACCACTCGGTTGCTCGCGAGCGCCTGAGTGCTTGTGGGCGCCCGCGGACATTTGGAGGTAAGTGATGAAAGTGGCGCTCACCGGCGGAGCCGGGTTCATCGGGTCTCACGTACTAACGGAGTTGCATGAGCACGCCCACGAGGTGACGGCGCTCGTCCGCAACGATGCCCAGGCCGACGAGGTCGCAGCGAGTGGTGCCACACCTTCCGTGGTGGATCTCTACGATCGGCCGGCGGTTGCGAAGCTGTTCGGCGCCGCGGACGGTGCCATCCACACCGCGAGTCCCGGCGACGACACCAGCGCCGATCTGGACTCGGCCGTCGTGGATGCCGCGATCGACGCGTTCGCCGGCACCGGCAAGCCGTACCTCCAGATCAGCGGCGGGTGGATCTACGGAACCAACTCCTCGATCACCGAGGACTCGCCAATCAATGCGCCGGTCATGGTGTCGTGGAGGGAGCCGATCGAACGCCGGGTACTCGGCGCGAACAACATGCGCGGCGTGGTGATCGTCTCCGGCATCGCTTACGGCGACGGCGGTGGAGGGATTCCCGGACTCCTGCTCGGTTCGCCGCGAGACGATGACGGCAACTTGATCATGGTCGGAACCGGACGGCAGCACTGGGCGACCGTGCATGCTGCGGATCTGGCGGATTTCTTCCGGCGCGTGTTGGGGCATGACTCGGCCCGCGGCCGCTACGTAATCGGCGATGGGTCGAACCCCACCGTGGCCGAGCTCACCGACGCGGCCGCAGTTGCAGCTGGCGCGCCGGGCGCGGTTCCCGGCTCCGACGGAGAGGCACGGGCGCGCCTCGGCGACTCTTTCGCCGAGGTCCTCCTGCTCGATCAGGGCACGGCCGCAGCCAAGGCCCGATCCGAGCTCGACTGGCGTCCGTCCCGTCCGTCGCTCGTCGACGAGTTTCGGCGCGGCAGTTACCGCACGTGACGGACAGAGCGCGGAGCACCTGAGATTGCCGTGACCACTGCACGCCCGTCGCTCGAGGTAGCCCGCGAGCATCTTCGCGGTGCCGACCCGGTGCTGGCGCGGATCATCAACGACCGGCCGGGCTTCGACCCACGGGCATGGATGGCGATGGAGAGCCAGCCGGCTACTGACTCTCTTGGTGGTGCGGCCAGTCCGCGCACGTCCCGGTGCCGTCGCAATAGGGCATGTTCGCGGTGTTCCCGCACGAGCACAGCGCAGCACGGAGCTCATGCTCGTCGACACCCGGCGCGGTGATGTGGAGGTCGCCGCGCAGCAACAGCGGACCGCCCGGCACCATCGTGACTTCGGTGGGCGTGACGGGCGTCTCACTCGTCGACGTAGTCGGGTGCGTGCGCAGCGCACCGGTTGGACAGCGCGCCACGACCCGCACCACGTCGTCGGGATCGGCGGCGTCGGGCAGGATCCACGGACGCCGGTCGAAGTCGAAGACTGCCGGGAGCCCGCGAAGGCACTCGGCCGCGTGACGGCACCGTGCGATGTCGTAGCTCACATCGAGCGCGGTTCCTCGATATCGCTTGCGCGTGGGCGAATCAGACATGGGCGGGAAGGTCGAACGTCGAACGCTGGTCGGCCGGCACGAGGTCGAGGTAGTCGGCGGGATGATCCGCGATGAACGCGCGTACGAACGGGCAGAACGGCAGTACGACCAGCCCTTCCGAGCGAGCTTGCGTGAGCGCGAACCGAACCATTCGCGACGCGAGTCCCCCTCCCTCGAAACGCGGATCAATGAGTGTATGAATGAAGGCGATCATGCCGGGTCGTCGCCGATACTCGGCGAAACCTGCGAGTTCGTCCCCAGCCCGGACTTCGAAACGCGAACGCTCACGGACATCCTCGACACGCACGTCCGTATCGGTTGCAACCGTCATCGGGAAGCCTCCTTCCTGGCGTTCTCTGCAGCTTGAGGCTTGCCGCCCTCGGTCGCATCCAGGAAACCCACAGTTCCCCAGTGGCGCCTCCTCGGTCACCGCCACGTACTCGGCGTACACGCCGGTCGATCCGAGCGGCGGGATCAGCAAACTGGCCGAAGACCTCGTCGCCAGGAGCGAACTTCGCCTGGGAGCAAGCGGCGGATGAATAGGCCGGGCGGCAGTGGCCCACACTCACCTGCAACGCGTCAACTAGTCCCCCTCGCAGTGTCGAAGATCGGCCAGCCGATTTCGGTCCTCCACGCCGACTCGTCGTCAGTGTCGGGGGGTCCGATCAAGTAGTACTCGCGGATCAGGCCGACGACCGCGAGGGCGTGTTCGCTCACATAGGTCGCTAGCGCCCCGTAGGAGAGGTCTAGGTCTGCGTGGGAGCCGTTATGGACGATCACGGCCAGCTCTGCCTCGGGCACAGAGATCAGTCCGAGTCGCCCGACTGGCCGGACCTCGCCACTCACGGGAACGAACACGGTGGCTTCACCGCGCTCGTCTGTAAAGAGCTCATTTGCGTAGATCCCGCCCAGAGGTCCGCAAGCGACAATGCTCTGCGCGGAGAGCGTCGCCACGATCTCGCCGATTGCCCCGTGATACCAGGCCTCCAGCTCGCCGAACTCCACCGTGGACGTGATGGCGGCGGCCCGTGTGACCGGTACCCGACGGTGCTCGATCACCGCGGGCGGCGAGGGCTGTTCGATCAGGTTCCGCAGGGAGGCCACGACGCGTTGGGTCTCCGCCAGACTGTTCTCTAAGCGACTCAGGTGGTCCGCGATCAGCTGCGAACGAGTCGTCTGATCGGGCGCCCGCAGCACTCGGGCGATGTCGTCGAGCGGCATGTCGAGCTGCCGGAACCGGCGGATCACCTCAGCGATCGGGATCTGGGCGCTCGTGTAGCGGCGGTAGCCGGTCACCGGGTCGACGTCTGCGGGTTCGAGGAGACCGATCCGGTGATAGTGGCGCAGAGTCTTCACGCTGAGGAAGGTGACCCGGGAGAACTCACCGATCGTCAACGAGTCCGGCATGTGTCAAAGGTCAACCCTCCCCTAGCGGGAGAGTCAACCCGCCAGTGACCCCTTGACTCTCCCATCGCGGTATGGCTCAGCGTCGGGTCTCGGCCTATAGGGGCCGATCAGAACCAGGGAGAAGCCATGCCTGTTGCCACCGAACTCAGAGGCGTGGTGGCGGAGTACGTCGCGGCCGTCAACGCCTTCGACCTCGACCGGATCGTCGCCACGTTCACCCCCGACGCCTACGTCAACGACGTGAGCCGGGAAATGTGGGCCACCAA
>Ga0075433_10003951_pt1 | contig 11484 bp, 10 predicted proteins | sample RhiMethybrSRZTD2_FD_75299 | JGI IMG/M metagenome (GOLD analysis project Ga0075433, IMG submission 75299) | Populus rhizosphere microbial communities from Tennessee, USA - Rhizosphere MetaG P. TD hybrid SRZTD2 | ecosystem: Host-associated > Plants > Roots > Rhizosphere > Soil | place: USA... | reverse complement strand
AGAAAACTCGCAACTGTCACTGCGCCATGGTCCGACATATTCAGCGTATCGCGGAGGCATGCGACTCCCGAGAGTTTCGCCGCCGCAACTCGCAAACCCGCGCGCGTTGCCTGCTTGATCAACTCAGTCGCCGCATAAGTCTTACCGCTGTTCATACTCGTCCCCGCGATCATCACGATCGGCGCCGTCTCGCCAAGACTCGCGCGCGGTGGCAGTGCAGCGTCAGCGATATTCTGCACGGTGCCGGTTTCATCGCAGACGAGGCCAATCACTTCCAACTTGATCGCATCGCCGAGACTCGAGTGATGTCCCGTGCAAAGACCAATGACACCGCCCATGTTCAGGAGATGAAGTTGATCGCCACTCTTCAACGAAGGCGGCACCTCGCCGACAAAACCTTTCAAAGCGCGACGACGACCAAGCACACCAATCAGCAAATCACCCGGATTGATCTTCGCGAGCCTGCCGGTCGGAAGCTCGAGCATGTTGTAAGTCGCGCTGTCAGTGAGCGCACGAACGACCACTACATCGCCGGCGCTGGTGGATTCAGCGCCGGACACGAGCGCCACAGTCTTCGCCAAAGCAAGCGGAGACGTCGCGGATCCAATCTTGTCGACATCAATGACGTTGATTTCTGTCATCGTCCACCTCCCAATCTGAGTCGCAGCGCGTTGAGCTTGATGAAACCTTCCGCGTCCCGCTGGTTGTAAACAGTGTCCGCTTCGAAGGTCGCTACTCTTTCGTCGTAGAGTGAATTGGGCGAGCGCCGGCCCACGAGAATCGCATTCCCACGAAATAGTTTCAGACGCACGTCGCCATTCACGTTAACCTGTGTTTCGTCGATCATCTTTCGCAGCAACTTAAACTCCGGCGCAAACCAAAAGCCGTAGTAGATCGACTCGGCAAACTTCACACCGAGCGAGTCGCGCAGGTGGACCACTTCGCGATCGAGTGTGATCGACTCGAGCGCGCGATGCGCAGCGTGCAAGATCGTGACGCCAGGAGTTTCGTAAACACCGCGTGACTTCATCCCCACGAAACGATTCTCGACGAGATCAACGCGGCCGATGCCGTGTGCGCCACCGAGCTTGTTCAACGTCTCAAGCAATGCGACTGGATCGAGCTTCTCGCCGTTAATCGCCACCGGCTCGCCCTTTGCGAAAGAGACCTCGACATACTGCGCTTCAGCGAGCGCGTTTTCCGGTGAGCGCGTCAGTTGAAAAATGTTCTCCGGTGGTTCGGCCCATGGATCTTCGAGAATGCCGCCCTCGTAAGAGATGTGCATCAGGTTCGCGTCGGTCGAATAAGGTTTCTCCGCCGTCGCGGCGACGGGAATCTTGTGTTCCTTCGCATACGCGATCAGATCCGTGCGTCCTTTGAAGTCCCACTCACGCCACGGAGCGATCACCTTGATGTCAGGCTGAAGCGCGTAGTACGTGAGCTCGAAACGCACCTGATCGTTGCCTTTGCCTGTTGCTCCATGCGCGACCGCGTCGGCGTCTTCTCGTTGCGCGATCTCGATCTGGCGTTTGGCTATCACGGGCCGCGCGAGTGAAGTGCCCATCAGGTAAACGCCCTCGTACACGGCGTTGGCTTTGACAGCGGTCCAGACGTAGTCGCGCACAAACTCTTCACGCAGATCTTCGACGTAGAGTTTCGACGCACCAGTGGCGAGCGCTTTCTCTTCGAGTCCCGCCAACTCCGCGCCCTGGCCCACGTCAGCGCAATAGCAAACGACTTCGCAGTTGTATTGCTCCTTCAACCAGCGCAACATTACCGAGGTGTCGAGTCCACCGGAATATGCAAGTACGATTTTTTTAATTCGATCTGCGTTCATTCGTGTTCATCCGCGGCTTCCAAACATCTCCCAAATCTGTTTTAGCGCCGTGCGTTGAGCTTTCGCGTCGCGCACGGCAATGAAGATCGTATCTTCGCCCGCGATCGTGCCGACCACTTCAGGCATCGCCGCGGCGTCGATCTCGACCGCAACTGGCGACGCGTGTCCCGGCACGGTGCGCGCGATTATCAAACTCTCGCCCGCGTGGTCTAAACTCAGCAGGCCGCGAGCGGCGCTGCCATTAGTTCGAGGCAGCGTGTAATGCCCGTGCTGCTTAACAACGCCGAGTTCTTCCAGGTCGCGCGAGACGCTCGACTGAGTCGACGGCACGCCCGCGCGCTCGAGCAGGGTACGCAAATCTTCCTGCGTGCCAACTGGCTTCGCGCGGATCAGGTCGAGAATCTTTTGCTGCCGCTCTCTCTTATTCATATGCAAACAACTTGCATAAACAGTGCATAGATGCATAAACTATCACGTCGGTTGGTCTCGAGTCAAAGGTTCGCGGAGATTATTTATGGACGAGTCGAAGAAACTCTGGGGTGGCAGGTTTGCGGGGAAGACTGATCCTGGCTTCGCCGAGTTCAATAACTCCTTTCGCTTTGACCGCAGGTTATTCGCAGCGGACGTGACGGCGAGCATCGCTTACTGCGAAGCGTTGGAAGGCGCGGGCGTGCTCACCGCCGAAGAGGGAAATCAGATCCGCGGCGCGCTGAAGGAAATTTTAGAGAAGAGTTCCGTTAGCGATTCGTCCGCCGAAGACGTACATTCGTTTGTCGAAGGCCGACTGATTGAGTTAACTGGCGATCTCGGTCGCAAGCTGCACACCGGACGCAGTCGTAACGATCAAGTGGCCACTGACTTTCGACTCTGGCTGCGTGAAGCGATCGACGATCTCAACGCGATCGTTCGAGACTTCCAAACGGCCCTAGTCGACTTTGCTGAAAGTAATCGCGACGCTGTCATTCCCGGTTACACGCATTTGCAGCGAGCGCAACCGGTGTTACTCGCGCACTGGTGTCTCGCGTATTTCGAGATGCTCGCGCGCGATCGTGAACGTCTCGGCGAAGCGCGCGCACGCGTGAACGTGATGCCGCTCGGCTCAGCCGCACTCGCGGGCACATCGTTCGCGATCGATCGCGAAGCACTCGCGCGTTCACTCGGTTTCGCAGCCGTTTCGCGCAACAGTCTCGACGCAGTCAGCGACCGTGATTTCTGCGTCGAGTTTTTGAGCGCATGTTCGCTGATCATGGTCCATCTCTCGCGACTCGCCGAGGACATCATCCTGTACGCTACGACTGAGTTTGGAATTCTCGAACTCGGTGACGCGATCGCAACGGGTTCGAGCCTGATGCCGCAGAAGAAAAATCCCGACTCGATGGAGCTCGTCCGCGGCAAAGCCGGACGCGTGTTTGGCGATCTGCTGGCGCTGCTGACCACTTTGAAAGGCCTGCCGCTCGCTTACAACAAGGACATGCAGGAAGACAAGGAAGCGGTCTTCGATGCTTACGATACCGTCGCTGCGAGTCTAAGAGTTAGTGCAACGGTATTGAGAAACATCTCAGTGAAAAATGTTTCAGCATCGAGCGGCTACATGAACGCGACCGAGCTCGCCGACTACCTCGTGCGTAAAGGCATGCCATTTCGCGAAGCGCACGAGGTAGTCGGAAAGGTCGTGATGCGCGCGATTGAACTCGGCAAAGAGTTGGACCAATTGTCGCTTGCTGAGTTGCGTGAGTTCTCACCGCTCTTTGCTGAGGATGTCCACATTGCCCTTTCACTCGAACAAACGTTAAGCTCAAAGTCACAAATGGGCGGCACTGCTCCGAAAGTGGTCGCATCAGCTCTCGCAGCGGCGCGCCAATCCCTCAACGAGTAGCAGGAGATCTTTATGCGATACCGAATTCCTCTGTTGGTGTTTTTGTTCCTGATCTCGATCAAGTTAACAGCGGCTCAAACTGCGACAGACTCTGTTGTTGAGAAGCCGCTTTACACCCCGGCGGGCAATGAAGCTACGGTCAGCGGCACCATCAACGTAACGGGCGAAGTTCGCAAGCCGCGACAGATTGACATGTCAGCCGATCCTGTTTGCATCCAGGCAAACGTCAAAGCTTACACTGACGATCTGTTGGTGAAAGATGGCAAACTGGAGTACGCCTTCGTTTATGTAAAGAGCGAGTTTCTGAACACTCATCGATTCGCCGTTCCTGATTTAGACGTCATGCTCGTGCAGCGCAACTGCTATTTCTCGCCGCACGTGCTCGGCGTGCGTGTGGGTCAGAACCTGCAAATCATTAACAGCGATCAGACGGTTCACAACGTTCATCCCACTCCAAAATTCAATCAAGAGTGGAATCAAACGCATCCACCGAATGCTCAGCCCATGGTAAAGACTTTTTCGCGCGCTGAAGTGTTGATTCCCTTCAAGGACAATCAACACCCGTGGGAAAAAGCTTACGTTGCGGTGATGGACCATCCGTTCTTCGCGGTGAGTGATGAGTCGGGGAGATTTGAAATCCGCGGCCTGCCGCCCGGAACTTACACCCTCGTGGTCTGGCACCAGAGCCTCGGTGAACAGGAGCTCGAGATTACGGTCGGCCCCGGCGAGCTTCGCAACGCCGACTTCACTTTCGACGCCGATAAGAAGCACTAACGTTGCGAGTGTGACTTGGGTCAACGTTGCATTACGCGTGAGATTGGGGCGGCCACGGAGGGCCGCCCCTACAACGACCCAGGTGTGGTTAGCGCTTCGTCGGGGTGGGCGAGGGGCTCGGCGAGGGAGATGGTGCTGACGACTCGGGTTGGATTGTTTCCTGGTAGATAAACTTCAGATCCAGCAGTTTCAAAACGACCGCGGGCTTCACGGCGTTACGATTTGCATCGACATTGATGATACCCGTCACGCCGGGGAAGTTTTTTGTCTGTGCGAGTGCATCGCGCAGCTTTGCACCATCGATCACACCGCCTCTGTTCATCGCATCAAACAGAATCCGCGCACCGTCGTAAGCTAACGCAGCGTGAGCATCGGGCAGCAGGTTGCCGTAACGTTGCTTGTACGTGTCGACAAACGCCTGAATCGCCGGAGACGGATCGTCGACTGAATAATGCGTTGAGATGTAGGAGCCGTTCAACGCGTCGCCGCCTAACTGCCAGAGCTCCGGAGCGTCCCAGCCGTCACCGCCGAGCAACGGCTGCGTCAGGCCAATCATGCGCGCTTGTTTCGCGATCAATGCCACATCGCCGTAGTAACCCGGGATATAAATCACGTCCGGTTCCGAAGAACGGATCGTACTCAACTGCCCTTTAAAATCCGCATCTTCCTGCGCGTACGTTTGTTCGGCGACGATCCGGCCGCCGAGTTTTGTGAAGCTGACTTTGAAGTACTCAGTCAACCCGCGCCCGTAAGGTGAGTTGAAATCATAAAGAATCGCGGCCTTCTGCGCTTTCAGTGTGTTGGCGGCGAAACTCGCCATCACTTCACCCTGAAACGAATCAACGAAGCAGGCGCGGAAGATGTAATCACCGGTTTGCGTGACTGCCGGGTCGGTCGAAGAAGGCGAGATCAAAGGCACGTGTGACGATTGCGCTTTCGGCGCCGCAGCGAGACTGTTGCTTGAAGTGCCGCCGGCGATAATCGCGACGACTTTATCCTGGTCGATGAGCTTGGCCGTGAGCCGCGCGGCTTCTTCCGGACTGCCCTTGTCGTCTTCGATGACTACGTCGATGTGACGTTTGTTGATACCGCCAGACTGATTGATCTCGTCGGCGGCCAACAACACACCGTTAATGGCCGACCTGCCGAAGTTGAAGGTTGGACCAGTCAGATCGCCGAAATAGCCAATCTTGATCGTGCTGCGATCGGGAGAGCCATTTTCGTTGGCGGGGTGGCTACACGAGAATGCGAGTGCCATCGCAACGATGGCGACCGGCAACAGTGATCTTACTTTACTCACCGAGATACGCTTCTTTAATCCTGGGATCGTTGGCAAGGTCTTTCGACGGACCTTCCATAACTATTCTTCCGGTTTCCAGAACGTAGGCACGATCGGAGTGGCCCAACGCGGCGTGGGCGTTCTGTTCGACCAGGAGAATCGTAGTTCCCTTGCTTTTAATTTCGTCGATAGCTTCGAAGATGGTATGGACCACGAGCGGCGCGAGCCCGAGCGACGGCTCGTCGAGCAGCAGCAGTCGCGGATTGGACATGAGTGCGCGGCCCATCGCGAGCATCTGTTGTTCGCCGCCGGAGAGTGTTCCGGCTTTCTGCGATTCACGTTCTCGCAATCGTGGAAACATCTTGAACGCGCGCTCCATGTCCGCGGCGATCTCCGTCTTGTTCTTTTTCAGGTATGCACCCATCTGCAAATTCTCGCGCACGGAGAGATTGGCAAAGACGCCTCGACCTTCGGGAGACATCGAGATTCCGCGAGCGACCAGTTTGTGTGTTGGTTTGGCGCTGATGTCTTCACCCTCAAAAATGACTTTGCCCTGGCGTGGCTGGAGCAGGCCTGTGATCGTCCGCAGGGTGGTAGTTTTACCAGCGCCGTTAGCGCCGATGAGTGTGACCACCTCGCCCTTCTCGACACGCATCGAGACGCCGGTTAGCGCTTCAATAGCTCCGTAGTTTACTGAGACGTTTTCGAGGGTGAGCATAGGAATATAGGTCCTATAGGACCAATAGGATCTATTTCTAGTCTCCCAAATAAGCTTCGATTACCTTGGGATCATTCTTGATTTGTTCCGGAACGCCGAGCGCGATCGATTTTCCGTAATCCACTACCTGGATTCGGTCGCAGACTCCCATCACTACCTTCATGTTGTGTTCCACGAGCAGTATCGTCAAACCGAAGCGATCGCGTATCTGCTTGATCAAATTCATCAGGTCTTCCTGTTCGGAAGGATTCATGCCGGCTGCGGGTTCATCGAGCAGCAGCACTTTTGGGCGCGTCGCCAGCGCGCGAACTATCTCCAGCCTTCGCTGACTGCCGTAGGGTAGACTCGTACCGCCTTCATCACAGACTTTCGCCAGATCAAAGATCTCGAGCAACTCCATCGCAAACTCTCGATGCTCGCGCTCGTCTCTCTCGAATCGAGGGGTTCGCAAAACCGCGTCCAGAATATTTTGTTTGGCGTGACGGTGACATGCCGTCATGACGTTTTCCAGCACCGACATGCTGGGAAACAGCCGGATGTTTTGAAAAGTTCGCGAGATGCCGCGTCGTGAAATCTCGTAGGGTTTCAGCCCATCGATTCGCTGACCATGGAAGTAAAGTTCACCTGAGGTCGGAGCATAGACACCTGTCAGCAGATTGAAGATCGTAGTTTTACCGGCGCCGTTCGGACCGATCAAACCGTAGATCTCGCCCTGCCGCACATTCATGTCGAGTTCGTTAACAGCAATCAGACCGCCGAAACGAATCGTACACTTAGACGACTTTAGTGGATCGTCACCGTTGGTAGCACCTTTTGGTGTTGCTTCAGGCATGTTCCTTACCTTGTTCTTTACCCTGGTCTATGACGGCGGTTGCCGGCTGTTGCGCGATGGGAACACCCTTCTCGCCTGCCGGTTTGTCACCTTCGGGGCGTCGTTGCGGTCGTTTTAGCCAGGACAAGCCAAACTCCTTTGCGCCCATAACACCCTGCGGCCGCGTCAGCATGATCACGATGAGCAGCGCTGAATAAATGACGAGGCGATAACTGTAGAGATCGCCCGGCAGTTTGCGGAGCAACTCCGGCAGAATGGTGATCACGATCGCGCCGAGCACCGCGCCGGTTATTGATCCCATGCCGCCGAGCACGATCATGATGATGATCTCGATGGAACGAATGAACTGAAAATCGTTCGTGTGCAGGAACTGCCGGAAATGTCCGAACAGCGCTCCCGCAATGCCCGCAAACGCGGAGCTGATCACAAACGCCAGCACCTTGTGGCGAGTGGTGTTTATTCCCATCGCCTCAGCGGCGAGTTCATCTTCACGAATCGAGATCAGCGCACGACCCGTATCGGAATTGACGATGTTGTAAACCACAACGATCGTGATGACTGCGAAGCCACCGATCCAGATGAAGTTTGCGTACTGAGGAATGATGAGCCGTCCATCCCAGGGAGGAACTCGACCGCGGAAACCCGTTGCGCCACCGACGCGATCGATGTTGAGAATGATGATGCGGATAATCTCCGCAAATCCCAGCGTCACGATCGCGAGATAGTCACCACGTAAACGCAAACTCGGAATGCCGACGACTAGACCGGCGATTGCCGCGACCAGTGCGCCAAAGATGATTACGCCCAGAAAGACCAACGACTGCGCGAGTGTGGCGCCGACGAGTCCGGTCAGCGACTGTTCAAGACCTTCTGAGTAATAAACCGTCATGAAGACGGACGAATATGCACCGACAGCCATGAACCCGGCGTGTCCAATAGAGAACTGACCGGTATAGCCGGTGATTAAGTTCAAAGATACTGCGAGGATGATACTGATGCCGGTGAGATTGATGATCTCGGCGTAGTAGTAAGGCAGTCCAAAACCAAAAAGACCTTCGCGGCCCATAAAGGTGTTCATGCCTATGAGCAGCGCAACGACGACTACTAAACCCAGAATGCGTTTTAAGAAGGTTGGCATCCGGTGGAAATGTCAGACTTTCTCCTGTACGGTGGATCCGAGCAAACCTGAGGGACGAAGCAGGAGAACCAGAATCAAGATTGCAAATGCAACTGCGTCGCGATAGGTCGAAGCAATGCCGATTTGACTTCCGTAACCCACTACAAAAGTTTCCGCGGCGCCAATCAGTAAACCGCCCAGCACCGCGCCGGGAATGTTTCCGATCCCGCCCAGCACCGCCGCCACGAAGGCTTTAAGTCCAGTAAGAATTCCCATTAGCGGATCGATGTTGGGATTGTACTGCGCGGTCAAAACGCCGCCCGCAGCCGCGAGGCTCGAGCCGATCGCAAACGTCAAACTAATGATCGCATCAGTGTTGATGCCCATCAGTTTGGCCGAGTTCAGATTGAACGAAACGGCGCGCATGGCAGTGCCGACCTTCGTTCTGAAGACGACCCATTGCAACAGCACCATCAAAGCGATCGAAACCAAAAAGATTATGATCTGCGCCTTCGAAATCGCTGCGTTACCAAACAGGTGAATAGGCGGTTGACTTTGCGAACCGAGAAAGTCCGGAAACGCGCGCGGCGCAGCGCCGATGCGTGCGACAAACAAGTTTTCGATCAAAAGCGAAACGCCGATCGCCATGATCAGTGTTGTCATGCGCGAATACTTTCGCACCGGCCGGTAAGCAAAGCGCTCGATGATCATGCCAACGATTGCCGCAATGATCATCGAACCCAGTAACACGAGTGCAAGGGAAAAAATCGATGGACCAGCAGCCAGACCGAGACTCAGCGCAATGAAATAACCTGCGAACGCGCCCACCATGTAGACATCGCCGTGCGCGAAATTGATGAGGCGCAGGATGCCGTAGACCATCGTGTAGCCGAGGGCAATCAAGGCATAGATAGCGCCCACATTAAGGCCATTAATTAATTGCTGAACAAAGGTATCCATACTGGGCTATTCGAACTAGTTTGTTGGACTGGCCGCCTTTGCTGGAGGTGCAGGCGCACCTGCTGTCGAAGCGCCTGAAGCCGGCGCTGAAGAGGTTGCGGGTGGCGTTGAGCCTTCCGGCGCGATGGTAGTTTCGTAAACGAATTTTGAGTTTTCAAGCTTCAAAACAACGGCCGGCTTCACTGCATTGCGATCCTTGTCGATGCTGATCTTCCCGGTCACGCCAGGGAAGTCTTTAGTTTGCGCAATGGCATCACGCAGCTTAGTGTTCTCGGTAGATCCCGCTCGTTTAATAGCATCAGCCAGGACTTTCATTGAGTCGTAGCCGAGCGCCGCGAGCGCGTCAGGCGAGATGTTGTAACGAGCTTTGTAGTCCGCGACGAATTTCTGAATCGCGGGCGATGGATCGTCCACTGAATAGTGGTTTGAAATGTAGTTGCCATTCAATGAAGCGCCGCCCAGTTGCCAGAGTTGCGGTGCATCCCAACCGTCACCGCCAAGCAATGGAGCCTTGATGCCGAGCTGTTTTGTTTGGTTTGAGATAACGCCGACTTCGCCGTAATAGCCGGGCACGTAAATCACGTCCGGATTAGCAGACCGGATGGCAGTCAACTGTCCGCTAAAGTCACGATCGCCCTGAGTGTAGGATTTTTCCAAAACGATCTGGCCGCCAAGACTGGTAAAACTTCGTTTGAAGAATTCAAAAAGTCCACGGCTGTAGTCCGAGTTGAAGTCATAAAGGATTGCGGCATGCTTCGCCTTGAGGTTATTGGCGGCAAACTTGGCCATCACCTCGCCCTGGAACGGATCGATAAAGCACACGCGAAAGATGTAATCGCCGACTTGCGTTACCGCCGGATTGGTTGACGACGGTGAAATCATCGGCACTTTTGCTGCCTGCGCTTTGGGCGCCGCAGCCAGACTGTTTGACGACGCTACTTCGCCGAGGATGGCCATAACTTTGTCCTGATTGATGAGCTTGGTGACGACGGTCGCCGCTTTGTTTGGCTCGCCCTGATCATCTTCAACGATGATCTGGATCGTGCGTCCATCGATGCCGCCGGCTTTATTTATTTCGTCAGCCGCCATCTCGGCGCCATTCTTCGTCGATTGGCCGAAACTCGAAGTGCGCCCGGAGAGGTCGCCGTAGTATCCAACGACGATTGGGCCGGTGCCGCTTCCATTCGTTGCGTTACCTCGACGTTCACAGGCTAAGGCAGTTAATAGAGTAGTAATCAGGAAAAGCGCGAATAGCGTGCGTTTCATTTGGTCCTCACAACGGCGGATTGGATTTGACGAGCGGAACTCTTAGTCAATCTGCGAATTATAGCGATTTCGCGACGAGTGTCGAGTGCGGAAGCGCTTTCAATCCGCTAAGATGAGCGGCGTGAACAGCCCCAAAACCCACCCGGCGCCCGAGTTGGGCGACATGAAAGCGGAAGACTTTCGTCGTTTCGGCCACGAACTGATCGATTGGATCGCCGATTACTTTGAAAGCATCGATCGGCGTCCGGTGCTGCCTGCGATGGAACCGGGCGACTTGAAGGCGCAATTGCCGTCCGCGCCACCGGCTCACGGCGAGCCAATGGAGCAGATCATCGCCGACGTCGATCGCCTGATTGCTCCCGCTTTGACACACTGGAGTCATCCATCGTTCTTCGCATATTTCGCCACTTCCACTTCAGGCCCCGGCATCTTTGGCGAACTGTTGAGCGCGGCGTTCGACAACAAGTCGATGCTCTGGCGCACTTCGCCCGCTTCGACGGAGTTGGAAGAAGTGGTGCTCGACTGGTTGCGTCAAATGATGGGGCTCGACCCCGGCATGATCGGGATCATCTACGACACCGCTTCTGTTTCGAGTATGCATGCGATCGCGGCCGCACGCGAGGGTGTCGAACAACGTATTCGCGAAGAGGGAATGAGCGGCCGTCCGGATCTGCCGCTGCTGCGTGTTTATGTTTCGGAGCAGGCGCACTCTTCAATCGAGAAAGCCGTAATCACGCTCGGTTTGGGCCAGCGCGGTCTGCGCAAGATTCCGACTGACTCTGAATTTCGCATGGACGCTGATGCGCTTGCCGATGCGATCAACGA
>Ga0075433_10003950_pt1 | contig 11484 bp, 7 predicted proteins | sample RhiMethybrSRZTD2_FD_75299 | JGI IMG/M metagenome (GOLD analysis project Ga0075433, IMG submission 75299) | Populus rhizosphere microbial communities from Tennessee, USA - Rhizosphere MetaG P. TD hybrid SRZTD2 | ecosystem: Host-associated > Plants > Roots > Rhizosphere > Soil | place: USA... | reverse complement strand
GCTTGTCCGAGAAGTCGAAGCCAACGAGTTGCCCGATGAGATACGCCTTCCGGGCCGAGCCCGCGCCGAGGAATCCCTCGATTCCCTTGAGGAATTTCTCGTGGACCTGGGAGAGCGGGTCCGAATCGAGGATGCGGAACCGGAACGAGAAGAGATCCCGCGTGAGCGAATAGGGCTGGAGCATGGAGGGCTGCGTGGCCCGCGCCTGGAAGAACCACACCGTCTGCTCCTGAAGGTCCATCCAGCTGCTGAATTCATAGAGGAGCCGCGACTTCCCGACGCCTGCCTCGCCGACCACCGTCACGACCTGCGTCTCGCCGTCTTCGAGCGTCAGCGCGAGCGCCTCCTGGAGCAGCCGAAGCTCGATCTCGCGCCCGATCATCTTCGTCTCGACGCCCTCGATTCCCCGCGCCCGGAGCCGGAAAGCCCGCGGCTTGACCTGGGTGACGAGGTAGACGTCGATCGGCTCCTTCCGGCCCCGGACCCGGAGCGGGTCCCGTTGCAGGACGGTGAAGACGCCGCGCACGAGGGTGTAGGTTTCGTGGGCCACGAGAATCTCGCCGGCCTGCGACGCCTCCTTGAGGCGGCCCGCCAGCGTGATCGGCGCGCCGCTCGCCGTGTAGGTTCCCGAATCCGATTCGCGCTCGAGGAGGACCGGTCCGGTCGTGATGCCGGCCGAGAACGGAAGTGGGTTCTCTTCGGTCGGCTCCCACCCGGCGCCGAGCACGGCACGCGCGCCCGTGAGCGCCCGCTCGCGCATGGCGAGGGTGGCGCGGATCGCGTTCTCGGGATCGTCCTCGCGCGCCCGGTCTCGGCCCCAGAGCACGAGGCCCGCTTCGTCGGTGCGGCTATGGACGACGCCGCCGGACTCCGCGGCGATCTTGGAGAACCCGCTCCAGAGGGACTCGAGCATGGTTCGCACGCGCTCGGCGTCGGCGTGGGATTCGTACAGGATCTCCGCGAACTCCTTCACGTCCACCGATACCGCCGTCATCTGCCGCTGTTGATCGGAGGGCGTGCTCGAGCTGGGTGTGTCGGGCGCGTCCTTCTTCGCCTGGAGCGCGGCCAACTGGTCGATCGAGATCGTCTGCGTCATCGATTGAAGCGCGGCGGGGGCGCTGCTCGGCTTGATCTTGAGCGCGCGCGTCAGTTCCTCCACGAAGGCGGTCGCGGCCGGATAGCGCTCCGTCTTGTCCTTGGCGAGGGCGCGGGCGAGCACCGTGTCGACCGCCTTCGGCACGTTGGTGTGGCGTTCGCTGGCCTTCGGAATCGGGCTGTTCAGGTGTGCGAGGATCATGTCGAAGGCGCTCTCGTTCTCATAGGGCTGGCGCCCCGTGAGGATTTCGAACGCCATCACGCCGAGCGAGTAGATGTCGGCGGCCTTGTCGACCTGGGCGTCGCCGCGAGCCTGCTCGGGCGCCATGTAGCCCGGGGTTCCGATCATGAGGCCCGTTCCCGTGAGGTCCTTGTCGCCGCCCGCCGCGCGCGCGATGCCGAAGTCGGTGAGGAAGGCGTTTCCTTCTTTGTCGATCATCACGTTGGAGGGCTTCAGGTCGCGGTGCACCACGCCCTGGCGGTGCGCGTAGTCGAGAGCTCCGGCCAGTTGGTGAAGGATGTAGAGCAGTTCCTCGCGCGGCACGCTCCCGCGCTGCTGCACCTGCTTGAGGGTGCCGCCCTCGAGGTACCGCATCACGATGTACGGAGGCTCGTGCTCGCCGTCGAAGTCGTACACCGGAAGGAGGTGCGGATGCTCGAGGCGCGCGATCAGGCGCGCCTCCCGTTGGAATCGCTCGCGGAGCGCCGGATCGTGGAGGATGGAGGAGCGGATCACCTTGACCGCCACGTGGCGATCCATGCTCGGCTGGTAGGCCCGATAGACGGTGGCCATGCCGCCGGAGCCGATCTCCTCGGTGATCTCGTAGGCGCGCAACTTCTTTCCGATCATCGAGATGCAGACCTCAGGGTGGCGGCCGGGAGCGTGCGAAACCGGTGGTTAGCCGTTCAATTGTAGAGAAAGGCGAGTGGGATCGCACGCGATTTGGGGGGACCGAACGGAATCGGGGCTTGAGGCGTGCGCTGCTTCGCGGGGGGTACACCCCTCTTGCGGCGCTATTTGGAGGCGTTTCCCCAACCGGCGCCGCGCCCCACCCACGTCTGCTTCTCCAGCGGTAGATGTCCCACGTCGCTGTAGACGACGAGTCGCGTGGTCCCGTCCGGGCGGACGGCGATGACGGTGATCGACGCGTTCGCGATATCGAGCGAGGTCCAGTGGCGAACGTCGTTCCCCAGGGCGCGGTTCACGAACCAGCGGATCACGTTCCCGTGGCAGACGAGGAGATCGCGCGCGTCGTGTTCGGGCGACGGCCGGAAATACTTCACCCAGGCCGCTTCCAGATTGGCTTGGCAGAGCGCCATCTCCTTCGGGTCATGCATCTCGTTGACCCCGGGTCGGGAAGAAGGCGGCGTGCACTCGGCGAGCAGCGTGTCCAGGTCCGGCCGCATGGAGAGGGCGGTGCCGAGCGCCTCGGCCGTCTCCCGCGCCCGCAGGAAATCGCTGCTCACGAATCGATCCGGCTTTTCGGGGAGCGACGCGAGGCGCTTACCCAGGAGTTGCACCTGCTCGCGGCCGAGCGCGCTCAGCCCGTTCGCCACGCGATCGTCGACCGACTCGACGTGGTCGTACATACCGTGGCGGACCAACGTGACGTAGCGGATGTGCTCCGGCGGCGCGGGGGCGGCGCCGGCCGGGCCTGCGGCCAGCGCCGCGGCCACGCCCGGGAAAAAGGGGGCCGCGAGCGCCATCAGCCTGAGGAGGTCCGAAATCGCGGGGCCCCTCACGCCTCTATTGCCCGGTCTGCAGCTTTTCCAAGAGTTTGGCCGACTGCTTGTCGCTCGGATCGAGTTCGATCGCCTTCTTGAAGCTGGCGATGGCCCCCTCCTTGTCGCCCTTTCCGGCCTGGATCCGGCCGAGCAGGTTGTAGCTACCGGCGGCCGTGGGGTCCTGCTCGATGTTGAATTGCATGAGCGCGATGGCGGCGTCGTTCATGTTCTTCTCGTTCGCCACCCACTCCGCGACCTCGTTCAAGGTGCGCGGCCTGAAGTCGTAGGATGCTCCGCCGTAATACTTGGCCTTCAGCGCGAGGTAGTCGGCCTTGGCGGAGTCCACGCCGCTCTTCTCGAAGTCGTGCTTCAGGATGTCCGCGAGGGACTCGGGGCGCATGACGCCGTGATGACAGGTGATGCACTTCACCGGAACGGGGCTGTCGATGCCGGTCTTGTGCATCAAGGGACCGTTGATCTCGCGCACCATCATCATCATCGCGCGGGCGATCTTTTTTTCCTTTTTGTCGACGGACGCGAAATTCATCCCCGCAAGGTCGCCGGGGGTAGCCTCCACGTGGCAGAAATTGCAGCGTACGCCCAGTCCGCCGGAGAAGCCGCGCATCGCCCCCACGAGCTCGTCCTTCGAGATGTTCTTCGGAAGGACCTTGAGATTCGTGAACTTGTCGGGGATTTGGGCGGCGGCGGAAGCGGTCCACAGGACCAGAACGAGCGAAGCCTCGGCCAGGAGTCTGGCTCCAGCGGAAACCTTGCGCATGTTGATTCTCCTCGCGGTATTTCGACGCCGTCGTACGGCGTCCGCGTCTCGCGGCCGGCGTGCCTGGGGATGGGGAAGATCGCGTCGAGGGTAATGGCGGGCGCCGCACGGTGGCAACCGAGATGTTCCGGGGCGCCGCCCATATGCCCTAGAATCATCGTCGGATGACCCGATCCCCCAAGGTCAAGCGTCCGCGCCGGTCGGACCGCCCCGCGCCCGCCAAATCAGAGCCCGTTCGATTTGGCCCGATGGTTCTTGCGCTCGCGGGCATCGCCGCGGTCACGGTCGCGGCGTTTGCCGGCGCCTTCCATCACGCGTTCGTCAGCCTCGACGACGCCACGTGCGTCACCCAGAATCCGCTGGTCCTGCAGCAGCGCTACGGCGCCCTTTTGACGACCATCGTGAACAACAGCTACCACCCCATCACGATGCTGTCCCTGGCCCTCAACGCATCGCCACCGCTCTCCGCCACGCCGTTCCTCGTGACCAACGTCGTCGTTCACACGCTGAACGCGCTGCTCGTGTTTTGGCTCGTCTATCTGCTCTCCCGGCGGCGCCTCTTGGTCGCGCTGCTGGCCGCCGTCCTCTTCGGAATCCACCCGATGCGGGTGGAGTCGGTCGCGTGGGTTTCGTCGAGGAAGGACGTGCTCTACGTCTTCTTCTTCGTCGTGGGGCTCATCGCGTACTGGCGGTACCTCGAGAGACGGCGTTGGCCGTGGCTCGTCGCGACGTTCGGGTCCTTCGTGCTCTCGTGCCTCTCGAAGGGAATGGCGGTCGTCTTCCCTCTCATCCTGGTGCTCCTGGACTACTGGAAGGGCCGACCCGCCCTCGAACGGAAGGCGCTTCTCGAAAAGGTCCCCTTTTTCGCCGCGTCCTTGCTGTTCGGACTCATCGCGCTGGACGCGGAGCACGGCCACAATTTCCACGGCCTCTTCGCGGTCGTCGACAAGGAACTGAAGGCCACGCTGGATCCGACGAACTTTACGCCGTTCCAGCGGGTGGCCTATCCGACGTTCGGGTTCCTGACCTACCTCGGGCAAATCTTCGCGCCCGTTCATCTCGGTGCGTTCTACCCCTACCCGACGCCCGCCGAGTCGGGCCATCCCAAGTACCTGCTCTCGATCTTTTTCTTTCTCGGGACGATCGCGCTCGCCGTGTGGAGCATTCGCCGGGGCCGCCCGCTCGCGTTCGGGCTCGGCTGGTATCTCCTCGTCATCCTGCCGGTCCTCCAGTGGGTGCCGGTGGGAGCGTCGGCGCTCGCGGATCGAATGACGTATCTCGCGTACGTCGGCCCCTTCTTCCTCCTTGCTCTGGCGATCGCCTGGCTCTTCGATCGGTATCCGTCGATGAAGGTCGCCCTCTCGGCGGGGCTCGTGATCGTCGGGGCGCTTCTCTTCGTCCGAACGACCCAGCAGGTAGAGACGTGGGCGAGCAGCGAGGCGCTCTGGAGCAACGTGATCCGCAACTATCCGCGGTGCGACCTGCCCTACATCTCGCGAGGAAACGGCCGGGGCGAGGCGGGCCAGATTCCGGGAGCGATGGCGGATCTGCAGACCGCGATGAGGCTCGGCTCGCGGCGAGCCGACATGTACGAGGGTCTGGGGAACGTGTACGCCAGCACCGGCAAGCCCGACTCGGCGGTGCTGATGTTCGACCTGGCGGTGAAGGGCAACCCTACGGGGCGCACCTACTACAACCGCGCCATCGCGCAACTGATCTTGACGCGCCCTCGTGAGGCCTTGGCCGATCTCGACCGGGCGCTCGAGCTGATGCCCCTCCAGGCCGCGTCCCTGCACTTCCCCCGCGGCAACGCCTACATGCAACTCGGGATGTACCGAGAGGCGATCGCCGAGTTCGACAGCGCCATCGCGGCCGGCCAGCTCGTCACGGACGCCCTCATCAATCGGGGCGCGTGCAAGCAGCGGTCGAAGGACCCGGCGGGCGCGGAAGCGGACTTCCGCGAAGTCCTACGGTTGGATCCGAACAACGCCGTCGCCTTACAGCAGCTACGGGCGATGGGCCGCTAGCGGGAGACCGCGTCGAGACCCACCCGGCGCAGCAACGTGGGATATCGCGGATCCCGGCGGATCGGATCGAGGCGCGGGTGGACGCGCAGGAAAATGAGGCCGGAGGCGCTCTCTTCCACCGCGACGTCGAGCCAGCGGAACGCGTCGTCCACATCGCCGAGGGCCGCGTGGAGAGCCGCGATGCCCCACGCCGACACGACCCGATTCGGGCGAGCCGCGATCAACTCCTCTAGGATGCGCCGCGCGGCGGTCTCGTTTCCGCTGCTGGCCTCGACGTGCGCGAGGCCGAACGATGGGCCGGCCACGCCGCCGGCCAGCCGCCGGCCTTCCTCGTACTCGCGACGCGCCTCGTCGAAGCGGCCGAGCGCCTCGAGAGAGCGGGCGAGGTCGGTGTGCGCCCCGTCGAATCGCGGGTCGAGTTCGTTCGCCTTGCGGTAGTAGACGATCGAGCGCTCGTAGTCGCGCGCGTAGTAGTACGCGTCGCCGACGGTCGTGTGGATCATCATCGAGAGCGGATCCAGGCCGAGCGCCTTGAGCGTCGCCTCCTGCGCTTCGCGATGGCGTTCGCAACAGTAGTAGAGCCGGCCCAGGTTGGAGTACGCGGACGCCAGACCGGGGTTGAGTTCGATGGCGCGCTCCAGGTATCGGATGCCGCCCGCCACGTCCACCTCGTGCACGGCCACCATTCCCAGAGCCGCGTGGGCCTCGGCCAGGGAATCGTCCAGCTGCAGCGCCTTCATGGAGGCCGCCCGCGCCTCCGCGTTCGCCTCGGCCGCGGGCGCCATCCCCCGCCCGGCGCGGATGTTGTGGCAACTCGCGATCCCCGCCCAGGCCGGGGCGTATCCCGGATCGATCTCGAGCGCCCGTTGGAAGTGGCGCAAGGCGAGCTCGATCGCTTGGGGGGAGCTGGCGGCGGCCGTGTGTCGACCCATCAGGTACTCGCCGTGCGCCTCGGGATTCACGGGCCGGCGTTTCGCCAGGTGCGACGCCTCGCGCGGCGTCACTTGGACCGCGATCTCCTTGGCCACGGTCTCCGCGACTCGGTTTTGAAGATCCAGCACGTCTTCGATCTCGCCATCGTAGCGATCGGTCCAAAGGGTCTCGTCCGATCTCGCGGAGACGAGCCGCACCGTGACGCGGACGCGCTTCCCCACGAGGAGCGCCGAGCCCTCGAGGATGGCGTCGACGCCCAGCTCGCGCGCGATCTCGGGCAAGGCCCTCTGGACGCCCTTGTACTTCATGGCGGACGTGCGGGAAATCACGCGCAACGCCTTGAGCCCCGCGAGGTCGGAGATCAAGGCGTCGGTCATCCCGTCCGCGAAGTATTCCTGGGCCGGGTCGCGCGACACGTTGGCGAGCGGGAGCACCGCCAGCGAGCGAATGACCCCCGGCGCGGGCTCCGGCGCGACGCCACGACGGGTCGCCTCGCCGATCTGCCGCAGGGCCCGGCTCACGGCTCCCGCGGACTCCGGGCGCAGCGCGGCGTCCTTGCTCAGACAGGAGTCGATCAGCCGGTCCAGCTCCCCGGGAATTTCCGGGCGAACCGAACGCGCCGACCGGGGCACGTTGTGCAGGATCTCGAACATCAACGCCTCGGGCCGATCCTTCTCGAAGGGCCTTCGGCCCGTCGCCATCTGGTAGAGAACCGCGCCGAACGCGTAGACGTCGGTCTTCGAATCGTCCGGGTCCCCGCGCAACTGCTCGGGCGCCATGTAATGAAGCGATCCGAGGATCGTGCCGGGTTGCGTCAGGTCGGTCGCGGTGTTGAGTTGCTGGTGCAGGAGCCCCGCGAGGCCGAAGTCGAGGATCTTCGGGGTCCCCGACGCCGTCAGCACGATGTTGCCCGGCTTGAGATCGCGATGAAGGATCCCACGGCGGTGCGCGTCTTCGAGCGCGTCGCCGATCTCGGCGCCGACTCGGATCAACTCCGAAACCTCGAGCGGCGCCTTCTCGAGTCGGGATTGGAGGGTGCCGCCGGGAACGTATTCCATGACGAGGAAGTCCACGTCGTCCTGGGTATCGAAGTCGAAGATCGTCGCGACGCCGGGGTGCGAGAGCCGCGACAGGACGTGCGCTTCGCGCCGGAAGCGCTCGCGCGCGGTCGGATCCGCGAAGGAGCCGCGGAGGATGACCTTCACGGCGACGTCGCGGTCCAAGTGCAGATCGTGCGCCCGATACACCTCTCCCATGCCGCCGGCGCCCAGCGGCTCGAGGATTCGGTAGTGGGAGAGGGTCGTTCCGATCATTCGTGGCTCCCGCGACGCGGGTGGAAAGAGCGTACCACAGCTAACGGGCCGCGGGCCAAAGGGCTACAGGGAGAGTGCGATCCGGCAGGAAACGGAGTTTTCGAAAGTGAGAGAAGGCGCTCCCGCCATTCGGAGGCCACGGTGAAACCATCCAGCGGTTCCTCTTCCCGGCGATGCCACGGCCGTCTTCGGTCGATCGGATTCTTCGCGCTCATGGCCGGGTTCCTGACGACGTCGGTCCTGGGCCGGGCCCAGGCATCCGACGCGGCGCCCGGAGAGGTCCCCCCCTGGCTCCACCCTCACGCGCGGGTCCGGCTCACCCCGTTCGCTCCATCCCGGGCGCGGCCGATCTTGGGCGAGTTCCGCGAGGCGCGCGGCGATTCGGTCTGGATCCGCACCGGCTTCGGGCCACACGACACGGGGATTCCGCTCTCCCAGATTTCGCGCTTCGAAGTCAGCCGGGAGCGATCGCCGCGAACCTGGCACGGAGCAGGAATCGGGTTCCTTGGGGGAGCGTTGATCGGCGGAGCGGCCGGAGTAAGCGAGGGCGCGGAGCAGGGCGACACGGGCGCCAGAGTCGCGGTGGATGGGCTCCTCCTCGGCTGCCTCTTGATGATCCCGTGCGCCTTGATCGGGCACGCGGAAAAGACCGATCACTGGGTGGTGATCTGGAGCCGGGAGGCGGACCAGCCATGAGACCACGCGCCACCTTCCGTCGGGCTTCCGTGATTCTCGTGCTGGCTCTGGGCCCGTCCTTCGCGTCGTGCGCCCACTGGCGTCAGCAGTGGGTGTCGCCGGAGATGGTCGTCGATCAAGTGCACCCGGAGCGGGTCCAAGTCGCTCGGACGGATGGCACCCGGCTGATCCTGGAAAACCCGGCCGTCGTGCAAGACAGCCTGGTGGGCACCAACGGCACGGGAAGGCTTGCCGTGCCGCTCGCGGACGTGGATCACCTCTCCACGCGGCACGGCAGCACGCTCCCGGCCGCCCTTCTCCTCCCTGTGGGCGTCATCCTGGGATTGGGTGCCTGGATCGCCGCGACGTGGGACTAGCCGGGTCGCCCGACTGCAGACGCGGAGCGCCCAAGACGGCTAGACTCCTCCCCGATGCGACCACGCTCCGGAAGGACGAAGCCTAGGGCGCGGGATCTCCTCTCCCTCGGGGCGATCCTCGCCGCCACGTTCGCCGCCTACCTCCCGAGCCTGGGCAACGGGTTCACGAACTGGGACGACCCGATGTACGTGTCGGAGAACCGTCTCGTTTCGAGCCCGGACTTCGCGCGGACGCTCACCACCCCCGTCGGCGGCAATTACCATCCGCTCACCATCTGGTCGCTGGCGCTGAACTACCGCGTCTCCGGTCTGGCTCCGGCCTCGTACCATTGGCTGAACCTCCTCCTCCACCTGGCGAACACGGCTCTGGTCTTCGTGTTCGTCCGGCGCCTCTCCGGGGGGCGGCTCTGGACGACCGCGGCCACGAGCCTCTTCTTCGGCATCCATCCCATGCACGTGGAGTCGGTCGCCTGGATCGCGGAGCGAAAGGACGTCCTCTATGCGTTCTTCTTTCTCCTCGGGCTGATCGCTTACCTCCGCCACCAAGAGGGTCGGGGCCGCGCCTGGCTCCACGCGGCGCTGGCCGCGTTCGTGCTCTCCATCGCGTCGAAACCGGCCGCGGTCGTCTTCCCCGTCGTGTTGCTCGCGCTCGATTGGTTCGCACGCCGGCCGTTCACGAGATCGGTCATGCTAGAGAAGGTCCCGTTCTTCCTCATCTCTCTGGTGGGGGGCCTCCTCACGCTAGCCGCCCAGAAGACGGTGGGCGCCGTCGCCAAGGCGCACGAATGGGGACTCTGGGAAAAGGCACAGTTCGCGGGCTACGGCACCGCCATGTACGTCGGGAAATTCCTCGTTCCGCTGGGGCTGTCCGCGTTCTATCCCTATCCGGGCGATCCGACCAAGCTGGTGGGCCCGCAGTACCCGCTCGCCCTCGGCGCTGTCGTCGTCGCGGTGCTCCTGGCCGGCGCGTATCGCCGTACGCTTCGGCCCGTCGTGTTCGGCCTCGCGTTCTTCTTCGTCAATATCGCGCTCGTGATCCAGCTCTTCACGGTTGGCGCGGCCATCATGGCGGATCGCTACACCTACTTGCCCTACATCGGCCTCCTATTCGCGACCGCGTGGTGGCTGGACGAGAAACCGCCTTCCATCGCGAAGCCCGTCCAGATCGCGATCGCGGCCTGGCTCATCCTCCTGATCCCCGCTTGTCTGGTGCAGACCTGGCGGCGCTGCGAGGTCTGGAGGAACTCCGGGACGCTCTGGAGCGACACGATTCGAAGATCCCCCTACCCCATCGCCGACGCCTACATCCACCGCGCCTACTACTATCACCACGAGGCGGGGCAACCCGAGAAAGCCCTGGCCGACTATGATCGCGCCCTCGCGCTCACGCCCGGTGACGCCGGCGTCTGGTGCGACCGGGGCCTGGCGCTCTTCGACTTGGCGCGCGACGACTCGGCGGCCGCATCGCTCGAACGCTCCGTCGCGCTCCACCCGAACATCGCGCAGGCTCAGAACAATCTGGGAGGCGTGACGCTGCGGAGGGGCGACCCGGCCGGGGCGCTCCTCCGCTTCGCACGCGCTATCGAGTTGAACCCGGGGTATCGCGATGCCTACGCGAACCGCGCCCTCGCGTACACGTCGCTCGGGAAATACGAGCCGGCGATCGAGGACTTTCGCCGCGCGATCGAGTTGGGCCCCGCGAATCCGGGCAACCATGCCTTGTTCGACGGAGTCGGGGTGTGCCTGCAGCGGCTGAATCGGTACCGCGAAGCGGCGACCGCGCACGACGAGGCGATCCGCCTCGCTCCGTCGAACGCCCCGCAGCGGGGCGAGTACTTCCTGCACCGAAGCCTCGCGTGGTCCGCCTTGGGGGACCGCGCTCAGGCGATCCGAGACGCGGACAGCGCGGAAGAGGCAGGCGGAAAGGTTCCGCCTGCGTACCTGAAAAGCCTCGGGAGGTAACATGCGCGGACCAGGAAGCGGAGATTCAATGAAGGCGTCGGCACGCGCCTTCTGGCTTGTCGCCGCCGCGGCGCTTCTCTACGCCTCCTGGAGCGCGTGGCGCCTCACCTGGGTGTGCGACGACGCGTTCATTTCCTTCCGATACGCGGAGAATCTCGTCCGGGGCCTGGGACTCGTCTTCAACCCCGCCGAGCGCGTCGAAGGATACAGCAACTTTCTCTGGACCCTATGGGATGCGGTCGGGCTCCGGTTGGGCGCCGACGCCGAACGGTGGTCGACGGTTTCCGGCATCGCCTGCTACGCGGGAGCGCTGGCGGTCCTGGCGTGGAATTCCTGGACGACCCGAGGCGAACGGACCGGGCTGACGCGATGGGTTCCGATCGCGGCGCTCTTGGGGGCGCTCCTACCGGACTGGCACATCTTCGCGACCAGCGGCCTCGAGACGGCGCTCTATACGCTGGAGGTGACCCTCATCTACGCCGTCCTCTCCAGGGGCGAACCCGGCCCCCTGCGGGGAGCGACGGCGGGACTGCTCCTCGGAATGACGGCCATGACGCGTCCCGACGGTTTGATCTTCGCCGCGGCGGCGGGATTGTTCG
>Ga0075433_10003944_pt1 | contig 11490 bp, 10 predicted proteins | sample RhiMethybrSRZTD2_FD_75299 | JGI IMG/M metagenome (GOLD analysis project Ga0075433, IMG submission 75299) | Populus rhizosphere microbial communities from Tennessee, USA - Rhizosphere MetaG P. TD hybrid SRZTD2 | ecosystem: Host-associated > Plants > Roots > Rhizosphere > Soil | place: USA... | reverse complement strand
GTTGAATCAGGAACCGCGTCGAGATCTCCTTCCTCTCTAAGCACGTAAGTTGTTGGGTGCGGTAGCCTCAGACGCGCAAGCGTGTCGCGAAAGCGGTTCTTGTCGACGAGGATATTGACTGCATCCAGAGGCGCAACGCTGGCGGGATAACGTTTTCTGAGTTCGTCCGGAAGCGCGGCGACAGATTTCACCCATGCGTCGGAGCACGGCATGAGAACCGTGCTCACGGGCAAAGAGCCCAGCGCATCGGCGAGGCCACTGGGCTTCAGTCCAGCGAGTGAGGTCGGCCCGGCGCGGAACCACCGCGAGCGACGTGCGGGACCGTCGGCTTCGGGGAGTGCGTACACGCCGACTCTTGCTTGAGCCAACGCCCGAATCACACCGAGTAGAGTAATCCCGGTTCCCAACGCTAACACAGTGTCATGGCGAGGGCGCATCATGACCGGGCGACGAGATTAATCCTGTTCGAGGTGTCCTCTTACCAACTCGAATCCAAACTGGTACGGAGACCGGATCCAGCGCGTGATGGATGTGCGCTTAAGGGCAAACGGATCATCGCCCGCCGACACTGTGCCGCCGAACGCGGCTACGTTGCACCGGAGGCCCAGCTCCTTCGGGATCTGGCGGTTCGCCTCTGCAAAGTTCTTTCGCGCACCGTATGGGTACGCAAAGAGCCCTGATGATTCGCCGAGCTCGGCCTCGAGCAGCGCTTGCCCGGCCCGAATCTCCCTGCGGGCTTCTTCCCCGACGACGACACCGAGGTTGGCGTGAGTAGCCGTATGCGAGCCAATCTCATGTCCCGCAGCGCGAAGAGCGCGAACATCGTCCCAGGTCATCCACTGCGTCGTGATTCCGGACTGTTCGTCCCACCACGGAATCCGATGGGTGCCAATAAAACCAGTCGCAACGAAAAAGCAGGCACGCAGACCGTGGCGCTCGAGAATGGGAGCGGCTGTCGTCGCGTTCCCTTTATATCCATCGTCGAAGGTAATTGTCAGGGTCGATCCCAGATCGACTCCCTTCTTCAGCCGATCAAGCAGCTCCGTCAATGGAACAACGTCGAAAAATTTGCTGAAGAATCGGAGATACCGCTCGAATTCCGCGCGGGTACACGTGATCGGGTCGTCGGGGTAGTTATCGTTCACGCGATGAAATACTACAATGACACCGCGACCCCGGAGAAGAAGACGGTACAGTCGCGTCCGGAAAATCAACCAGCCTAAGAGCGACTTGGCGCGAACCGCCAAGCTGCGGTGCACACCCCTAAACATTGTTGGCGTCGCAGGCAACGCGATGTCTCGCGCGAGCTGGTAGTGCTCCATGTGTGGCATCACGACACGATCCCTTCAGCTCGCTGCTACGAATTGTTTAGTGTCGTCGTTCGGGTCGCCACGATTCTCGCCATGCACGTTCAAATCGCTGTCAGCAGTGTCGCGAGCAAGGATGCCCATCGCACTCACCGAATATAGAAGCGAAACGCCGCGCAGCAAACCTTGGAAATCTCGCGTTACATCAGCGGCGGTCGGTGTCCTCGTTGACGACCGCGGTCGGTCAGCGTCAAAGGCATTATGTAATCGTCTCGCAAGGTTGGCTTCCAAACAAGAGCAATCGTTCGCTAGTGGCTGCTTCGAAAAAAGTTTTTCATCCGGCGAAAGATGCGCGGGCCTGCGACTCGCCTAGTAACCTCACGTGCGCGCGCGATCGCCGCCGATCTGCGGATCGCAAGAGTGTCACCCATGCGCACTTCAACGATGCTGACGCCAGAACGGGCGAGCGCGCCACGAATGACACTCTCGGCATCATCATCGCCCACAACCTCGTGGTAAGCCCCGATAGCAGTCGACAGCAAGCCTAGATCCGGAGTCTTCAGCGCAACGCCGTGGGCGACGCCGTATCTGGCCAACTGCTGCAACCGGATTTGCCCGAATGCGCCATCGACGAATACGATGACTACAAGCGACAAGCCTTCTCGCACTGCGGACAATAGCTCCATCGAAGACATCGCGAAGCCGCCATCGCCTACAAGCGCGACAACCGGCCGCTTTGGATCAGCAATCCGAGCGCCGATGGCAGTCGGAATGGCAAAGCCCATGCTCTGCAGATCCGTTGGCGTGATCAGCCCGCGCCGCGCGAGTACCCTGTAGTATCTGCGCGCCAAAATCTGGTGGACTCCGGAATCGAGCACGAGAATTGACTCGTTGGAAAGTGCCCGGCGCAAAGCGCGAAAGAAAGCACGCGGGTCGCCAGCAGGGGTTCCCGCCAAGCGTGGCTCGTGCGGCCTTGTCTTCCGTTCACCCATTCGACTGCGCCACGTTTCGAGCTCGGCGTCAGTCCACGACGTCCGCGGCGGTGAGGATTCCAATAAGGCGCGTACCACTTCGCCCGCATCTGCGACGATTGCAAGAGAGGTTGCATAATTTGCACCCACCACTTCTGAGCTGGCGTCCACGTGGACTAGCCGGTCCGCCGGCAGATCGAGTTCGAAACCACTCGTACCACTGTGACTGAGTTTGCACCCGATTACTACTATCAGATCCGATGAAGCGATTAGCTCGTTTACATCAGAGGTGCTCGCCGCGAACGGATCAAAACCCAGATTGAGCGGGTGGTTCTCGGATATCACACCGCGAGCCGATGGCGTTGTGAGCACTGGCGCATTCATCCGCTCGACAAGATCGAGCAAGTGCTCCGAGCATCCGTTAGTACCTTGGCCAAACATAAAAATCGGCCGACGTGCATGGTGAACCCGCGCGCACAACGCTGCTAGTCGTTCGGGATTTACTGACGGAACAGCCAGTGGTTTGAGCGGGCCCTTCGCGTAGTCCACGCCCAATGCTGCCGACGAAACCTGGAGCAGTACGGGACCAGGTTCACCCGATTGAGCGAGGCAAAGTCCCTCCAACACAGCCACGCCAGGATCCGGATATAAATCGGCATTGATCACGCCCTTGAGGAGCGGCCCAGCGATCGCCACCTGATCGATTTCTTGCTGGCGAAAGCGTTGACTCCTGGGATGGGTGGCCGGTGAGCCGCTTATGTGAAGAAGTGGTACAGAATCCAGCCGCGCTTCAGCGATTCCTGTCAGCGCCCACGTAAAACCTGGTCCTGGAATCGTGAGCAGAACTCCCGGTTCGCCTGTCACTCTGGCCCAGCCGCCCGCCATAAAAGCGGCGCTGAGTTCGTTGGTCGCAACTACAGTGCGAAGCCCACGTTGGCGAAGAGCTTCAAATAGCTCGACCGTCTGGGTTCCGGGCAACCCAAATACACAGCGGACGTTCGCCGTTTGCAGTGCTTCGACGATGCGCGATGCCTTCGTTTGGCTTATCACGCCAACTTGCGGTGACGAACTCGATGACGAACTCGACGCACGATGGCGCCTGCACGGCGGCGCACACCGGTGTAGGCGAATTCGAGTCCGGTGCCCGCGCGCCAGGCCATGGTCCCGGCGGTCTCGACGACAAGGTTAGTCACCAGCTCGCCGCCGAACTGGCTCTTGAAGTGGGTTACAGAATTGAGAGCCGCATCGGTAAGATCGTTCCCGATTTTGCCATGGTGCGCTAGCCACTCGAACGACCGCCAGCGTAGGAAAGCCGCTGCGCCAAGCCGCCGATGCTCAGGATCGATCGCAGCACTCACAGTATGAGAGACGGGATGATCGCCCAAAAGAACGAGCTGCGCAGCGATAGCCTGGCCGTTGGGAAGTCTCGCCTGAAGAAGCACGCACTGTCGCGAGCGATGAAGGATCTCGAACCAGCGTCTAAATGGAACGTCAGGCAGATAGAGCGCAGCGTCATGGCGAGTCATCGTCAGCTGGTGCAGCCTGAGAAAACTGTCAAAATCGTCGTCTTCCGTACACACCATTTCCTGTGCGGCGCAGCGATCGACGAGACGTCTTAGGTTTTGTTCGACGCGCTGCCACTGCCACGCAAGGTCATGCAAAGGCACTACATAGGAATAGCTTGGCCACGAAGTCCACCCTCGGGCAAGGAATGCACGAACGTCGGACATCGTGTGGCGGCCCTTTAGAGTGATTTTTGAGTAGTTGAGTGTACTCAAACCATCCACGAGCGCGGCCGTTGTCGCGAGGCTTTGGGCCGACTGCTGGGAAGGGTATTTGGACTCGGAACGCTTCAGCACCGGCCCGAGGTAGTAGAGCAGCAGTCGCGGGCTGATAAATACTCCCTTCCGGGAAACGCGCTCGTAAAGTGGCAAGCCCCCTACGATCGTGTCGCCCCGTCGCACCACGAGTATGCGGAAACTCCCTTCCGCTGCGGTACACAGCGCGTCGAGATAGGCGGCTGTGGCGTAAATGCTTCCGTCGGGTGATTCGGCCACGAATGCATCCCACTCGTCGTAATCGCAGTCGGCCAGGATGTGAACCGCGGTGTGATTGCTCATGGTTCGCGGGAGGAGATCAAAACAGTGAACCTGCCAGGCTGGAAGGCGTAGCGGCAGACGTGAACTTGGGATTCAGCGCGTCGCCTGTTCGATTATGTAGAAAACCCCGACACCTTGCTCCGGGAGCCGGGGTTTCCATATGCTGGCGGGATCTCTTTCAGCTGCCGCCAGAGAGGGCTGACTGCTCGCCGAACTTGTCCAGGTGGCAGTTGGTTTTGCATCCCTTGATTTGGCCGTGTGGGGTTGCAAAAGTGCAATCTGCAATTCGACCGTACTCGGTCAATTGTGGCGGAGCGTACACCTTCTTCATTGTTGACTGCTCCTGGCTGAGTGGAGAGTTGCCTGTCGTGGGCGCCCGAGAAGCAAGTTCAAAGCCGCCTGTCCGCGGGCTTACCTTTTACTCAAGTTCCACCAGCATAAGAGGTTACCAGTCATCCATCGTTTGCCACCTGCGGCGCGTGTGCCACACCGTTGTGGGGGTATACCACCATTTGGGCGCACTCAGCTGCCGCAGTGATCGACAACCAATGCCACAGTCGTCTCAAGACTCTCAAGCCGCAATGGACGGTGCAGGTTCCAGGATGGAACTGCTCCAGCCAGTCTGGCGAGCCGCTGGAAAGACTGCGCCCGATGCTCCTGCGTCGTCAGCCGAAAGTTCAAGCTCCAAAGATCGGCGAGGACAGTGGAAGTTTTGGCTTGCTCCATCCTTATCTCCTCCGACTCGCGCAGAAACACTATTGCTTTGAGAGGTACGGCCGCGCCGCTGCCCTTCCGATCGTTGTCGAGACCGAGAAACACCCTGTCGCCCCGCTCGGCGATGAAATGCGTGCCTTCGGGAGGAGATCCCGGGTACACGTCTGATCTTACTCGCAGGAGCGCCGGACCGGGTAGCACTTCGCACACTGGGTTGCTGCGACAACAGACCAGATCTTCGCTGAGTAGGCGATACCCGCGTTGGTGGAACGCAAGAGCAAGCGTTGTTTTTCCGTAGCGCGAAGGAGCTGCCAGAAGGACCGCTTCGCCCCCAATTTCAACCGCTGCTGCGTGAATCGAAAAATCCCCGCGATGCATATAACACAACATCACTGGGATCCCCCACAGACGTTGCTCGCGCAGGATCTCATCGCCGCCGACGGGAATCTCGATTTGGCCCAGGTCGGGATTGATCTGATACGTTCCCGCATCGGTTGTCCAAAACTGATAACCATCTTCCACGCGGTATAAGGTTGCCCGCGCGTGGTAGCCGGTGCCAGCCAGCTCCCAGTCGGCAAGCGGCTCGGTGTCGGGCCGTGTACTCTGCTGCTCGGTTGGAAAGATTTCTAACTGACTTCCGCCACCGCCGGAGCGAAGGAATCGCAAATTCTCTTGAGCATGAATGGAAAAGCCGTAAACTGACGCGTTGTTGCGTGGGTGGAACGCAAGACTGGCAGTCTCTAGCATGCGCTTCACCAGCGACGGTTCCTGTCTACCATGCGCTAAGGAAGGCGTGGATCCACGCCAAGTCCTTCGCCCAGAACCAATCGAACCGATTGAAGTTCTGGCGCTCGATGCGCTCGGCGAGCAGTGCGTAGTTCACGCCTGACAGCCGATGCCGGGGCGCTGTGAGCAAGCGGCTCAATGCCGGATAGTCGATCTGCGTCATGACGTGATCGTTGAACACCGTCTTCCGGGTTCGGTCAAGTATCTCGTCGGGGACAACACCGCGAAGAAACTCACGCACCCGACTCTTGAAACGAAGATCGGGGCATTTCAGTTCCGCAGGCAGGCTGAGAAAAAATTCCCAGAGATCGATATCGGCGAGCGGACGCCGGATGGAAACCCCGCACATCGCGGCGCATGCCTCGTCGACCTCCATGCTGACGGTCGCCCCTGTTGTTCCAGCTAATTGTAGTTCGCGCCAGCGATTCCTGCTTGGTGGGAGCAGGTCTCCGCGAAAGGGCACTTCATTCACCTTTCGCGCATCAAGCCAGTCAGGGATGCGGTCCGGCGCATCCAAACGTCGCTGAGCGAGGTACCAGTTCGCCAAGCGGCCAGGCAGAAATGTTTCACCCACCCGTCCCGCCAAACTCCGCAAAGACGCGCCCCGACGCCGTTCGCGCGCCAGCAATCTTGTTAGCGCGAGCCAGCGGGCGCGACTTACATAATGAGAGATGAGGTGGATGGGATTTCCGAATACGAACTCGGCGAATTCTCCGGTGATGACGTTCTCGTAACCCTGCTGTCGCGCGCGTGAATACGCGTCGGCCACCTCAGGAATCGAGAGAATCGGCACTGGACTTCCGAACCTCCGACACCACTCCTCTACATCATCGAGCGCACGAGCCCGGGGACGATAAGTGAAAAGCTCGAGGCCAAAACGCTCGGCAACGAGCTCGATGTAGGCGCGTTCGTCAACCGAAGGAAGCTCTGGAAAAACGGCAGAGAGCGCGCCCAGGCGACGACCGTTTTCGCGATGTGATTGCTGGGCGGCAAACGCGGCCACCGCGGAAGAGTCGAGTCCGCCACTCAGCAACACAACGTCCTTGCCGGTAAGCGACCGGCTCACCGCCTGGGCCAGGAGCTCGAGAAATCGATCGCGTATATCACGCTCTTTCAACGCGCTCGACTCAAGAAGGTCAGCCGGACTCCAATATCGGTCTACAACCGGCCGCTTGTCGGGGGTGACTGTGATCGTCGTCGCCTGTGGAAGGCGCGCAACCCCCTTTAGCGCTGCCGGTGCGTCCGACGCCATGCGACCAAAGAACATTTGCTCCAACACGGAGAAATCCGGCTGCTCCGAGAGTCCCGCGCCAACAACTACCTGTCGCGGTTCACCCGCGGCGACGAATGCTCCAACCTCATCGTGGTAAAAGAGTGGTCGGAAGCCGGTATGGTCTCGGAAACCCCAAAGCGATATCCCGTCAGTGAGGAGACCGGCAAAAGCACCGCGCATCCGATTTGGCGCCGCGATTCCGTATAGATGGAACGCGGCGACGACAACGTCCGCGTCCCGTGCCGATATGGGCGAATGGCCGGCACCTACGAGAGCCTGATATAGCTCCTTGGCGTTATCCAAGCGACCGCTGAACGCTGCGATGAGCGCGCCGTTAGATGAAATGGTAGCGTCCATTGAGTCGCTACGATTTGCGACTCCTAGAATGCAGTTGCCGTGCTTCCGAAGGGTCAGGAGTGGTCCCCGGTGCGGAGCCGCCGCCAGCATTTTGCGCGCAACATACTCATCGGGCTGGGTACGCTTTCCAAGGATCGCGATCATGGAGACATGGAGTTACGCCGCAACGAACGCTCAGCCGCTGACTCGGGGTAGCGGCGGCAATGGCGAGTAGGCCGACAATCCTTGAGGAAGATCGCCCACGATCAACCGTCCGCCGCTTTCCACCCATGCGTGCGCCTCGAGACGGCCGTCGTCGGTCTTTACGACTCCGATCCGAAAATCAACCGGGTGACCACAGCGTAAGAGTAATGACTCCGCAGCAACAGCCTGAGACAAGCAGCTGCCGCCGGTAATTTCACTCGCGCGCGAAACAGCGACCCCAATTCGTTCGGGTGTCTCATCGGGAGTGCCGGTTCGCCGTCGGGAGCCGACACTCAACACTTTGCGTGCAATGTTGAATGGAAGCACCCAAAGTGCGAGCTTCGCGGCGGCGACCAGCGTCAGCGAACGAAGCAAAAGCGACCGATCGGCGGCGGGCAGGCTGAGCAAGCGACGGAACGCTTTAGAAATCACCGCGCACCTCAATCAATCCACTTGCGAGCAGCCTCTGCAGAAAAGCAATGACATCGGCCTCGCAACGCTCGGCGTCAACATCATATTCACTCGTGATCACATCGCGAATCTGCGATACACGAATCGGCTCCTGCAGTAGTTCCCAAATCCGGGAGCCGACGGAGTCGATCCCATAGTACATCGCGCTTTCCATGCTGAGCAGAACGGTTTCGTTGCCCAAACTGGCGGATACCTGGTCGCTGCTCGCCGCCACCATGGAGGCTGGAGAAATGGCGTGGCGCGGGTTCGACGAGCTCATTCCGCTTCAGCGAACGTCTGTCCGAGCGGATCCATAGGAACGGCAAGGCGACTTGCACGAACAAGATAGGCGGCTCCCGCCTTAGCCTTGCGGATTCGGGCGGTAAGGCTGGCATTCGATGGTCGGTTAGATTCGCCATCCGGGCCGCCGCGCCGCCAACGATCAGACACGTGCCACGGACGCGCACGACCGTGACCGCTCCAACGAGGCATCACTGCGATCTCCCACAGCCGCTGGGTGAGTCCCGCAGAAGGGCAGCTATTGACCGAGGGCAGAACACTCGCCAGGAAGTGGCGCTCGAGCTGGTCGACCATCCACCGGGAGTATGGCGGCCGCAGGCAATCAAGCGTTGAGTCGGGAACCTGCGCGCCGGCTAGCCGTCGGGCGAGCCGCAACGTCCAGAAGCAGCATGTAGTTGCTAATGTTTTGCGCGCGAAGGCGATGAATTCTTTCCAATCGATGCCGCTTTTCTCAATAATCCAGGCAGCATCACGAAATGTGCGCCAGCTTCCCCACTGCATCTGGTGGGACCACGCGAAATGAACGCATGCGTGCCAGAGTTGGTGCATCGGGTGAGGGACCCGAAACGAACGGCCATTGGCTTCCACATTAAGAGCGCGCGCCCAGAATTCGTCAACCGTAAAACGAAATGGGTGTTCGTCAGGCAATACGCGATCATGTATTTCCACTTGATACACGCCGTTTCCTATCGCCAGCCGCGGAAAGTGATGGTGGTTGCTGAATCGTTTCGATTCAATTTCCACATCGGAAGCGAACCAGCCAGCGGTCTGTAGCAACGTCCAGGCGCGAAATCCGTTCGGGGAGCGTATAAGCAAATCTAGGTCGCCCATCGGCCGATCCGTGAACAGCGGATAGGCAGTGAATGCCAAACCTGCACCTTTGAGGAGTAGCACATCGATGTCCTCCGCAGCGAGCAAGTCTATAGTGTCGCGCAGCAAGGTTTGGTACCGCAGCATATGCATCGCGGATACCATCGCAGACTGCCGCAGACGCTGGTGGCGGTCAGTGCCCAATTCGCCACCCACTCGCGAGAGATGTCTCCACACTATAGACACCGCTTTTTCATGCTCTGCGAGGACGCACAACTCGTCCAAGTCGATACCTGCATTCAACGCCTGGCGTAAAGCAGAATCGCTCGGCGAAACGGCCGCAGTGAAGAACAAAAAGCTCGCCTCTGGTGAAAGCGAGTTGCGTCGCATGCTGAACATCAAAGAAGGTTCGGGCGGCTGCGGTCGAATTCCGTCGGCTCGGACGCCGAAGAGCGGGTTTGATTGCCGTCAATTGTAATACAGTATTGACGAGCTCACACCAATCGCGTTGAGGCCCGCAACGGTGGCTGCGGTCAACGCAAACCACCTGCCTGGACGTTGAGGCTCTGTGTAGTCCGACAACCACAAAATGGGGCAATAGTGCGACAGGCGATGGAGATTTGACATGAGGGCGCTTGCTAAAATGCCACACAGACGTGAGTTACGCGCGGCACGGGCGAGGCTTGACCCGGAATGGAAGATGCCTTGACCCCAGTCGCCGCGGTGCGTCAGCGGCGCGCTTGATTGGCTTGTCATGTCCCGCGCATGCAAGTCCAGATTCGGTCCTGCGGGTACTTTCGGCCACCGAGGTCGTGATTTCCGCAATCTACCACCGCCTCCGCGAATCGCTGATCGCCGCGCCCAAAGTCTGGGTCGTGACCGGCATCGCTGGATTCATCGGATCCAATCTTCTTGAGGATCTGCTGGCGCTCGGTCAAACCGTTATCGGAGTCGACAACTTCTCGACGGGTCACCGCGACAACATCGACGATGTTCTTCGCGGACCGGTCGAGCGGCATGCTCGGTTCAAGATGGTTGAAGGTGATATCCGTGATCTGAACACTTGCCGCGCCGCCTGCGATGGAGCGGACTACGTTCTTCATCACGCTGCTCTTGGCTCTGTTCCTTGGTCCATGGATGATCCGCTTCGCACTAATGCGGTCAACGTCGACGGTTTCGTAAATATGTTGGTCGCGGCTAAGGACGCCGGGGTGAGACGGTTCGTTTATGCATCTTCGAGCGCAGTCTATGGAGACACCCCGGCGTATCCTCAAATTGAAAACACGCTCGGCAGACCGCTATCGCCCTATGCAGCGAGCAAGAGCGCGAACGAGACATATGCGCTCGCGTTCCAAATGAGTTATGGCCTGCAAACAGTCGGTCTCCGATACTTCAACGTCTTCGGCCGTCGTCAGGATCCGGCCGGCGCCTATGCCGCCGTCATTCCGCGCTGGATCGCGACGTTGCTGCGCGGCGAGCGCTGCCGGATTTTTGGCGACGGTGAGACGTCGCGTGATTTCTGCTACATCGCCAACGTGATCCAGGCGAACCTGCTCGCAGCGACGAGCGACAGCGATGCTACCGCTGATTGCTACAATATCGCCTGCGCCGAATCGGTGACTCTGAACCAGCTGTTCGAGATGATGCGCGACGGACTCGCGCGCAACGATTCACGATTCGCCAACGTTGTTCCACAATATGACGGGTTCAGGCCTGGCGACATCCGGTTCTCGTGTGCCTCCATCGATAAGGCGCGAACGAAACTTTGTTACTCGCCGACTCACGGCGTTGCCGAGGGAATGGACGAAGCCCTCGACTGGTATGTCGAAAAGGCGATATCGTGGAATACGGCAGCGCCATTGCGTAGGTCAGCCCACCCGACCGTTACTCCGATCCATCAGCCATCCATGACGCAGCTCGCTCTATGACCCGTCAAGAGCATAATAAGCCGACAGCGCTGATTGGCTTCACCGACGAGTGGATGCGTCGCTCGATGGAAACCGTATTCGAGGAAAAGGGATATCAGGTCACGAGAACTGGTTCTGGGAAAGAGGCGTTGCGCCTCGCTCGTCGCGGAGGGTTCGACGCCTTGATGCTCGACGAGCGCCTCGAGCATCTCAATGGAGTCGACGTCTGCATCGCGCTGCGCGATGATCCGCTTTTCGATCACGCGACACCGATTGTAATCGTTTCCAGCGCGCATTCAACCCTACCCAGTCGCACCGCAGCCTACGCCGCCG
>Ga0075433_10003940_pt1 | contig 11494 bp, 10 predicted proteins | sample RhiMethybrSRZTD2_FD_75299 | JGI IMG/M metagenome (GOLD analysis project Ga0075433, IMG submission 75299) | Populus rhizosphere microbial communities from Tennessee, USA - Rhizosphere MetaG P. TD hybrid SRZTD2 | ecosystem: Host-associated > Plants > Roots > Rhizosphere > Soil | place: USA... | reverse complement strand
TGCACGAGCAGCATCCCGGCTGTGAAGTCCGCGATCGGCGTCGCGCTCGGCTCGGGCGGCGCGTCGGGCTCCGCGCGTCGCGAGGCGATGCCGCTCATCGCCTGCGCCAGGACGTCCTGCCCGCCCTTGTCCCGGTAGGGACCGGTCGGCCCGTAGCCGCTGCCGAAGGCGTAGATCAGCCGAGGGTTGATCACCCGCAGCTCGGCGGCGCCGAAGCCCAGGCGCTCCATGACCCCGGGCCGGAAGTTGTGCACGAGCACGTCGGCCTTCCGGGCCAGACGGAGGATGACCTCGCGCCCGAGGGGCGCACGCATGTCGATCGCGACGCTGCGCTTGTTGCGATTCAGGCTCCAGAAGATGGCGCTCTCGCCGCTCGCGTGCTTCATGTGCACGCGCGAGAGGTCCCCGGCGCCGGGGCGCTCGATCTTGATCACGTCGGCGCCGAAGTCGCCCAGCACCTGGGTGGCGCAGGGTCCCAGCTCGACCTGCGTGAAGTCGAGCACGGTGACGCCCGCGAGCGGGAGCGCGTTCGCCGGCTCGCTCGTCATCGCCCCGACCAGCGCGGCGGCCGCTTCTCGCGGAACGCGTCGACGCCCTCCGCCTGGTCGTCGGAGACCAGGGCCCGCGCCATGGTCCGCGGGATCAGGGCGACCGCGGCGGGCAGGGGCAAGCCGAGGCCCGCCATCACCGCCTCCTTGGTGGCCTGCACCGACAGCGGCGCGCACTCCAGCATCAGGGCGGCCCACCGCCGCGCGGCCGGCATCAGCTCGGCCGGCGCCACCACCTCGTTGACGAGGCCCAGCCGGTGCGCCTCCGGCGCGCCGATGCGCCGTCCGGTCAGCAGCATGCCCATGGCCATCTTCAGCGGGATGTGGCGGGCGAGGCGGTGCATGCCGCCCTCGAGCGCCATGCGTCCGACCCGCGGCTCGGGGAAGCCGAACTCGGCGTGCTCGGCGGCCACGATGACGTCGCAGGCGAGCGCGAGCTCGAGCCCTCCGCCGAGCGCGAAGCCGTTCACCGCCGCGATGATCGGCTTCGCCATCCCGTCGCGCAGGGTGAGTCCCCCGAGCCCACGCGGGTGCCGGTGGGCGAGGTAGCCGGCACCGCGCTCCTCACCCGCCGGCGCGGGATCGCGCATGTCGTAGCCGGCCGAGAACGCGCGATCGCCCGTGCCGGTGAGGATGGCCACGCGCAGATCGGGGTCGGCCTCGAAGCGCGTCCACACCTCGTCCAGCTCGTCGGTCGCGGCGCGGTGGAGCGCGTTCAGCACACGCGGCCGGTCGATGGTGACGACGAGCAGGTGCCCGTCGCGCTCGACGCGGGCGAACTCCATGTCGGTCAGGCCACCGCGAGCGGGGTGCCCAGGTTCACGCCCTGGGCGATGAGTCGCTTCTGCAGCGTCGGCACGTCCACCCGGCGCGGGGCCACCCCCGCTTCCAGGCTGAGGGCCGCCGCCGTCCCCGCCGCCTCGCCCATCACCATGACCGGCGGGATCTCCCGGCTGATCCGCTGCGCCTCCGACGTCGCCGAGTAGCACCGGCCCGCCACCAGTAGCCCCTCGACGTGCTTGGGCACGAGGCTCCGGTACGGCGTGAAGTAGTCGCGCCCGCGCGCCACCACGTCGGGGAACGTGCGGCGCTCGATCACGTCCTCCTTGGTGACCACGTACTCCCCCTCGAGGAGGCGGGTCTGGCGCACGCCGACCTGCGGGGCCGCGTCGAGAATGTAGGCACGCTCGAAACCCGGGCAGTGCGCGCGGACGAAGTCGATCACCGTCATGAAGCGGCGGCGGGATTCGACCTCGATGTGGGTGAGGTCCTCGGGCCTGAGCCCGTCGTGCCCCGGGATGTGCGGGCAGTTGCACCACACCACGCCGGGCCGCGGGGTGAGCATCCACCACATGTCCCAGGCGCCTCCCAGCATCCGCTTGACCTCGCCGTCGAGCCGATGGGCCGCCTCCGGATCCTCGCGCTCGAACCGGAGCGCGGCGGCCGTGTCCACGTCGGCGAGGCGGTGCACCAGGGTCATGATGTACGAGCCGTGCACTCCCGGCGCCCCCGCGCTGCCGAAGACGTCGCCGTCCCCGGTGGCGTCGATCACGACGCGGGCGCGGACGGCCTGCCGGCCGGCCTTGGTCTCCGCGATCACCCCGCGCACCGCACCGTCCTCGACCAGCGCGCTCGAGAACCAGGAGTGAAAGCGTAGCTGCACGCCCGCCTCGAGGACCATCTCCTGCGAGACCTGCTTCCAGCCCTCGGGGTCGAAGGAGGCCGAGTACACGATCGGCTTGGGCTTCCGGCGGGCGTAAAGCTCCTCGAACCCCCAGCGAACCCAGCGGTCCCGCACCTCGGGCTCGTTGCGAAAACAGTCTTCCATGGGCGGGGCCACGCACGCGCCGATGCGCCGCATGCGCTCGACGATCTCCAGCGCGAGCCCCCCCACCGAGACCTCGCGCTCGGCGCACATGTCGTCGAGCACCAGGACCATTCCGCCCGAGGCGAGGCCGCCCAGGTATCCGTAGCGCTCGAGCAGCGTCACCTCGGCGCCGGCCCGCGCGGCCGCCACCGCGGCGGCCTGGCCCGCCGGCCCGCCCCCCACCACCAGCACGTCGGTCTCGGCCACCACCGGCGTCTGCCGGCTCGGCTCGGTCACGGTTGCCATGTCGACCCCTCCTCTGATCTCGGCGCTCCCGACCTCAGCGCTCCCACCGCACCAGGAGCCATTCCAGCACGCTCACCAGGAAGAAGAAAGCGAGCGCGATGGCCGATGTTACCACCATGGCCGCGTACAGGAGCGCGGTGCGAAAATCGTAGGTCGTCAGTACGATCAGGTAGCCGAGCCCCTTGTTCGTCCCGATCCACTCCGCGACCAGCGCGCCTAGGACGCTCGAGGTCGAGGCGATGCGCATCGCCGAGAAGAGATAGGGCAGCGAGGACGGCCACCGCACGTAACGGAAGCTCTCGGTCTTGCTTGCGGAGAGCACGTGCATGAGCTCGAGCGCCTGCGGATCCGCCGACTCGAGCCCCTCGACCATGTTGACGAGGGTGGGGAAGAAGGTGATCAGCGCCGCGATCGCGATCTTGGGCGCGTAGCCGTTGCCCAGCATGAGGACGAAGATGGGCGCGATCGCCACGATCGGCAGGGTGCGCACCGCCACCGCCACCGGATAGAGCGCGCGCTCGAGCGTCCGGTTGTGGACGAAGGCGATCGCGGCGGCGATGGCGACGAGATTGCCAAGGGCGAAGCCGCCCAGGCTCTCGACGATGGTCGGCACCGAGTTGTCGAGCAGGCGCCCCCGCTCCTTGACCAGCGCCTGCCCGACCGACGCCGGGGTCGGGATCACGTAGGGTGGGATGCCGAGGACGCGGATCGCCACGTCCCACGCGACGATGAGCAGGGCGATCACGAGTACCGGGAGCAGGAGACGCCGCAGCAGCACCGCGCCCGCGGTCCGGGTTCCCGGACCGGTGGGCGCCCGGCCGTCGGCGGCCAGGCCCTTGGCGGAGTCCGTCGCGATCACGCGGACGCGCTCGCGGCGAGGGCGCGCCGCAGCGCCGCGGTGTACCGCCCGAACTCCGGCGTGTCCTTGAGGGCAGGCTCGCGCGGGGACGGCAGGTCGATCCGCACCTCCTCGGTCACGCGGCCGGGCCGCGGCGCGAACACGAAGACTCGATTGGAGAGATAGACCGCCTCGGCGATGCTGTGGGTCACGAAGATGATCGTGGTGCCGGTGGCGGCCCAGATGCGCAGCAGCTCCTGGTTCAGGTGATCGCGCGTGATCTCGTCGAGCGCGCCGAACGGCTCGTCCATCAACAGAATCGGCGGGCCGGTCACGAGGGCGCGCGCGATCGAGACGCGCTGCTGCATGCCGCCCGAGAGCTGGCGGGGGAACGCGTGGGTAAAGCCCTGCAGCCCGACCAGGTCCAGAAGCGCTTCCGGGCGATGGGGCGCCGCGTGGCGGCGTCCCCAGCCGCCGACCTCGAGCGGCAGCGAGACGTTGGCGAGCGCGTCGCGCCAGGGCAAGAGGCCCGCGTGCTGGAAGACGAACCCGAACTCCCGCGCCAAGCGGGCCCGCATCGGCGGGCCCCCGCGCACCTCGATGGTGCCGCCGGTGGGCTGCAGGACGTCGGCGATCAGGCGGAGCAGCGTCGACTTCCCGCAGCCCGACGGGCCGATCAGGGCCGCGAACTCGCCGCGGGCGACGTCGAGGGTGACGTCGCGCAGCGCCGACACTGCGCCGGGGCCGGTGCCGAACACCATCGAGACACCGCGGCAGGCGATGTCGACGGTCGCCAAGGTCAGAACTTGGGTGTCTTTGCGGCCAGCACGATCTCGTTGCTCATGATCTCGTCGGGCGTGACCTTCCGCGGAATCTGGTCGAGTGAGGCGTACGTGTCGGAGAGGCTGCCCCACACCTGGGGATCCATGTATCCCCATCCCTGTTGCCGGGTGGCCGGGGAGGAAATGTACGGGATACTGACCTTCCAGGTGGGCACTTCCATGTCCCGCTCGAGCCCGCTCGCGCTCTTCAGCACGTAGTCGACCGCCTCTTCGGGATGATCCTTGGCGTAGAGCCACCCCTTGGCGGCCGCCGCGACATAGCGCGTGAGCACGTCCTTCTTCGTGTTGTAAACCTGGTCGGTCGTGAAGTAGGTGTACGCGTACATCCGGATCCCCAGATCCCACAGGAGGAAGTGGCCGCTCTTGCCCTCGATTGGGAGATTCTGCGCGTAGTTGATGACCCAGCCGGTGACGACGTCGGCCTGTTTGGTAAGAAGCGGGGTCGTCGTGCCCCCGATGATGATGACGTTCACCTTGTCACGCGGCACCTGGTACTTGGCCAGTACCGCGTCGAGCAGGGGCCGCGCCGTGCCCTGGATTCCGATGGTCTTGCCGGCAAAGTCCGCCGGCGTCTTGATGCCGGAGTCGCGGAGGAAGAAGAACGCAAAGGGGTGGCGCTGGAATGCAGTGGCAAATGCCTTGAGCGGCACGCCGCGGCTGCGGCCGCTGACGAGCACGCCGATGGACGCGACGTTCCCGACGAGCACCGAGCCGCTTGCCACCACGCCCACCGGATCGATGGACGGCCCCCCGGGCACGATGTTCACGTCGAGACCGACCTCCTTGAAGTAGCCCTTCCCGATCGCGGTGAAGTCACCGGCCATCTGGGCGTTGGCGAACCACCCGAGCTGGAGCGCTACCGGCGACGGTGCCTGAGCAGGAACGGCCGCCGGTCGGCCGACGAGTGCGGCCGAACCGGCGAGGAGCGTCAGACCGCCCCGGAGAAGACCGCGGCGCGTGAGCGGCTGGCTCAGCAGGGTCACCTTGTCGTCCATGGCTCTGTCCCTCTTCTCCTGGGCCCCGGTCCCGGGTGCAGACCCCCATTTGACTACCGCAGCGACTATACTCCGGTCAAGACGACCGGAAACAGGGAGGGAAGCCTGTGACGGGGCCGGGTGCCGTTCGCACAGCGGCTGCCAACCGCTAGGGTTCACTCGACGTTCATCCCGGTGTGAACCTATGCCTGCGGGTTCCCGCAGGCTAGACCCGCTTCGCTAAGGCCCGCGGGTTGGGGGCGCTAGGTCCATTTTTTGGGCTTGGCGGGGCCCCGACCGCTTGTCATCGTGTGGCATCAGGACCGGATTCCACCGGGTCCGCGAGAAAGGAGCAAATGCCATGAAGATGATCGGCACGGTCCTCGGGCTCCTGGCCGTCGTGATCCTCACCTCCGCTCCGGGCGCGTGGGCGGACGTTGTCACCGATGCCAACGCGCGCGCCGCCGACGTCGCGTCCCGCTTGCCCTCGACGCCTGTCGCGGTGCGGGTGATGGCCATCGTGCAGGTCTCGGTCTTCGAAGCGGTCAACGCGGTGAGCGGCCGCTACCCGCCGCAGCGGGCCAAGCTGGCCCCCGCGCCCAACGCCTCCGTGGAGGCCGCCGTGGCGGCGGCCACCCGTACCGCGCTGGCGAAGCTCATGCCGGCCCAGCAGGCGGCCATCGACGCGGACTACCAGGCGCTGCTGGGCCGGGTGCCCGACGGCTCCGCCAAGACGGCGGGCATCGCGCTCGGCGAGCAGGCGGCAACGGCCATCGTGGCCCTGTGCGCCGACGACGGCGCTGTGGCTCCCGACGTCTACCGGCCTCACGCCGCGCCGGGGGTCTACGTGCCGACCACGGGGCCGGCGTTGCCGCACTGGGGTGCGCGACGCCCATGGGTGATGTCCCGCGGCGACCACTTCCGGCCGGGCCCGCCCCCTGCCCTGACCAGCGCCCTGTGGGCGCGCGACTACAACGAGATCAAGGCGGTGGGCGGCAAGACCAGCTCCCAGCGCACGCCGGAGCAGACCGCGATGGCGAAGTTCTGGGAGGCGACGCTACCGGTCGTCTACTGGCCGGTGGCCCGCGCGGTGGCCGGCGCGCCCGGCCGCGACCTGACCGACAATGCGCGACTCTTCGCCCTCGCCGGCATGGCGATGGACGATGGGCTGATCGCAGTGTACGACGCCAAGTACCACTACAACCTCTGGCGACCGATCACCGCCATCCGGAACGGTGACCTCGACGGCAACGACGCCACCGAGCGCGACGCCGGCTGGACGCCGTTCATCGACACGCCCATGCATCCGGAGTACCCCTGCGCGCACTGCATCGTGAGCGCGTCCCTCGGCGCGGTGCTCGCGGGCGAGATCGGCTCCGGGCCCACGCCGAAGCTCAGCTCCGCGAGCTCGACCGCCGGCGGCGCGGTCCGGACGTGGGCCACGGTGGCGGACTTCGTCAAGGAAGTGGCCGAGGCGCGCATCTACGACGGGGTGCACTACCGCAACTCGACCGAGGTGGGCACCGCGATGGGCAGAAAGATTGGCGAGCTGGCCGTGCAGAGCGTCCCGAAAGTGCCGGGTCGCTAAGCCGTCATTCGCCTACGCGCCACTATCGCCGCAGTACTCAATCGTGACGCCCCGCGGCGTAGCCCTCCCATGAGTTAGCGGGGACTGCGGGGGCGTGTAGGTCGCGCAGCCCGACAGAAGGAGTACGATCAGCAGCCCGAGACAGGCATAGCGCATGGCCCCTAGAGTATAGTAACCGGCCCCTACGTCAATGCGGCCCCGGTCAGGGGCAGCGCCTGGTTCCAGTTGATGGCGCTGGGCGCGGCGTCGACGCGCCTTCGGGCATGCGGTAGGCGAGGGACTCTGTCGCACCGCGCCTGTCCAAGGTGGACATGACGCCAATGTGACGATTAGACTACGTGCTCTATGAGCCTGGTTGCCGGAGGGATCGGGCTCTCTTTCGTCATCCAGTCGGCAGAGAGAACGAAGCCCAACGGCGTAGTCTTGAAAGACGTCGGAGATCTTCGCGTGACGGCCCAGCTCTTCGCCATCTGGAGGAAGGACAACAAGGCTCCTGCCTTACAGAAGTTCATTGAATTGATTCGTACTGAATTCCCCGACGTCGCGCGGGCTAGATGACGGTCAGCCGCCCACGCCCAGATAGGTCGTGGTGATCCGCTCATTGGCCCGGAGCGCAGCCGGGGTGCCCTCGAACACGATGGTGCCGTGGTCGATTACGTAGACGCGGTCCGCGAGCCCCAGCGCCATCTCGGCGTTCTGCTCGACTAGTAGCATGCTGACGTGCTCACGCTTGAGCTCACGGACCGTCCCCATGACGGTCTCCACCACCAAGGGTGCCAGCCCCTGCGACGGCTCATCCAGGAGCAGCAGATCCGGTCCGGTGAGAAGAGCGCGGGCGATGGCCAGCATTTGCTGCTCCCCACCCGAGAGCAAGCGCCCCTGCCGGTCCAGTAGGTCGCGAAGCTTCGGGAAGCGCTCGATCATGCTCTCCATCGACCACCGCGAGCCGGGCCGCCGAGCGATGTCCAGATTCTCGCGCGCGGTGAGGAAGGAGAAGATGCCACGGGTCTCCGGCACGAGCGCGATGCCGAGCTGGGAGATCCGGTGAGCGGCAAGGCCTGCGATATTGGCTCCTTTGTAGGTGATCTGGCCGCTCTTGGGCGGCGTGAGACCGGTGATGGAGCGGAGCGTCGTGGTTTTGCCGGCGCCGTTCCGTCCCAGGAGAGCCACCACCTCGCCCTCGTGGACGCCGAGCGAGAGCCCGTGCAGGATATGCCCGAGGCCGTAGTAGGTGTCGATGCCCTGGATCTCGAGGATCATGCGGGGACGCCACCCAAATAAGCTCGACGGACCTCGGGATTTTGTTGGATCTCGCGCGGCGTGCCTTCCGCGATCACACTCCCGAAGTGCATGACCGAGATGCGGTCTGACATGGTCATCACGACGTCGATCTTGTGCTCGATCAGGATGATCGTGTAGCGCCCCTTGAACTTCCGTACCAGCGCCACCATCTTCTGGGTCTCGTCGGGTGACAGTCCCGCGGCGGGCTCGTCCAGGAGCAGGAGGCGCGGCGCCGCGGCCAGGGCAATGGCGAGCTCGAGCTGCCGTTGCTCGCCGTGGGAAATCTCTCGAGCCGGCTGGCCCGCCTTCTCGCTCAGCCCCACCTCCCCCAGCACGACCAGGGCCCGCCGGGTGAGCTCCGGGTAGCGATCAGCCCGTCTCCACGCCAGTCCTCGCCACGACTCCTGGCGGGCGAAGGCGGCGAGCCACACATTGTCCAGGATAGAGAGGGTAGGGAAAATGCTCGTGCGCTGAAACGATCGCCCGATGCCCAGATGGGCGACGCGGTGCGGCGGCGTGCCCGCAATGTCACGTCCGTCGAAGATGATCCGTCCCGAAGTCGGCGTATGCTGCCCGGTCAACAGGTTGAAGAACGTGGTCTTCCCCGCCCCGTTGGGGCCGATCACCGAGTGCAGCGAACCCTCCTCGATCTCGATCGACACCTCGTTCACCGCGGTCAGCGCTCCAAACGACTTGGTGAGACGCTCCGTCCTAACGAGAGGCATCGGCTTGTACCCCGTCGGGCGCGCGGCGTACGGCGCGCCAGACCCAGAAGCGCGCCCACGCCTCGACCACTCCGCCCCGGAAGAACAACACCACGATGACAAAGGCGACCCCGAGCAGGAGCGGCCAGCGCGCCCACATGGAGCTGACCGATTCCGACAGCCAGATGAAGACGAAAGAACCGATTACCGGGCCGTAGAGCGAGCCCGAGCCGCCGATGAGCGTGGCGAACACGACATTGCCGGAGAAGACGAAGCCGATGGACTCGAGGGGCACGATGCCGAAGAGCATGGCGTAGAGCACCCCGGCCAGCCCCGAGAAGGCTCCACCCACCACGAAGGCGGCCAGCTTCATGCGCGGGACGTTGTAGCCGAGCGCTTCCGCGCGCAGCTCGTTCTCTCGAATGGCCTGGAGAATCTTGCCGAGCGGCGACTCGACGATGCGCTTCATGACCCAGAGCGAAAGGAGAAAGAGCACGGCGACGGCCGAGTAGTAGGCGAGCGGACGGTGGATGTCAAAGCCGAGGAGGCTCGGACGCGGGATTCCGGGCATGCCGTCCTCGCCCCCCGTCACCGTCGTCCACTGATAGGCCGTAAAGTAGAACATCTGGTTCAGCGCGAAGGTCAGCATGATGAAGTAGAGGCCGGAACGCTGGACGCAAAGATAACCCACCGCCGCCGCCGAGACGGCGCCCACCACGATGCCGACCCCCAGCGCCAGGAACACATTGACCCCGAAGTACTTCAGCAGATAGCCCGCCACGTAAGCGGCCGAGCCGAAGAACGTCGCCTGGCCGAAAGACAGCAATCCCGCGTAGCCCATCAGCAAGTTCAAGCCGAGCCCGAAGATGGCGAAGATCCAGATCTCGGTGGCGATGGCGTGCCGGACAAAGACCGGGAGGAGCACTACCGCGGCAACGATGGCCAGCCACGCCTTGCTCACTTTAAATTGCATCGGCGCCGATCATCGGATGCCGAAGAGACCTTGCGGACGGACGAGGAGCACCGCGGCCATGACGGCGAAGATCACGGCCACCGAGGCCTCGGGCCACACCAGGGCCACGAGGCTCTGGGCCAAGCCGACAAGCAGGCCCGCCGCGATAGAGCCCAGCAGGTTGCCGAGCCCCGCCAGGGCAACCACTACGAAGGCGATGCCGAGCATGTCCACGCCCATCCACGGATTCAAGCCACGGATGGGCGCGGTCAGGGCGCCGGCGATTCCCGCCAGGACACAACCCAGCGCGAAGGCGGCCGTGAAGAGGCGGTGGATGTCAATGCCGAGGAGGGCGACCATCTCCTTGTCCTCGATGCCGGCGCGCATGATGGCTCCGTAGCGCGTCTTCTCGAGGAAGAGCCAGGCCCCGAGTACGAGGAGCGCGGCGGACACCATCACGAAGAGGCGGTACTTCGGGTAGAACGTGATGCCGAGGTCGACGCCGCCTCGCAGGATGGGCGGTGGGAGCTGGCTCATGCCGACCGGGCTCCAGACGATGATGATGCTCTCGGTCACGATGAGCGAGAGACCGAAGGTGAGCAGCAGCTGGTAGTCGTGTCCCGCCTTGTAGAGGAGCCGGATGCCGCCGTACTCGATGAGCACGCCCAGCAGGCCCACTCCGAGCGGAGCGAGCAGCAGCGCCAACCAAAAATTGCCGATGAGCTGGATCGCCGTGTAGAGGAAGTAGGCGCCGAGTGCGAAGAGCGCGCCGTGGGCGAAGTTCGGGATGTTGAGCACCCCTGTGATGATCGAGAGTCCGATGCCCATGAGCGCGTAGAGCATGCCCGTGGCAAGGCCATTCAGGATCTGACTGAAGAGAAGGGGAACGTTCACGATGTGACCACCCTCACCCGAGCCCTCTCCCCGCTCGCGGGGGAGGGCAGGGCAAGGAGGGGCGCTACAGCGATCCGATATCCTTGCAGGCGGCGTACTCCGCCGGCAGCGGCGTGGAGCCGGTGGCGATGATGTCGGCGAAGTCCATCGCGTTCTTCATCGCCTCCTTCTTCTTGCAACGCATGAAGAAGTAGGGGCGCAGCGTCTGGTGGGTCTTCGGATCCACCTTCATGCGCCCGACGAGGTCGTCCACCTCGAGACCCTCGCAGGCCTTGATGACGTCCGGCACCTCCGTGGACTTGGCCTTGTCCATGGCGTGCAGCATCATCCGCGTCATCCCGTAGGCCGCGGCGGGCGCATAGCCGGGAGGGTTGCCGAACTTGGCCTGGTAGCTCTTCACGAACTCACGCGCCACCGGTGTGTCGGCGGTGTAGTAGAAGTTCGAGCCGACCCACATGTTCTCGCGGATCTCGGGGTTGAGCTGCACCAGCTCCTCCACGCCCGACGACCACGTCAGGATGAGCGGGACCTTGGGAGTGAGCCCGAAGTTGAAGATCTCGCGTGCCCCGGTGACGGCGTCGAGACCGAAGTTGATCATGGCCACCACGTCCGGCTTGTTACCGGCGGCCTTGGTCACGTAGTTGGAGAACTCCCGCTCACCCAGCGGATGACGGTCGGCACCTACGAACTCGATCCCGTGCCCCTTGCCGACTTCCTTGATGTACTTCTCCACGGACCAGCCGAAGGCGTAGTCGGCGAC
>Ga0075433_10003939_pt1 | contig 11495 bp, 12 predicted proteins | sample RhiMethybrSRZTD2_FD_75299 | JGI IMG/M metagenome (GOLD analysis project Ga0075433, IMG submission 75299) | Populus rhizosphere microbial communities from Tennessee, USA - Rhizosphere MetaG P. TD hybrid SRZTD2 | ecosystem: Host-associated > Plants > Roots > Rhizosphere > Soil | place: USA... | reverse complement strand
CTTCGTGCGAGTTGCTGAGCTAAGGCTGGACGAGAAACCCGAGGTATGCCCCGAGCTCGAGTTCCTCGGCGAGCGCGAGGAAGAACTCCCCACGCCGGCGCCGGATCGCATCGCCGTCGCTCGACTCGGCGAGTCGCTCGGCCGCGTACTCGCGGATCGTCTCGAGCATCGAGAATCGATCGTGCCCGTGACGGACGAGGCTCTTATTGACCAGGAACTCGAGCGTGTCGAGGTCGGCGTCTACGATCTCTTCCGCCGCTCTCGAGCGTGCAGCCGCCGAGAAAGACGGACAGACGAGCGAACAGCTGCTGCTCCTCACCGTCTAGCAGGTCGTGAGACCACGCGATCGGCGCGCATGATGCGCGAACGAGGCCGAGGCTACAAGATGGCTACGGCATCTCTGCGAGGCGAGCGCGCGGACGCGGTCGTCGAGTTCCTTCACCGCTTCGATCTTGGCGTCTTCGGGCGCTTCCTCGCGCCACTCCCCAGGTGACGCAACGCCTGGATCCGCCGAGTCACCTCACGCGGGCTTGCCTCGGTCTGCAGCTTGCGCAGCCGCTCGAGCGCCGACTCGAGCCGAGTGATCGCCTGCTTCGGGCTCTCGTCCGTCCTCCACAGAGCCGCAACGAAACCGGAACCGTCGTCACCGCATCTTCACAACCTGCACGCCCTCGAGCGCGACCAGTTCTTCGCCGCCATTACGCGCAGCTCCCGCTTTGCAGCAAGCCCCCCACACGACGCATGAGGGAACAGCTCCGAAGACGGAGAGCCTCTGTCGGCCCGATTTCGGGGTTACGAACTTCGCCCCGCGTGCAGGGTCTGCTTACGTCTTCGTCCGGTTTTCGTGCGGCGGCCCGAGGTATGGGAATTCTGCGAGCAGGTCGTTATGGGGGCCCACCCCGTCCTCCGTCACCTTTCGGTTCGTGAAGATGGCAGCGTTGGAATCGCCCACATCGTCGGTGAGCAGGCGGCCGTTGTCCGGATAAGCAATCGGGCGCTTGGGGTCGTACCGGATGATGTCCGGCAGCAAGGTGCCCGCCACCCGCGTGGCCTCCTCCGGAGAGTATCCCCCGATGTGCTCCAGCGAGTGAGCCAGCACGTCGATGAAGCGAGCATCATCTGCCGGCTCGCTGCCGACGTACGCATCCTTTTCTTCGTTCGGGACGAGGAAGGGGACCAACTGGGCACGAGCCCCTCGCTCGACTTGGGTCCAGTTGCCGTCATCTGCCGGGATCATCGTTCGGTGCCAAAGCCCCACCTCGCCATCTCCCAATTCGCGATTGGGAAGCTCGAGCACCATGCTGCATATGTCGGCGTCGGCGAAGAAGTCGTCTCCCGTGAACTGGAAATCGTTTAGGGCACCGCCCGCGTCGTAGAAGAAGGGGTCACTGCGCCAGCCGGCGAAGAAGCGGTACTCGCCCGCCTGCGACAGCGGAGCTTCTGCGCCTGTCGACACGGGGGCATCCTCGATGATCGCTTTCCCGCCGCCGCCCTCGACGCGGCGGACCGTCGCAGTCTGCGCCCCGTTCCCTGACGGCGAGAATCGGAACTGATAGGTGATGTCCGCGACCAGATCCCCGTCGGTGTCGATCCTGAGCTCGTAGATCGCTTCCGGCGCGAATGCCTCGGTAGTGGTGTACCCCTCCGGGAGAGCCTTGGACGGATGCACGTCCATGATGAGGATCGACTTGTTCGGATCCTCCGGCTTAGGAAACGCGTACAGATCGCAGTAGTCAAGTCGGGCATCGCCGAGCGGGAAGCCGAAATCAACCCCCGAGTAATGGTGTGACATAGGTCCTCCTCGTCCCCTAACCGTGCCTTGTCAACAGCACGCTCAGGGTATCCGCTCGCCACCACGCTTCTCGGAGGCGTCGGAGGACGGGATTCCGGCGTATGCACCAGGGTAGGCACGCGGCGCGCAATTCCGGCACCGCTGCCACAAATGATCCGTGGAGCCGTGCGGGTTTCCGCATCGGCTCGTGACATTCAATGGGGCGGTACTGGGCTCAGACACCCCTGCAAATGGTGCGTTTTTGGCCGCGCAGGTATGCACCGGGGGATGCACCGCGCGGACGTGTCCGACAGGACTGATCATTCGCGACGACCTCCATGGTAAGGAGGGGTCGACGGCTCGAGTCCGTCAGAGAGCGTCGCGAAAACGCCTGCAAAACAGGTCGGTCGCGTTGGCCCGGCAGGAAACAGTCTGTCACGCGCGGGCACTCGCGGGCACTACCTGACGTTCCCTTGCGTTCGCGCGGCCTTGCCGATTCTTGGCCTGAACAAGCCATTCGCGTATCTCTTGACCCCCTCTCTGCAGGAGGAGGACGCGCGACGAGCGTCGGTTCGCCGTCGTGATCGCGGCTGCCGGGCAAGCAGCGGCGTCGGGAACCGCGGTTAGGGCGGCACAGGAGCTGGTGAACGGAAAGGTCGCGCCACTGGTCCCGAGTGACGCTTGGGCGGCTACCGCGAATAGCTCTAGCCCCAGGGCAGGCGTGGCCAGTATGGCGGCCGCTCTCGCCGGAACCTCTCGGCCGTCGCGTAGACCTGCTCCGGATCGGATGTCTCCTTGTCCACACTCGCGCCGTAGCGCGCTGCGAGACCGGACACCGGATACCGCACGTCCGGGCTTACGTGGGCGCCAACCATCAAGATCACGCACGGCTCGTCGCCAGCTCCCACGAACGCGTGCTCAGTCCACGGAGGCGAATGGAAGAAGTCCCAGGCTCGGAGCCGCCGCTCGTCGCCCTCGACGAGTAGCCTGCACTCACCCGCCAGGATGAGGAACTCCTCCTGATTCGCCTCGGCGTGGTAGACGCTGCTCCGCCCGGGCTCGAGGACGGTGACATTGATTCCGAGTTGCGGGAACTCGATTGGAGGCTCGCCGTACTCGTTGGCGAACCAACACGCCGCGCCCCTCGTCTCCGACGAGAACCATTCGGCATCGCGCACGTTGACAACGAACCAACCCTCAGTGACGGGGGCAAGCCCAGAGCCAGCGTCCTCAAGCCTCGCTTCCTTCACAACCGCATTTTCGCAGTCCCATGACACGCGTAGCTCGTATGCGCCAGTCTTCGGGGATGAGACCCGAGCCTGAGTTTGGCATCCCGCCGAGGCCGATGAGTTTTCGGTGGGTGCCAGTCTCTTCTGCGAACGGATCCGTCTGGCCGCATGCAAGGCTCGTTGGCGGCAGTGACTCGGGAGGCGTCATGAAACTTCTTCTCTGTTCGTCTGGCATCAGCAACTCGAGCATCGAGGACGCGCTGGTCGAGCTCCTCGGCAAGCCGATCGGCGAGTCGAGTGCGCTCTGCATCCCGACCGGCGTGCAGCCATTCCCCGGCGGGCCTTCGCACGTCTACCAGTTCATCAGCGGAGCGACCCTAAAGCCGATGTGCGGCTTGGGCTGGAAGTCGTTGGGAGTGCTTGAGCTGACCGCGTTGCCCAGCATCAAGAAGGACTACTGGATATCTGCAGTCCAGGAGACCGACGCCCTCCTTGTTTGGGGCGGCAGCCCCCTGTATCTGTGTTACTGGATGCGGCAATCGGGGCTGGCCGACCTCTTGCCCTCGCTTCGCCCCGAAATGGTCTACGTGGCCACGAGCGGCGGGGCGATGGTGGCGACAGCGGACTTCGGAGGAGCGACCTATGACGAGAGTGAACCGCTCACCGGCAGCGACAACGCTTTGGCGCTGGTCGATTTCTCGGTGTTCCCACACCTCGACCGCGAGGACGGCCTTCCGCCCAGCCCTCCGGAAGAGATAGAAGCATGGGCCGCCGGACTATCCGTGCCGGCCTACGTGATCGACGATCAGACCGCGATCAAAGTAGTCGACGGCACCGCCGAGGTCGTCTCCGAAGGCCGCTGGTTTTTGCTTACCCCCGACCAGGAGTCGCGCTAGATCGGCACGGCTCGGCTCGGCGATTGGTCGCAAATGTGCCTCGGACCGAATGCGTGTCGTGGGCTCCGTCGGTGTCTGCGATCAGCGCGCTGATCAGGCCCGATCGCTATCCCCTGTCGTCGCGGTTACGACCCGCGGTGGGCGATTGCGCTCGAGATGGGGCGGCATCCGCTCTGGCAGCTTGAGGACGTCCTCCCGGCGCTGGCGCTCGAGCGTCGCGCTACGGCCTTTTCCTCGGCTCGATTGGCGCACTCGTGCGGTGGCTGCGGGCGCGCGGCTGGGTTGAAGGGATCTTCGACTACCGGGCCAGCGAGGCGCCCGCGCTGCTCAACGCGAGCGCGCGCCGCGCCGCCTCGTCGAATGGCGTGAGCTCGAGCGGCAGCAGTTTCCGGATCCGTTCCTCGCGCGCGATTGTCGGGTTGCGCAGTCCTTCGACGAGCGGCCGCGCGACCGACGCGCTTACTGGCGTGACGAGGTTGAGCCAGAGCGAGGAGAGGTACGGCGTCAGCACCGGGACCTCGACGATTGCGGGTTTCCGGCCGAGCAGGGCAGCGATCCGCTCGATCATCTGTCGGTAGGTCATCACCTCCGGCCCGCCCGCGTCGTATCCCTGGCCGTACGTGGCCTCGTTGCCGCAGACGCCTACCAGGTAGCGGGCGACATCGTCGAGCGCGATCGGCTGGGTCGGTGTCGAGACCCAGCTTGGCGTCACCATGACCGGCAGCCGCTTGACCAGGCCGAGGATCGTTTCGAAGGCGGCGCTCCCCTTGCCGACGATCATGGCCGCGCGCAGGGTCGTCACCGGGACGCCCGCGGAGGCGAGCCGCTCTCCGGTCTCGCGGCGGCTGCGCAGGTGCGGCGAGGCGTGGGGTCCATCGGCGCCGAGCCCTCCGAGGTAGACGATCTGCTTCACGCCTGCGTTCGCGGCCTCGTGCGCGACCGTCTCCGCTGCCGCGCGATCTTGCTCCTCGAAGTCGCGCGCGCCGAGCGAGTGGACGAGGTAGTAGACGACGTCCGCACCTTCCATGGCCGCGGCGACGCCGTCGCCGCTCGCCGCGTCGGCGACCACGTAGCGGACGCCGGGCTCGTCACGGGCGGTGCGCGAGACTGCGGTCAGCTCGTGCTCGGCCAGCAGCGGCACGAGCGCTTGGCCGACGACGCCGGTTGCGCCGAAGACGGTGACCTTCACGAGTCTCGGCTCCGCCGCAGGAGCGCGAAGTAGCGGCAGCTGACCGCGACATGGAAGGGGCTCTGCCCTTTCGCGTAGAGCATCCCAGTCCAGGGCGGTGCGCCCGCGCGGGCGGCGAGCCGCGGCAGGTACGCCTCGACGGTGACGCTCAGCTCCTGCTGGACGCCCTCGGGTCGCTGTGCGAGTGTGACGGAGCCGCCGGCTCGGAGCGCGAGCAGTCCACCCTCGATCGCATGCCGGCAGCTGACGAGTCCGCCGTCGAACGAGAGCTCCGGCGGCCCGAAGGTGAGCAGCGTCGCACCGCCGAGCAGCTTCAGCTTGCCTCCGCCACCCGTCCAGCTCGCGCGGACGCAACCGCGGGTGAAGCGGTCGACCGCCTGCCAGTAGGTGACGCCGAGCGTGCGGGCGCCGGCCTCGGACGCCTCGACCACGGGCTCCCCCACGAGCACCCGCTGGCGCGACTCGAAACCGCCGGACTCGAGCACGCGCTCCGATGTCTCCCAACCGGTCACGGCGCCACCGCCATTGGCGAAGGGTAGTCCGGCGTCCCCAGCTCAGGGTATCCCGGCACACGTAGACCCCGTCCAGGTCGAAGCACTCCGCCTAGCGCTAGAGGCTCAGCCTCCGGTTAGGGCCGCGTCGGCGCCTCGACGGTAGATGCGGCTACGCGCGTTTGGCACCGCGTGCGACCTTGCTGCGACCTGATGCTGTCTCTACTCACGCTGCCGTTCTCGCCGGACACGATCCGCTGGCGCAGAGCGGCGATCGTCGGACTCCGCGAGCTCGGCATCGATCCGTAGTACGAGCCAGAACCGAAGCCGCCGACCTTTCGGTCACCGGGCTTCGACAGCGACACGTTCTCACCCGCGCCCTGCGCCTGTCAAGCCACAGCTGCAGCTGGGCAGCAGTGACAGCGCGTACGCGCACGGGTACTCGCACAGCAAGCATGCCAACGACGATGGTTTCGGCTGGGACTACCGCGATCGACCTGTACTGGCTGCCGCTGGGGGCTGGCGGTCACTCCGTCCGCTGGAACGGGCGCGTCTTCGAATGGTTCGCGGCGCGGCTCGCCCACCGTGATCGCTGCGACCTCTACCACTCGGCGCTCGAGGTGCAGGCCCGGGAGGGCCGGTTCGTGATCGAGCAGGCGCCGGCGTGGAGCGAGCGCAGCGAGCGAGGCGTCGTCGCCGAGGGTGCGGTCGGGGCGTGCGCGGCCGTTCGCTTGCGACTCTTCCGTTACGAGATCCGCTGCCGGCGTGATGGCGTAATTCCGGACGTCGCCGAGGCGGTCGAGAGCCCGAAGCGCCTCAGCGACGACCCCGGCCGCGCGCGGGAGCTCCTCGGCCCCGTCCACCAGGTGCCGACTCCCGTGTGGGGGCGCGACGAACTGCGCACGGGCGAGATGTGGAATTCGAACTCGCTCATCTCATGGCTGATTACGCGCAGCAGCCTCGACGTCGACGCGGTTCAGCCGTCGACTGGGGGCCGCGCTCCGGGCTGGCACGCCGGCGTCGTGGTCGCCCGCCGGCAGCTCGCGTCGGCCGCGGCGTCGAGCGCTGACATCGCCAAGGCGGGCAACTAACCAGGGCGACCGAGGAACGACAGATCCTGCGCGGTCTCGGCGAGATCATCCTCGCCTCGCCGCGATTCGCGACGGCCCCGCTGATCCGACGACGGCATCTGTGCTGGGTGCGACTGACGCCGAAGTCGCGGCGCCGATGCCGGACGATGAACTCGTGGCGCGATCGTCGTTCACCGCCACCCGCGCGATCACGATCGACGCTCCGCCCGAGGCCGTCTGGCGATGGCTCGTCCAGCTCGGCTACCGACGGGCAGGTTGGTACACGTATGACCTCATCGACAACGCCGGCTACCCGAGCGCCGACCGGATCCTGCCCGAGCACCAGAACCTCAAGGTCGGCGACCTAGTCGCAATGGCGAAGAACGTCAACGACATAACCGCGTTTGCGGTCGCCGGGATGGAGCCAAACCGCTGGATGCTCTGGCAGAAGCCGAGCAGCACCTGGGTGTGGATGCTCGTTCCGCTCGCCGGCGGCCGCACCCGCCTGATCACACGACTGAAGGCGCTCTACCTTTGGCGCAGCTCGCCCGGAAACGCGCTCCTGACGCTCATCCTGTTCGAGTTCGGCGACTTTCCGATGACGCGCAAGCTTTTGCTTGGCGTCAAACGTCGTGCTGAACAGCGGAAGGAGGTGGCGTGATGAGACCCAAGACGCTCGCGGGTTCCGTGGCAGCGGCCGCCGGGAGCGCCTTCCTGTGCCGGAAGTTCCTGCGGCAGCCGATCTTGACCTGGGGGCGCGACGGCGGAGGAGGCCTCGGCGCGGCTGCCGGGCGACGAACTGCTCGAAGACGCCGACGGCGTCGCCACGCGCGCGATCACGATCGACGCGCCACCCTCGGCGCTGTGGCCGTGGATCGCCCAGATGGGACCATCGCCGCGCGGCGGCGCCTACACCTACGACTGGATCGAGAACCTGCTGGGCCTCAACATGCACAGCGCCGACCGCGTGCTGCCCGAATATCAGCACCCCCAGGTCGGCGACGGCTTTGGCTACGGCCCCAACAGGATGAGCTTCAAGATCGTCGAGCCCAAGCACGTGCTGGCGACCCAGTCCGCGGACGGGAACTGGGTCTGGACGTTCGTCCTCGAAGAGCAATCTGATGGGGCGACGCGACTGATCAGCCGCAACCTCTTCCGGCTGCCCAAGCTGAAGGACAAGATCGGGATGATCCCGATGGAGCCCGGCTCGCTCGTCATGGAACGCAAGATGCTGCTCGGAATCAAGCGGCGCGCCGAGCGGCTCGCCGCCGAGCAGACGGAGCCGATCGATGTCTGAGCCGCGGCACAAGTTCACGGCCGAGGAGGCCCGTCGGTTCGGCGAGGAGATCGGAATTGACTGGACGAACACACCGTTCGACATCGAGCAGTTCCGAAGCGGGATGAGCGTCGAACTCGAGCGCGGCCTGCACGACCCGCTCACCAACGTCAGCGACGACGACCCTCACATCACCGCGAAGATCGCGCTCGCCTACCTCAACGAATTCCCCGACTACTACACCCGGCTGGAGCGGATGGAGGAAGAAGCCAAGCGCGAGTGGGAGCAGCGTCAGTAAGCGGTAACCCGCCGCGGTCCTACCCTTCCTGTCCCGATTGGCGGTGTGCGGAGGCTCGGAGGCCAACGTCACCCGCGACAGAGACGAAGCTCCGCGCGATGTCGCCATTGCAGACAACGAAAGAAGGAGCCTTACCTGTGGTCTGGCGGTCAAGGTGCCGGAGAATCAACCCGTCCATTTTGTGTCATGGCCATGGAGCGATCGTAGAAGACCTTTCACGCCCAGGTTTCGACGAGCGGAGGGGAGCTCCCCCGAATACGCGAAGAGACGATTGACGCAGCTTCGACGACGCCTTGCAGGCGCTCAATCGGCGTTCCGCGTCCTTTCAGCTGAGGACTTACTCGCGTCGTACTTCTCGATAATCGATCAGCGCGTGTGAGTAGCGGTCGGCAGTCACAACCCTCGTGAAAGTGCTCCCGAGGTGAAGCTAGGCGGCGGCCAGCGGGTTGGGACCGAAGAGCAGCTCACGGGGATCGCCCCCGGCCGCGGCGAGCTCTCCTAGTTGCCAGACGAAGTCTAGGACCGCCAGGTCCGGGCAGCACTCGGAGCAGAGGGGGCCGACGCCGCCCGAGCGGATCACCATGGCGATGGACAGCAGACGAGTCACCAGCTCGTCTGCTGCTTCCTGCAGCGTGTCACCGTCTACGTCGCCGAAGCCGTCGAGGCCGAGCCGCACGCGACCGCCGATCTCGGAGACGCGAAGGGTCGGGATCGTCGAGGGAGGCACGGCGTGAGTGTGCCCCCCTCGGCGGACGTCATCGCCTACCCGCTCGGCTCCGCATCCGCGTCGCTGGGCGCAGCCCCACGTTCGCTGAGATGCTTGCTTGTCATTGGCGCGCCATCGCGATTTTCAGCCGCTCCTCCGGGGAGATCAGGTGATCTGCATCCTCCGCGTCGTCTCCGAGGTCGATCTGCACCCACTTGATGGTGCCGGTGAACCGGCTCGACTCGGCGTCGTAGTCGTCGCTCACGGTCGTGCCGGTCTCGTTTCCGACGTCGGCGGTCTCGTCTGCGGAGAAGATCAGCGGCTGGGTGTGTTCGACACGGCCCTCGGCGACGCTCTGGCCGTCGACGTAGAGCGTCACGGTGCCGCCCTTGGCGAGGCCTCCCCCGTCGTATGCGAACTCCATCCGCAGCTGGTGCTCGCCTGCGGGCACGGGCGCGTCCGCCTCCACGGTGAAGCGCATGACGCCGAAGAAGCTGTAGCAGTATTTCGGCCGGCCCTCGTGCAGGTACTGCGACCAGCCGCCGAAGGCGCCTCCTTGCGCGACGATGACGCCGTTTGCGCCATCCTCGGGAACGACGATCTCGGCCGTGACCGCGTGCGACTTGTTCTTGATGTTGAGCAGCGAGCTTTCGGTCAACCTGCCCATGCCCGAGAAGAGCAGCTGTGAGTTGCCCTTGATCAGGCTCGGGCGCCCGGCCGTCTCGGGGTTGAGCCGTTCGACGCGGCGGTCGTCGAGCGGGAGCACGTTGTACTTGCGCGCCTCCTCGAGGAACAGCTCCTGCAGCTGGGCGAGTTTGTCGGGCTGCTCGGCGGCGAGGTCCCTCGCCTGCGTCCAGTCCGTGTTCGTGTCGTACAGCTCCCAGACGTCGTCGGCGATCGGCGGCAGCGCGGTGCCCATCACCCAGGGCGTCGAGTGTCTCGTCACGGCCGTCCAGCCCTGGTGGTAGATGCCGCGGTTGACGAACATCTCGAAGTACTGGGTCGTGCGCCGCTCGGCAGCCGACGCGTCCTCGAACGCGTAGGCCATGCTCACGCCCTCGATGGGGCGCTGCTCGACGCCGTGGACGACGGTCGGCTCCGGCAGCCTCGCCGCTTCGAGCACGGTCGGCGCGACGTCGATCACGTGGTGGAACTGCGTGCGGAGCTCGTCCTTCGCCTCGAAGCCGTTCGGCCAGTGCACGATCGTTCCGTTGCGCGTTCCGCCCCAGTGCGATGCGACCTGCTTCGTCCACTGGTAGGGCGTGTCGAGCGCGTGTGCCCAGCCGACGGCGTAGTGGTTGTACGCGTGTGGGGTGCCGAACGCGTCGATGTTCCGCGCCATCATCTCGACCGTCTCCATCGCCGACGCGCCGTTCAGCGAGAAGTACTCGTTGAACGTCCCGTTGACCGTCCCCTCGGCGCTCGCGCCGTTGTCGCCGACGATGTAGTAGACGAGGGTGTCGTCGAGCACGCCGAGGTCCTCGAGCGCGTCCACCAGCCGCCCGACGTGGTGATCGGTGTGCTCGAGGAAGCCGGCGTACACCTCCATCTGCCGGGCGAGCACCGGCTTGAGGTCGTCCGGCATCTCGTCCCAGGCGGGGATCTCGTCCGGCCGCTCGGTCAGCTCGGCGTCTTGCGGAATGACGCCGAGCTCCTTCTGGCGCGCGAAGATCCGCTCGCGAAGGGCATCCCAGCCGTCGTCGAAGGCACCCTTGTACTTCGCGGACCACTCGGGCGGAACGTGATGCGGGGCGTGGGTCGCGCCTGGCGCGTAGTACATGAAGAACGGCTTGTCGGGCATGAGCGCCTTCTGTTGGCGCACCCACTTGATGGCCTTGTCGGTCATGTCGTCGGTGAGGTGGTAGCCCTGCTCGGGCGTGCGCTCGGGCTCCACCGGGATCGTCCCCTCGTACAGCGCGGGGTAGTACTGGTTCGCCTCGCCGCCGATGAAGCCGTAGAAGTACTCGAACCCGCCGCCCGGGCTCGGCCAGCGATCGAAGGGGCCCATCGGGCTCGTCTCCCACACCGGGACCTCGTGGCACTTGCCGAACTGCGCCGTCGAGTACCCGTTCAGCCTCAGCGTCTCCGCGAGCGGCGCCTTGGTGTTCGGACGGAGGGACGTGTAGCCCGGGGCCGCCGTCGCGAGCTCCGTGATGCAGGCCATGCCGACGGAGTGGTGGTTGCGGCCCGACAGGAGCGCGGCGCGCGTCGGCGCGCAGAGCGCGGTCGTGTGGAAGCGGTTGTACCGAAGCCCGTGCTCGGCCAGCTTCTCGAAGGTCGGCGTCTCGCATGGGCCGCCGAACGCGCTCGAGGAGCCGAAGCCCGCGTCGTCGATCAGGACGATGAGTACGTTCGGCGCGCCCTCGGGCGGTCGAAGCTCCTCGATCGGCGGGAACGTCGCAGCCGGATCCTTCGCGTCGAACGGCAGCTCCTTCTCGTACGGCTTGTCGTGAATCGGAAGGATCGAACGATCGACGTCTTCGGGCATGGAGATGCGCCTCCTGATCGGTTTGGGCAAGCAAACCGCGGGGGGCATCGCTGGACATCACCCGCTTCGGACGAACTCCTC
>Ga0075433_10003938_pt1 | contig 11498 bp, 9 predicted proteins | sample RhiMethybrSRZTD2_FD_75299 | JGI IMG/M metagenome (GOLD analysis project Ga0075433, IMG submission 75299) | Populus rhizosphere microbial communities from Tennessee, USA - Rhizosphere MetaG P. TD hybrid SRZTD2 | ecosystem: Host-associated > Plants > Roots > Rhizosphere > Soil | place: USA... | reverse complement strand
AAGTGGAAGGTGAGCCAGTTCGTGCTGGAGGCGCTCGACCTGCCGAAGGAGGCGGCGCGCCCGTTCCGGGCCCAGGCCATCGAGCAGCTGCGCCGCCTCGCCCCGCCGCCCGAGGCGATCGGGCTCGCCCTCTCGCCGATGGGCGACGACGAGCCGCTCGCGATCAGCCACCGCCAGGTGGACGACTACGAGACGTGCCCGCTGAAGTACCAGTACATCCACATCCTCCGCATCCCGCTGCGCCAGCACCACTCGGTGGTGTACGGCAGCGCGCTCCACAACGCGGTGGAGTTCTACCTGCGCCGCCGCGCGGCCGGCAACTACACCTCGCTCGAGGACTTCCTCCGCGCCTTCGACGATGCGTGGCGGAATGAGGGCTTCCTCACCCGCGAGCACGAGGAGCAGCGCAAGCGGGCGGGCGTGGCCGCGCTCACCCGCTTCTATCACGAGGAGGAGGCGTCCGGGCAGAAGCCCACCGACGTGGAGCGCGAGTTCGGGTTCAACCTCGGACTCAACCGGGTGCGCGGGCGCTTCGACCGGGTGGACGAGACCCCCGAGGGCCTCGTGATCATCGACTACAAGTCGAGCGACGTGACCGAGCAGAAGAAGGCAGACCAGCGCGCGAGGGAGAGCCTCCAGCTCAAGATCTACGCGCTGGCCCAGCACGAGATGACCGGCCGGCTGCCCTCGCGGGTGGAGCTGCGCTTCCTGGAATCGGGCCTGACCGGGCGGCACAAGCCCACCGCGGAGGACCTGGTCGCTGCGCGGGCCGCCATCGAGGAGGCCGCGCGCGGCATCCGGGAGCGGGAGTTCGAGGCGACCCCCGAGTACCAGGCGTGCCGCTATTGCCCGTACAATCAGATCTGCCCCAGCACCGCCACCCAGGAGTGACCATGAAGCTCAACGCGAACGGCATCGAGATCAACTACGAGATCGAGGGCGAGGGCCCGCTGGTGACCTTCAGCCACTCGCTGGCCTGCAACCTCTCCATGTGGGACGAGCAGGTGCGCGCCCTGCGGGGCCGCCATCGCGTCCTGCGCTACGACACGCGCGGGCACGGGCAGACCAGCGCCCCCGCGGGCGCCTACACCCTCGACCAGCTCGCGGACGATCTGAAGGGCCTGCTCGACGGCCTCGGCGTCGCCGCCACCCACTTCGTCGGGCTCTCCATGGGCGGCATGATCGGCCAGGTCTTCGCGCTCAAGCACCCGGCCATGGTCCAGAGCCTCGCGCTCTGCGACACCACCAGCCGCTACCCCCCCGGCGCGGCCGCGGTGTGGGAGGAGCGCATCAAGACGGTGAGCGCCAAGGGCATGGAGCCGATGGTGGCGCCCACGCTCGAGCGCTGGTTCACCCCGCCGTTCCGCACCCGCCGGAAGGACCTGATGGAGACGATCGGCACCATGATCCGCCGTACCCCCGCGGCCGGCTACGTCGGCTGCTGCCACGCGCTGCCCAAGATCAACGTGACCGAGCGCCTCCGCGACGTCCGCTGCCCGGCCCTCGTGATCGTGGGAGAGGACGATCCGGGTACGCCGATCGAGATGGCGCGGGACATCCACGCGGCCCTCCCGGTGGCGGAGCTCGCGGTGCTGTGCCGCGCCTCGCACCTGTCGAACGTCGAGCAGCCCGGCGAGTTCAACCGCGCGCTCGGCGGCTTCCTCGACAAGCTGAGCGGGCGGACGAGGCTGTAGCGACGCCGACCCGCTCCGTGCCCGCGGCCCGCTCGGGGGCGGCCGTCGTCCGGCAGACGCGCCTCTGGCTGGGCCTCGTGCTGTTCACCTACCTGACCACCCACTTCCTCAACCACGCGCTCGGCCTCGTCTCGATCGACGCCATGCTGGCCGGGCGCGAGTGGTTCGTCCTGCTCTGGCGCAGTCACCTTGGCACCCTCGCGCTCTACACCGCGCTCCTCGGCCATCTGTTCCTCGCCTACTGGTCGCTCTATCGCCGCCGGACCCTGCGCATGCCCGGGTGGGAGGCGCTGCAGCTCTCCCTCGGCCTGACCATCCCGCTGCTGCTGGTCTGGCACGTGGTGGGCACGCGTCTGGCCCACGAGGTCGCGGGCACGCGCGACAGCTACACCCTCGTGGTGCTCTCCCTCTGGCAGCTCGATCCGGTGGCCGGGCTGCGACAGTCCATCGTGCTCGTGGTGGCGTGGCTGCACGGCTGCGTGGGCCTGCACTTCTGGCTCCGCCTGCGGCCGTGGTACGGACGGCACGCGCGCCTGATCCATAGCGGCTTCCTGCTCGTGCCGGTGCTCGCCCTGCTGGGCTTCGCCGAGGCGGGCCGAGAGATCGGCCGGCGCGCGGAGGATCCCGCCTTCGTCCCGCGCGTGCTCGCGGAGGCGCGTCTGCCGAGCCCCGCCCAGCGCGTCGTGCTCGGGCGTGTCTCCCGGGGAATCTTCTGGGGCCATCTCGCGATGATCGGCCTGGTGCTGGCCGCGCGGGCCGCGCGCGAACACGCGCGGCGTCGCCAGGGCGTGCGGGTGAGCTATCCCGACGGTCGCGAGGTGCTCGTGCCCGCCGGCTTCACCATTCTCGAGGCGAGCCGCTCGGCCGGCATCCCCCACGCCTCGGTCTGCGGCGGCCGGGGTCGCTGCTCCACCTGCCGGGTTCGCGTGATCCGCGGCGCGGATCACCTCCCGGTCGCGACCGCCGACGAGCTGCGCGTGCTCGGACGGGTGGGGGCGCCCGCGTACGTGCGGCTGGCCTGCCAGGTGCGGCCCCGGCGGGACCTCACGGTGGTGCCGCTCGTCCCGGCGAGCGCCGGGCCCGGCGACGCGGTCGGCGCGGGCGATCACCGCGAGGGCCGTGAGCTGACGATCGCGGTGCTCTTCGCCGACCTGCGCGGCTTCACGCGCCTGGCCGAGCGCAAGCTGCCCTACGACGTGGTGTTCATCCTCAACCGCTACTTCGAGGCGGTGGGCGGCGCCATCACCGACGTGGGCGGCATCGTCAACCAGTTCACCGGCGACGGGGTCATGGCCCTCTTCGGGGTCGACGACGGACCGGAGGCGGGGTGCCGACAAGCCGTCCGCGCCGCCGCCGCGATGGTCGCGCGCGTCCGCGAGCTGAGCCGGGCTCTCGCGGAGGATTTGGCGACCCCGCTCCAGCTCGGCATCGGGATCCACACCGGCCCCGCGGTGGTCGGGCGCATGGGCTACTCCACCACCACGTACCTCACCGCGGTCGGCGACACCGTCCACGTGGCGGCACGGCTCGAGGCCCTCACCAAGGACTACGCCTGCGAGCTGGTGCTGTCCGAGGAGGTGGCCGCGCGCGCGGGGCTCGACGTGTCGGACCACGCGCGCCACGAGCTGACGGTGCGGAACCGCGAGGCCCCGCTCGCCGTCTTCGTGGTCCCGAGCGCGGGCCGCCTCGCCGAGCGCCTCCCCGCCGCCGGTGATAGAGTTCGCGCATGAGCTCTCACGGCCACGGAGGCCGGCCCACCGGGCCGAGCGCGGCCGAGCCCACCTTCGCCGAGCAGGCGCGGACCCTGGTGCACCTCGCGCGCGCCGGGACCCTCGGCACGCTCTCGCGGCGACATCCCGGCCATCCATTCGTCTCGGTGATGCCGTACGCGCCCGACGAGCGCGGCCGTCCCCTCGTCCTGATCAGCGGGCTCGCCATGCACACCCAGAACCTCGACGCCGATCCGCGCACGAGCCTGCTGGTGGCACAGGCCGGACACGAGGACCCGCTCGCGATGGCCCGCGTCACCCTCATGGGCCGGGGGCGCCGGCTGCCCGAGACGGAGCGCGCGGACGCGCGGGAGGCGTACCTGGCGCGCCATCCCAACGCGGTGCACTGGATCGACTACGGGGACTTCGCCTTCTGGCGGATCGACCTCGACGACGTCTACTTCGTGGGCGGCTTCGGGGCCATGGACTGGCTCACCGTCGATGGGTACGGCGCCGCCCGTCCCGATCCGCTCGCCGACGCGGCGCCGGACATCGTCCAGCACATGAACCGCGATCACGCGGACGCCCTGGTCCTCTACGCGCGCGTCCTGGGGCCAGTCGCGGCGGAGTCGGCCGAGATGGTCGCGGTGGACCGCCTCGGCTTCCGCCTCCGCGTCCGGACCGCCGATGGCCTCGAGGGCTGCCGGATCGCGTTCCCGCGCGAGGTGGTCGACACCGGCCAGTGCCGCCGGGTGCTGATCGAGATGCTCGAGGAGTGCCGGGCGCGCGCGCGATAGGCCGGCGCCCCGGTGCGCCGCCGGCATCTTGCGAATCGGGCCGCGCTGGCGTATGACAGCGCACATCCAAGGAGGATCGTCATGCCACGCCACGTCAAGGTCGCCGCCGCGCAGATGGGGCCGAACAACGAGGGGACGAGCCGGGAGGAGATCGTCGAGCGGATGCTCGGGCTGCTCGAGCAGGCCGTCGCGGATGACGTCGAGATCCTGGCCTATCCCGAGATGGCGCTCACCACCTACTTCCCCAAGCGCGTCCGGGACGACTACGATCAGTTCTTCGAGACCGAGATGCCGCCCAAGGCGCTGGCGCCCCTGCTGCAACGGGCGCGCGAAGCCGGCATCGCCTGCCACGTCGGCTTCTGCGAGAAGGACCAGGGGCGCTACTTCAACACCGCGCTGCTGACCGACGAGACCGGCCGGTTGGCGGGGACGTTCAGGAAGATCCATCTCCCGGGCGCGAAGCAGCCGGACGGGCACGCCCAGGTCTACGAGCCCCACTTCTTCGAATCGGGCAACAGCGGCTACCGCGTCTTCGACGCCGCGAAGACCAAGGTCGGCATCGCGATCTGCCAGGACCGCCGCTTCCCGGAGTCCTACCGCAGCCTGGGCCTCCTGGGCGCCGAGATCGTGCTGATCGGCTACAACACGCCGCTCTCGCCCCTGGCCCTCGACCTGAACGAGCTCTGCCTGCGTGCGGGCGCCTACCAGAACAACCTCTTCGTGGTCGGCATCGCCAAGGCCGGCGTGGAGGACGGCATGGAGCTGATCGGCGGCTCCTGCATCGTGAGCCCGATGGGCCAGGTGCTGGCCAAGGCGGCCACCACCGGCGACGAGCTGATCGCAGCGCGTATCGATCTGGAGACCATGACGCCCGCTCGCAAGCGCTGGGACTTCCTCGGCCGCCGGCATCCCGAGCACTACGGGCTCCTCACGCAGCCGACTCCGCGGAGGTCCTGATGGCGTCCCCTCACGTCGACCTGCTCGTGAAGGGCGGACGCGTCGTCACCTCTACCGAGGTGCTTGAGACCGCGGTGGCGGTCAGCGGTGGCAAGATCGTGGCCCTGGGATCGGAGGCGATGCTCCCGCCCGCCGAGCGCACGATCGACGCCACTGGCAAGTACGTGCTGCCCGGCTTGATGGACTGCCACGTGCACCTGGGCGCGGTCTACGACGACTGGCACACCGGCCCGGTGGCGGCCGCGCACGCCGGGCTGACCAGCCTGCTCTCCTTCGTGGAGTACGACGATCAGGCGCGCGAGACGCTGCCCCAGGCGCTCAAGCGGCTGCGCGACGAGGCGGGCGCGCAGTCGGTGGTCGACTTCGGCTTCCACTTCATCCTGAACAACCAGCCCTACATCCTCGACGGGCTGGCCGAGACGTTCGCGCAGGGCGTCACCTCGTACAAGATCTTCATGACCTACAAGCGACGCCCGAACCGCATGTGCTCGGACGAGTTCATCGCCCAGGTCATGGAGAAGATCGCGGGGCTGGGCGGCGTCTGCCAGCTCCACTGCGAGAACGGCGACATCCTGTACCACCTCGAGAACAAGTCGATCGCGGCGGGCAAGGTGAAGCCGACCGACTTCCCGGCGACCTGTCCGCCGTGGACCGAGGAGGAGGCGATCAATCGGGCCATCCTCATCGGCGAGATGACCAAGTGCCCGGTCTACGTCGTCCACCTCTCGACCAAGGGCGGGCTCGAGCGGATCAAGGCGGCGCAGGCGCGGGGGCAGCGGGTGTGGACCGAGACGTGCCCGCAGTACATGCTGCTGACCGAGAGGGAGATGGAGGCGTGGGGCCCGCTCGCCAAGATCGGGCCGCCGCTGCGGCCGGTCGGGGGCGGAGACGGCGACGCGCTCTGGAGCGGCAGCCGGGCGGGCTACATCGCCACCGTGGCCAGCGACCACTCGCCGCGGCGCAAGGAGCTGAAGGAGCCGGGCTGGAAGAACATCTTCGTGGACGGCAAGGGCAACCCGATACCGTTCGGCAGCCCGTCCATCGAGACGCTGGTGCCGCTCATGTGGAGCGAGGGGGTGGTGAAGCGCGGCCTCCCGGTGACTTGGATGGCCCGTGTCCTCGCGGAGAATCCCGCTCGTATCTTCGGGCTCTATCCTCGGAAGGGTGCCATCCGGGTGGGCGCGGACGCGGATCTCACCATCATCGACCCGGACGCGGACGGGACCATCCAGGTGGCCGATCACCACGGCGTCGCGGGCTGGACGCTCTACGAGGGCTGGAAGTCGAAGGGCCGGCCGTGGATGACGGTGCTGCGCGGCCAGGTGCTGCTCAACCAGGGCCGGCTCGAGCAGAAGCCGGGCTACGGGCAGTTCCTCGCGCGCACCGGACCGGTGGCGCCCATCGGCGGGACGGCCGGCTAGCCCGCGCCCGGCTCGCCCCACCAGGGCTCGTATGGACTACCTCGACCGGCTCGCGCGCTTCGTCGAGACGGTGAGCCTCGATCGCCTGGCCGACGACGCGCTCGCGGCCGCGCGCCTGGTGCTGCTCGACACGATCGGCGCGATGGTCGCGGGCAGCGTGGAGCCCGAGAACCGTCGCCTCGCCGCCGCGATGCACGAGCGCCGGTCGCGAGAGGGCGCCACCCTGGTCGGCCACGGCGGCCGCGTCGACCCGCTGCTGGCCACCTTCGCCAACGCCACCGCGGGTGTCGCGCTCGAGGTGGACGAGGGCAGTCGCCTGGGAGGAGGCCACCCGGCGATCCACGTGATCCCGGCCGCGCTCGCGGTCGCGGAGGACGCCGGCGCCGACGGCCGGCGCCTCCTCGAGGCGATCGTCGCCGGCTACGAGGTGTGCTCGCGCCTCGGCAGCGCGACGACGCCGCGGCCGAACGTGCACTCCCACGGCACCTGGGGCACGATCGGCACCGCGGTGGCGGTCGCGAAGCTCGCCGGCCTCGAGGCCGCGGGCGTGCGCTCGGTGATCAACCTCTCCGCGAGCATGAGCCCGGCCAACACCTGGACCACCGCGCTCGAGGGCGTGACGATCCGCAACGCCTATCCGGGGCGCTCGGGCCTCGAGGGTATCCTCGCGGTCGACCTCCACCGCGCCGGCTTCACCGGGCTGCCCGACGCGCCGAGCGACGTGTACGGCACGATCCTGGCCGACCGCTTCGAGCCCGAGCGCGCGCTGGACGGCCTCGGCGGCCCGCTGCGCATCCAGCAGAACTACTTCAAGCTCTACGCGTGCTGCCGCTACAACCACTTCGCCCTGGACGCGCTGCTCGCGCTTTCGCACGCCGGGGAGGTGCGGGCCGACGACGTCGAGCGCGTGGTGGTCACCACGATCCCCTTCGGCCCGCGGATGGCGGGCGCCGCGCCGACCTCGATGCTGGGGGCCAAGTTCTCGATCCCGTACGCGGTGGCCGCCGCGCTGGTGCTGGGCCGCGCCGACGTGGCCGCGTTCGAGGAGCCGGCGCGCGACGACCCGCGCATCCGCGCCCTCGCGGGCCGCGTCGAGGTGCGGGTGGACCCGGAGATGTCGCCACGGCGTGCCGACCACCCGACCGCGCGGGTCGAGGTCGCGCTCCGGAGCGGGCGCACCGTCAGCGGGGTGACGAGCGTGGTCCGCGGGGACTTCGAGGATCCGGTGCCGGCCGAGGAGGTCGTGGAGAAGTTCGTCGCGCTCGCGTCGCGGTCGCTCGGCACAACGCGCGCCCGCGAAGTCGTGGAGCTCGCCCAGCGAGCCGACGCCTTGAAGGACGTCCGCGAGCTGACCGCGCGGCTCGCCCCGCCTTCGTAGCCTAGTAGTCGCGGGGGTCCAGCAGGTCGCGGAGGCCGTCGCCGGCCAGGTTGAACGACAGGGTCAGCGAGAAGATCGCGAGGCCCGGCCACCAGGCCATCCAGGGCGCGGTCTCGAGGAACTGCTGCGCGGTATTGAGCATGGTGCCCCAGCTCGGCGTCGGCGGCTGCACCCCCAGACCGAGGAAGGACAGGATGGCCTCGGCGATGATGGCGCCCGGGATCGAGACGGTGGCCTGCACGAGCAGGGCGCTCACGATGTTCGGCAGGATGTGCCGGAGGATCGTCCGCGGCCCGCCCGCGCCGAGCGCGCGCGCCGCCTGCACGTAGTCCTCCTCGCGTGTCGAGAGCACGAGCCCGCGGGTGAGCCGGATGTAGGTGGGAGTGGCCGCGAGGCCGATCGCGACGGTCGCGTTGGTGAGCGAGGCGCCCATGATGGTCACCAGCCCGATCGCCAGGATCAGGAACGGGAAAGCGAGCCAGGCGTCGGTGAGCCGCATGATGAGCTGGTCGACGAGCCCGCCGCTCCGGTAGCCGGCCACGAGGCCGGCGGGCACCCCGATGGCGATGGCGAGCAGGATCGAGAACACGCCGGCCTGCATCGAGATGCGCGTGCCCCACACCACCCGCGAGAAGTTGTCGCGCCCGAGGTCGTCGGTGCCGAATGGGTTCGCCGCGGTCGGCGCCTTGCGGATCTTGCCGTAGTCGGAGCGCTGCGGGTCCGACGTGGCGATCCACGGCGCCCCGACGGCGAGCCCCAGGAAGAAGAGCACGACCACCGCGCCCACCACCGCGGGCGGGCGCCGCCAGAGCCGGCGCCACAGCCGCCCGGCCCGGTCACCCGCCACCGGTGCCCCCTCCGATGCGGATGCGGGGATTCAGCAGGGAATAGGAGAGGTCGACCAGCAGGTTCACCAGCACGTAGGTGCTGGCGGTGATCAGCACCACGCCCTGCACGAGCGGGTAGTCGCGGGTGAACACCGACTCCACGATCAGCCGCCCGAAGCCGGGCACCACGAAGATCTGCTCCGTGACCACCGCGCCGCCCATGAGGGCGCCGGTCTGCAGCCCCAGGATCGTCACCACCGGGATCAGCCCGTTGCGGAAGGCGTGACGGAAGATGACCGCGCGGCCGGCCAGCCCCTTGCTCCACGCGGTGCGGATGTAGTCGGCGCTCAGGATCTCGATCATGCTGTTGCGGGTCTGTCGCATCAGCACCGCGGCGAGCCCGGCGCCCAGGACGAAGGCGGGCATCAGCATGCGCCGCAGGTTGCCCAGCACGTCCTCCCAGGGCGGCACGAAGCCGGAGGCGGGCAGCCAGTGCAGCCGGACCGACAGGAGCAGGATCAGCATGAGGCCGAGCCAGAAGCTCGGCACCGAGAGGCCGCAGAGCGAGGCCGCGTTGACGAGGAAGTCCCACACCGTGTTGCGCCGGACCGCGGAGAAGACCCCGGCGGGGATCGCGATGGTGAGCGCGATGAGGAGGGAGAGGCCGGCCAGCTCCATGGTGATCGGCAGCTTGCGCGCCACCGTCCACACCACCGACTCCCGGGTGCGGATGGACTCGCCGAGATCACCCCGCAGGGCGAGCCCGAGCCAGCGGAGATACTGCACCGGGATGGGCGCGTCGAGCCCGTACTTCTGCCGGATCTCGGCGAGCCCGGCCGCGTCCGCGTCGGTGCCGCCCATGACGCGGGCCGGGTCGCCCGGGATCATCCGGACCCCGGTGAAGACGATGAGGCTGATCACGAGCAGGGTCACGACCGAGATCGCGACCCGCCGGACCAGGAAGTCGAGCACCGGGCCCTGCTAGTTCCAGGACACTCCCTTGATCCGGATTAGCCCGTCGGGCACCGCGTGGTAGCCCTTCAGGTTCTTGGGAAACGCCAGGATGTAGTTCAGGTGATAGATGTAGAGCACGTTGCGCCGGCCGCCGGTGATCTTGTCGATCGCCTCCCGGTAGAGCTTGGCGCGCTGGGCCTGGTCGCTGATCTCGCGCGCTCGGTTCAGCAGGGCGTCGATGGACTCGTCGCACACCAGCGTGGTGTTGAGGCTACCCCCACAGGTCTGGAACTGGTGGATGTTGCCGTCCGGGTCGACGCGGCCGCTCCAGCCGATGGCGAAGGCCTGGAGCTTGCCGTTGTCGTCGTCGGTGAGGGCGGAAGCGAACTCGCTCGGCCGCAAGGTGATGTTGAAGCCGGCCTCGCGGGCCATGCCCTGGATGACCTCGCCGAAGCGGCGCTGCTGCGGGTCGTTCACGATGGTGAGCTCGAAGGCGTAGCCGTTGGGGAGGCCGGCGGCGGCCAGGAGCTGCTTGGCCTTGGCCACGTCGCGGCCGGGGCACTTGCGGCTCTTGTCGTAGAACGGGCTCACCGGGGCGATCGGGGTGCAGCCGGGCGTGTACTGCCCATCCCACGCCACCTGGTTGATGGCCTCGCGGTCGAGGCTCAGGTCGAAGGCCTCGCGCACGCGCGGATCGTTGGCGAGTGGGGTGCCGAGGTCGCCGGGCGGCTGGGTCTTGCCGGTCTTGTTCCGCTGGTTGATGGTGATGCCGGTGTAGCCGAGACCGGTGACGCTCGCCACCTCGAAGCGCCCCTCCTTCTTGAGGTTCAACGAGTCGGTGGGGGCCACCAGGTGCATGACGTCGATGTCGCCCGAGCGCAGGTTGGCGAGGCGCACGTTGTCGTCGGGGATGATGCGGAACACCAGCCGGTCGAAGTGGGCCTGGCCCGGATCGAAGTAGTGGGTGGACTTCTCGAGCACGATGCGGTCCTGGGGTACGCGCTCCACGAACGACCACGGCCCCACGCACACCGGGGCGGTGGCGAACTTGTCGCCGAGCTTGTTGACCGCGGCGGGGGAGACCGGCATCCCGGACCGGTCGGCGAGGGTGGCCACCAGGGGCGAGAAGGGGCTCTTCAGCCGGAGCCGGATTGTGAGGGGATCGACCACCTCGATGGAGGTGACCGGCTCCAGCTCGCTGCGCCGGTTCGAGCCCTTCATCTCGCGGTGCCGGTCGAGGGAGAACTTCACCGCCTCCGCGTTCATCGGGGTGCCGTCGTTGAACTTCACCCCTCCGCGCAGCTTGATGGTCACCGTCTTGCCGCCGTCGGAGATCGTGGGCATGGAGGCGGCGAGCTGCGGGAAGATCCGGAGGTGCTCGTCGATGTCGAAGAGCTTCTCGCACATGTGGGCGAAGATGATCCGGCCCACGTAGGTGCGCGCCAGGGTCGGGTCGAGGAGGTCGGGGTCCTGGTTGAGCGCGACCACGAGGGTCTTCTTCTGGGCCAGGGCGGGTCCCGCCGTCAGGGCCAGGATCGCCAGGCCGAGCAGGGCCCACGTTCCACGGTACGTCCTCCGCATGGTCTTCTCCTTTTCTGAACCCGGGTAACCAGCCGGGATGGCTCGCGGTTCCCGATGGTATGCTGCCGCCATGAGTGAGCACAAGCTCCAGCAGGCAGAGCTGGCCGACCTCCTGGGCGTGATCGAGCGGCTGGCGGGCGAGCTGTCGCTGGCCGAGGAGCCGGCGCGCTTCGCGGCGGC
>Ga0075433_10003936_pt1 | contig 11499 bp, 9 predicted proteins | sample RhiMethybrSRZTD2_FD_75299 | JGI IMG/M metagenome (GOLD analysis project Ga0075433, IMG submission 75299) | Populus rhizosphere microbial communities from Tennessee, USA - Rhizosphere MetaG P. TD hybrid SRZTD2 | ecosystem: Host-associated > Plants > Roots > Rhizosphere > Soil | place: USA... | reverse complement strand
GCGGCCGCCTCGACGCCGTCGGCCTCGACCGTGCGCTTCGGATGCAGCAGGAAACCGGCGAGCAGCTGGGTGCGCTGCTGGTCACGCTGGGGATCGTCGCCCAGCGCGACGTCGCCGAGGCGCTCGCCGCTGAGCTCGATATCCCGCTGATCGAGGCGACCGGGTATCCCGAGCTGCCGATCCTGGAGGAGCGCATCTCGGCGCGTTTTCTGCGCGAAGCGCGCGCGCTCCCGGTTTCCGAAAGCGAAGACGAGCTCGCGCTTGCAATGGTCGATCCCACCGACAGCTACACCATCAACGCCTTCGAGATGGTGACCGGGCGCAGGGTCAAGCCGCTGGTCGCGATTCCGAGCGAGCTGGAGGCAGCGCTCGAACGGCTCTACGGCGCGGGCAAGTCGGCACTGGGGCAGATCGTCGGCGACGTCGAGCAGCGCGACGATCTATCCTTCGACGCCGACGTGCAGCAGTTGAAGGACCTCGCCTCCGAAGCGCCGGTGATCCGGCTCGTCTCGCTCATCATTACCAACGCTCTCGAGACGCGCGCCTCGGACATCCACATCGAGCCGTTCGAGAACCGGCTCATCGTGCGCTACCGGATCGATGGGGTTTTGCATGAGATCGAATCGCCGCCGCGGAAGCTCGCGCCCGCGGTGATCTCGCGGGTGAAGATCATGGCGAACCTCGATATCGCCGAGCGCCGGCTGCCGCAGGACGGCCGCATCCGGCTGCGCGCCCAGGGGAAGGAGATCGATCTGCGGATTTCGACCGTGCCCACCATGCACGGCGAGTCGGTCGTGATGCGGATCCTCGACAAGGGCGGCGTGGCGCTCGACTTCAAGCGCCTCGGATTCGATGACGACACGCTCAAGCGCTTCCTCGACGTGCTGCTCGAGCCGCACGGCATTCTGCTGGTCACGGGTCCGACGGGCAGCGGCAAGACGACGACGCTCTATACCGCGCTCGACCGTCTCAACAAGCCCGACGTCAAGATCCTCACCGTAGAGGATCCGGTCGAGTACCAGATGCCGGGCATCAACCAGATCCAGGTCAAGCCGCAGATCGATCTCACGTTCGCCAATGCGCTGCGCTCGATCGTGCGTCAGGACCCGGACGTGATCATGATCGGCGAGATCCGAGACTTGGAGACGGCGCAGATCGCCGTGCAGTCGGCACTGACGGGCCACCTCGTGCTCTCGACCGTGCACACCAACGACGCACCCTCCACGGTCAACCGCCTGCTCGACATGGGCGTGGAGGACTATCTTCTCACCTCGACGGTGATCGGCATCCAGGCGCAGCGGCTGGTGCGCACCCTCTGTCCGGAGTGCAATCACCCGTACACGGCGCTGCCCGAGTTGGTCGCCGAGCTGGGTCTCGCCAAGTTCGCCAACGGCGGCGACATCACGCTCTATCACGCCAAAGGTTGCAAGCAGTGCGCCAACACCGGCTACGTCGGCCGGATCAGCATCATCGAGATGATGCCGATGACCGACCCGATGCGCACGCTCGTCATGCGCCACGCGAACGCGAACGAGCTTCGCGCCCAAGCCATCAAGGACGGCATGGTGACGATGTACGAGGACGGCATGCGCAAGGCGCTGCGCGGCGTGACGACGTTCGAGGAAGTTCTTCGCGTCACCCGCGAAGACTGACGGGACGCAACGCTCGGCATCGCCCCGTTGCGGCTAGCTACTGATGCCTCTTTACCGCTACAAGGCGGTCAATACATCCGGCGACGTCGCCGCGGGGGAGCTGGACGCCGCCAATGAATCCGAGATCGTCGATCGGCTGCGCGATCAGGGCCTGATGCCGATGCAGGTCGTGGCGGCCGCCGGAGAGCGGGTCGCCGCCGCCCAGAAGGGCGCCCGTCGCCGCTGGTTCGCCCCGCGTCGAGTGACGCGCGATCATCTGCTCGCCTTCACGCGCGAGCTCGCCACGTTGCTGCGCGCGGGGCTGCCGCTCGACCGCGCGCTGGAAGTCCTGATCAACCTCACGGACGCACCCCCGGTCGCGCGCCTGCTGCAGGCGGTGCGCGATAGCGTGCGCGGCGGCAAATCGCTCTCGCAGGCGCTCGATATGCACCGCGAGGTGTTCTCGCGCTTCTATGTGAACATCGTGCGCGCTGGCGAGGCCGGCGGCGCGCTCGGTGCGGTGCTGACGCGGCTCTCGGATACGATGGAGCGCAACAAGGAGCTGCGCGAGAGCGTGAAGTCCGCGCTCATCTACCCGATCATCCTGATCTGCGTGGCCGTGACCTCGGTGATGATCCTGCTCGTATTCGTCGTGCCGCAGTTCCAGCAGACCTTCGCGCAAGCCGGCAAGGCGCTGCCTGTTCCGACTCAGGTGGTCATTTTCGTCGGCACGGGTCTGCGCAAATACTGGTGGCTGCTGATCGCCGTCGTCGTTGCGGGAGTGTGGCTCTTCCGCCGCTGGCTCAGCCGTCCGGCGGCGCGTTTCCGCTGGGACCAGCGGTTGCTGCGCTGGCCGCTGATCGGCGATCTCACGGCCAAGGTCGAGGTCGCGCGCTTCGCGCGTACGCTCGCCACGCTGCTCGGCAACGGTGTGACGCTGCTCGCGGGATTGTCGATCGTCAAGGAGACGATGACCAACACCGTGCTTGCGCAGTCGCTCGACGGGGTGACCTCGAGGCTGCGCGAAGGCAAGGGCTTTGGCCGTCCGCTGCTCGAGACGGGGTTGTATCCGCGGCTCGCGACCCAGATGATCCTCGTCGGCGAGGAGTCGGGACGGCTGGAGGAAATGCTCAACCGCGTGGCCGACGTATACGATCGCGAGGTGGCGATGGCGGTCAAGCGTTTTCTGGCGGTGCTCGAGCCCGCATTGATTCTCGGGCTGGCGGTGCTGATAGGCGGCATCGTGTTTTCGATCCTGCTCGGGGTCATGGGCATGAGCGAACTTGTGGTGTGAAGGGGCGTCTAACCGGCCCCGTTCGCTTCGGCGAAACAAGAGGAAATGTATGACCATTAACGTATCGCCGCCGCAAACACCGCAGGTCCGCATGAATTCGAATCGACGCCAGCCGGGAATCGCAGGGCCGGACTCGTCCAGCCGCTACTCATCGACGCGCGGCATGACCCTCATCGAAATCCTGGTCGTGCTCGTGCTGATCGGCATCGTCATGGGCATCGTCGGGGGCAATTTCATCCAGCGCGGCGAGAAGGCGAAGCGCGATGCCGCCAAGATCGAGATCGGACAGATCGGCCAGACACTCGATCTGTTCAAGCTCGAGGTCGGGCGCTATCCAACCTCGCAGGAAGGCCTGCAGGCGCTGATCACCGCGCCGGCGGGCGTGTCGAACTGGAACGGGCCGTATTGGAAGAGACCGACGGTGCCGAAGGACCCCTGGGGCAATGACTACGTCTACACCTTCCCCGGGCAGCACGGCGCGTACGACATCCTGTCCTACGGCGCGGACGGGAAGGAGGGCGGCGACGGCGCCGACAAGGACGTGACGAGCTGGGATCAATGACCCGATCGTCCTCCGGGGTCACGCTGCTCGAGCTGCTGATCGTGGTCATGCTGATGGCGCTGATTGCCGCGGTAACAATTCCCATCTTCGGCCCCGGCGTTTCGACCACGGAGTTGAGGAGCGCCGCGCGCCAAGTCGCCGCGGGACTTCGCCTCGCGCGCGGCCAGGCCGTCGCGCAGCGCACCGAGGCGATGCTCGTGGTCGATGTCGCGACGCGCAGCTTCATTGTGCCGCCCGATACGCGGGTGCACGCGCTGCCTTCGGGAATCGACCTCAAGCTATTCACCGCGCAGCGTGATCTCGTCAGCGATCAGGTTGGTGCGCTCCGGTTCTACCCGGACGGGGGCTCCGACGGCGGGCGCGTGACGCTGTCTGCAGGCGAGCGCAAGTACGACGTCGACGTCGACTGGCTGACCGGCCGCGTCGCGATTCTCGAGTGATGGAAGGCTACTGCGCGGCCAGTCTGCGTCGTTGTGCTCATTTGGCAACTAAGCACTCGACGCTCGCTGTACCTCCAAGTACTGTCTCGCGCCTCGCTGCGGGACGCCTCGCATCCTGGCCTGCTCGTAACGGTTTGCATTCACTCGATGCGCTGCTGTGGCGATCAAGGCGCGCGTCGGCCGCCGGATTCTCGCTGCTCGAAGTCCTCGTCGCGTTCATCATCCTGGCGCTCGTGGGCACGGCGCTGTACGAGCTCTTCGGCGGCGCGCTCAACAACGCCTCCGCCGCCGACGAGTACAGCCGCGCGGCGCTCTTCGCCGAGAGCCGGCTCACCGCGGCCGCCGTGGAAACGCCATTGCGCGAAGGCGGCGATCAGGGCGTCTCGGAGGACGGGAAGTACGCGTGGGCGAAGAAAATCGAGCCGTATGTGGCTCCCGGAACGACGGCCGACGAGGACCGCCTCGGGCAACTGTCCGCCGTGCGCCTGTGGCGCATCTCGGTCACGGTGTCCTGGCCGGGGACGCTCGGAAACCAGCGCAGCGTCTCGCTGGCCAGTGTACGCCTTGCGCGCAAGCAGCCTTAACCGGAAAGAGAAGCGATGACGCGCCGCGTTCCGCTCAACCGCGAGCACGGCTTCACCCTGATCGAGCTATCCATCTCGCTGGTGCTGCTCGCGCTGATGGCTTCGGTGCTCTACGGCTCGCTCTCTCTGGCGGGCATGAGCTGGGATCGCGGCGAGGCGAAGGCCCAGCAGACGGGCGAGATGCGCCTTACCGAGGACTTCCTGCGGCGCACGCTGACCTCACAGCATCCGCTGCGCTTCCAGAAGGTCCTCGAGAAGCCGCTGTATTTCGTCGGCACCGGCGATTCACTCTCGTACGCCGCGGCGCTGCCGGGGCGCGCCGGCGCCGGCATGTACTACTTCAAGATTGGAGTCACCCCCAACGGCGACAGCTCGCGGCTCACGCTCTCGCGCGTCATCCCGGATTACGCGGCGACGACCCTGCCGGACTTCGGCAACGACTTCTCGATCCTCGCCGACCGGATCGCCGAGGTTCGTTTCGCCTATTTCGGACGCGATCCGGACGCCGCCGACACCGTCACTCCGACCTGGCGCGACCGCTGGGACGACCCGCAGCGCTTGCCGGACTTGATCCGCATGGACGTCAAGCCTGCGAGCAGCGCCGCGTGGCCGACGCTGGTCGTGGAGCCGCGCCTCGCGCTCCAGGTTGGCTGTCCGAACTGGAATCCAGCGGTGCGGCGCTGCACTTAACGAGATTCTCGCAATCGAGATGCGGTGCGCATGAATGAGAGCGTCATCCCGGCGCAGGCCGGGATCCGAGCTGCAGCCGGGATGCAAGGCAGCGACGACAATTGGGCCGCGGCCTCCGGCGAGGCGACAACTGACAGGCTTTGGTTCGTTCCGGAGTTGATCACGCTGCCGCTCGCCGCGCGGCGCTGCCTGGTGCGTAACGCGATCAATGGCGCGGCGCTGGAGCTCACTTCGGGCGAGCACGCGGTGCTCGCCGCCTGTGAGGGCTGTCGCACGCTCGCTAAGCACGAAGCGCGAGTCGCTACACAGCTTCGCGCGCCCGAGGAGCACATACCCGCGATCCGCGAGTTGCTCGAGCGTTGCGCACGACAGGGGCTTTTCGTGTCGCTGCCGGATCTCGTTGCCCGCTTCGCTCCGACTGCTGCGACACCGCTCGCGCCCTTCGCCGGTATCGTGGTGCGCACCGCCGATCGACCGCAGCAGCTGCGACGACTCCTCGCGAGCGGCGCCGCACTGCAGTCGAGAACTGGAGTCGCTCATCCTTGGCAGGTCGTCGACGATTCGCGTGACGAGGCCAACCGGCGCGCGAATCGGGAAGCGATCGCCGAGCATCGTGCGCTGGAGCCGACGCACCACGATCTGTCCGCACGCTCGCTCGAAGCGGAGCTGTGCGCGGCGTTTCCCGATGTTGCCGAAGAAGTTCGTTGGCTGCTGGAGCCGGCGAATGGGGATGAAGTGACCTACGGCCGACCGCAGAACTATTTCTTGCTGCGTTTCGCCGGCCGTCGCTTGCTCATGATTGACGACGACGTCGTACTCGATCCGCGGCGGCCGCCTTTGGCGAAGGCCGGAGTCGAGCTCACGATCCAGCCCGAAGCGGGATTCTGGTACGAGAGCCTGGCCGCAGCGCAGAAGGCCTGTCCTGCGCTCGATCTCGACCCGCTCGCGGCGCACCTCAAGTGGCTCGGGTTGCCGTTGAGCGAAGCGTGGGCTCAGGCGCAGCGCGAACCGGGCGGTCTGGCCGTAGGAGAGTTGTCTGGTGACGTTGGCGAGTGCTTTGCCGCCGACGCGCGCGTGATGTTCACGCGCAGTCAGTTGCTCGGCGATCCGGCGTGGGCGACGATGACTACGCAGCAACTGTTGCTCGATATCGAGACACGAAGATGGCTCGCGGCGCATCCGGACGCTGGGCGCTACGGCCTGGAGAGCCAGATCTACTGGCGCGGCCCCGCAGCGTTGCGCTTGGCGCCGAATCGCATGCAGAGCGTCCACATACTCGTCGGCTTCGACAATTCATCCCTGCTGCCGCCGACCATCCGTGCCGGCCCGGGCGAAGACGTATTGCTGAGCGAGGCGGCGCGATGCATTCATCCCGGGAGCTGGGCCGTCAAGCTGCCGTTCGCGGTGCTGCACCTGCGCGAGGCGCCGCGGCGGCAACCACTGCCCGCGGATACTGTCGTGCTGGGCCCCGAAAGGCTTCTCGTCGCCCATGTGCGCGCCAGCATGCCCGCCGTCGTCGCCGAGCGCCCTGGAGAGCGCATGTCGATGTTGGGTGCGTTGTGTCTCGACCTCGCCGCGGCCAGCGACGCCGAGCTGACCGATCTACAGATCCAGCATGCCGCAGAGTATGCAGCCCGCGTCCACTTCGGCATCGAGGAGCAGTTGGGCGATCCATCGCTGCCGGCCGCCTGGAAAGATAAGCTGAAGCAGTGGCTCGCCTCGCCGAACTTCAAGCTTGATCCAGTGTCGTTGCGCGCGCGCATCGCACCGAACGCGGCGGTGCGAGCGCTCGCGCAGGGCTACGGCCGCGCGCTCATTGCCTGGCCGCGATTGTGGTCGTTCTGCCGCGAGCGCTTCCAATGATTTGGTGGCTCGCTTCGGAACTGCGCATGCTCCCGCTCGCGCCCAGACTCTGTTTCGTCCGCAATCCCCTCAACGGTGCTTCGTCGCAGCTCTCCTCGGGCGAGCATGCGGTACTGTCGGCGTGCGAAGGTTGCCACACGATCGGGGAGCACGAAGCGCGAGCAGCCGCGCAGCTTCGCGCCCCGGAGGCGCACAGACCGGTGATCCGCGAGCTGCTCGAGCGCTGTGCACGCGAGGGATTGCTGCTCTCCGAACCTCAGCTCGTGTCGCGATTCGGAACGCCATCCGCGGCCGCGCCCGCCGCGTTCGGCGGCGTTGTCGTGCGAACCGCCGATCGGCCCCAACTGCTGGCGCGGCTCCTCGCAAGCGCGGAGACTCTCGAAGCGCGCGCTGGGGAGAAGCGACGCTGGCTCGTGATCGACGACTCGCACAATCCCGCTAACGAGCAAGCCAACCGCGCAGCGATCGCAAACGCACGCTCGCTGGAGATCACGCATTACGATCGCGCCGCCGCCGACGCACTGCAGAACGCATTGCTCGCCGAGTTTCCACGCGCGGCGCGGGAAATAGCGTGGCTGCTCGCGCCGGGGATTCCCGGCGAAGCGACCTATGGCCGTCCGCTCAATCACGCCCTGCTGCGCCTCGCCGGTCGCGCGTTCGTTAGCGTCGACGACGATGTGCTGCTCGAGCCTCGCCGCCCGCCGCTGTCCGATGCGGGGTTCGCGGTTTCGGACGCGCCGGACGAGCTCACCTGGTACGAGAGCGAAGCGTCCTTGCTGCAGCACTGTCCACCGGCAGACGTCGATCCGATTGCGCAACACGCGCAATGGCTCGGCTTGCCGATGGCCGATGCGTGGATGCGGGCGGAGGCACAGAGCGGCGCGCTGGCTGCGATGAACATCACCGCAGCACAGGGGAGTCGGTTCGCATCGGAGGCCCGCATCATCTTTACGCATAGCCACGCCTGCGGCGATCCGGGCTCGACAATGCTGCCGCTGCACCTGCTCTCGCTGCCGGCACGGTCGCGACAGTGGCTCGCTGCGAACCCGCACGCCGTCGCCTATGCATTCGCTCGGCGCATCAACTGGCGCGGGCAATCGCGCCTACGGCTTGCGCCGACGCGGCTGCTGACGTTGACAACTATCGCCGGTCTCGACAATTCGCGCCTGCTGCCGCCCACTGCACGGAGTCATCGCAGCGAGGACTTGTTGCTCGGTGCGGTCGCGCAAAGGATGCATCGCACCGCATGGCAGGTCGACTTGCCGTTTGGCTTGTTGCATCGGCGCGAGCCGACCAAGCAATGGTTGCGCGCCGTCGATCCGATCGGGCCCGAACCATTGCCTTTCATCCTGGCGTACCTCGAGCGACACGAGGCCGTCATCGTCGCCATGCGGCCCGAGCAGCGCCTCGCCGCGGCGGGAGCGTTGCTCGTGGACCTCGCGGCGGCGAGCGATGCGCATCTTTCGGAGATGCTCCTGGCGCACGCAGCGGAAGCGTCGAGCCGCGTGTTGTTCTCGCTGCAGGAACAGCTCGACGACGCCGCGCTGCCCGCCGCTTGGAAGCGGTCTCTTGGGCCGTGGCTCAACTCGCCGGCGCTCGCGCTCGACGAAACCGCGCTGCGCGCCCGCTCGCCAAGCGTCGCGGCGATGCGCTCGCTGGTCGATGGATACGGAAAAGCGCTGCTGGTTTGGCCGCAGCTCTGGGAGTTCTGCCGGGAGCGCAACGCATGAGGCGTGGCGTTGCACCGATCGTTGCCCCTGGGCCCCGGCCCCCGATCGGGTCGGGGGCAGGCTCTGCGCCGGGGCGACAAGTCCTCCCGTGCGCGCAGCGCGGTGTCGCCCTGATCCTCGTGCTGTGGCTCACGGTGCTGCTCACGGTGATCGCGGCCGGGTTTGCCTACAGCATGCGCACCGAAGCGCTCGCCGCGCGCAACGCGGTGGCTTTGGCCCAGGCGCGCGCGCTCGCTGATGGGGCGATCTCGCGCGTGGCCTTCGAGTTGATGCGCCCGCGCACGGTGGCCGACACCTGGGCATCCGACGGCGCCGTGCATTACTGGGAGGAAGGCGGCGCCACCATCGCGGCCAACGCCGTGGACGAGTCTGGTAAAATCGACCTCAACGCGGCGTCGGATGCATTGCTCAAGAACTTGTTTCAGACGGCGGCAGGAGTCGATGCCGACACCGCGGCGCGTCTGGTCGATGCGATCGGCGACTGGAAGGATGCCGACGAGGTGAGGCGCCCGCAGGGCGCGGAGGCACCCGAGTATCAGGCAGCGGGGCTGTCGTACAAGCCGGCGAACGCGCCGTTCGAGACGGTGGCGGAGTTGCAGCGCGTGCTCGGCATGACCCCCGCGCTGTATGCGGCGGTTGCCGACAGCCTGACCGTATTCAGCCGGCAGCCGGGTGTAAATCCCGTGTACGCATCGCGCACGGTTCTGCTGGCGCTGCCGAATGCGACGCCGGAGGTTGTCGACGCATATATCGCGCAGCGGAACGACGCGCTCGCGCAGCGGCGGCCGTTGCCGGCCTTTCCGATCGCGAGCAGCGCGGCGCCGATCAACGTGTGGCGAATCCGCGCTGAAGTGACTGCGGCGGACGGATTGACCTTCATCCGGGAAGCGGTGATAGGGCCGAGCGGCGATGTGCTGCACGCGGTGACGGTATTGTCGTGGCAGGAAGGTGACCGCCGGGCATTTGTCCCGCCGCCGGGCACCCAGTGATCGGAACGCTGGCGAACCATCTTGCGCGGACGCTGTCCTGAGCGAGGCGATTCTTTTTCGAAAGAACGGATGAAAGTGGGATTGGACAACTGGCGGCAGCGCCTTCGCGATGCGGCAAACCGCGCCGGCCTGCCTCGCTTCTGGCGCTGGTGGATCGGCGAGCTTGCCCCGCTGCTGCCGAGCGCCTCGCGCATCGCGTTCCAGCGGCGCTTCGTGCGACCAGTGATCGAATTTGCCGATGGCGAGGCGGTGTTCTGGCGGCCCGAGTTCGGCGTTGGCCCAACACGGCTCGTGATCGTGGAGAAAGTGTCGCTGACTGGCGACGCTGCTGCGGTCCTCGCGGCCGGTCGCGCCGCCGTGGCGCGCCTCGCAGCGGATGCCTCGGGCGGTCTCGCGGCGCCGAAAGTGGTCATCGCGCTTAGCTCCCGGCAGGTGTTGCGCAAGGAGCTCACGTTGCCCGCCGCGGTCGAGGAGAATCTCGCGCAGACACTCGCTTACGATCTCGACCGGCACACCCCGTTCCGGCCCGAGCAGCTTTACTTCGATGCCGTCGTCGTCAGCCGCGACGCAGCGAAGAAAACACTTCGTGTCGACTGGGCCGCCGCGTTGCGGAGCATCGTCGACGATGCGTGCAAGCAGGTCGAAGCATGGGGCGCGGTACCGCGCGCAGTCGTGCCGGGACCGCCGGCCACAGCCGCGAAGCTCAACCTCATCCCCGACGTTGCGCGACCGCGGCCCCTGGAATGGCGCCGCTGGCAGGTGTGGGCGCCGGCGGCCATCGTTGCGACCATCGCGCTCGCCGCAGTGATCGTGCCGCTCGCGCAGAAGCGCCAGTACGCGATTGCGTTGAGCGAGCTCAGCGCGGAGGCAGGACAACAAGCGCAGGCGGCCAATGCAGTGCGGCAGCAACTCGAAGTGATGCAGAGCGACTACAACTACGTCCTCGCGAAGAAGTACGCGTACCCGAGCCTCGTGCATGTGCTCGACGAGGTTACGCGCACGCTCCCTGACGACACCTGGCTCACGCAGTTCGAGTTGAAGACGGGCGGCCGCGGCAAAGAGTTGCAGCGCGATCTCTATCTTCGTGGCGAATCCGGAAATGCCGGCAAGCTGATCGCGCTGCTCGAGGACACGAAGCTGGTCGAGCAGGCCGCGCCGCGTTCTCCGACCACCAAGATCCAGGGCGCGAGCGGCGAGATCTTCGATGTCGGCGCACGCTTGCGCACGCTGCCGCTGCCTGCGCCAGAAACGCTGACGCTCGGCGCAGTGCCAGTCGCGTCGCCGCCGGCGGTGGCTGCGCCGTCTGCCGCAGCACCTGCCCCCGCGCCCGCTCCAACGGCGCCGGCCGCTGCCGCGGCGCCCGCAGCGGCGCCGCAACCGGTCGCAGGTGCTCCAGTTCCGTTGGTGCCGATGCGCGCTGCGCCGCCCCAAACGATTTCGCCCACGACGGCGGCCGGGTTCGGTCCGTTCCCCGAGGGCTATGTGCCGCCGCCGTCTGCCGTGCTGCAGGACGCAGCGCCACGGCCGGCCCGGCAGGGACGCCGTGCTTTGCCGCCGGCAGCGCCCGCGACCGCTCCGGGCGCCCCGCCCGCGGCTGCTCCCGCAGCCGGCGCGCCGACGGCGCAACCTCCGGACGCCGATGCGCCGCCGCCCTCGTCCGGCGCATCGGAACCCGACGAAGACAACTGATGGTCACTCTCGCGCTTCCGCTTCCGC
>Ga0075433_10003935_pt1 | contig 11500 bp, 8 predicted proteins | sample RhiMethybrSRZTD2_FD_75299 | JGI IMG/M metagenome (GOLD analysis project Ga0075433, IMG submission 75299) | Populus rhizosphere microbial communities from Tennessee, USA - Rhizosphere MetaG P. TD hybrid SRZTD2 | ecosystem: Host-associated > Plants > Roots > Rhizosphere > Soil | place: USA... | reverse complement strand
AAAGAGGGACTTCGGCTTCGGATGCATGATGCGATTTCCGGAGGACGGGATCGAACGGCCCGATTCTACGGGCGCCCCGGCCCCAGCATCAACCTATTTGAAGTACGGGAGCGAAAAGCACGCTTTGCACTTCCTCACCTCCGCACTTCACCCGGTAGAATCTCGACATGGCCCCCGTCCCGTTGTGGCTGAAGTTCGGCTGGACCGCGTGGGTGGCGCTCTGGGCTCCCACGTACGCGCTGCACCACGGTCCAGAGAATTTCCTGTGGTTCTGCGACCTCGCCAACTTCGCGATCGCCGCGGGCCTGTGGATGGAGAGTCCCCTCCTCTTCTCCTGGCAGGCGGTCTCCGTCCTCGTCGTCCAGGTTCTCTACCTCGTCGATGTCGCGGGGCGCTACTTCCTGGGCTTTTTTCCGATCGGCGCCACGGGGTTCATATTCGACGCGGCCGTTCCGCTCCAGATCCGCCTCGTCTCGCTCTTTCTTCATGCCGTGACGCCCCCGATCCTGCTCTGGGGCGTGAAGCGGCTGGGATACGATCGGCGGGCGCTCGGAGTCCAGATCGCCGCGGCCGCGGTGATCCTCGCCGTGAGCTATTTCGGAGGTCCCGACCGGGACATCAACTGGTCGCACGGCCCCTTCGGCAAGCCTCAGACCGTCGTTTCGCCCGGACTCTATGTTCTGGTCGCCGTCGTCGGGTACACGATCCTGCTTTATTTGCCCGCGCACCTGTTTCTCGCCAAGGTCTGGCCGCGCAAATCGCCCGAATCCCCTTCCACGCCCCCGGGACCCCCGTAGCGATTCTTGTTGAACCCACGGGCATGGTCGGCTATACCTCGCTCGAGAGCGCCGAGTGCATTGTCGTACGTCGAAACGGCCCGTCCACGGAAGAGGGGTCATCGATGTGGGGGTCCGGGCAGGCCGGTGGGGATGCCCCGTCCGCGGGCAACCCCGAAGGGGCTGACGATTTTCGCATCCGCCTGAGCGCGGCCCCTGATGCGGTCATTCTCATCTCCCGCTCCGGCCGCCTCGTCCTTCTCAACTCCGCCCAGTGGGATCCCGCGCTGCTCGGGGAATACTCCGGCAGCGGGGACACGATCCAGATGCGCCTTCCCCTCCTCTTCCGGTCCGGACTGGGCGTGGAGCTCGGGCTCATTCCGCTGGGAACCGCCGCCAAGACCGGGCCGCCGCCGGCGCCTTCCAACGGCGGTGGCGAAATTCACGAAGGCACCCCCGTCACCAATGCGGCGCCCTACGTCGGCGCCGCGGATGACGCGGTGGTAGGCCTCTCCCCCGAGGGGACGATCACGTACTGGAGCCCGGGCGCCCAGCGGCTCTACGGTTATTCTCCGGAAGAGGCGATGGGACGCCCGCTCACCGCCCTCGTGCCGCCCGAGCGATTCGCCGAGGAGCGGAGGACGCTCGAAAAAGTCCTCAAGGGCGAGCGCGTCCCGGCCTCCGACACGGAACGACGCCGGAAAGACGGGAGCACGGTGGACGTTTCGCGCGCGCTCCTTCCCGTCACGGGATCGGACGGCGCGGTCTCGGGCGCGGCCGAGGTCGCGCGGGACATCACCGTGCGCCGCAAGGCGGAGAAGGACCTCGTCCGCCAGGTCGCCGACCTGACCCGCTCCAACGCCGATCTCGAGGAGTACGCGTTGCGCGTGGCGCACGACCTCCAGGCGCCCCTGCGGATGGTTTCCGCGTACACGCGCATGCTCGCCAAGCGGCCGCAGGACGCCGAGTCGGCCGACCTGATGGTCAGCGCCGAAGAGGGCGTCCGGCGCATGGAGGGGCTGATCCGCCACCTGCTGGACTACGCGCGGCTCGAGGCGAACCCGGCGAAGTTCGAGCGCGTCGACATCGCCTCGGTCCTCGAGCAGGCCCTCGCGAACCTGAAGCTCGCGATCCAGGAGAGCGGCGCGCGGGTGACGCACGACAAGATGCCCGCCATCCAGGGGGACCCGACGCAACTCGCCGAAGTCTTCCAGAACCTGGTCGGAAACGCGCTGAGGTACCGGAGCCACGCGCCCCCGGTGATCCACATCGGCGCGGAAAAGCGCGCGGGGGAATGGCGGTTCTCCGTCCACGACAACGGATCGGGCATCCCGGCCGAGCAGGTGCGGCGGCTCTTCCGGCCGCTGGAACGGATGGCGCGGAACGGGATCGAGCCGGGGGCGGGACTCGGCCTGGCGATCGCCAAGAAGATCGTCACGCGCCACGGGGGGCGCATCTGGGCCGAATCGGAAGTGGGCAAGGGGACCACGTTCCACTTCACGCTTCCCGAGGGCTCCTGAATTTCTAAGGAAAATGTGAAACGGCGGCCCCGAAAGGCCGATGAATAGGATGTACGGGGTTCCCCCGGCGCCTCGACGGGCCGGACATCAGGTGCGCGCATGAACGTCCCTTCCGTAGGGATCGCGGGGACGGGCCCGGTTCTCAGGGTCCTCCTCGTCGAAGACTCCGCCGCGGACGCGGCGTCGATCGGGAAGATCCTCTCGGCCGATCGCGAGTTCCCCCGGTGCCACGTCACCCATGCCCCTTCGCTGGGCGAAGCGCGCGCGGAGCTGGAGCGCAACGCCGCCGACCTCATCCTCCTCGACCTCAGCCTTCCCGACGGCTCGGGGATCGAGGCCCTGGAGTCGCTCCAGGAGCGCGCGCCCGACGGGGCCGTCGTCGTGCTCACCAACCTCGACGACCAGCCCACCGCCGTCAAGGCGCTGCAGAAAGGCGCGCAGGACTACCTGATCAAGGGGCCGCGGGACCGCGCGATGTTCATGCGCACCCTGCGGTACGCCGTGGAGCGCCACCGCTACCGGCGGATGCTGGAACAGGTCACCGGCGAGCTCCGGGAGGCGAACTCCCAGCTGGAACGGCTCGCCCTCCTCGACCCGCTCACGGGCCTCCTCAACCGGCGCGGACTCCAGCAAGTCCTGTCGCGCGAAGTCAGCCAGCTCCGGCGCGACGGCTCGGAACTGCTGGTCCTGCTCGTCGACATCGACGACTTCAAGCGGATCAACGACGCCCTCGGGTACGCCGTCGGCGACGTCGTCCTGAAGGAGATCGCCCGCAAGCTCCAGGTCTCCCTGCGCGCGACGGACGAGGTGGCCCGGATCGGGGGCGACGAGTTCATGATGCTCTTCCCCCAGACGCGGCGCGCCGAGGGAATGCGCGTGGCGGAGAAAGTGCGGCTGGCGCTGAGCGGCTCGCCCCTGACGGGGCCCTCGGGCCCGCTGCGGGTCACCGCGAGCCTCGGCCTGCTCTCGGTTTCGCAGGCCACGCCGTCGATCGACGAACTTCTATCGCAGGCCCACGTGATCCTCACGCGGAGCAAGCGGAGCGGCAAGAACCGGGTCTCGTACGGCTGGAGCGCCAGCCAGCGCGAGGAGGAGCACCATCCGCTGACGACGGTCCTCAACGGCCTGCGCGGCGGGGAGAGCCTGCGCGCCGTCATGCACCCGATCTACAACCTGGAGGACGAGCGCGAGGTGGGCTTCGAATTCCTCTCGCGCCTCACGCCGGGCTCGTTCGAGATGCCCGACGATTTCTTCCGGCTCTCGCTCGAGGCGAACATCCTGACGCTCGTGGACCACCGGTGCTTCAAGAACTGCGTCGCGGCGGCGGCGGCGCTTCCGCCCGGGATCCGGCGCCACGTGAACCTCTTCCCCTCGACGATCCTCGACATCCCGGTGCAGCACCTCGTCGACTCGCTCCCCCCCAATGGCTCGCGCAAGGACTACTGCATCGAGATCAGCGAGCAGCAGATCATCGGCGACCCCTCCTACCTCGCGGGAACGGTGGACGCGTTCAAGCGGGAGGGCGTGCTCGTCGCCATCGACGACGTGGGGTACGGCCGGAGCTGCCTGGAGAGCGTGGTGCTCCTCGAGCCCGACCTGGTCAAGATCGACAAGGTCTGCGTGAACGGGATCGGGCGCGACGAGTCGCGGACGCGGTCCCTCAAGCGTCTCATCAAGGTCGCCAACAGCCTCGGCGCGGAGATCGTCGCGGAGGGGATCGAGTCCCGCGAGGACCTCGACGTCCTGCGCGATCTCGGCGTGAAATCCGGACAGGGCTACCTGTGGGGAGTGCCCGCTTAGAGCTTCGAGCTTCGAGCTTCAAGCTTCGAGCCAGACCCGAGGCTTCCAGCTGCTTGATGGTCACCTAGCGGTGCTTTTCATCCAGGTCGTCGAGATTTTTCGGCCAATCATCCTTCAACAGCCGCGATAGCGAGCGATCGGCGAGCAGTCTTCCCTCGGTCTGGCACTTCGCGCAGTAGTTGGTCTCGTTGTCGGCGTGGACGATCCGCCGCACCGCGGAACCGCACGCGGGGCACGGCTTCCGGTACCGTCCGTGCACCGCCATCCCTTCCCGGAAGGCGGTCACTTTCTCCGGGAATCCGGGCGACGCCATGAGGCGGTCGGTCCATTCCTTCAGCACCGTCCGCGTCGCGTCGAAGAGCCGGGCGATTTCCTCCGGGTCGAGCCGGTCGGTTCGCTGGAGGGGCGAGAGGCGGGCGCGATGGAGGATTTCGTCGGAGTAGGCGTTTCCGATGCCGCTGAAGAGGCGGGGGTCGGTGAGGGCGCGCTTCAGCGTATGGACTTCGCGCGTGAGAGCGTGGCGAAAGGAATCGACGTCGGCCTCCATGACCTCGAGTCCGCCCGGATCGTGCTCGCGGAGCGCGTCGACGCCCTTCACGAGATGGAGCGAGGCGCGCTTCTTCGTCCCCGCCTCGGTCAGGATCAAGGATCCGTTCGGAAAATCGAAGGCGGCGGCGCCGATCCGCGCTGGGATCGGGGCGCCCGGGGAGCGCCAGTGAAGCCGGCCGGCGATCATGAGGTGGAGGACGAGGCGGAGGTCTCCCTCGAGTTCGAGGACGACGCGCTTGCCGAGGCGTCGGACGCCGGAGACGGCGCGGCCCTGGGCGGCGGCGAGGGGGGGATCGACCGAGCGGAGCAGGAAGGGGTTGGCGAGGCGGATGCGATCGAGCGTCCGACCGGCGAGGAGGGAGCGGAGGCGGTCGACGTAGACGGTGATGTCGGGGAGCTCGGGCATCGGCGGCCAGTCTACCGCGGGCGGCGGCCCCGGGAATTTTCGGGTGAAAATCCGAATCGCCTTCCCTTTCATCCCCCGCTAGTGTATATTTTATGCATGCCCCAGGTCGCCGAGCCGCAGGATCCGTTCGTCGGGACCGCGGTCGGGAAGTACCGGCTGCGCGAACGGATCGGCGAAGGGCCCCACGCCGTCGTTTATCTCGCCGCGCCCCCCTCGGGCGACCAGCCCCTGATGGCCTTCAAGCTCTTCTCCCCCGAGGCCTCCGCGGACACGGAGTATTCCACGCGCGGGTTCGATTCGGCCGAGGCCTCGCGCCGCATCACCCACGCCGGCATCGTCCGCGTCCTCGAGGTCGGGCGGCAGGAAAACCGCGGCTACCTCCTGATGGAGCACGTCCCCGGGGGGAGCCTCGACAAGCTGCTCGAGACCGAGCGGCGCCTCTCGTTCGAGCGCGCGACCTGCATCGCCCGCGACATCGCGATGGCGCTCGAGGCGGCCCACACCGCCGGCCTGATCCACCAGAACCTCCGGCCCACGAACATCCTCCTCGGCGATGACGGGCGCGCCCGCATCACCGATTTCGGCCAGGGATGGCAGCCCCGGCTGGGACGCGGACTCAATCCCGAGGACCCGATCGGAGGCCCGGTCGAATACCTCTCCCCGGAACAGGTCCAGGGACAGCTCGCCGAGCCGGGCTCCGACCTGTACGCGCTCGGACTGCTGTACTACAAGATGCTGACGGGCAAGCTCCCCTTCCCCGGCGTGAACGACCGCGAGGTCGCGCTCAACCGGGTCAAGGGACGGCCGCGCCCGCTCCGCGAGGCCTTCTCCGGCGTCGACCCCCGGGCGATCCCGATCGTCGAGAAGCTCCTGGCTGCGAATCCGGAATCGCGCTTCGGGAGCGCCCGCTCGTTCCTGGCCGTCATCGATCCGTTCGTCAAGGGGAAGACCTCGAAGGCCTACTCGAGATCGTCCATGCCCGTGGCCGCGGACGTCTCGGTGATCCCCTCGGAAATCCGGAACCGCCTGAGCTTCGCCTCCGCGGCGGCGCACTTCGGCCCGGGACTCGCGCTCCTCGCGATCGCCGGCACCGTGGCCCGGGGCGGCGAGGGATTCTTCCCGGCGATCGGCTCGTTCTTCACCTCGACCGTCAGCCTTTCCTTCGGCGCGGCGGGCCTCGCGGGCCTCGCGATCGGATGCTTCCTGCTCCGGAAAGAGCTGAAGGACTCGGGCCGCGCGCGCGTGGTCCTCGGACTCATCGCGGGATCGGCCCTCTTCACGTTGATCGGGACGGCGGCCCTCGACCGGTCGCTCTGGTCGGGGAGCATCGGCGTCCTGGTGGCTCCCGTGAACGTGCTCCTCGCGGCGGCCGGGCTCGCTTGGTTCGGCACCGCCCGTTGCTACGACCAGGATGAAAACACGGTCGGCATGAGGGGACCCAAGATCTGCCTCGGCCTCGCGGCGCCCTTCTGGTTCCTGGGATGGGCCGCGGGAAACATCCTGGGGCCCTTCAAGGGGATGGTGGCATCCATGGAAACGGCCGCCCCGCTGGTGCTCGCCGCATCGATCGCGATGGCGATCGGATTCGTCGCCGTCGCGAGCGCTTCGTGCCGCCCCCGCATCCGCCGGATGGGGGTCGGGCTCCTCGGCCTCGCGGCCCTGGCCATCGCGATCTGGGGCGTCGCGGGGGCCTCGGGGAAGCTGGCCTCGCCGGGGTCGTGGCCCGGCGCCCTCTTCTCCGCCGCCGGACACCTGGCGACACAGATTCCCCGTTCCGGCGCCCCGGCCCTCCTCGCCCTCGGCCTGATCGCGACCGCGGACTATGTCCTCCGCGGCGGTCTCATCCGTCACTACGCGAAGGCGAAGAAGTAGCGCGTCCCCGCCCCGCCCCCGCGTATCATCGGTCTCCATGGCATCGCGGTTTTTCCTCGCGGGAATCCTGTTCTCGATCGCCGCCTGTTCCGCTCCAGCCGCTCCGCCCACCCCGCCGATCAGCCCGCCTCCCGTCGCCGGCCCGCCGGTCGATCTCGCCGGGGATCCGCTTCCGGAGGGCGCCGTCTGCCGGCTTGGGACGCGTAGATTCCGGGTCGGAGGACGCGTATGGGCGGTGGCGATCTCCAAGGACGGCCGCACGCTCTTCGCGGGTGGTGGCAAGAGCCTCCTGCGCTGGAACATCCCCGACGGGAAGGGCCGACGCACGTTCAGCGGCCACCGCGGCGTCGTGGGATCGGTCGCCCTCCTGCCCGACCCGGGGCTGGTGATGATCGCGGACGGCGAAGGCCTCGTGGCGCTCTGGGATGTCGACACGGGCCAGCGGATCCGCGACTTCAACGGACACGAGGGGCGCGCTTGGTCGGTCGCCGTATCGCCTGACGGAACGACGGCCCTCTCCGCCGGCATGGACGGGACGCTCGCGCTGTGGAACATCACGACCGGCGAGCGGATCCGCTCCATTCAGGCGCACCAGGGCGCCGCGCTCTGCGCGGTCTTCCTCGGCGACGGTTCCCGCGCGCTCTCCGGCGGCGCCGACGGGATGGTCGCGATGTGGAATCTCGCGACGGGCGAACGCCTCAAGACGTTCGACGGACACCGGGGCGAAGTCTGCTCGCTCGCCGTGAGCCCGGACGGCCGGACCGCCGTGTCCGCGAGCGGGCAGATGGTCCCCGACGAAGGGCCCGAGCGCGGCGATTCGACGCTCGCCGTCTGGGACCTGGAGGGCGGACGTCGCGTGCGGTCGATCGAGGGGACTTCCGGATTCCTGTGGATTGTCTTCCACCCCGACGGGAAGTCGGTCGTGGCCGGGAGTTCCGACCGGACCGCGGCCCAGTGGAACATCGAGACCGGCGCCAAGGTGCGCACCTTTGAGGAACTCGGAGACCGCTTCCATCCCGTCGCGATCCGGGGCACGACGCTCGCCTGCGGGGATGGTTCGGCGGTAGTCCTCTTCGACGTCACGACAGGTCGCCGCATTTTCGACGTCCCTGGACACTCCGACGCTCTTGGCGGCGTGGCGTTCCTGCCGGATGGTCGCGCCGTCACGGCCGGGGCGGACGGCCATATCGCCCTCTGGAATCCGGAGACCGGACGACGCACGGCGCTGCTGGACACCGGCGCGCTGGAGTTCGGCACGATGGCCGTGCATGGCGCGAACCGGAAGGCGGTCGTCGGAGGCTGGCGAAGCCCTTCCCTGGTCCTCGATCTCGAGTCCGGAGCCCGGGTCCCGCTCGGAGATCTATCCGCGCGGGCGGCGGCCTTCGCCCCGGACGGCACCTCCGTGATCACGGGGCTACTCGACGGCCGCCTCCAGCTGTGGGACGCGCGAACCGGCGCCCTCCTCCGGGACCTGCAGGGCACGGCTTCGCGGAGCGTCGCGATCCGGGCCGACAGTCACCTGGCCCTCGTTCCCGCCGGAGACAAGTCGGCCGCGTTGATCGATCTCGCGACGGGCCGCCAGGTCCGGCTGCTCGAGGGGCACGGCCGCCAGGTTTCTTCCGTCGCCTTCGCGCCCGAAGGCACGCTCGCCGCAACCGGCGGCGCCGATCGGTCGATCCTCGTGTGGGAAAGCGGGACCGGAGCCCTCGTGAAGCGCATCGAGGTCGGATCGAACATCACGTCCCTGGATTTCGGACCGCGCGGCCTCATCGCGTCAGGACATGCCGACGGCTCGCTCGCGGTCTGGGACTCCGCTTCGGGCCTGAAGGTCGCGTCCTTTCGAGGACACGAGGGGCCCGTCTTCGGAATCGCCATCGACGGCTCCGGACGGCGCATCCTCTCGGGCTCGACCGACACCACCGCCATCGTCTGGCGTCTCGAGCCCTGACGCGCGTATCATGCGTCGATGCCGCCTCGTCGCGCCTCGCCTCGGAAATCCACCCGATCCTCCGGCCTCTTCGAACGGTACTCCTTCGTCGCCGTGACGGCGCGGGACCTGGCCGCGAGCCGGACCTTCTGGGTGGATCAGCTCGGGCTTGCCGTCGCCGAGGAAAACAAGGGCCACTTCTTCATCGTCGACGCGGGCGGCTTGAGGTTGTGCGTGGATACCACCGACGGCGACATCCACAAGACCGGGAGCACCGATCCCGTGATCGGGCTCAAGGTCGCTTCGCTGGAAAAGACCCTTCGCAGCCTGGAGAAGCGCGGCGTTCACCCGTCGAAGGGGCCTGTCGCCGGCCGGCGCGGCGCGTGGGCGGAGATCCGCGATCCGGACGACCGGGCCGTCGTCCTCACCGAAGCCGACTGATCTCCCGCCGCTCGAGGCGTCAGCGTTTCTCGAGCAGGTAGATGTGCTCGGCGCTGCCGGTCCCGTCGGCCGACGAAACCCGAACGTAGAACGTACCCGCCGAGGGCGCCACGAACGTGATCTCGCTCGTGGCGGAGCCGTTCGTGATGCTCTCCCCCGTGCAGAAATTCCCGAAGTAGTCGGTCGCCGCGAGGACCGTGCCCACGGAGGTGACGACCTCCAGGTCGGGCGCCAGCTCCGCCGTGCCGAGGAAGGCAAAATTCTGGACGAAACCGTTGCTCCCGGTGGGGCCGGGGGGTCCCGCGTAGATCGAGAAGGTCACGACTTCCCCCGCCAGGGCCGTGAAGCTGTAGACGTCGACGTCCGAGGAGCTGTCGATCACGCCCGCCACGCGGTTGCCGACCGGAATCGCGTCGGCCGTCCCGGGGGTGTCGTTGCTTTCCGTTTCGAACGTCCCCTGCTTGAGAAGGACGAGCTGGAACGTGTAATCCGTGGAGAGCGTCGCTCCGCCGTACGGGGCCACGCGGACGTAGTACGTGCCGTCCGCCGGCAGCGTCGCCCGCACGCAGTTCTGGCCCACCTGGCCCCAGAACGAGTAGGTCTGCGGCAGGGCCGTGCTGTCGTCGACCATGAGGAAGAGGTCCACGAAATCGGCCGCCGTCTCGTGCGTCCCGAGGTCGTTCCAGAAGACGCGCACGACATCCCCCGCGGTGCCCGTGAAGGAGAACATGTCGACGTCGGCCGCGCCCAGGTCGGCGAATCCGCTGACGATGTCGCCGTAGGCGATGGCATCGGCGGTGGTCGTGTCGTTGCCCGATTCGGAATCCACCGTCGACCCCACGGGGGTGGCCGAATAGGTCAGGAAGTAGTCCGCGTCGCCGGCGGTCTGGAAGTTGGACTCGTAGACGAGGACGAAATAAGTCCCGGGGTTCACGATGAGGAAGTTCACGGCGCTGTCGTAGAAGAAACAGTCGTCGTTGCCGGAGAGGCCGGTGGTCCCGGTGGGGTTGACGATGACGAGCTGCGGATCAAAATAATCGTCATCCGGAGTGCCGCCGTTGCCGGCCACCCCGTTGCGGTAGGCGAACACCTCGAAATTGACGATCGTGGGTTCCGTGACCGTGAAGGAGTAGAAATCCAGGTCCTCGTCGGCGTGGAACCCGCGGATCGTGCCGGGGGTGATGAAGGTCGCGGTACCCGGCGTGTCGTTGCCTTCGACCTCCGCCTGGATCGAACCCAGCGACAGGAAGTTGACGCGGACGGCGTAGTCGCCGCCCGGCGAGCCCCCGATGTCGGGCTCGATCCGGAGGAAGTAGGTCCCGGCCGCCGGCACCCGGAAGCGCGGCAGGTCCATGTCGTGCGTTCCCCATTGCCAGCCGGTGAACGTGTCGGTCACGAAGGCGACGGATCGGTCGTGCCCCAGGAGGAACGAGGTTCCGTTCGTGCCGATGAGGCTCACCTTCGGAATCGCCTGGTTCGTGTCCCACGTCGAGAAATCGCTCCGCGTGCCGAAGAGCTCGATCTCGACGATGTCGTTCGCCGCCGCGGAGAAGGACCAGAAATCGACGTCGTTCGTCCCCAGCGTGCCCGTGCCTTCGCCGCCCGTCGGGAGGAGATCGGAGGTCCCCGCCGTGTTGTTGGGTTCCGACTCCGCGACGGAGGCCAGGACGATCTGCGCGAACCCGGCCGACGCGGTCCCGTTGGCATCGGTGAGCGTCACCGTGAACGAATAGGATCCCGGCGTGATAGGGGTGCCCGAGTAGACGCCGCTGCCCGAGAGCGTGATCCCCGGGGGCGTGCTGCCCGCCGTCACGGTCCATCCGAAGGGCGCCGTGCCGGTGCCGGTGAAACTGGTCGGGGAGAAGGGAACGTTGAGGGACGCGGCCGGCAGCGTCGATGACGGCCCGGTGATCGTCGCGAGCGGGGGCGGGGGCGGAGGAGCGGGCGGACTGCCGCCGCCTCCACCGCCGCCTCCGCCGCCTCCGCAACCGGCAAGGCAGATGAGCGACACGAGCAGGGCGCGGCGGGCGTAATTCATGGCGAACTCCTCCGTCAATTCCCCGTATTCATGGCTTTGTGTACGCCGGAAATAAAGAAACTTCGCCCGATGAAATGCGACCCCGGCGCGGGAAGGCGCGCCGGGGCCGGGTGCGGGGTTGAAATGCCGGGGTCGGGACCGCGGTGCGATCCCAACGTGTCTGTACGCGAT
>Ga0075433_10003933_pt1 | contig 11506 bp, 9 predicted proteins | sample RhiMethybrSRZTD2_FD_75299 | JGI IMG/M metagenome (GOLD analysis project Ga0075433, IMG submission 75299) | Populus rhizosphere microbial communities from Tennessee, USA - Rhizosphere MetaG P. TD hybrid SRZTD2 | ecosystem: Host-associated > Plants > Roots > Rhizosphere > Soil | place: USA... | reverse complement strand
GTACCGCACGCCTTTCTGAAAGTCGGATTGTGCTATCTGGCGCTCGGAGATCGGGAACGCGCCTCTGAAAACCTGGAAACGGTGGTTCAGGCTTTTCCCCGCAGCGAGGTCGCCACAGTGGCCAAGGCGACGCTGGACGAGATAAACAAAACTTCACCTCATTAAATCACTGAAATAAATAGATTTATACTTCCCGCCCCTGCTTTCTCGCCGGCCGGGGTCTGGGGGGATTTTGCCCGAAGTGGCCCATCCGATTACAGATAAGTGATGATCCAGCATCCTTGACACTTCGTGCCATGTACCTATCTTTAGAGGGGGATATCTGCGAGAACGGAGCTCTCTAAGGGAGAAAGGCATGAAGATGAACGACCCGCTGAGGAAGGCCGGGCACCTGTTCCTGGCATTGCTTCTCATTACCATGGCCTTGCCTGCCAAGGGCGAGGAAACGAGCCAGAGTGCGGCCACGGCGCAGCCTTCGGAAGAGGTCGCCAAACCGGCGCAAAATCAGGATGCTGACAACGCCGCGCCGGAAAAGTCCGCGACGAAAACGGCGCCTGATCAGTCCAAATCCAAAAACTCCCAGGAACAGGCTGCGCCCAAATCAGTGCCCGCCCAACCGACGCCAGCTCCGATTAACACTCCTCCGGAGTCCACCACGCCTCCACGCGGGTTGAAGCTGGTCGGAAACCACTGGACTCCCTATCAGCCGCCCGATCCGGAATCCTTCCCCGAGGGAGCTCAGATTCATATCATCGTGAATGGGGACACGCTGTGGGGAATGGCGGGGACCCATTTTCAGAATCCTTATCTTTGGCCGCAAATCTGGAATGAGAACCGCTACATCCTCGACTCCCACTGGATCTATCCGGGTGATCCGCTCCTGCTCCCCCCACGTCCGACGGTAGTTTCGGAGATCGTCCCCGCCTCCGGTCAGACAGGATCGCCGGCCATGCCTTCTCCCGGGCCCCAGGAGACGGCTCCCGAGCCCAACGGCTCCGGTACAGAGACGGAGGAAGTGGCGCCCCAAGCCAGTGCTGCATCCGACTTGCAGGACGAGGGCCCCAGTCCCGCCGCTGATTACAGCGACTTGTACTGTACGGGAAGCGTCCGACCCGACTATCAGAAGACCGAGCTCTATATTGCCAACTCCGAGGATGTGAAAATCGGGTTGACGACCGGCGATCTGGTTTACCTGAACGGCGGCCGGGACGGCGGGAAGGTGAAACCCGGAGACAGCTTCCTGGTCATCGCCAAAGGAAGCGAGGTGTTTCACCCGGTTACCGGCAAATGGGTTGGAACCTACGTCCGCCGTCTTGGAAAAATCAAGGTCCTGGCCGTCCAGGATCAGACCTCCATCGCCGAGATCACCGAGAGCTGCCAGGATCGCATCGAAGTGGGCTTCGAAGTGGAAGCTGATCGCACTCTGACCTCTCCCATCGCAAGGCAGGTCGCGTTCAACAAGCTGGACGTGGAGCCAAGCGGAAAGCCCAACGGATACATCGTCCACCTTCAGGACGGGATGAACGACGCGCTTGCGGGATCCATGGTGGATGTCGATTTGGGGAGCAGCGACGGAGTGCACGCTGGTGACGTGATGCTCATTTACCTCAGCAACACGCCGCCGCGTCAGAGGGATGTGACCTATGATTACAAATGGAACGAGCGCCGCTACCAGTCTCAACAGCTGCGCGACGACGACAAAAACCTCCTGTTTCCGAGGAAGCCCATCGGTCTGCTCATGGTGATCTCGACCTCGGAGAGAACCTCCAGCGCCAAGATCATCAATGCGACCCGGGACGTGGAAGTCGGAAACCTGGTGGAATTGAAGTAGTACCGCGAAAAATCAGGCGGCGGGGTCGGCCTCGCTGAAAACCTGGGCTTGGAAGGTCCAGATTCTGGCCCCCCGCCGCCAACCTCCTGCCTCGACTCCAGCCTTCATGCAGGCATGATCCAGGAAAGTCTCCTGATTCCATCCGAATCGTGAAGCCACCTGCGGCAGTAACAGGCCCCGCCGCCCTGAAATCTCGACCAATACTCCATCACGACCGATGACGATTTCCCGGGGCTCCTTTAGAGCTTTGGGGGGGGTGAGTGCTGAAATCTCGAAGCGCAATTGCACCAGCTCCGCCTTTGTTACGGGAGAGAATCTGGGGTCGGAGCAGGCGGCGGAGATTGCGCAGTCCACCAGGGTGATTCCCAGGGGCTCCCGCGGCTCCAAGGAACCGATGCATCCTCGCAAGCGATCGTGCAATGTCAAGGTGACGAAAGCAGCACGTTGAATCCGGTTGAGTGAGGAATCGGCCGGCGGAGCGATCCGGATCTCGTTCTCGACCCAGGTCTCCACGGCGCTACGAGCGAGGCCGAGAGCTTCAAGTTGTAGAGGGAGATCGAGGATTTCTGTGGGGTGCCCTGAGACTACCATGTGCTTCGATTACTTTCCGGCGCAATTCATCCGGAGGAACGAGCCCTCGTCGAATCCGGGGGTCGCTTCAGATCATGGCGATTTTGTTCTTAAGAATGAGAATCTCCAGCGCCAGGACAGCCTTCTGAACCAGCCTTCGGTAGAGTGCGATGTCGGGTTCCTCACGACGGATCGCCGGAAAATCCCCATAGACCAGGGCAATGAGCCGCTCCTTGATCTGGACGGGTACCAGCAGGATTCGCTCGGGCGGGGACATTCCCAGCCCGCGATAGAACTGCTGGTTCGCCGGCAGGCCAGGCACCGGTCCGTAGTAGAACTCACTCCCCGTTAGAAAGTGGGAGAATATCGAAGGCGCGTCCAGGCCAACGACCACCGATCGAATTCGCGAAGCGTCGAACCCTTCACCCCGGCCGCCGAATCCCACCACCTTCGCCTGAGTGACCAGGAATACCGCAGATCGCGAGAATCGTCCCGCGCAAAAATCCAGGACGGCCTCGAAGACTTCATCACGGGTCGAAGAGTGCTTCAGTCTCTCCGAGGTCTGCTCGAGCGAGACCGACGAGGGGGTGGGAACGAGGCTGAGCACCGGCCGCTTGGAAGGGAGCTGAGCCGTAGTAGCCTGCGGTTCCCCTGAGCTGAGTATTGCCACACTGACGGGTGGCGGTGATGGCTCGGCCGGGGGCAAAGCCGCAGGCGGCGCGACGACGTCTCCAGCTGCGGTGACTCCCAATGCCGGCGACGGCTCCCGCCACTCTTCCAATGAACGGGGAAGCGGGGCAGGGAGCGTTCCCGGGGCCAGCGGAGCCGCGCCGCTGGTGAAGAGTTCCGCCACCGCCTCGTTGGCGGCCGAGAGCGGCCTGCCATCCAGCCCGATTTCGTCCGATGCTGCCTGCCCCGTAGGGGCCGCTGCAGCCGCGGGCTCGCCGGCGTCCGAGGCCTCCATCATCTGACGGCGGGTTGTGCGGGGATCCTGTCGCCCCTCGGCCTGGTCAGCCAACGGAATGGTTTCTCGAACCGAACGGGGAACCTGATAATAGCGCTCCATCGCGTCAAGAAGGTGATTTTCCGATGAGACGTAGGGCTCCACCTGCAATCCGGTCAGGAACGCGACCTCATCCATAACCAGGATGTCCCCAGGGTTCATCATGGCCAAGCGCAGCTTCTTCTTCGCTTCCACGGAGAGGGGCACCATCTGGTGCTTCTGCGCAAGGTGCTCAGGAATCATCCGGATTACTTCCGGTGGAATATCCTGGAAAAACTCCGTGCCGACGTAGGGAACTTGGAAGAGATCGGCAAGATAGGCACCGAGGGTCGGCTCGTCGAGGTAGCCGAGCTTGAGAAGGCTCGAGCTCAAATGACCCCCATAAAAGGATTGATCGAGCAGGGCCCTCTTGAGCTGGACACCCGTGATTTTTCCCCGGGCAATGAGCCAGCTTCCAAGCTTCATTGGGAGTACCCTCCTAGCGCGGACGCCTGTGCTGCGGTCTGCCACCTCCGGCGCGGCTTCGATCCTCCTGGCGAGGAGGAAGGGGCTCAGGAGTTCCGGTGTCCCCCCGCTTCTCCCTGAGGACCGCCTTCCGGCTCAACCGAATTCGGTCGCCATCCACTTCGATGACCTTCACCAGGATTTCCTCTCCCTCCTGGATTTCGTCCGTCACTTCCTTCACGCGGTGTTCCGCGATCTCGGAGATATGGAGAAGCCCTTCGATCCCCGGCAGAATCTCCACGAAGGCGCCGAACGCGACAATCCGAATCACTTTGCCTAGATAGGTTTTGCCAATCTCCGCCTCAGCGGTGATCTCTTTGATGATCTCGATGGCCTTGAGCGCGGAAGCCTCATCGATGGAGGCGATATCCACCTTGCCGCTGTCGTCGACGTCGATCTTACACCCGGTGCGCTCGATGATGGACCGGATCATTTTTCCGCCCGGCCCGATGACTTCTCGGATCTTGTCTTTCGGAATCCGGATTGAGAAGATCCGTGGAGCGTAGGATGAGATGGACGAACGGTGCTCGGCCAGGGTGCTGTCCATAATTCCGAGAATATGGATGCGGCCGCGGTGTGCCTGTGCCAGCGCCTCCTGAAGGATCTGCCGGGAAAGCCCTGTTACTTTCATGTCCATCTGCAGGGCGGTGATCCCGTTTCGCGTCCCAGCCACTTTGAAGTCCATGTCGCCGTAATGATCCTCGGAGCCGGCGATGTCACTGAGAATCACATAATGATCCCCCTCCTTCACCAACCCCATGGCAATCCCTGCGACTGCGGATTTCAAGGGAACTCCGGCGTCCATGAGGGAAAGTGATCCCCCGCAGATTGAGGCCATGGAGGATGAGCCGTTGGACTCCAGGATGTCGGAGACCAGGCGGATGGTGTAAGGGAACTGCTCGTCAGCTGGAATAACGGGTCTCAGGGCCCGCTCCGCCAGTGCACCGTGACCGATTTCCCGGCGCCCAGGGCCCCGAAGGAACTTTACTTCTCCCACGCTGAAGGGGGGGAAATTGTAATGGAGCATGAACCGACGCTCCGATTCCCCTTCGAGCCAGTCCAGAGTCTGTGCATCCTCGGAAGTTCCGAGAGTCGTTGTCACCAGCGCCTGAGTTTCGCCCCGGGTGAACAGAGAGGAGCCGTGGGTGCGAGGCAGGAAGCTGACCTCGCAACGTATGGGCCTGATTTGGTCGAATGCCCGATCGTCGAATCGCTTTCCCTTCTCCAAAATTTCTACGCGGGCAAGCTTCTTGTGGACTTCGTGAAACGCCGACTTCACGAAGGCGCGAGTCTCGGGCGGGTCGTCGGGAAAGCTATCGACAAGCTCCTTCTCCAGCTCTGCGACCCGGCGATAGCTTTGGATCTTGATGGGGAGTTTCATGGCTTCCCACAAGGGAGCAGAGATTCTCGACTCCACCTCTCGACGCAGGTCACCAGGGATTTCGACCGGAGTGACGGTACGCTTGTCCTGCCCGGCCTCGCGGCGGAGCTCATTCTGCAACGCCACCAGCTTCATGATGTGAGTCTGGCCGAAGAGGATGGCCTCGACCATATCCTGTTCGGATACCTCGCTGGCTCCGGCTTCGACCATCACCAACTCGGTTTCGCCTCCCACTACCACCAAATCGAGCCGGCTGGTTTCCAGCTGGGAGGTGGTGGGGTTGATGAGGAAGCCTTGATCGTTCAGCCCGACCCTGACGGCGGCGATGGGGTTTTCAAAAGGGATATCGGAGAGCACCAGGGCCGTCGAAGCGCCGGTCACGGCCAAAATGTCCGGGTCGTTTTCAAGATCGGCCGAAAGCACCAGGGCAACCACCTGGGTCTCGCACCGCCATCCCTTTGGGAAGAGCGGTCGGATGGGGCGGTCGATCATGCGGGAAGTGAGCGTCTCCTTTTCGTTGGGACGTCCCTCACGCTTGAAGAAACCACCCGGGATTTTTCCGGCGGCGTAGGTGTTCTCTCGATAATCCACGGTCAGCGGAAGGAAGTCCAGCCCTTCGCGCGCTTTTCGGTCGGCGGTGGCGGTCACCAGGACGACGGTGTCGCCTTGACGAACCAATACGGATCCGTCGGCTTGTCTTGCCACCTTCCCGGTTTCAATGGAAATGGTGTGCTCGCCGACAGATGTTTCTTTTCGAATACTCAACTTGCGGCCTCCTTAGTTACGTGCGGGGTGGGGGGCACCCATGGAGAAGTCCCCGAGAGCCGGGCTGCTACAGGAGCGGGGAAAAAGGGGAGAAGCGCTCAAGAATTAAGGGTGAGTTTCAAGGATGATAAGGAATGATGCCAGAGGAAAACCCTTAATTGTTCGGGAGCTTCCGTCCCTTTGCCCCGATCGGATCGCGGCACGAACTCCGAGACTTACTTGCGAATGCCCAGTCGTTTAATCAACTCTTTATAGCGATCAGCGTCAGTGCGCTTCAGGTAATCGAGGAGTCGCCGCCGAGTGCCCACCATCATGAGCAGGCCACGACGGGAATGGTGATCTTTGCGATGGGTCTTGAAGTGCTCGGTCAGGTATTCGATGCGTTCACTCAGGAGCGCCACCTGGACCTCGGGAGAGCCCGTGTCGCCGGGGTGGGTTTTATACGATTCGATGATCTCGCCCTTCCGGTCCTTGAAAATGCTCAATGCTTCCCCCTAGTCACGGCAACCCGCCGAGAGACCGCTCGGAAGATAATATTCCGCGAAGTAAAAGCGGTCGACAAGTGCAAACGGTGGCGACACTGTAACACAGGGCCCAGCCGGGTGTAAACCCCAAGCCGATGCGATTTGCCGACTCGATCGCGCCTGTGGTGTTGCCCCCATCAGGCTTCGCGCTTCCCCCCGGCCTGCCGCATCATGATGGGGTGTCCGTGCGTTGCCCCGAGGTCGCTTATTCGGGCGGAAAGACGATCTGGGGCTGCACGACAGGGACCTCGTTGTCCTCTCGTCGCATGACTTTTCCTATGGCCAGCAGCTCTCCTGATTCACTTTCCACCCGACAATTCCCCTCGAGGAGGCAGGAGCGCGAGGGCAAGATCTCCCGGATGCCCAGGACCCGGCCGTTACGCACGGCCAGGAGCCCCTGCCGATTGGCCACTACAGTCCCGAATCCCAGGGGCACGCGCTCCAGAGGCACCAAAACTTTTTCCAGGGATCCGCAGGAGACAATCTGTCGAAGGCCATCCAAAGAAAGAGCGTCGGACACGTGGAATTCGCCACAGACTGTTCGACGAAGGGCGTGCAGGTGGGCCCCGGTTCCGAGGATCTCTCCCAGATCGTGCGCCAGAACTCTGATGTAGGTCCCGGGAGAGCTTTTTACCTCGAAGTCCATCTCATCCCGGCGCACCGCCAGAATGTTAAGGTAGTAAATGTTAACTTGTATGGGCTCGCGAGGTACCTCCTGGTTCTTTCTCGCGAATCGGTAAAGGGGCACTCCCCCGTGCTTCTTGGCAGAAAAAATCGGTGGGACCTGAGTGATTGGGCCGGTGAGAGTGGCAACTGCCTCGCGGAGCTCTTTTTCAGAAAATCTCACATCTCTGGAAGGTCCAAGCGGTTTTCCTTCGCGATCGTGGGTATCCGTGGCGACTCCAAATCGAATGGTTCCGGCGTAGGTCTTGTCCGAGGATGTGAGAAACTGGGAAAGTCGCGTGGCCCGCCCCAGACAAAGGGGCAGCAATCCGGTGGCCATGGGATCCAGAGTGCCCGTATGGCCGACCCGCTGCTGGCCAAGGATTTCCCGGACCTTTTCCACCACATCGTGGGAAGTGAGACCTTCCTCCTTGTCCAGGAGGAGAACGCCGCTGATGCTCATTCTTCCTCGTTGTCGCTGGAGGAATGAATCTGGTGCAGGAGTTCCTCGATGCGACTCCCGGACTTCACGGAGTCATCGAGCTCGAACTGGAGCGACAGAGCCTTTTTCAGACGGAGATGACGGAATATCTGGCGCTGCAAGAAGCCTGAGGCACGATTCAGGGCGTCGACGGACTTCCGTCGCTCTTCCTCGGAGCCCAGGACGGTGACGAATATCCGAGCGTGGGAAAGATCCGGACTGACTTTGACTTCTGTAATCGTCACAAATCCCACGCGGGGATCCCGTACGTCGCTGCGCAAGAGCCCCGCAATTTCCTCTCGTATCGCGTCTGCCACTCGCTCGCGTCGGGAGTGACCCATGGTTTCCTCAACTCAGGTATTCAATGTGGAAACTCGCCAGGTCGCCTTCCACCTCCCGTTCGAGGATGCCCCGAATCTGGCGAAAGCAAGACTCGAGGGGTTCGTGCGAGTTTGAAATACTCACCATTCCCAGCGTTGCACGCTGCCAGAGATCCTGGTGATCCACCTCGGCGACGGCAATGTTAAATTTTGCTCGAATCTGGTCCTTGAGGCGGCGCAGTACCCGGCGCTTCTCCTTGAGGGAGTGAGAGCCCGTGAGGTGAATCTCCGCCAGGCATAGTCCGACGGTCATGGGAAGTCCAGCGGGCCGGGGGCCGGAAGTGCCCTAAAGAGTTTTCTGATAGACCTTTTCGAGTTTGAAAGCCTCGATGATGTCTCCCACCTTGACATCGTTAAAACGTTCGAGGCCGATTCCGCATTCGTATCCTGATTTGACCTCGCCGACATCCTCTTTGAAGCGTCGCAGCGAGGCCATTCGCCCCTGGTGTACGATCACATTATTCCGCAACAGCCGAATCTGGGAACCGCGAAGCATCTTGCCGTCCACGACGTAGGTGCCTGCGATCGTACCGACCTTGGGTATCTTGAACGTGTTCCGGACCTCCGCACGGCCCAGGTACTGTTCGCTGATTTTGGGCTCCAGAAGCCCGACCATCGCGTTCTTGATCTCATCATGGATTTCGTAGATGACGGTGTGCAGCCGGATATCCACCTTCTCCTTTTCGGCCAGCTCGGCGGCGGATCGGTCGGGCCGAACGTTGAAACCGATAACGACGGCGTTGCTTGCAGATGCCAGAAGCACGTCGGTCTCGGAAATGGCCCCGGTACCGGTATGTATGAGGCGGACTTTCACCTGATCGGTGGCGAGGTCGTTGAGGCTCTTCGCCAACACCTCCACCGATCCCTGGACATCCGCCTTCACGACGATCGGGAGCTCCTTGATGGACCCCTCCTTGATTTGCTGGAAGAGGTGTTCCAGGGAGAGCCGCGACGATTTTGCGAGAGAATCCTGGCGCAGTTTGGACTGGCGGAACGTGCCGATCTGGCGGGCTTTGACTTCGTCCTCGATGACCTGAAAGCGGTCTCCGGCCAAGGGGACGGCCTGGAGACCAAGCACCTCCACAGGGATGGATGGACCCGCCGAGAGTAGCTTCCGCCCCCTGTCGTCCAGCATCGCACGGACCTTTCCGCTGACGGCTCCTGCGATGAAAGCATCGCCGCCGCGAAGAGTCCCGTTTTGCACGAGTACGGTGGCGACTGCACCACGATTCCGGTCGAGTCTTGCTTCGAGGATCGTGCCGGTGGCCGGGAGGTTCGGATCCGCCTTCAATTCGTTGATATCGGCTACCAGGAGGATCATATCCAGAAGATCGTCGATATGAAGACGCTGTTTGGCAGAAATCGCCACGCTCACCACCTCGCCGCCCCAGTCTTCGACCAGGAGATTCTGGTCGGAGAGGGCCTTTTTCACCCGATCCAGATTGGCTCCCGGCTTGTCGATTTTATTGATGGCCACCACGAGGGGCACGCCGGCAGCCCGTGCGTGATCGATCGCCTCAATGGTCTGAGGCATGACACCGTCATCCGCCGCTACCACGAGCACCACCACGTCGGTGACCCGCGCTCCCCGGGATCGCATGAGTGTGAACGCCTCATGACCGGGCGTGTCTATAAAGGTGATTCCCCGCCCTTTGACCTGGACGTGATAGGCGCCGATATGCTGGGTGATGCCGCCGTGCTCCTGCTCGGTGATTTTCGACTCACGAATGGCATCCAGAAGGGAGGTCTTGCCATGGTCGACGTGGCCCATGATGGTTACAACCGGGTCCCGGGGCTTCAGTCCCGGGGAAGGGGCCGTCATGCGGTGCTCGAGAATGGCGTCTTCTTCGAATGAAATGATGCGCGCTTCGAAGCCGAAGTCCCGACAAATCTGCTTGGCCGCCTCGATGTCCAGCGGTTGGTTGATGGTCGCCAGAATCCCGCGATCCAACAGCTTCTTGATGATGTCCTTGGATTTGATTTCAGTTTTTTCTGAGAGCTCCTTGACCGTGACTCCCTCCGTCAGCACGACGTCTCTTATGGGCGGGGGAGGAGCTGGCGCCGGCCGCACCACTGGGGCAGGGGGCAACACTACCACCGGGCGCGCGACCGCGGGCACAGCGGCGGCCGCCTGCGGGCGTACCCCCGCGGAGGCACTGGTCGTAGGGGTGACCGCCTGACGGGGAGCGCTCTGGGCTTGAGAAGTGGCCGGGGCGTGTGTCGATGGAGCGATCCGGGCCGTCGAGGGCGCCAGCTTCGCGACTGGATCCAGAGGCGGCTTACCGGGGGTTGCCGGAGCTGACTGCGAGGCGACCTTTGCTTGAGCGCCTGTCGCTGACTTCGGTGCTTGGACAGAGGCCGCCTTCGCCTTGACCGCGGACAGCTTTTTCACGGTTGCCGCCGGGACGGATTTGGTCGCCTTGCCTGGAGGAGCGGGGCCCGCTGCTGCTTCGGATTTGGCGGCCGGTGCGCCTTTTGCGGGAGCAGCGGCAGACTTGGCGGCGGGAGCGACCTTCAGCCTAAATCTCTCGACCAGATCCTCCTCGACACTGCTCAAGTTTGATTTGATCTCCAATCCACTCTTTCGAAGCAGATCTACTGCTTCGTCATTGGAGATTTTCAGGAGCTTTGCGAACTGATAAACGCGTATTTTGCCCATTTTCGCTTGGTCCCTTTTACTGGGTCGCGAAACTCTATTCCTCTTCTGCGCCCCCAGCCTCTTCAGTGGGTGGACCGCCCTCATCCACGGCGATGGTGGCGGTTTCTGCGGCGTCCTCGGCCACCGAGCTAGCAAATTCCGAGGGAGACTCGGCCGGTTCTTCCTCGACGGGCTCGGAGAGGGGAGCATCGAGCACTTCCCGGAGCGTCAACAGGATTTTCTCGGCGGTCTTCGGGCCGATCGACGGGATGGCCGTCAAGCCTTCCAGTCCCACCGCGATAACGCTGCCGATCGTGGTGAATCCGCTGTCGTGGAGTTTCTCCAGGGAGCGAATGCTCAAATCCTCGGCGGTCTCAAGAGGACGGTTTGCGCGGGCCATGCGCTCCATTTCCATTTCCACTTCCCGCTTCTTGTCCTGCTCGCTCTTGATGTCAATCCTCCAACCAACAAGCCGGGAAGCTAGGCGAACGTTTTGCCCCTTCTTCCCTATTGCAAGCGACAACTGGTCGTCATCCACGACCACCTCCAGCACCTTCCCCTCCAGATCGACAATCGAGACCCGATTGATCCTTGCTGGGTTGAGCGCATGGGTGACGAACGCACTGATTTCCTCCGAGTATTGCACGATATCGATCTTTTCACCCCTCAATTCGCGGATGATAGCCTGAACCCGCGATCCCTTCATGCCCACGCATGCACCCACCGGATCCACGTCCTTGTCCTTCGAGCGCACGGCAATTTTCGC
>Ga0075433_10003929_pt1 | contig 11511 bp, 8 predicted proteins | sample RhiMethybrSRZTD2_FD_75299 | JGI IMG/M metagenome (GOLD analysis project Ga0075433, IMG submission 75299) | Populus rhizosphere microbial communities from Tennessee, USA - Rhizosphere MetaG P. TD hybrid SRZTD2 | ecosystem: Host-associated > Plants > Roots > Rhizosphere > Soil | place: USA... | reverse complement strand
CCTCGGAATATGTCTCGCTGCTGCCGCCACCGATCCCGGGACAGCGAATTCCGAGCTGCGCCGTGGCGGCGCCCCTGATCGTGCGAGGTCGAGTTTCAGCGATTCTCTACGGTGACGATGGCGGCGATGCGCCGGCCCTGTGCGATTTCTCCACGGCCGAGGCCCTGGTCTGCGTCGCGTCTCTCGCCGCCGATAAGCTGGCCCTCGAGGCCCGGCCGGCTGCTCCCGAGACAGTCGCAAATGCAGACGTGGAGATCCGGATTCCTCCCGTCACCGACACTTCCGAAGCGCTCCCCTCGACGGAGCTTCTCGAGCCCGACCCGCTGGATGAAGAGCTGGAGTATGCCTCCTTCGCCCGCGAGAGCTCCGCCGATCCCGCCCATCTGTCCCCCGACGAGACACGCGTGCACGAAGATGCCCGGCGTTTCGCCCGACTGCTGGTCTCCGAGCTGCTGCTTTACAACGAGGACGTGGTGGTCGTGGGGCGCAAGCAGAGGGATATCTACGACAGGCTCAGGGACGAGATCGAAAAGAGCCGACAGGCCTACGATCAGAGGGTTCCGGAGCCGGTTCGCTCCCGAACCGACTACTTCAAGGAAGAGCTCATCCGGACGCTGGCGCAGGGCGATGCGTTGGCGCTGGGGAGGAGCTGAGGTTAGCGGGGGGCGCCGATCTGGATCACTTTCTTAGACGTGGCTGAGTTCCCCGCCGCATCGCTCGCCTTCACCACCACCGTGATCTCCCCGGTCTCGAGCGACTTCAATTCCAGCCGGTATGCTTCGCGCCGCGAATCGGTGAAGCCGTCCGCGGGAGGCAGCAATTCCCACTCCCTCGCGTTCACCGAGTAGAAGACCTCTCCGACGTCCGAGAAGGAATCCGCCACTTCGAATTCAAGTTTCAGGCTGGAGCCGGAGACGGCGGCCTGGATGGGGCTGATTTGCGGAGGGTTGTTGTCCACGTCGAACGGGTCGCTGAGGCGCTCCGCGGACAGGAACGCCCCCTCCGGGTTGGATGGAGAGTCCTCCGCCACGACCCGGAGCAGATACGTTCCGTCGGCCAGCGAGGTCGCGTCCCAGCTGAAGAAGGAGTCGGTCAGGTCTTTCTCCATGAGCTTCCATTGGCTCTCGTCCGCGCCGCGGTAGTAGACCGAGTAGACCAGGTCGTCACCATTGGGATCCGAAGCGCCCCATTGGGCGGCCCGCCCTTCCGGATCCGTCTGGGGGCGGGGCTGCTGGATCGCATGATGAGCTCCCTTGTCGCGATCTCCCTTCCCCGACGCATTGCCGCCCTCCCCGGGGACGGCGGCGCTGCTGGAAGATCGGTTCGGCTTCTGGAATACCGTGCCCGGCGCCTGGACATCCACGGACTTCAGCTCTGGAGGAAGGTTACGCTGCAGATACGTTACATCCACCTCTCCGAGACGCGGTGTGTCCTTGCCGCCGCTCTTGAGCGTGGCCTTCCACTGCACGTATCGCGCGCTCGGCCGCTCCACCAGACTTCCCGCGCCGTCCCGATACGGCGTCGACCACTCGGACCAGTTGGAATCCGGCTCCGCCGTGTTTCCCGTCCGGACCTGGAGGTTTACCGAGGCCCCTGAAGGAGTCTCGGCGCGCCAGCTCATCTTGCCCCAGGATGAAAAGACCTTCGTGTCGAATGCGGCCGATTCGAAGGTGCCTTCCGAGGCAACGGTTCCCCCCAGGCGATATACCGCCCCAAGATTGCTCCCGGCCGCGAGGACCGACCCGTCGGTTTCCCTGAGAAGAGCGCTGATCTGGGAGGAATCGGCTTTCTCCAGAAGGGTGGATTCTGAGCGCAGCGGATCCACCAGGTAGATTTTCCCGTCCGTGCCGCCTCCGGCAATCACCTTGCCGTCGCGATCCACCGCCAGGGAGAGAATCAGCTCCCCGGGTTGCGACCAGATCTCGCGCGAGTAGCCATCCAGCTCCAGCGCCATGATTCTGCTCTCCACTCCCGCGCCTCCCTGAGGAGGCGGCGCGGCGGCGGGCTGTGGCTGGGCCTGGGGTTGGGGTGCGGGAGACTCAGGCGGCGGCTGACCGGGAATCCTCTCCTCATCTCCCGGGCCCTGGGCCGGTCGGGGGGGCGCCGGCGCGGCCACCGGGCGCTGGGCCGCACGGGAGCCGCTCTGGCCGGCGGCGGCGAAATAAACCTTTCCAGCACTTCCCATGACCAGCGCCGTCACTTCCGGCAGCGGCGAAGTCGTCAGCACGCGGCTTTTTCCGGCGGCATCGACTCTGAGGACCATGCCCTTGCCGTCGGTGCCGGCGATGAGGTCTCCCCCGGGCGCTTCCACCAGGACCCGGATGTGCGTCTCGTCGGTGTCGAGCAGGACTTCCCCTTTCCCCGCGGGCGACACCTTATAGATCTTCCCCTGGGTCCCGGTGCCGGCGTACAGGTTGCCCTTGGCGTCTATCACCAGTGACCAGATGTAGGTTTCGTTGGGGGCGAAGAACTCATCGGATTTTCCGGAAGGATTGAGGCGATAGATTTTCCCGTGCGGCGAGGTCCCCACATAGAGGTTGTCCCGCGCGTCCACCGCGAGCGCGTGCACCTCCAGCTCCGGCGAGTCGAAGAAGGTCTCCAGTTTGCCGCCTTTGGTCAGCCGGTAGACCTTTCCATCGTTGCCGCTGCCTGCATAGAGGGTTCCCTTGGAATCGCGGGCCAGGGACCAAACGTAAGGTTCCGCGGCGCTGGCCAGAGTCTCGAAAGCCGGACCGAGCGTGAGCGTTCCGTCGGCTTTCAGGGAAACCCCGTTCAAGTCCCCCTGTTCCCGCTCCGTTCGGCTTCGGTTCTTCCAGGTCTGGGTGGAGACCGGCCATGCCTGCGTCACCGCCAGCCCCACGAAGGCCGACAGAACCAAGAACCGCCCCATCCATCTGCCGCGTCGCATCCTTCCTCCCCTTCCTGCGTGATTCATCAGCGAACCTGAATGAGGGTGCGTTTTCCACCCGTCAGGACGAAATCGGTTTTTTCCACGACCTCCAGCACCGGGAGGTCCGGGGCCGGATACTCCTCTCCTGCGAACCGGCTGCTCCCCAAGGTGAAGACCACCGAGAGGGGGAGCGCCGGAAGCGTTTCACCCTGTACCACCGCTCCGAGGCCGCGGCGGGTCAGCTGCAGATAGAGTCCGTCGTCCCGGCGCAGCGAATTGATGAAGCGGATCAGCTCATCCACGCCGGGCGATCCGGTGAACCGCTGCTGCAGGACCCCTCCCTCCAGCCCGTTCAGGTTCGTGGCGCTGGAAACCAGGACGCTGAGCGGCCCTTTGGGAGTATCCGGCGGAATCCGCACTTTGAATTCCCGGAGAAAGGGCTCGCCCCGGTAGGGCTGCACGGCTGCCCGTACCGTAAGGTCTTCGCCGGGGCGCACCTGGGAAGGGCTCATGGAAATTTCGCTGACCCGAGCCAGGCGAGCCTGGTCCAAAGCCACGACCCTGACGCTGGCAGACTTCACCCCTACCTCCTGGAACCGGTTGCCGTAGATCACGTTCAACAGCGTCGCGACCTCGTGGGCCACCCCTCCGGCTGCGGCGGACTGGACCCCGCCGGTATCCGATTCAATCAGGGAATAGCTGAGGGTCGGGTGCTTGTCGCTTTCCACGCGGATCTCGGCGCGCAGTGTCGTCTCGGAAGAATACTCGAGAATCCGCTGCAGGCTGGCCTGGACGGAGATTCCCACGAGAATGGGGGTGAGCGCGTCGTCCTGCGCAACCTCGAAGGCGAATCGCCGGTTCCCGGCGGGGCTCTCCACGCTCACGGTCACCGGGAGCATCTCGGGCGGCGCGCCCAGCTCCCCTTCGATGCAGGTCAGCCGATCCTGGAGAAGCGTCCCCATGAGCGATGTCGAGTTGGCGATCTTGAAGGAGCCCAGCAGCGAGGGATAAGTGACGATCACCTCGGCCCGGGCCATGGGGTAGCGGACGGAGCCGGTGCCCAGGAACGGGTGCCCGAACGCCCAGATCTTGTTACCCTGGACATGAGTGAGAGTCCCTGTGGCAGCGACGCTGAGATCGCCGCGCACCAGGGGGACCGAGATAGCCACTCCCGGAGTGATCGGGTAGTCCTCTCCGGATCCCTGCCCGCCGCCCCCGGCCACCGGCTCCAACCCTCGGGCCTGGAACAGCGGCGTGACTTCCCGGATCAGGGATTCGGGGTAGCCGGCGAACACCAGCGGCGTGCCAATCGGAACCAGGGATGCGGCCATGCCGGGAATCGGGACGCCCCTCGAGGCGGCGGTTACCACTCCCGGACTCTCCCATTCCTTCAAAAATGTGGTCGCCAAGGATGGGACGGCGGCCCGGGGCATGTCGGCGGCTTTCAGCATGTCGCCAAGGGGGGTGATCCCCGCGATCGCCTCCTTTTCAAACGTCCCCAGCCGGTAGGAGACCGCGCCGAGAATCTTTCCATCCAGCGTAACCGGGCTGCCGCTCATTCCAGCGATGACGCCGGTGCGCTCGACATTCTTTCCATGCAGCCGCGACAGAATCATGTCCTGCTGCGGGCCGATACCGTTCTTGAGCACTCCGAGGATTTCCACCTGGAACTCCTCCGGAGTCACTCCCTGAAAAACCGTGCGCCCCACCCCCATCATTCCGGGGCGCAGCTGCGCCGGGTCGAACAGGGCCGAATCCCCGGAGGCGGGGGTCGAGAGGTGCAGAGCCACCCCGGCTGCACAAGCAGCCAGCAGGCAAACCGGGAGCAGCCACCGCTTCGAGCGCATCATCCGGAGGCTATTCCTTCTCCCTGCCCTTGAGGCTTCTCTTGATCGATTCCACGATGAAGTTCTGCATGGAGGGCTTCTGTTTGCGCACCGCCTCGTACACCAGGCAGGGGAGCTTGAGGGAAATCTGGATTCCCTCCTCGCTCAGGGTGTCGAGCCAGCGGTTGAACTTCTCCCAGCTCTCCCACTGCATGGGCTCCACCGAGCCCTTTCCGTACAACTCAACGAGAGTCACTTCGTCCTTCAGCTTGAAGATTACGTTGCTTTCATCGTAATCGGAGAAGTCGGAATAAGCGAAGAATTTCACCTCGCCGGCCGTTTGATCTTTTCCTTTTACGCTGATTTCTGGCTCCTTGTTGCAGCGCATGATCACCGAGTCTCCCCTGCCCTTGAAATGAAAGGCCAGGATTGGATCGGTGCGACGATTGTTGTCGGTGGGGGTCTTCAAGGCGCGGTAGACGCGGCGGGCGATGGCACCGTTGCTGGTATACGCATCCCTGGCCATTTATATCGATCTCCATGAAAAGGCATAGCAGCCCTGAAGCGCGAGAATAGTAGGGATTTACCCTGCCTATTGTCAAGGCAGCTCCCAATTGTCGGGATTGTCCACACCCGCTGCGGATATTTTTCTTTTCCCTTGTCAGGCGCCCGATCTCGTCGTATGAGGATACTCAAGTCGGGTTGTTCTTCTGAAGTGCCCGTCCCACAAGGCTTCCAGACGAAAGGGGAAAACCGGAGTGAGCCGGCGAAGGGGATTTCTTTTTCCAATTCTGATGCTCTTTGCCTCCCTGGCGGGCGCCGGGGGAGTGCCGATTTCCACCGGCGACGACTTCGAGCGCCTCCTCGCCGCCATGCACCCGGACTACGCCCAGTACATTGGAGCCATCCGAACGGGCACCACCCGCTTTCATCCGGTGAGCCTGTATATGGGACTGGTGCGTGAGGGGGGAAAGGATCCTACGCTCCCCGATGACGCGCCGCTGCTGGGCCACGGGATCAAGAATGACGTGGTGGTGTACGCCGATTCCCGGGAAGCCGGACGCAGCGATGGCTGGGCCATGCTGCTGATCGATCACGAGTATTTCCACGCCCGCCATCTCGCCCGGGGCGATAACACCCCGGTGCCCTCGTTCGGGAGCCCCGAGGTGGACCGACACTACTACGAGGCGGTCGCCTGGGGATACAACCTGGTCGAGGCCGAGGAGGGCGAGTATCCGACCTTGACCCACGCGGATTACCTTGAAGCTTTCCGGAATTACACGATGCACTTCGAATCCTTCCGGGATTTCGTCCTGCGCCATGATCACCATGCCTGGGCGCACTACCGGCGATTCCTGCCCGAGCCCGATACCTTCGAGCGCACGGTCATGGCGAAGAACGATCCGGCTCCGCTCCCCTAGACGAATTTACATCCTCCCGCGAAGCGGCTATTTTGATCCCGCCCGGAAACCCGCCGGGTGGAGAGAATTCCTTGGAACTGGCGCACGTGTCCCTCCGGCTCGCCCTGGCCCTGCTGCTGGTGGCGGGCAACGCCTTCTTCGTGGCGGCTGAGTTCGCCATCGTACGGGTCAGGCCCACGCGAATCCGGGAGATCGAGCTCTCCGGAGACCGCCGGGCGCGGCTGGCCGCGGACATCCTGCATCATCTGGACGCCTACCTCTCCGCCTGCCAGCTCGGCATTACCGTGATGAGCCTGGGCTTGGGATGGATCGGCGAGGAGGCTTTCGCGCCGTTCTTCCAATCCCTGTTCGGAAGGCTCGGCATCGGCTCCGCCCTGGCGGTGCGCTCCGCCGCCCTGACCTCCGCTTTCGCGCTGATTACCGCGTTGCACATCATCCTCGGAGAGCTGGTCCCGAAATCCGCCGCCATCCGCAGGCCGGGCCGCCTGACGGTGCGCATCGCTATCCCGCTGCGGCTTTTCTACCTCGTCTCCTACCCTCTCCTGATTCTGATGAACTCCCTCTCCATGCTGGCCCTGCGCGGCCTGGGCATCCGGCACACCGAGCACGAGATGCGCCGCACCGAGGAGGAGCTGCGGATGGTCCTCACCGAATCGTCCCACCATGGGATCCTGTCCCCCGCTGAAACCGAAATCATGCAGCGGGCCACGCGCTTCTCCGACAAGAAGGCTTCCGACGTCATGGTGCCGCGATCCCGCACGATCGTCTGGAATCCTCTGCTTCCTCTCGAAACCAATCTGCAGGGGGGCCGCAAGACCGGGCACACACGCTATCCGGTGGCCGACAAGTCGGGCCTGCGCTTCGTGGGGGTCATCAACGTCAAGGATCTGGTGTGGCTGAGCCCGGCGGATCGTGCCGCCCTGGATCTGGATCGCATTCTGCGCCCGCTTTTGGTGGTCTCGCCTCACGACCGGATCGATGCGGTGATCCGTGAGATGCGCCGCAAGCGGATCCACATCGCCGCCGTGGAGGAAAAGGGCGCGGCCATCGGGATCCTCACCATGGAGGACATCATCGAGGAGATATTCGGGGAAATTCAGGACGAGTTCGAGCCCGCCCCCTCCCCCGCCTGAACAGCGCGCCGGGGGGCTTCCCTATTCAACAGCCCAGGAGAGCCCATGAAACGCCGTCTCATTCTGTCGCTCGCATGTTGCGCCGCCCTCTCCACGCTCGGGTGGCCCCTCGGATTCGCCCAATCGCATCACGACCGGAAGCCTGACGAGATCTTCAAGCTTGAGCCTCTTTCCGGCAGCGTCTACGCCCTGTATGGTCGCGGGGGCAACGTGGGCTTTTTTGTCGGGCCGGACTCGGTTTTCGTGGTGGACTCCCAATTCGAGAACATCGCCCCGGGCATCGTGGAGCAGATCAAGAAAGTCACCGACAAGCCCATCAAGTACCTGCTCAACACCCATCACCACCCTGACCACGTCGGGGGAAACCCGGTGTTCCGCCCCTTCTCACTCATCCTCGCCCACGACAACGTGCGCAAGCGGATGCTGGCTTCCCCCGCTGAAATCCTCAAGGATTACCCGGCAAAGCTGGAGGCGGCGCAGAAGGCGGGGAAAAAAGACGAAGCCGATTATTACACCGAGCAAATCGACTGGGCGAAGAAGATCAAGGTCGAGGAAATCGCCGCTCCCTTCCTGACCTTTGATTCGGAGTTCCGGCTCTATCAAGGATCGGAAACGATCCAGATCTGGCATACGCCCCCCGCGCACACCGACGGCGACAGCGTGGTCTATTTCGAGAGCGCCAAGGTCCTGCATGCCGGGGATCTGGTGTGGAACCGGGTCATCCCGTTCATAGACGTGGAGGGGGGCGGCTCCGCCAAGGGCTATGCGGTGGCGCTCGACAAGGTCATCGCCCGGATCGCGCCCGATGCCAAGGTGATTCCCGGCCACGGAAAAGTCACCGACCTCGCAGGAATGAAGGAGTTCCGCCGCTACATCGCCGACGTGCTGGAGGCGGCGCGAGCTGCGAAGCAGAAGGGAGTGTCGCGGGAAGACTTCCTGAAGAGCGTCGAGCTGGCGGCGTACAAGGACTACAGCGGCTACGCCGATCGCTTCCGGGACAACTGCGCCGTCGCCTACGATGAGATGCCCTGAGTCTTCGAGGTCATGGGGCTCCCCCCAGGCCTGCCGATCGTTCCCCTTGCGGTGCCGGGCATTTTTTGACCGCCCTGGGTCTTGCCGCCGGTGGCCCCGATTGAATAGGATGGGAGGCCCTGTCGCCAGCTTCTGGGGAGTCCCTTGGATACGCCCACGACGTTGACTCGAGCCGACTCCATCCCACGCCCTGCGCGCCGGCGGTGGTACTTTCATCGGTTCAACAAGCCTCTCTCCTGGGAGCTGATCCTCAGGATCACGCCCAAGCTCCCGCGCTTCATCCTGATCCCGCTGCACCACGTCACCAGCCTTCTGTTCTTTCTCTGCATGACGAACGAGCGCCGCGCCATCCGGCGAAACCTGCGCCGCATCACCGGGAAACCAGGCAGCGCCAATCTCCGGCTGACCTACCGGCTGTTCTACAACTTCAGCCATTTCATGGTGGCCTACACGGAAATTCGCCACCTGGAGATCGAGCGCTTCCGCCGGCGGCTCGTGGCGGGCGATTCCGAAGCTCTCATGCGGGATCTGATTCAGGAAGGCAAGGGGCTCATCATCGCCACGGCCCACCTGGGACACTGGGATCTCGGGCTCAAGCTCCTGCAGATCTGCGATCGTCCGGTCCATGCCGTGATGCTCAGCCAGGATCCGGTGGAGGTCACGCGCTATGCGGACGAAGCGAGGGAGAATCCCAGATTGCGGGTCCATCAGCTGGGCAGCACCCCCATGCTGGGGGTGGAGCTGATGCTGGCGCTCAAGCGTGGCGAGATTGTCGCCATTCAAACCGATAGGCCGGTCGGGCAGCGTGTGATGTCCACGCCGCTGTTCGGGGCGCCCGCCGCGCTTCCCACCGGTCCGGTCGAGCTGGCCATGGCAACCGGGGCGCCGATTCTTCCCGTGTTCATTCTCCTGGACGGCTCTCGGCGCTACCGTATCCTCACCCGGGAGCCGATGCGCTTTCAGCGTTCCGATGGCCAGGCGCCCGAGGCATCGCTGCGTGCCGCCATGTCCCGAATGGCCGCCATGCTGGAATCGGTCATCTCCCGGTACCCGGATCAATGGTTCAACTTTTACGACGTCTGGCCCCAGCCCTCTCCGGACGTGCCGGAGGCCCCCCATGCATGACGTGGCGATCATCGGTGGCGGACCCGCGGGATCCACGGCGGCCGCGCTTCTCTCCGCCGCCGGCCGCAGCGTGATTCTGTTCGAGAAGGAGCGCTTCCCTCGTTTTCACATCGGCGAGTCGCTACTGCCCTTCAACCTGGATTTGTTCCGCCGACTCGGAGTCCTGGATGCGCTGGAGGGGCGCTTCATCGAAAAGTGGGGCGCGCGCCTTTTCTCCAGCGACGGCAAGATCACCCGCTACATCGAATTCCAGAAAGGGCTGGTGCCCGGGCATCCGCGGGCCTTCCACGTTCTGCGCTCGGAGTTCGACGCGCTGCTGCTGGAAAACGCCCGGAAGAAAGGGGCCGAGATTCACGAGGCGGCCGCTGTGGTGGAGGCGCGTCCCTCCCACCTTCATGGTTGCGAGCTGACCGTACGCAAAGAGGGCGGCCGCGTCGAGAGCCACAGGGCCAGGTTTCTTCTGGATGCAAGCGGGCGCGACGCCTTCGTGGCCAGCCGGCGACATTTGCGGGCCATGACGCCACACCTGCGCAAGGCCGCGGTGTTCGCCCACTACGAAGGAGTCATGCGGGATGAAGGGCCCGCCGCGGGGGACATCGTGCTGGTGATTCTCCAGGACGGCTGGTTCTGGCTGATCCCCCTGCCTGATCAGAAGGCCAGCGTGGGATTGGTCATGGAGGGCTCGACCCTCAAATCCCTCGCTCTTTCCCCCGAGAGGCTCCTGGAAGAGGCACTGCAAAGCTGTCCTGCGGCCCGGTCGCGCATGACCGGCGCGCGCCGGATCTCCCCCGTCTATTCCGCCAGCGATTACAGCTACCAATGCCGCGAGGTGGCGGGCGACGGCTACCTCCTGCTGGGGGATGCCGCCGCCTTCATCGACCCGGTCTTCTCCACCGGGGTCTGGCTGGCCATGTCCTCGGCGGAGATGGCCTCCGACACGCTGCACGCAGCTCTGGGCTCCGCCATCCGGAGCGGAAGCCTCGCTCCGAGCCACTTCGCCGATTACGAGCGCAAGGTTCGCCGGCACCTGCGACAGTACACCCGGATTGTGAGCCGCTTTTACCAGCCGGGGTTCATGGATCTCTTCCTGCGCCCCGCCACGCGCTTCGGAATCACCGAGTCGGTCATCAGCCTGCTCGCGGGCGTCCCCGAGCCCTCGCTTTCCGTCCGCTGCCGCCTGGCCCTGTTCTATTCGGCGGTTCGCGTGCATCGTCGCTTCCGACTCGCGCCGCCCATTCCGCTCCTCAAGGTGCTGGAGCGAAACCCGACTGGGGCCAACCTGTGAGCGCCTCCCGCCGCGTCGCCGTCACGGGGGTAGGAATTATCTGCGCCCTGGGAGTCGACCAGCGCCAGGTGTGGGGACGGGCGTCGGAAGGTCGCGGCGGAATAGACCGCCTGAAGCTTTTCGAGACCGTTGGTTGTTTGAGTGAGGTTGGCGGAGAAGTCGCGAATCTTCCGGCGTTGCCGATTCACGACCGGATGGAGGCGCGCCGGGCGGCACGCACCGATCGCCTTTGCATGATCTCGGCTCTGGAAGCCGTGCGGCAGGCCGGGCTCGAGGATCATGCGGGTCTCGGCGAGTTCGGCGTCTCGCTCGGCACTTCGACGGCTGGAATGCTGGAGTCGGAGCTGTATTGTCGCGAGGCCGTGGATCGGGGTCACCGCGCGGCCCGCCCTTCCCGGGTGCTCCGCCTGCCCACCTCCTCACCGGCTGATGCGGTTGCGCGGCTTTTGAAGGCTCGCGGGCCCAGGCTCTCGAATATGACGGCCTGCGCTTCCTCCGCTCTTTCGGTGGGCTTTGCGGCCGATCTGATCCGGGCGGGTGAGACCCCGGGCATGATTGCCGGCGGAGGAGATGCGCTGTGCCGGATGACCTACGCCGGATTCAATGCTTTGCGGCTGGTGGACCCGCACGCCTCGCGCCCCTTCGACGCCTCCCGTACCGGGCTTTCCCTGGGAGAAGGCGCCGGAATTCTAGTGCTGGAGGATTGGGAGCATGCCCTGGCCCGCAAGGCTCCCCTGCTGGCCGAGTTCCTCGAGTACGGCGCCAGCTGTGACGCTCATCACATGACCGCGCCACATCC
>Ga0075433_10003926_pt1 | contig 11514 bp, 8 predicted proteins | sample RhiMethybrSRZTD2_FD_75299 | JGI IMG/M metagenome (GOLD analysis project Ga0075433, IMG submission 75299) | Populus rhizosphere microbial communities from Tennessee, USA - Rhizosphere MetaG P. TD hybrid SRZTD2 | ecosystem: Host-associated > Plants > Roots > Rhizosphere > Soil | place: USA... | reverse complement strand
AGCAGGGCCATGTCAAAGTCGGGAGCGCGAGGGGCACAGCCCCTCGCAATTCCTCTTTTGGCGCGCGTTCGCGCGGCGCAGCCGCGCGAACGCGCGCCAAAATATGAATTGGAGGGGCTGTGCCCCTCGCGCTTCCGACTTTGACGTAGCCCTGTTTATAAAGCTATGCGACTTTACAGCACGATCTCCTCGTGGTAGGATAAGGCCCGGTATGCTACGCCAGCTAGGACGGCGAGATAGGGGCTTATGCCACGAGTTCTCATCCTCTACACGTCGGTTGGGAGCGGGCACAAACGTGCTGCCATGGCGCTCGCCGATGCGTTCAGCCGAAAGCAGGCGGCCGAGGTGCGGGTCGAAGATGCGCTCGACTACGGCAGCCCGCTGTTCCGCCAAGCCTATTCTCGCTCGTACCTCGATCTCAGCGAGCGCGCGCCGATGCTCTGGCGGTTGTTTTACGAGGGAACGAATACCAACGACCCGGAGTTGGTCGAAATGACGAATCGGCTGCGCAGCCTGGTCGAGCGCCTGGCCGTCACGCGTTTGGAGCGGCTGGTGCGTCGGTTCGCGCCAGCAGCGATCGTCTGTACTCATTTTCTGCCGGTTGAGCTGCTGCTGCGGCTCAAGCTGCGTGGGCGGCTGCCTCAGCCACTCTACTGCGTCGTCACCGATTTCGCGGCGCATGCGTTCTGGGTGGCACCCGATGTCGACGGCTACTTCGTCGCCAGCACGATCACGCGTGAGCAGCTGATCGCGCGCCGTGTGCCCCCATCGATCATCCATGTCAGCGGCATCCCGATCGATCTCGCGATCGCCGAGCCGAAGTCGGTTGAGCAGACACGTATTCAGCTTGGCTTGCCGAATGATCAGCCGCTGGTCAGCTTTTTCGGCGGCGGGCTCGACATTGAGCGCGTGCAGCAGATGGTCGAAGGGCTGCTGACTTGTGGCGCGGCGGGTACGCTGGTGGTGGTGGCTGGCCGTAACGAGGCGCTGATCAGCGCACTCGACGACCTGAGCTCCAGTCCGACGATGGATTTGCACAAACTGGGCCTTATCGCACATGTCGATGACCTGTTGGTCGCCAGCGATCTGGTGATCACCAAAGCTGGTGGCCTGATCGTCAGTGAGACGCTGGCGCGTGGCCGACCACTGCTGGTGATCGACCCCATCCCCGGACAAGAGGAGTGGAATGCCGATTATGTCGTCAGCGTCGGTGCCGGGATTCAGCTGCGCATGCCCGCGTCGGTGCCGCTGGCGGTGCAGCAACTGCTCGACCATCCCGATTGGCTCGCCATACTGCGCGCCGCTGCGCAAGCGGTTGGGCGACCGCGCGCCGCGCTCGATATTGCGGAGCACATCTTGCATGAGCTTCATGTCGGCGTGCATGCCTGAGTGTCTCCAGTAGCCCGGCTTTACTGCTTGTCTGTCTTTTTTGCCCCACAGGGCAAAAAAAGACAGACGAAAAACATAAAGTACCATATCATATCGGAGTTCATTTTGAGTGACACCCCAAGCATTCTCTTCGCTATCTCGGATACCGGCGGTGGCCATCGTTCCGGAGCAGTCGCGATTCGTGCCGCACTGGAATCGCTCGGCATCGCAGAAGACGAATGCCATATCGTCGATATACTCGCCAGCAGCGGCGTGCCGTTTGTCCGCGCTGCGCCCGAGCTATATGATCGGCTCTCGACCCGCTGGCTGCCGTTCTACGATTTCCTCTATCAGCTTACCGATGGACACCGTCGAATCGATACGATCACCCACCTGGCCTATTTCTTGGCGCACCGGAACATCGTGCGTGTGCTCGATCAAACTCGTCCAACGCTGGTCGTCTCGGTCCATCCACTCTCAAACCGGCTGATCGGCAACGCGCGCCGGACCTATCGACTCTCCTTTCGCTTTATCTTTGTTGTGACCGACCTCGTCACGCTGCACGCCGCGCATGTTGATCCCGATGTCGAACTCTGTATCGTGCCGACCGAGGAAGCCTACCAGCGCATGCTCGCGAACGGCATGCCGAAGCACAAGCTGGTGCGAACCGGCTTTCCGATTCACCCAAAGTTTGCCGCCTACACCGGCTCACGGCGCGATGCACGGGCCGCGCTGGGCCTCGCTCGATCCCTTCACTGTGCTCGTGACCAGTGGCGGCGTCGGCTCTGGAAACCTGCGCGAGCTGGTGGTCGCGCTTGACGAAACCTACCCCGATCAGCAATTCCTGGTCGTGACCGGACGAAATGCCGCCCTGCGCGCCGAGCTGGAAACGATGAACCTGAGCCCGCACGTCCATATCTTTGGTTTTGTGACCAACATGGAAGTGCTCATGGCCGCCAGCGACATTATCATCACCAAGGCCGGTCCCGGCACGCTGATGGAGGCGCTCGTGATGCGCCGCCCGGTGATCGTCACCGAGGCGGTCGGAATGCAAGAGCGCGGCAATATCGATTTCATCCTCAATCACGAACTAGGTGCCTTTTGCCCAACAGTCGATCGGATTGTGCCGGCGATCGCCGAGCTGATGAATCCGGCGACGTATGCCGCGACCGTCGCACGGCTGGCCGACGCCGTTCCGCGCGAGGGAGCGCTCCAGATTGCGCGCATTCTGCTGGAGCAGCTGCAACTTGCCCCGCCCGTCCGCGCGCGGCGGCTGCGATTGCCAAGCATGGCGACGCTGCGACGCACCTTCAGCGAGCGCCGATCGCGCCGGCCCCTCGCGCAATCCCGGCTGCGGCTGCGCATGCGTGCGCACGGGCTGCGGCTCCCACAGATGCGCACGCTCCCGCGCAAACGGCGAACTCGCCCCTGACATGCGCCCTCAAACCTGCGTGGCCGCGCACCCCATGGCATACAGATTGCAATATATTTCGTCACAAAACTGTAAGTATTTTTCAGCTTTTACTCATTGACACTTGTCGTTTCTTGGGTATAGTTAAAAGTAGCTATTCCTGCATGTGCGGCCCCTTCGCACAGTCCATCCAGTCGGCATCAATCCGAAAAAGAAATTTGTGTAAGGCTACACTTCGCTGCTTGACGTTTTGGAGGCATCTGTGTCTGCTGAAGATTTTTACAACAAGTTTGGCCGGGTGCGCCGTCGGTTAGATGATCGCTACACAACCCAACCGCTTCCGATATACAGTATCGTTGATCAACCGGCGGAGCTGCCGCGCTCAGGCAACCCGCTGGCGCTGCCAGGCCTGGCTCGCCGCCGTCGGCCACCCAGCAGCAGTATGCTCGTACTGAATGTATTGCTAGTCTTGCTGGTTCTCGTGCTGCTTGGTGCCGGTGGCGGGCTGTATTACCTCGATCGCAGCTATCAGGGCAAGATCTATCCAAACATTAGCGTGCAAGGCATGCCGATCGGCGAGATGACGCCCGCTGCCGCCGAATCGGCGCTACGCGCGCGCTACGCCGTCTTTTTGCGGCAACCAGTAACCGTGACATTTGGCGATCGCACATGGCATCCGACCCCGGTCGAGATGGGCATCGATTTTAATTTTAAGGGCGCGATCGACGGCGCATACCGTGCTGGCCGTGGCAACGGATTGATCGAAGATGTTCAAGGAGTCGCGGCGATCTGGCAGAATGGCTTGGATCTGCCGCTGCATGTCTCTTTTGATCAACGCGCGATGCAGCGCTACATTGATACGCTGCGCCCTCAGCTAGAGCAAGCGCCCGCCGATGCCCAATTGCAACTTAGCGGCCTGACCGTGCAGACTCAACCATCGCGCATCGGACGCCAAATTCTGGTGGACGCGACGGTCCGCGATTTGACTGCGGCCCTGCGCACCTTTACTCCGCAGACGGTCGCCTTGCAGACACAAGAGCTCCTGCCACGCCTCGACGATGCTGCGGTTGCAGCTGCGCGCGCGCAGATCGAAGCCACGCTTCAGGGACCGCTGACCCTGTCTGTCGAGCGCAAAGAATATACCTGGTCGCCCGAAGAGATTGCGCTGATGCTTGAGATCGCGCGCGTGCCCAACGGCACCAACACCGACCGGGTCGCGGTTGGCTTGAACCAATACCAGGTCGAGCGCCGGCTGCGCGCGATCGCCGACGAGACTGGGCGCGGCAGCGTCAACCCGCGTGTGGCATGGAACAACGGCGATTTGAAGATCATCAGTCCCGGCAAGCCGGGGCTACGCGTGGACGAGGCGCAGGCGCGCGACATGATCATATCCGCGATCACCGGCCAGGAGCGCACCCTGGCGCTGCCGGTGCGCGAGGTCGCGCCGCAGGTCACTGAGGCAAATCTGCACCAGATCGGCATCGACAGCCTGATCTCGGTTGGCAAGAGCGACTTCGCCGGCTCGGCGGCCTACCGCATCAACAACATCGGCGTCGGGATGAATATCCTCAATGGCATCCTGATCGCGCCCGACGAGGAGTTTTCGTTCAACGACAACATCGGCGCGATCGACGCCAAGCAGGGCTTCGTCGAGGGCTACGCGATCATCAGCAATCGGACGCAGCTTGAGTTCGGCGGCGGCATCTGCCAGGACTCGACCACCATGTACCGCGCGGCATTCTGGGCGGGCCTGCCGATCACCGAGCGCTGGGGCCATACCTTCTATATCAGTTGGTACGACAAATACGGACCCACCGGCATGGACGCGACGATCTTCACCGGCGGGCCAGATCTGAAGTTCAAAAACGATACCGGCCATTGGCTGCTGCTCCAGTCTTGGTCCAATCCGAAAACCCATGTCGCCCAAGTCGAGATCTATGGCACCAAGCTGGATCGCAAGGTCGATTTTTCTCAGCGAGTGTACGACCGCGTCCCAGCGCCGGGTGAGCCGGTGTATGTCGCCGATGCGAAGACGCCGCGCGGGTCAACCCACCAGACCGACACCGCTCGTGGCGGTATGACGATCGATATCTATCGGACGATCACCGAGAATGGCGTCAAACGCCAGCCGGAGTTGTTCCGCACGAAGTTCCGCGCCTGGCCAAACATCTACACCGTCAATCCAGCCGACTTGGGTGCGGATGGCAAGCCGCATTTTGAGCCGGTCGCCCCGCCCGATGCTGCGGCCCAGCCGACGCCCGCGCCAGATCAGACCCCGGTCGAGCAACCGACGCCGGCCCCAGTGAATGGCTAGTACCATTCCAGCTGAACGAATGCTGATCGTTTTCACCACCAAGACACCGGGTGCCCTCTGGGCGACACGAAGCCTTGGTGTCTTGGTGTCTTGGTGGTATGTGTATGTAGGCCAAGCTGCTATTGATCAGCGCAGCAGAGAGATGCCGAGTGCGATTGCGCCGCCGATCAACGAACTCAGCAGATTAACCATATCGTTCGTCATCCAGCGCCACCCGCGCAGCAGCGGATACCGCAGCCCATCGCGCCCACTGGAGCGCTCGGTTTCGCGGGTGCCGGGCGCGCGATAGATCGCCTGCACCGTTGCGCCAAGCAAACTATCCACCATGCTCCCCGCGATTCCGCCGAGCAGCGCCGCCGGCAGCAGCCACAGCGACCACGCGCCGCGCTCAAGCGCCACGATGCTCGTCGTCGTCGCCGCGATCAGCGCAGCGCCGCAGATCGCCGCGAGCGTACCATGCGTGGTAATGCCACCAGAAGTGCCCGGCTCGACAACCCGCCAGGTCGTGATCATACGTGGCAGGCGTGGGCTGAGCACGCCCAGCTCGGTCGCCCAGGTGTCGGCAGTAACGGTGGCCATGATTCCCACGAAGAGCGCCAACAGCGCGGGCGACTGGCTGCCGAGGCCGTAGAGCAGCGCGAGCAGCGCAGCAGGGCCGCCGTTCGCGAGCGTCTGAAAGAGATCGCGCTGGCTGCCTTTCTCGAACTTCTCGCCGGCTAACTGCTGTTTCTTGGCCTGGCGGAAGTGCGACAAGGCGCTGGAGGTCAGAAAGAAGACGATCAGCGTGATACCCCAGCTCCAGCCGCCGAAGCCAAAGGTCGCCGTGCCGCTGATGATCGCGCCAAGCCACCCGCCGCGCGTCAACGAGCGCCGCCGGTAGGCGAGTCCGCCGATCAGGAAGCTAAGGAGCAAGCCTGCGATGATATGTGGGAGGTTGAGCATGGCGCGGTGCTCTATTCTCGACCATCTGCCCTGTTCAAGTGATTGTCAAACTATGTGCAAGTATGATACAGTAGCCCTGCTAGCGTGTCAAACAGGCTGGCGATCGGTCAGAAAGTATGCTATAATTCCAATCTGCACGGGTCGTGGTAGCGCTCGCGTGCGAGACAGCGCATGTATCGCTGGTTCGCTGTCTCTTTTGCTGTATTTTTAGACCAAGGATGGAGCGAACAGCTATGGCTGAGAAGAAGTCGAAGACCGACGTAACATCGCGCGATAAGAGCGGCCGGGCAATCGAGCACAACTGTGTCAACTGTGGGCAGCAGGTCAGCAACGACCGCGATCTGATCGTCGTGATGGATAGTCGCCGTCGCAACAAAACCTATCATCATCGCGCCTGCTTCCAGAAAAGCATCGCTTAAGCCAGGCGCTCGGCATTTTGGACTTTTCGGCTCACCCGTACCTCGGGTGGGCCGATATGCTATATGGCTGGCTACGTGTACGCATGGTCGATGATCAGACAACATTATCATTTCCGTCGCAGGGCTTCACAATCGTGCCGCTCTGCCCACCGGATGAGCTGGTCTGCTGTATTGCGGCCGGCCCTGGCGGGCATGCGCTGCATGTGCTGCTGGATACCGGCACCGATCCATCGGCGATCGATGTGGGGTTGGCGCGGCGGCTTGGGCTGCGCACCGGCGGCAGCGGCATGGGCCAGGGCGCGGTCAGCGATGCGGTCCACTTTACCGAGGCGGTGCTGCCCTGGCTGCGCATCGGCGATCTCGTCGTGCGCGATCTGTTCGTCCCGGCGCTCGATCTGAGCGGGTTGCCGTTTCGGGTCGATGTCGTGCTTGGCTACAACGTCCTGCGCCAGCTTTCGATCCGCATCGATCACCGCCAGCGCCTGCTGACGTTGGCGCACCCCGACCTGGGCGTGCCGTCGCTCTCCGACGCGAGCGTGACGCTGCCGCTGGTCTTCTTTGAGCATTTCCCGGCGATCGGCGATGTCGAGGTGGAAGGCCGGCAGATTCCGCTGGCGACGATCGATACCGGCTCGAACGGCGCATTGAGCGTCGGCCCGGATCTCGCCGACGCGCTGGGGTTGGTGCCGGGTGCGACTGATGTCATGACGGCGCGCGGTGCCGGTTTCGGCGGCGGCGGCGAGGTGATGCGGCGGCGCTGCCGGCAGATGCGCGTCGGGCCGTTCACGCTGTGCGATGTCGAGCTTGACACGCACGTCGGCTTGGGTGGCGATCTGGGGCGCACTGGCCGGGCGAATATCGGCAATCGGTTGCTGGCAGAGTTCGCCGCTGTGGTGCTCGACTACGAACGCCGCACGATCATCCTAGAGCCGCACGCCGCTGCAGAAGGCAGACCGAGCCGTCAACCTGGCCCGGTTACCCCGCTTGCCTGAAGCGGCGCAACAGCCGCCCACCGACGATCTGCAACTCCTCGGCTCCTTGGAGCAGCGCTATTCCCACGTAGATAGCGACGCCGACGATACCGACCAGCAGCAGCCAGCCGGCCAGCACTGCCAGATCCTGGCCGGCGCTGTAGCCAGGCACCGCGGCGGAGAGCCAGGGCAGCTTGTATTGCGAAAGTGCGACCACCCCCAGCAGCACCGCACCCATGATACCCGCACCGATCAGCGTCTGCCGCGCCGAGCGCCAGAGCCCGCCGCTGGGATCGAGCCCGCCCAATCGCCGCCGCAGCAGCAGCGTGAGCAAAATTGCTTCGAGGTTGTTGGCGACACTGAACGCGCCGGCCAGCGCGACGTGATCGTAGCCGAGCTGTCGCACGAGTATCCAGGCGAGCGCAATATTAAGCGTCACGGCGATCAGCCCGATCACGACCGGCGTGCGCGTATCCTGCATCGCATAGAATGTGCGGATGAGAATCTCGGAGGCGGCGAAGGCGGGCAGTGCCGTTGCATAAAGCAGCAGCGCATTGGCCACCAGCGCGGTCGATTCGTCTGCGAAGATGCCGTGCTGGAACAGCAGCCGGACGATCGGCACCCGCAGCACGGCCAGCGCCACCGCCGAGGGCACGACCATCCACAGCACCGTCCGTAGGATCGTGCGCATGGCCCTGCGTACCTCGACCATGTCGCCGAGCGCATAGGCGCGCGCCATTGTCGGGAACGAGACCGTGCCCAGGCTGAGCGCGAAGATGCCATGTGGCAGGAGCATGAGCTGGTATGCCTGGTCGAGCGCGGCGATGCGTCCCTCGCCGAGCGAGGAGGCGATGCTGGCCATGACGATGATGTTGAGCTGTGCCGCCGACTGGCCGAAAACGCGCGGTGCCATGAGCCACGCGACCCGCCGCACTGCGACATCGCGCAGGCCCAGTGTCGGACTGTAGCGCATCCCGGCGCGCAGCAGCCCCGGTACTTGGATCAGCAAGTACAGCACCGCGCCGATGATCACGCCCCACGCGACGCCATAAACGCCCCAGCGCGGCGCGAGGAAGATGATGCCGCCGATGATGCCAAGGTTGTAGACCGCGGGTGCCAGCGCGGGCAAGGTGTAGTGATCGAGTGTGTTGAGCACGGCCACTGCGAGGCCGCTCAAGCCCAGCAGCAGCGGCGAAAGCAGAAAGAGCCGCGTCAGCTCCACGATCAGCGTCTGCTTCTCGGGGCTGTAGGCCGAGTACAGCAGCCCGATCAGCGGCGAGGCGCAGATCGCAACCAGCGCCGAGACTGCCACCAGCGTCAGCAGCGCCAGGTTCATCACCTGGCTGGCCATGCGCCAGGCGCGCTCCTGGCCCTCGCGTGTCAGCAGTTCGCTGAAGATCGGAATGAAGGCCGACCCCAGCGCGCCGCCGATGATGATCAGGTAGAGCAGATCGGGCAGCTTGTAGGCTGCCCGGTAGGCGTCGGCGGCGTCGGTGGTGCCGAACTGGCGTGCGAACAGCGAGTCGCGCACCAATCCGAGCACCCGGCTCAACACATAGCCGCCGATCACGATCAGGCTGTTCGCCAGCGTACTCCAATGACGCAAAGCCGGCCGTTCGGGTGTGGCTGGAGTCTCGCTCATTCGATCATCGTCAATGTCCGCTGCGATTAAAAGTATCTGCTGAGATTGTCGAAGATCTGCCCGATGTCGCCGGTGCTGCCCTTCACCAGGATCGTATGCGAGAAGTCGACGATCGCCTGGAGTGTGGCGGTGGCCTCTTTCTGATCGGCCTCCGAGCCGTAGGCGACTGGGAAGATGCTGATACCGCTCTCGTCGAATGCTTGCTGGAGTTGCTCAAAAGTCGTCTCGCTGGCATTCTCCTGGCCATCGGTGAGCAGGACGATCGCCTTGATTCGTTCCTCCTGGTCCGGCGGCAGATCGTCGAGCGCCTTCTTGCCGGCCATCAGCCCGTCGTAGATGCCGGTCTTCCCTTCGGGGCGCAGCGCCTGGATCGCGGTGTCGAGCTCGTTGCGGTTCTGCGCGAGCGGTGCCGGCGCGACTTCGAGCGTGGCTGAGGTCGAGAACGACACCAACCCGATGCGATCCTCGGGCACGATGCGCTGCAAGAAGGTGCCCAACCCGGCCTTGACCTGCTCAAGTTTGTCGTCGTCCTGCATCGAACCGGATACGTCCACGACCAGGATGATGTCGGCGCGCTTGCGGTTCTGGGCCCACGAACTCTTGGCCGCAACAATCACGTCGGCGGGCGGGATGGGCAGCGTGTTCTGCGGCCCTTGCGGCTGGACGCCATAGGTCGCGCTGACCGGATCGGCCAGCGGAACCTCGCTATTAGCTGGCCGGAAGCCGGAATTCATCGCCAGCTTCTGGCTCTCGGGCGTCAGCAGAAAGGTGAAGAATTGTTCGGCAGCCTGCTGCTCGGCGCTCGATGCGCTCGACATAACGATAAAGGGATCGTCATGCCAGAACGTCCCTTCTTTGGGATAGATCGCCACCAGCGGCACCGGCGGGTTTTTGTTCTTATTGAAATCGATCAGCGTGATCTCTTCCATCGGGAAGGCCGAGATATAGCTCATGCCGAACTTTTGCATGTTGTCGCTAAAGACCAGGGTGTTGTAGCCGTAGTGCTTGATGCCCTTGCCAAGGTCGCGGATGAATTGCTGGCTCTTCGGGTCCTGGACATCGGCGACGGTCAGGTTGCGCTGCTTGCCGACCGCCGCGTAGAACTCGGCCAGCAGCGTCGAGAGCGCCGAGGTACTGATCTCGGGGTCCGTGTGACCCCAGCTGAAGCGGCCCCATTCCGGGTGCCCAAATTTACCCCAGCCCTGCGGATCGTTGATCAGGTCGAGCATATCGCGCCAGCCAATCGGCTTGCTCGGCCAGCCAAGCGCCTCGGCCATGGGCTTCCACATCGAGATGACCACTGGTGTCAGTACGAGCGGCCGGTTCGAGACCGCGATGTTGGGGTTGCCGCTCTCTTGTTTGAGCACCTCCAGCCAGCTTGAGGCCGACGGCGACCAGATCGTGGTTTTGAGCTGACCATTCCTGATCTCGGTGCGCGCGGCACCGCTCGATTTGTTGACGCCTTCGACGAAGATCGGCTGACTACCGATTTTAGTGTTTGTGGCATTGAATGCGGCAATGCGCTCTTTCAGCCAGGCTTCTTTCTCGGGGCTATAGGCGATGTTGATCGTCAGGGCGTTTGATGGTGCCTGCGGCGTGCCGGAGTTGTTGCCCGAACCGCTGATGCTGCCGCATGCGGCGAGCGCGGCGCTGACGAGACTCAGCAAGAGGATGAGCGAGATTTTGCGCATAATAACTCCTTGTTCCGATGTTTGCTAGATATACGCATCACCTGCGAGTTTGTTGCCAAAGGTCCACCAGCGCGTCGACAAGCTCTGGTGGCGGCGCTGCCACGCTGCCCGGCGCGGTCTGCTGGACGCCAGCGCTCGCAGCCGCCGGAAACGGGTTATCCGGTATGTTGGCGGTCAGCGAGACAGCGGCATTTGCCGGGCGGAAGCCATAGCGCAGAGCTAGGCGTTGGGCCGGCTCGCTGAGCAGGAAATCGCGGAACAGTTGCGCCGCCTCCTGCTGCTCCGGCGTATTCCAGGACGCCTCCAGCACCGCGAACGGATGGTCGCTCCAGGTCGTCGCTGGCGGATAGATCACGCGCAGCGACTGGCGTGCCTGTGTGATGCCACGGATCGCCTGGCTTTCATAGACGACGACGACATCATAGGCCGATGGTCCTTTCAGCAGGAATGCGTCGAACAGGGCATCGGTGCTGTTGGGCGTATCGGGGACACCCTGCTCGATCTCCTTCAGCCAGCTCTGGAAGCCGGCGTCGTTGATCTCGCCGAGATTCAAGCCCTGTGCCTTGTGTTGATAGGCATAGGCCAGCAGCACCAGCGTCTCGATACCGCTGTTGGCCGTCTGCGGTGAAGCATGGCCCAGCTTGACTGGCCCCCATTCCTGCTTGCCGCCCAGCGCAGGATCGCTCCAGTCGGTCTTCACCAGCGCGTCGTGCAGTCGCTGCCAGACATCTTGATTGCCTGACGGAAAGAGCAGAT
>Ga0075433_10003924_pt1 | contig 11516 bp, 12 predicted proteins | sample RhiMethybrSRZTD2_FD_75299 | JGI IMG/M metagenome (GOLD analysis project Ga0075433, IMG submission 75299) | Populus rhizosphere microbial communities from Tennessee, USA - Rhizosphere MetaG P. TD hybrid SRZTD2 | ecosystem: Host-associated > Plants > Roots > Rhizosphere > Soil | place: USA... | reverse complement strand
CCTCCTCCAACTCCGCGCGCGGCGTCGCGGTCGCCTCCGCGATTCGCGCCTTGAAATCGTCCGTCTTGGCCTTGAGCTCGGCGTCGGAAAGCTTAGCGAGGTCGGGCTCCAGCTCTGCGATTCGCTCCACGAGCGGGCGGATGCGTTTGATCTCCCGCTCGTTCTTGGTGCCGACGATCTTCTTGATTAAGTCGATCATATATAATCAACCAAAATACACGATTCGGCCGGGCTCATACAAGCTCGAAGGAGGCCGAAATGTTGCAGGATTTTTTCTTGACAGCAGGGCGAGCCTCATGATACCTGCTCCGCATCGTGAACGGAATCGTGAAATCAGGGCAGCCATCGCGCTTGCGGCGCGCTTTGTGGATCGCCGGCGCGAGCCTGTTTCTCGCCGTCGTACCGCAGAGTGCCGGCTTCGAGGCGCGTGCGCAAAATACCGCCGACGACGGCCTGCCGCCTCCGCCCGTTCCGCAATCCTACAAAAATATCAAGGAGCGACAGCAGCGCGAGGCGGATGAGCGCAACGACCCTAATTCTCCCGAGCGCGACGCCTATAATCAATTCGCCTCCTCGGCGCAGGGCCTTCAGAATGCCGCGATCGACGATCTTCAGGCAGCCGTCAATGCGGCCAAAGCCGCCGGTGCCTTGGACCCGAAAGACGCCGAAGGCCGCAGCGCCATCGCCCGCCGCGCACAGGCGAGAATCACCGACGCGTTGAATAAATTCGAGGGGGCCGCACGCGACGCGAAGCGGGCCGACCGCGCCGCCGGCGACCTCAGGAAAATAGGGATCACGCCTGATCCGATTTATGATCCGAACGCCGCCGGCGAAGCCCTCGACGGGCTGCTCGAGCATGTCGTCGTGCCGCGTCACTACGGACCGGGGCCGGAGACCGAGCCTGACGAGGAGCTGGACGAATCCGCCGCCCAGCGCGAAAAAGCCGCTATCGACGAGCTTCGCCAGGCGGTCAAAGACGCGCAGGACGCGGGCGCGCTGGATCCGAAAAACGTCAACGGACGCTCCGCCAAAGCGCGCTCCGCCCGCGATCATGCCATCAACGCGCTGAGAAACTTCGAAGCCGCGCGGAGGCTCGCGCGCTCGGCGGAGCAATTAAGGCAAAGCAAGGCCACGCGATTCCGCGAGAACATACCTTACGGGCAGTCTGCGCCGCCGCCGGTCGTCGTTCCGCCGTATGGCTATGGAATGGGTGGCTACGGCCGCCCCATGCGGGACGAGCCGCCGGGAATTCCGGATCCGTGGCTCTGGCCCAGATAGACACCGCCGGGGAACGACAAGCTCAAGCTAGCGGGAAGAATCGTCGCGGTTTGATCGATCGCAAGGCCATCGCCATCGGCGCCGCTGTGGGGCTCCTCCTCGCCGCCGCCGATGTGGGTTTGATCTGGCTCAATCGGGGCAGCAATCCCGCCCTCGAAGAGATCACCAATTTTCTCGGCGCGCTCCCCGTTTTACTCTTCTGGTCCTCTTCGATCCCGGAGATCGCCTCGATTGTCCTCTTTTTCATTTACTGGGCCGTGGTCGGCGCGATTTTAGCCTTATTGGCGCTGCGCGGGCGCATGGCTTTTACGGTCGCAGCGCTCCTCCTGATCGTCGTGCTCGGCATCTCGCATCGCGCGGCGCAGCTCGTCTTGAATAGGGAGATGGAAGAAGCCGCTCGCGCCCATGGCCACGGCGCCGCGGCGAAACCGCAGCATCCCTGAAATCGGTTATCTCTCGATCCGCACGGCGGAATCGACCTTTTCGCCGAGAAACCGCCGGCCGACTTTGATGAAGCGGTCGGGCACGTCGGTCACGAAAAAACTAGCGGCGCCGTTGCCCTTGCCGCGCTCGAGCGATTTTTCCTTGAGCAGCCGCGCGACCTCTTCGGCGGTTTCTTCGGCCGAATCGACCAGCCGAACGTCGCGGCCCATGAAACGCCGGATCGCCTTCTTGAGCAGCGGGTAATGCGTGCAGCCGAGTATGAGCGTATCGATGCCGCTCCGCTTGAAGCCGGCGAGATAGGCTTCGACGGTTTTATCCACGACATCGTTGTCGAGCCAGCCCTCTTCCACCAGCGGAACGAAAAGCGGGCAGGCGCGGCTGTAGACCTCGACGCCGCCGTCCAGGCGCTTCAGCGCCTCGGTATAAGCGCCGCTCTGAATCGTCGCCTCGGTGCCGATGACGCCGACGCGCTTGTTGCGCGTCCTCTTGAGCGCGCCGCGGGCGCCCGGCTCGATCACGCCGACGACCGGCACCGAAAGCTCGTCTTTCAGCGCGCCGAGCGCGACGGCGGTCGACGTATTGCACGCGACCACGACGACCTTGACGCCTTTCTGAAGTAAGAAGTCGGCGTTCTCGAACGAATAGCGCAGCACCGTCTCGACCGACTTGGTGCCGTAGGGCGAGCGCGCCGTGTCGCCCAGATAGACGGTATTCTCCCGCGGCAGCTTTTCGATAATCTGCTGCAGGACGGTGAGACCGCCGATGCCGGAGTCGAAGAGACCGATGGGATCAGAAGAAGGCATTAGAGCGCAAGGCTATCGGTCATCTTGCTGCCTAATTCTTTTTCACACGATGGGGCGAAGCCGAAGACCTGCTGCCAGACCTCGCGCGACTCCATGCAGAGATAGACGAAAACGGTCGGTGCCGCGGCGCGGATCCAGCCGAGCATCTTGCGATACATCGCGACGCGGAGCGGCTGAAAGTACCGCAGCTTGCCGTCCGGGCAGAGTATCTGCTCGCCGGTGGGCAGGCGGCTCGTTGGAAAGCGCGCGCGCATGGCGCGCTTGAGCCCCGGCGTCGTGCGCAGGACGCCCAGGCTGATCCAGGCGATGCGCCGGAAATCGACGACGGCGAAAAGCTTCCCGATCATATCGCGGTAGTCCTCTTCCCAGCCGTCGTACTCGACCATCGGATCGAAATGAAAGCCGAGCTTGTAGCCGGCCGCCTGGCAGCGGCGCGCGGCGGTAATGCGCTCGGCGAGCGAGGCGGTGCCGTGCTCGTCGGCATCGATGACGCGCTGTGGGTTCATCGACCAGGAGACGACGACGCGCTCCTTGGGGTCGAGGCGGACGAGATCGTCCACGCAGTCGCTTTTGGTCTTGAGCTCGAGCAGCGCGTTCGGCTGCTCGGCGAAGAATGGCACGATCTCGGCGGAGAAGCCGATATACGGGTCGAGCGCGAGGCTGTCGGTGATCTCGCCGGTACCGACGCGAAAGAAAAATTTCCGGTGGCGGCCGAGCATCTCGCCGGCTTCGGCGATGAGGTCGTCGACATTGCTGAAAACTTTGAGCGACGAATTCGACGCGAGATACTCCTGCAGATAGCAGTAGCTGCAGTCCATGGGACAGTTGCTGGCGAAGTTGATCACGAAGTAGTTGCAACAGACCTGCCCCTCGCTGCCGGGGCATTTCTTGAGAAATTCGCCCCGGTGGCGCTGGAGAAAAAGCCGGCGCTTCGCGGCGCCGAAGTCCGCGGCGGTCAACGCCTGCGGCTCTTCTGAGAAGATAAAAGGGACTTCGGGCAAGGCGCGCCTCAGATTGCGATAAATCGCTCCCTGGTCTGCGCCCGTCTCGACGATGATTTCCTGCGGCTGAAAGAGTTTCATTTCATGCTTCGGCGGCACCACCATCGATAAGCGCAAAAATTTCTTTCAGCTTTTCGCTATGGACGGCCCGCTCCAGCTCAGCGGACAATCGCCTCATATCGGCGTAGCTCGTCGCGTAAACCGTCAGAGAGACGCTCCCCCCTTCGAGGCCCTGCGGCACGCTCAACGAGATTCCCGGCGCGAGCTTCAGCGCGCGAATGCGCTGCTGAATCTCATCTTCGATGCGCGCGAGGCGAGGGAAACGAAGACGCCTGAGCTCCTCCTTCAAGCGCTTGAGCTTGTCGTTTCGCCCGAGGCGCGGGTCGTCGACGACCGGCGCTAGATTTCGCAGCAGCGCAGCGATCTCGATTCCATCCCGAAGCGAAATCTCCTCGAGCCAGTCGAGCAGATCCTTGAGATGATTCTCGCCTGCCTTGACCTCCCATACCAGTTCGAGGAGCGCCGCCCGGTCTACGTCATTCAGACCCAGCCAGCGCGCTTCGGTCTGAGGATGAAAGCCCTTGCTTCGGCAGTACGATTGAATCTTCTGATCCATCACTTAATTCTCCAGCAAATTCAGCTATCAAAGCGGCATATTCTAAAGCTTTGGATTCATGCCCGCGCTTGCGTGCCCCTGCCTCTAAGATGCGCGCCTTCCCGAGCATTGTATCGACGACCCATATGCGCTTCTCGCCGGCGATGCCCGTGTCCAAAAGCTTTTTAAGCGCACGGACGCGAAAGCGGTCGAGACCCCAGGTCGAGTGCGACAACTGGTCCGCGTGGCCGCCCCGTTTGACGACCAATGGCTCTGCCAGCAGGTCGATGCGGTGGCTGCGCGCGATGCGAAGCCATAGATCGTAATCCTCACACACCGGCAGCGACTCGTCGAATCCGCCGACTGTCTGGAACAGCTCGCGCGTCATTAGAACCGCGGACGGACTCACGAGGCAAAGCTCCAGACTGGCGCGAAAGACATCGCCGGATCGCTTGCGATGCTTTTTCATCGGATTCACGCGAACGCCGTTGCGAATCCAGATCTCTTCGGTCTGCGCGATTTGGCGCTCGGCGCTCATCTGCATGAAGTTCATCTGCCGCTCGAGCTTCGGCGGCAGCCAGAGATCGTCTGAATCTAAAAAGGCGATGTATTCGCCGCGCGACCTACGCACTCCTGAATTGCGCGCGGCGGCGACGCCGCCGTGCGGCTGCACGATCACGCGAACGCGCGCTCCGCGATGCGCCCGAAGATCGTCCGCCGTGCCGTCCGTCGAGCCGTCGTCGACGACGATCAATTCGAAATCGCGATAGCTCTGCGCGAGCACGGAAGCGACGGCGTCGCGAAGCATCGCCTTGCGGTTGTAGGTGGGAATGATGACGCTGACGAGCGGCGGCATGCCCACTACCTAACTTTTGCCGCCGGCCAATGCAAGCTGCGTCGGAACGAATGAATGGCTGAGCCTCTCGATGAAGTTGCGAATGCGGTGATGGAGAACTTAAACGAATTCCTCGACCTTTTTGAAAAACTGATCGACGACCATCTTGGCGACGCCGCCGATCATTCTCTGGCCCATTCCGGCGATGAGGCCGCCAACCTTGGCATCGGTGCTGTATTTAAGCACCGTCTCGCCGCCACGGTCCTCCAGATCGATCGCCACGTCCCCTTTCATGAAGCCGGGTCCGCCGGCGCCTTCGCCGCTGAGCACATAGTGCTCCGGAGGCCTTTTGTCTTTGATGGCGACTTTACCCTTGTACGTCCCCTTCACGGACGCGACGCCGACCTTCATCGTCGCTTCGTATTGATCGGGGCCGATCTCTTTCATCCCCTCGCAGCCGGGCATACATTGCGCCATGACTTTGGGGTCCAGAAGCACCTGCCAGATGCGGTCGCGCGGCGCTTTGAACGTGTAGGTTCCTTCGATTTTCATCGAAACAACTCGAGAAGAATACGGTTGAGCTATCACGGCGGACCATGGCGTTCAAGCGAACGTCGTTGAATCTTCCCCGGCCCTCGATTAAAATGGTCGCAAGTTGATGCTCAAGCCCTCCGCCGTTTGGCTCGCGCTCGCGCTTTTTCTCATTTCATCCGCCGTCCATTCCCAAGAGCAAAGCCCGCGCGAGCTTTTTTCCAAAGCATATGTGCTTTTCTCGGCGGACGACACGCGCCCCGCCGAGGAGCTTTTTCTGCGCACGCTCGACCGCGGCTTCATCCTCGAAGACTACAGTCTCTACTTCTTGGCCCGGAGCGCGACCAAAACCGGCAACGCGCAGGCCGCACGCCAATACTACGCCCAGCTCCAGCAGAAGTTTCCCGACAGCCTGTGGCTCGCCGACGCCGATCTCCAGCTCGCGCGTCTCGCCGTGGCGGAGAAGAATTATTCCAGGGCCATCGAGCTTTGCCGCGCCTTGCGCGGGCTTCGCGCAAAGAGGGAAATCGCCGATGAGGCGGTCTATCTCCTCGCGCTGTCCTACGAAGGCGTGGGTGATTGGAAGCAGTCCTACACCGCTTATCAAGAGGTTCGCCGCGCCGCGCCGCTCTCCTCCTGGGACACGCCGGCACGCAAAGCCGTCGCCGGTCTGCGCGATAAGTTCCCGGAACTCTTTCCCCTGACCGCCGCCGAGGCGCAGCTCGCCGAAGGCGAGCTCCTGACGCGCGAGCAGGCGTACGCGGAGGCGGAAAAAATCTATCGCAAGCTGCTGGAATCGGCCGGTAGCAATTTTCGCCCGCGCGTTCTCGCCGCGCTCGGCAACTCCTATCGCGTGCAGCGGAAGCGCGACGAGGCGGTTCCCGTGCTCAGCGAGATCGTGCAAAATTTTCCCGAGCACTCCGAGGCGCCCGCCGCCCTCAATCAGCTCGCGCAGATCTACTGGAATCGCGACGAAGACACCAAGGCGCTCGAATACTTCAAGCTGATGCGCCAGCGCTATCCCAAAAGCCAGTACGCCGACTTCGCGTGGAACGCGACGGCGCGCATCTATGAATCGGCCGGCAAGACCGACGACGCGCTTGCCGCTTACCAGAGCCTCGCGAAGCATGGCGCGGACGCGCAGATGCGTGAAGAAGGCGCGTGGCGCGCCGCGTGGATTTATTATTGGGCGAAGGACGACGCGAACGCGAACGCCGCGTTCAAGCGGCTGGCAGCGGGCAAGGACGCGAATAAATACCGGCTCGCCTCGGTCTACTGGCAGGCGCGCACCGCCGCGCGCATGGAGCAGACCGACGAGGCGAAACGGCTTTACTTGACCGTGCTGAGCGACGCCGATGAGAGCTATTACAAAGGCGCCTCCGCCGCTCGGCTCTCGCGCATGGGCGTATCGGTCGAAGAAAAGAAAATCGACGCGCCTCCGCCCGAAGCGCCGAAGGCGCCGGCTCTCACCGCCGCGCAGTCGTTTCATCTTCTGCGCGCGCAGGAGCTCGCCGAGCTGACGCTGCCGCTGGCGGTGGCCGAGCTCGACGAGGTGAAGAGCCTCGGTTCCGAAGATCTCGCGCTGCGCCTTTTGCTTTTGCGGGAGTACGCGCGGAACGGCGCCTACAACCGCAGCGTCGCGCTCGCGAACCAGCCCCCGCTCGCGCGATACGGCGACGAGCTGGCGCGCTACCGTTACCCGCTCGCCTATTGGGAAAGCGTGCAGAAGCTCGCGAAGGAGAACGGCGTCGATCCCTATCTCGTCGTCTCGCTCATCCGCCAGGAGAGTCTGTTCGATCCGAAGGCGCTCTCTCCCGCATCGGCGCACGGCCTCATGCAGCTGCTACATTCGACGGCGGCGCGCACCGCCGCGCGGCTGAAATTATCCGCGCCGGCGCGCGAGAAGCTCTACGAGCCCGAGCTCAATTTGAAATTGGGCATCCATCATTTGAAGGAGCTGCTACAGCGCTTCTCGAACAACTACGTCAAAGCGATCGCCGCGTACAATGCCGGCGAGAACGCGGTGACGCGGTGGGAGACGCGCTTCGCGGGAGCCGAAGAGGACGAGTTCGTCGAGCGCATCCCCTACACCGAGACGCAGCTTTACGTGAAGCTCGTGCTGAGAAATCTCCGCGTCTACAAGAAAATCTACGGCGAGCAGAAATGAAAGGGCGCGAGCGGCCGCTCGTCGGCATTACTCCGGACGTCACGACATCGCCGCGCGCCGGAGAGCCGCTGATCGTCATCCAGGAGCGCTACGCGCGCGCGCTCGAAGCTGCGGGCGCCGTGCCGCTGATCCTGCCGGTTCTTCCATCGCCGAAAAGCATGCGCGCGCTGATCGAAAGTCTCGACGGGCTCGTCGTGAGCGGCGGCAATTTCGATATCCATCCGAAGTTTTACGGTGAGAAGCCGATCGCGGCATTGGGCGAGATTAAAGAAGAGCGGACGGACTTCGAGCTCGCCTTGATCGGCCTTGCGCTCGCGCGCGACCTGCCGCTGCTCGGCATCTGCGGCGGTGCGCAAGCGATCAACGTCGCGCTCGGGGGCTCGCTCTATCAGGACATCGACTCGCAGTATCCGGAGAGCATCGAGCACCAGCGATCCGCCCTAAAGGACAGCGGCGGACACGACGTCGCGATTCACAAGCGAACGAAGCTTCGAAAGATCGTCGGCAAGCCGCGCCTCACGGTCAATACGACGCACCACCAGGCGGTCAAGGCGCCGGGTAAAAATCTCGTCGCGAACGCGACCGCGGAAGACCGCATGATCGAAGGCATCGAGAGCACGGCGCACCGGTTCGTGCTCGGCGTTCAGTGGCACCCCGAATTTCTCGTCCACCGCGACGCGGCGCAGCGAAAGATTTTCGCCGCCCTGGTGCAAGCATGCAGACGACGCGCCGAATAGCTCGCCACGTGTGCACGCTAATAAAATGATCGACGGCGGGCGCGAACTTGATGCCGAGCCCGGCCGGCAGCGTCGAGCGTTTTTACTGCCACGCGAGCACGGCGCCTACGTGGAGCTTGGCTTCAGTGTCACGACTGCACTGGCGCTGGGCCGTATAACTTCCACTAAACTCCTTCTCACCGCGAGTGTCGTCACGCTATTCTTGGCGCACGAGCCGCTTCTCGTCTTAATCGGCGAGCGCGGCAAACGGCGATTGGATCAAACAAGACCTCGCGCCGTCGCCACAGCCGCACTTTTGATCGGCGTCGGAGGCGTCCTCGGCTTGTGGGGCTGGTGGCAAGCGCCGCCGGCGTCGCGCATCGCGGTTCTGCTGCCGCTCGCTCTCGGAGGGATGCTGATGGCGATGATTCTCAATCATCGCGAGAAGAGCGCCTTCGGCGAGATCCTGGTCGCACTCACCTTTGCCAGCGCACTCATTCCTATCGCCTTGGCGGGGGAGGCTCATCCAGTCGATGCGCTCACCGCAGGTGCGTTGTGGGCGGTAATCTTTATCCTACAAACATTCGCCGTACGCGAGGTCAGAGGCCGGAGGAAGGATCAAAGATTCCGGTTGTTTTCGGTCGTCTGGTTAAGCGCAGGCGTGTTCGTCATCGTGTCGCTTTTGATAAGCCTAGTGGACTGGCTGCCGGGCGCGGCGCTGCTGCCGACAATTATGATCGCAGCCCTCTGCGGCCTGCTGCGCGTGCCCCCCCGCCGGCTGCGCACCGTCGGCTGGGCATTCGCAGTGAGCGATCTGCTATCATTGTTCGCAATGCTGGCCGTGCTCCGTTGACCCACGAGTAGTTTCTTCCGCATCGGTCTTCGTTGATTTGTGCTGGAGAGCACCATAGACTCTGTTGTCTCTCCAACATTCAATTGCTACGAGCGCCCTAATGAGCGACACGACCCCCATAGTCCCCCTGACGGTTCCTTCCCGCGCCCCGCAGGTATTTCCCACGCTCACGCCCGCGCAGATCGCCCGCATCGCCGCGCACGGGCGCACGCGTCGCGTCGAGCGTGGCGAAGTGCTGATTGAGGCGGGCGGACGGATCGTGCCGTTTTTCGTCGTGACAACCGGCGCATTGGAAGTCATTCAGATGTCCGGCCGCGGCGAAGTGCTCGTGACTGTTCATCGACCCGGCCAATTCACCGGCGAAGTCAACATGCTATCCGGACGTCCCTCTCTTGTCACGACGCGGGCGGTCGAGCCCGGCGAGGTCATCGAACTGACACGCGAACAGCTGCTGACTGTGGTGCAGACGGACTCCGCGCTAAGCGAGCTTTTCATGCGGGCGTTCATCCTGCGGCGGGTCGAGTTGATCGCCCGCGGCGCCGGCGGTGTCGTTGTCCTCGGCTCGATGCACTGCTCGGGAACCCTCCGCGCCAAGGAGTTCTTGACGCGCAACGGCCATCCCTATTCGTTCATCGATCTCGACCACGACGCCGACGTGCAGACCTTGCTCGACCATTTTCACGTCGGCGCTGATGACGTGCCCGTAGTGATCTGTCGCGGCGAGGTCGTGCTGCGGAATCCCACGAATCAGCAGATCGCCGCCTGTCTCGGCTTCAACGACGCGATCGACCAGACCCATGTGCGCGATGTGGTTATCGTGGGCGCCGGACCCGCGGGACTCGCGGCGGCGGTGTATGCCGCGTCCGAAGGTCTCGACGTGCTGGTGCTGGAAACGAATGCCCCCGGGGGGCAGGCCGGCTCCAGTTCCAAGATCGAAAATTACCTCGGCTTCCCGACCGGCATTTCGGGGCAGGCGCTGGCGGGCCGGGCTTTTACTCAAGCCGAGAAGTTCGGCGCGCAAGTGCTGATCGCGAAGAGCGCGACGCGGCTCGAGTGCGAGCAGAAGCCGTACGCAATCACGACCGACGACGGTCTCCGCGTGCCGGCGCGCACCGTGATTATCGCCACCGGCGCGGCGTATCGGAAACCGGCGCTGGAGAATCTCGCGCAGTTCGAAGGCGCCGGAATCTACTACGCCGCGACTTTCATGGAAGCCCAGTTGTGCCGCGGCGAGGAGGTGATCGTCGTGGGCGGCGGCAACTCGGCCGGCCAGGCGGCGGTCTTTCTCGCCGACAACGCCAAGCGTGTGCACATACTCGTCCGATCGGCCGGCCTGGCCGAGAGCATGTCGCGCTATCTGATCCGGCGCATCGAAGAAAATCCTGCTATCGTGTTGCACACGCACACCGAGCTCGCCGAGCTCCAGGGGAGCTCCCATCTCGAGCGCGTGCGCTGGCGCAATCGTCAGACCGGGATTGTCGGGACGCAGGATATTCGCCACATCTTCGTGATGGCGGGGGCGACTCCCAGCACGCGCTGGCTCGATGGCTGCCTCGCGCTCGATGCGAACGGGTTCATCAAGACCGGCCCGGATCTTTTGCCGGAGGATTTAACCGGGGCGCGTTGGTCGGCGGTTCGACCGCCGCGTCTATTGGAAACGACGCTGCCCGGCGTGTTCGCGGTCGGCGACGTCCGCTCGGGCAACATCAAACGCGTGGCGTCCGCCGTCGGCGAAGGATCGATCGCCATCAGCTTCGTGCATCTGGCGCTGCGCGAATAAGAGAAACCGATGCCCGCCGAAACCTGCTCCCATATCCAGAGTGTGACGATGGTCAAACAGCCGAAGCGGCGCGTATGCGAGGAGTGCGAAAAGGTCGGCTCCGATTGGGTCCACCTGCGGATTTGCCAGCAGTGCACCGCGACGCTCTGCTGCGACGACTCGCCCAAGCGCCACGCGACTGCACACGCCCATACGACCAAGCACCCCGTCATCGCCTCGGCGGAGCCGGACGAGCGTTGGCTGTATTGCTATCCGGACGACGCGTTCGCCGAATATTAGATCGTTTCACCCGAGAGTCGCCACGCTGGGCCAGGCTTGATTCTCAGCCGAGGCTGCTGACAAAGCCCGACTCGTCCAGCTCGCGCACGAAGCGGTCGTCGATGAACGTGCGCGGATCGGCGGTCGCCGCGGCGGGAAGATCGCGTGACATCATCTTCAGCGCCTCGCCCAGCGCCTCGACCACCGGATACGGCAGCTCCGGCATTCCCGGACAGGTGAGATCGTACGTCCCCT
>Ga0075433_10003918_pt1 | contig 11527 bp, 10 predicted proteins | sample RhiMethybrSRZTD2_FD_75299 | JGI IMG/M metagenome (GOLD analysis project Ga0075433, IMG submission 75299) | Populus rhizosphere microbial communities from Tennessee, USA - Rhizosphere MetaG P. TD hybrid SRZTD2 | ecosystem: Host-associated > Plants > Roots > Rhizosphere > Soil | place: USA... | reverse complement strand
AAGTCCTGGGCGATCTCGGGCGAGCTCGTCGTCGCGACCGGCGGCGCCGGGCGCTCCGTGTACTACTAGCGGGGACGGGGTACCAGAGCTAGACGCGACCGAGAAGCGTGAGGGCGTCCAGCACGACGCCCGCACGCGGAGCTTCGTCGAGGCGCCAGAGCGTCCGAAGCGCAGCGCTCGCGCGCTCGGTACCCAGGGCGCCGCCTGCCAGATCGCGGAACTTCGACTCCACGTCGGCGTCGGTCATCGGGTTGCGCGCGTGGCCTTTCGGGTACTCGGCTCGCTCGGTGAAGCGCTGTCCCGATCGCGTCGTGACGTCGATCTGCGAGGAGAGTTCCTGCGGGAAGCGCCGGGTGAACTCCGGGCTCTCGGCGACGCGAATCCGGTTCATGACCGGTCGCAGGCTCGGATCGAGGTAGCGCTCGGGCTCGAAGCTGGCCGGCGTGATGCGCCCGTCGCGCAGCGCGATGGCCAGCATGTAGGGCAGACTGTGATCGGCCGTCTCGCGTGTCTGCGGATCCCATTTGGCAGGCTCGCTGCCGATCTCGCTGTACGCCATTGCGTAGATCTGCACGTCGATGGCCTCGATCTCCTCGAGCCCGACCTTCTCCCGCAGCCTGAGCGCCATCGTGAGCGGCGCCTGGGCGTGGTACTCCGCGGCGAAGAACTTGAAGTTCGCGCGCTCGACCGCGAAGGGCCGGCCGGTGCCGCCGAGCGCGCCGATCTCGAAGGGCCCGGTCACCTGCTCGGCGAGACCGTGGCGGCCCTCGAACGCCGCGGTCGGTCCGGTCATGCCTTCCTTCGCGAGCTGCGCGGCGAAGAGTCCCGCCTTTGCGGCCATCGCGGTGGCGCAGCCCTTCCACATCGACAGCTCGCCGGCGCGCGTCTGTCGCGTGCCCACGCTCGCCGTCACCGCGATGGCGATCGCGTCGGCCACCTGCGCGCTGGAAAGCCCGAGCAGGACGCCGGCCGCGGCGGCCGAAGCGGGTGCCACGAAGACGCTCTGATCCCAGCCGCGATCGCGCAGGGGCACCTGATCGGCCATCGCGCCGAACACCTCGTAACCGATGACCGTCGCTAGCAAGAGGTCCTGGCCCGACGCGCCCGCCGCCTCGGCCGCGGCCAGAACCGCTCCCAGCATATCGCTCGGGTGGCCGGAGCCGCGCGCGATGTACGTGTCGTTCGCGTCGAGGAAACGGATCATTACCGAGTTGGCGAAGGCCGCGGCCTCCGGCGTCGTCGCGCGTCCGTCGCCGAGCAGCCGCGCCGAGGGCGCACCGTTCCACACCGGCGCGAGACGGCGCGCGATGGCCGCGGGCTCGCTCCCGTGGCCGCCGATGGCGCAGCCGAGCGAGTCGATCAGGTGGCGCTTCGCCGCCTGGATCGCGGGGGCGCCCAGGTCGGCGTAGCGGAGCGTGGTCGCGTAGCGCGCGAGCGTCTCGGTCGTCCGGTCCATCGTCTCAGGGAACCAGGATCAGCTTGCCCGTCGATTGGCGCGACTCGAGGTAGCGATGCGCCTCGGCCGCCTGGGCCAGCGGGAACGTCCGTGCCACGTAGAGCTTGAGGTGCCCGTCGCGCAGCAGGGCGAAGCACCGCTCGGCGCTCTCGCGCGTCTTGTCGGGGAAGCCTCGTGTCAAGGTCGGCAGCGAGAAGGCGCTGATCTTCTGCGACTTCGGCGAGAGCACGGAGAGGTTGATCGGATCCGGTGGGCCGCCGGCGCGGCCGTACAGGACGAGGTGCCCGAACGGGGCGAGGCAGCGTAGACCTTCCTCGACGGTGGGCTTGCCGACCGCGTCGAGAATGAGATCGACGCCCCGATCGCCGGTGAGCCGCAGCACTTCGTCCGCGAACTTGTCCTTCACGTAGTTGATGACCGCGTCCGCGCCGGCCTCCTTCGCCAGACCGAGCTTGGCGTCGCTCGAGACGGTTCCGAAGACACGGGCGCCGGCGGCCCTGGCGAGTTGGACAGCGGCAAGGCCCACGCCGCCCGCTGCCGAGTGAACGAGAACGCTCTTGCCCGGGCCCGTGGAGTCGACCGTGTACAGGAGATGGTATGCGGTCAGGACCTGGATCAGGAACGCGGCGCCGTCGACGAAGCTCACGGAGTCAGGGAGCGGGATGACCATGAAGGACGGCGACACGCAATACTCCGCGTACGCGCGGCTCGTGAAGGCGGCGACGCGCATCCCCGGGCGCACGGTCGTCACGCCCTCGCCGACCGCCTCCACCACGCCCGCCACCTCCATTCCGGGGATGTCCGGGAGCTTGGGCTTCACCGTATAGAGCCCCTGGCGGAAGCGCGTGTCGGCGAAGTTCACGCCGATCGCGTGGTTCTTGATCAGCACCGAGCCGGGGCGCGCCGTCGGCTGCGGCACGTCCGCCGGCGTCAGGACCTCGGGACCGCCCGTTTCGGCGAAGACGATCGCTTTCATCTCGCCCCTCCCTGGCCGCCAGACTCTGCATGTACCCGCGCCGCCGCGCAAGAGGCAAATGGGTTCGTGTATAAGAGCCCTCGGAGGTCGTTCATGATTCTACGTACCAGCGCCAGGCGCTTTGCGGCTACGACGCTCGTGCTCGCGGTGATCGTCGGGTGCGCCTCGGCGCCGATCAACGGACGCCTGAGCGTCCCGGGCCAGGAGCCGGTTCCCGCGGTCCTGTCATATGAATCGAGCCTGTTCGGCGGAAGCGGGAAGCTGTGGACGACCTTGCCGGAAGGGGAGACCTTCAACGGCAAGTACGTGCTCTCGGGGCGCGCCGAGCCCGTGACCGGTACCCTGAACGGCGATCGGGGGAGCGTCATGGTCTGCCGCTTCAATCTGAAGGAGCCGGGCGTCGGCCCCGACAAGGGGGGTACGGTCCGGTGCGAGATCTCGTCCGGCGGTGTCTTCGACGCCAGCTTCTGAACGGGCGCTCGGCCCGTCCGCCGCCGTCTTCTCCGCGACCAAGGTCCATACCGCATAGACCTTCCGCCCGGGCGCTCTGTGTCCGAAGGAACAATAGTCGACAAGTTTCCCTTGACTTGCCACTTGGTCGTCGTCTCTTTCGCGACACCAGGGCGATTCTTCGACCAGGGGGAGGTCGGCGATGAGCGGAACGATCGTCAACCTGATCATTCAGCTGGTGGCGGGGGCCGCGGGCGGAAATCTCGCGGGTAGTCTGCTGAAGCAGTACAACCTCGGCGCGCTGGGCAACTCGATCGCCGGCATCGTGGGTGGCGGCCTCGGCGGGCAGCTGCTCGGGATGCTCGTGGGCACCGGGGCGTCCGGCGGCGGGATGGACATCGGCTCCTTGATCGCCCAGGTCGCGGGCGGCGGGGTGGGCGGCGGAATCCTGTTGGTGTTGGTCGGCCTCATCCGCCAGATGCTGGGCGGCGGCGGGCAGGCCGCCCGGTCCTGACACACTGACCGAGGACCGCGGCCGGGCGGATTGAGGCGCACCCGGCCGCGACGTCACGGTCGCGCGCGGGCGCCTCGCCTTGACCGGGTCGGGTTGGGGCGCTAATGTCGGCTCACCATTTCGGTGAGAGGGGCGACATCATGAGCGACCGGACCGACCCGTTCGCCTCAGCCGTCGACATGCTGGCGGCGCTTCGCGCGCGCCGGCTGTCCGCCGTCGAGTTGCTCGAGCTGCACCAGCGCCGTATCGCGCGCCACAACCCCGAGTTGAACGCCGTCGTCGAGCCGGACTTCGACCGCGCGCGCCGCGACGCGGAAGCGGCCGACGCCCAGCGGGCGCGCGGCGAGGACGCGCCGTTGTGCGGGCTGCCGATGACCCTCAAGGAATCGATCAACGTCCGTGGGCTGCGCACCACCGCCGGCATGACCGAGTGGAAGGATTTTCGCTCGGAGCACGACGCACCGGTCACGCAGCGCGTGAAGGGCGCGGGCGCGATCGTCATGGCGAAGACGAACGTGCCGCAGATGCTCTCGGACTGGCAGTCGAGCAATCCGGTATACGGCCGGTCGAACAACCCGTGGGATCTCGAGCGGACGCCGGGCGGCTCGACCGGCGGTGGCGCCGCCGCGCTGGCCGCCGGGCTCACGCCGCTCGAATTCGGCAGCGACATCGGCGGCTCCATCCGCGTGCCGGCGGCCTTCTGCGGCGTGTACGGCCATCGGCCCAGCGAGACGGCGATGCCGCGGAGCGGGCAATTGCCCATGCCGCCGATGCCGAACGCCGCCGTCGCGATGGGCGTGCAGGGGCCGCTGGCCCGCTCCGCCGCCGATCTCGAGCTGGCGCTGGACGTCGCAGCCGGGCCCGAGGTCGGCGAGGACGTTGCCTGGAAGCTCGCGATCCCGCCGGCGCGGCGCGAGCGCCTCGGCGACTTCCGCGTCGCGATTCTGCCCCCGGTCGACTGGGTCCCGGTCGACGACGAAATCGCCGCCACCCTCGAGGATCTCGCCGGACGGCTCGCTCGCCTGGGCTGCGCGGTCAAGCCGGCTCAGCCCGATGCTCTCGGCGATCATCGTCACCACTACGAGCTCTACCTGACGATCCTGGCCGCCGTCACGTCGAGCCGCGTGCCGGCCGAGCAGCGACGGGCCCGGCTGGAGGTGCTTCGCACGCGCGACGACGCGTGGAGCCGCGCGCTCCAGCGCGGCATCGAGAGCGGCGCGCCCGACTACCTCGCCTGGTTCGCCCGGCGCGAGCAATACCGCGCTGCCTGGCGCGCTTTCTTCCGCGAGTGGGACGTGCTGCTGGCGCCGGCGTTCATCGTGCCCGCCTACCCGCACTGGAACAAGCCGTGGCCCAACACGCCCGAATCGATCCGCAGAACGCTCACCGTCAATGGCGCGCCCGTGCTGGAAGAGATCGGCTTGTTCTGTGCGTCGGTGGCGACGCTGTCGGGCCAGCCGGCAACGGCGTTCCCGGCCGGCCGCACGCGCGGCGGGCTGCCGATAGGCCTGCAAGTTATCGGACCGTACCTCGAGGACCGCACACCGATCCGGTTCGCGGGCCTCGTCGCGCGCGAATTTGGCGGCTTCGTCCGCCCGCCCCGATACGAGAAGGACTGACCCGCGCCGTTCCACGAGGGATCCATGAAGATCAGCGCCTTTCACCTGATGCCGTATCGCGAGCTACCGGCGGACTTCGAGAAGCGCTACGAATCCGTCTGGGTGACGCCACCCTGGTGGGAGCTGGCCGACGCCCGCCGTGTCGGCCAGTACTACAACTGGACGCTCGACGAGCTCACGTACGCAGCGAAGTGCGGCTTCGACGGCGTGTGCACCAACGAGCATCATCAGAACGCGTACGGGTTCATGCCGAGCCCGAATCTCATGGGCAGCGTGCTGGCCCGCGCGACCAACGATACCGACGTCGCGATCGTCCAGATGGGCGCGACCCTGCCGACGTCCAATCCGCCGCTGCGCGTCGCCGAGGAGTACGCCATGCTCGACTGCATCAGCGGCGGGCGGCTCGTGGCGGGTCTGCCGCTCGGGAGCCCGATGGATGTGAACCTTTGCTATGGCATCACGCCCATGGAGCACCGCGAGCGGTATCGCGAGGCCTTCGCGCTCACCCTGAAGGCATGGCAGGCGCGCGAGCTGTTCTCGTGGAACGGGCGCTATTTCCAGCTGGCCACCGTGAATCTCTGGCCGCGGCCCATCCAGGAGCCGCACCCTCCGGTCTGGGTGCCGGGCTCCGGCAGCGTCAGCACCTTCGATTTCGCCGTCGAGCACGACGTTTGCTACTGCTTCCTGAGCTACTCGGGCGCCCGGTCGGCCAAGACGATGATGGACGCCTACTGGCGCGTAGTCGCCGAGAAAGGCCGCGACCTCAATCCGTACCGCGCCGGCTTCCTGCAGCTGGTCGTCGTGGCGGAGAGCGACGCGCGCGCGGAGGAGAAGTTCGCGCGGCACGTGGAGTACTTCTATCACAAGTGCCTGCACGTGCCCGGCATGTGGTTCTCGCCGCCGGGCAACCAGGATTACCGGAGCCTCGTCGCCACCATGTCCAATCCCGTGCGACGGGCCGAGAATCCCAAGAATCTTCGCTACCGCGATTTCGTGGACAAGGGCTACGTCATCGCGGGCAGCCCCGCGACCGTGTGCGACCGGCTGAAAGAGGAAGTGATCAAGGGGCTGCACGTCGGCAATTTGATGGTACTTCTGCAGATCGGGTCGATGCCGCACGAGCTCGCCCTCGAGAACATCGAGCTCTTCGGGCGCGAGGTGCTGCCGGGTCTGCGCCCCGTCTGGGACGACGAGGGCTGGGTGAATCACTGGTGGCCGGAGCGCCTGCGGCAGCGCGCTCAGCCGTCGATGGCCGTGGCGGCCGGCGGAGCATGAGCGCCGCGGTCGGCACCACGAGTGCGAGCGAGGTTCAGGAGCGCAGCTTCGCGGTCTGGCAGGAGCGGGTTCGCATCCGGGTCCTCTCGAAGGGCCGCGGGCCGTCGCTGGTCTTCTTCCACGGCCCCTGGGGCCTCACGTGGGACCCGTTCCTCGACGAGCTCGCGCAGCACTTCACGGTCTACGCGCCGGAGCACCCGGGCACGACGCCCGACGCTCAGGACGACGTCTATCATCTCGACGGACTCTGGGACCTCGTGCTCTGCTACGACGAGCTGATGTCCGCGCTCGGCATCACGAGCGCCGTCCTAGTCGGCCACTCGTTCGGCGGCATGGTCGCCTGCGAGCTGGCGGCGGCCTACCCGGATCGCACGCGGCGCCAGGCCCTGATCGCGCCGCTCGGCTTCTGGCGCGATCCCGATCGCATCGTGAACTGGATGATGCTGGAGCCCGGCGAGCTTCGCCGCCACATCTTTCGCGATCCCGAGTGCGATGCGGCGCACCGAATGTTTCCGCGCGCCGACGGGCACGAGGCCGAGGCGGCGGCCGCTCGGGTCCGGATGATCTGGGCCATGGGCACGACCGGGAAATTCATCTGGCCCATTCCCGACAAGGGGTTGAAGAAGCGCATCCACCGCGTCGGGGCGCCCACGCTGCTCGTCTGGGGCCGGGAAGACCGTCTGGTCCCGCCGGTCTACGCCGAGGAGTTCGCCAGGCGCCTGCGGGCCGCCCGCGTGCAGATCATCGAGGACGTCGGCCACGCACCGCAGCTCGAGCAACCGACGACGGTCGCGGGCGTGGTCCGGGAGTTCCTGGGACAGTGAGGACGGGCCGGCCTGGCCGGCCTTCAGCTCACGAGGGTGGGTACTGTCGCGCTCCCGCGCGGTACTTCTCGGGAACCATGTCGATCCGATCCGTCCAGTGCACGACGCCCGTCGTGTCGGTCCAGCGATAGAGCTGGCTCTGGCGCGGCGCTACCGGAGGACTCCCGAACGACGAGTCTCCCGGCGCCGGCGCGACTGACGACGGGTCGCCGGGCGGCGCTGGCGCGGCCGGAGGTGGCGGCGGAGGATTCGGGATCCACACCCACCGGTACGGTGTCGACACTCCGTCACCGCGAAGCTCGTAGCGGCCATGCGGGTACTGGATGACGTTATCGGAGGGCGCCGGCGCGACCGAGACTGTCCCGCTGGGCGGCGGTGGGCTGTAATACGTCGTGGGCGCCGGGGCGTAGTACGTCGGCGCTGGCGGAGCGTAGGACGTCTGCGGCGGATCGTAGTACGCGGGCGGCGGGTAGTCGTAGTACGGCGGGTAGAAATACGGCGCCGTGTAGACGACGGCCGGCGCGACCGCGAATGGAAAGAAGGGCCGAACGAAGGGCCTGAAGAACGGACGGCCGACAAAGTGGTTGTGGTTGTGGGACCACTGTTGACCGGACCACTGATTCCCCGACCACTGACGACCGGGCGACTGCTGGACCATCGCCGGGCGGCCGTTGGCGGCGCCCCGACCCATCGCCGCGCCGTTTCCGCCGCCACCACCACCCCGACCCATCGCCGCCCCGCCGCCCCCGCGCTGGGCCTGGGCGACGCTCGGCGCGAGCAGGACGCCCACGAGGAGCGCGCTGGTGGCGACGACCGCCGGAAGCTTCTTGCCGATCATCACTTTTCCTTCGGGACGAAGTGTGCTCCTGAGGAGGCGGCACCGTCAAGTGCCGCCCGGGCCCGGCTAGCGCCAGAGCTGCTGCGTCGCCAGTTCGGCGCCCTGCGCGAGCGCTTCCAGCTTTGCCCACGCGATCTGAGGATGTACGCGGCCCCCGAGGCCGCAGTCGGTGGAGGCGATCACGCGCTCCCGGCCCACTTGGTCGGCGAACCGCACAATGCGCTCGGCCACGAGTTCCGGATGCTCGACCACGTTGGTGGCGTGGCTGACGACGCCCGGCAGGATCAGCTTTCCGTCGGGTAGCTTGACGTCGCGCCACACCTTCCATTCGTGCTCGTGACGGCCGTTGCCGGCTTCGAACGAGTACGCGCGGCACTTGACGGCCAGCATGACCTCGACGATGTCGCGCATGGGAATGTCGGTCGTGTGGGGACCGTGCCAGCTGCCCCAGCAGAGGTGGAACCTGATTCGGTCCTCCGGCAGTCCGCGGATCGCGTGGTTGAGCGCCTCCACGCGCACCATCGAGAACTTCCGGTAGTCGGCGACGCTCGGCTCGGGATTGACCATGTCCCAGTTCTCGGCGATAGCCGGATCGTCGAGCTGCAGGACGAGCCCGGCGTCGACGATGGCCCGGTACTCTTCCCGCATGGCGTCGGCGCAGGCGAAGAGGAATTCCTCCTCGGTCGTGTAATAGCGGTTGGCGATCCGCGAGGCGCTGCCCGGCGCGATGGAGGTCATGAAGCCTTCCTCGACGCCCGCGGCGGCGAGCGCCGCCTTGAAGTTGGCGATGTCGCTCCGGATCGCGTCGTGGCCGGTATAAGTCAGGGGGCCGACGCACACCGGCCACCGCGCGGGGCGCGGTCCGGTGGTGATACCCGAGTCGGCGTCCGCATAGGCAGCCGCGAATTTCAGACGATCACGGCGGTCGGCGAAGCTCGAGAGCACGACCTCACCGGGCCGCGAGCGGCGCGCCGGCATGTCGTAGAGGCCGGTGGTGCCCAGCTCGAGCCCGTCCAGACGCTGAAACGAATAGCTCCACCACGCTCGATAGTTCACCCGATGCCCCATCGATTTGCCGAACTCGCCGTCGCCGGGAATGCTGATGCCGAGATCCGTCTGGTGCCGCACGACGTCGGCCACCGCCGCGCGAAGCCGCGCCGGGAAGCCTGCGTCGTCGCCGACGCCTTCTGCCTCGCGCGCTCGATTGGCTTCGATCAGATCGTCGGGACGCGGCAAACTCCCGGCGTGGCTCGTGAGAATGCGATGGCGGCTCGCCTTCATGCGGGCAAGAGTGGTCCGGCGTCGCGGCGTCGTCAAGGGGCCGGCTCGGGCGGGACCGCCGACGCCGACGCCCGCAGGATTTGGCTTGCGTTCATTGCGGAGCGGGGCCAGAGTAGCGCCCTGATGCTCACGGGGTCGGGAGTCTCCTGAACAGACCCAGCCGCGACGAGGGCACGCAGCGTTTCTATGCTCGTCGATCGAAGATATCCGTTCATCCTGGCCGGGCTCTTCGGCCTGTACGTCGTTGCTGGCAAGCTCGGCCTGTCGCTGGCGTTCGTTCACGCGAGCGCGTCGGCGGTCTGGCCTCCGACCGGCATCGCGCTTGGCGCGCTCCTGACGCTCGGCTACCGTGTGTGGCCCGCGATCTTCGCGGGCGCGTTTGTCGTGAACGCCACCACGATGGGCTCTGTGGCAACGTCGTTTGGGATCGCGACCGGCAACACGCTGGAGGGGCTGCTCGGCGCCTATCTCGTCAACCGGTACGCCAACGGCGCGCGGGCGTTCAACCACAGCCAGGACGTGTTCAAGTTCGCCGGCTTCGCGGCGCTGCTGAGCACGATCGTCAGCGCCGCGATCGGCGTTGGCAGCCTGGCTCTCGGCGGGTATGCGGCGTGGGAAGACGCCGACGAGATCTTCCTCACGTGGTGGCTGGGCGACGCGAGCGGGGCGCTGATCTTCGCCCCGCTCGTGGTTCTCTGGCTCCGCGACTGGCGGCGGGGCCCGTCGCGGGGACGCGTGCTCGAAGCCGCCGCGCTGTGGCTCACCACGACGTTGATCGGCCTGACCGTGTTCGGCGAGGGCCTCACGCGCTTCGGCCTCATGACGCTGCCGCTCACGTTCCTGTGCACGCCGCCGCTCGTGTGGGCCGCGGTGCGCTTCCGCCAGCTCGAAGCGGCGATGCTGGTGACGGTCCTGTCCGGCATCGCGATCTGGGAGACCCTGCGCGGCTTCGGACCGTTCGCCGGCGCCACCGCGAACGAAGCGCTCCTGCTGCTCCAGCTCTTCATGGGCACGGTGTCGGTCATGGTCATCTCGGCCGGTGCTCTCGTGGAGGAGCGCCGGCGCGTGGAGCGCGAGCGCGAGCATCTCCTGATGCGGGCGCAGGTCGCGCAAACGGAGGCTGAGGCCGCCAACCGGGCGAAGGACGAGTTCCTGGCGATGCTGGGCCACGAGCTGCGCAACCCGCTGGCGGCGATCATCAGCGCGGTCAGTGTGCTCGATCGGATCGGACAGCCGGACGAGGTGGCAGTGCGGGCACGCGGCGCGATCCGCCACCAGATCTCCCATCTGGGCCGGCTCGTCGACGATCTGCTCGACATCTCGCGCGTCACCGGCAGCGACATCGTCCTGGCGTGCGAGCCCCTGAATCTGGCGAGCAGCGTTCAGCGCTCGGTGAACAACCTGGCGAGCACAGGACGCCTCGAGCGCCACGTCATCGACGTTCGCGCCGAGCCGGTCTGGGCGAACGCCGATCCGACACGCCTGAACCAGATCGTTGCCAATCTATTAACCAACGCGATCAAGTACACCTCGCCCGGCGGAACGATTCGCGTCCGTGTCGGCGGGGAAGGGAAACAGGCGATCGTCGGCGTCGCCGACACGGGAATCGGGATTCCGCCGAACATGCTCCCGCACGTGTTCGACCTGCCCGCCCCGGGCGATCGTCGGCTCTCTCGCGCGCAGGCCGGGCTCGGTGTGGGGCTCACGCTCGTGCGCCGGCTGGTCGAGCTCCACGGCGGGCGGGTCGAGGTCTTCAGCGAAGGGCCCGGTCGGGGGAGCGAGTTCGTGGTTCGCCTGCCCCGGATCGCGCCCGGGAAGCCGGTCGATTCCCAGGCGGTCCTTCGGGTGGTCGGCAAGGTCGCCTCGGCTCGCTGAGATGGGCGGTTTCGAGAGCGCCTATCCTCGGCCTTCCGGGTTATGCACTGCTGTGGATAACCCTGTTGGTAAAAGCCCGAAGCCGTGATTCAAGATACTGAAAACAATTCCCTATTCGAAGTATTACGGAGCCCATGATCGCGATTGTCGGCGGCACTCTGATCGACGGGACGGGTCGATACCCGGGAGAGCCAGTAACCGTCGTGATCGACGGTGATCGGGTGGTGACCGTCGGCCCCAGCGGCCTGACGCCCGTCCCGCCAGGCGCAGCGGTGATTGACGCTCGGAATCGGTTCCTGACCCCCGGTCTCATCGACATGCACGTGCACGTCTACACCCCGGACAAGTGGCATCCCGAGCTGTTCCTCGCCGCCGGGGTCACCACCGTGCTCGATCTAGGCGGCCAGCTCCACGACGTC
>Ga0075433_10003917_pt1 | contig 11527 bp, 11 predicted proteins | sample RhiMethybrSRZTD2_FD_75299 | JGI IMG/M metagenome (GOLD analysis project Ga0075433, IMG submission 75299) | Populus rhizosphere microbial communities from Tennessee, USA - Rhizosphere MetaG P. TD hybrid SRZTD2 | ecosystem: Host-associated > Plants > Roots > Rhizosphere > Soil | place: USA... | reverse complement strand
CTGCGCGAGCAGGAAGTGGCGGGCCTCGACATCGTCACCGATGGCGACTGCCGGTTCGATCAGGACATCGGCGGGCAAAGCTGGACCAGTTATCCGCCGCACCACATGAGCGGGTTCGAGACGCAGCACCCGAAGCTGGCGAAGGTCGGCGCGGGCGGCATCGCGTTTCCGCGCGGGCACATCCTGCACGACTACCTCGAAGCGCGGGTGATGCCGAAGCTCGTGGGAGCAGTCGGCCGCGGCGAGATGCAGTATGCCGAGCTCTTCAAAGCCGCGCAGCGGATGACCGGCAAACCGGTGAAATTCGGAACGGTGACGCCGGAGCTGGTGGCGTTTGCCGTGCAGGACGAGCACTACAAGACCCTCCCGGAACGCATCATGGCGCTCAGCGATGCGTTCAACGAGGAGCTTCACGACCTGGCGGACGCCGGTTGCCAGGTTATCCAGATGGAAGAGCCGCAGATCCATCTGCTCGCCGCGCGCAACTACGTGGACAAGGTGATCAATCCCGAGTTCATGCTGAAGGTGTTCAACAACACGGTGAAAGGGCTGCGCGGGAAGACCGAAGTGTGGTGCCACACGTGCTGGGGGAACCCGTCGCAGCAACGCATGTTCGGCTCGGTGCAGTCGTACAAGCCCGCCTTGGAGCTGCTCAATCAGGTCGACGCCGATGTGATCACGTTCGAGATGAAGAGCTCGAACGCGCAGGACCTGGAAGCGGTGGGGAAGGCGATCACCAGCATGAAGGTGTGCATCGGCGCGATCGACCACCACACGCTGCAAGTGGAATCGCCAGGCGAGGTGGCGGATCTGATTCGCCAGGCGCTGAAGGTGATCCCGCCCGAACGCCTCGTGCTCAGCTCCGACTGCGGCATGGGCCGCGAGGGCATGAGCCGTCGGCACGCGTTCTACAAGATGGTGGCGCTGGTCCAGGGCACCAACATCGTCAAGAAGGAGCTGGGGCTGCCGATGACAGAGAGCTTGGGTGCTGATCCCAAGTTCTCGTTGATTCGGACGACGTAGAGCGCCACGTAGCGCGCGGGCTTACGCTCGCGCTCTACGAAAGGGGATACGAATTGATCAACGCCGCAATCGTGGGAATGGGATGGTGGGGGCGGACGCTGGTGGAGTCCGTGCAGAACGACAGCGACGTCATTCGCTTCGTCGCCGGCACGACACGAACGGTGTCGCCCGACGTGAAGACGTTTGCCGACGCGCAGAAGCTGAAGCTCGCCGACGCGTATGAGGCGCTGCTCGCCGATCCCAACGTCAACGCCGTCGTCCTCGCGACGCCGCACTCGATGCATGCGGCGCAGGTGGTTGCCGCGGCCAAGGCGGGGAAGCACGTCTTCTGCGAGAAGCCGTTCGCGCTGACGAAGGCCCATGCCGAAGCGGCGGTGGCGGCGACGACGAAAGCGGGGGTGACGCTCGGCCTCGGATACAACCGGCGCTTTCACCCCGAAATGACCAAGCTGCGCAATCAGATCCGCAACGGCGATCTGGGCACCGTGCTGCACGTCGAAGCGACCATGACGTTTCCCAACGCGCTGGCGCTGAAGCCCGAAGCCTGGCGCGCGCAGAAGGACGAGACGCCGTGCGGCGGTCTGACGCCAATGGGTGTGCACGCGATCGACGGCATGATCGACCTGTGCGGCGAGATCGCGTCGGTCTACTGTCAGAGCTTCCATCAAGTCGTGCCCGTGGACGCCGACGACACCACGTCGATGCTGTTCCGCATGAAGAACGGTTCGTCAGGCTACCTGGGGACGATCACCGCCACAGGTCCGGGCTTCAGCTTTCAGGTGTTCGGGTCGAAGGGCTGGGTGCGGCTCGAGGGCATGACGCACGTGGCGGGTGCGTCCTCTGAAGAGCGCCGCACGCGCTTGTTCGGCACGTGCAAGTTTCAACCGATCAAAGGGCCGGCCGAAACGTGGGAAGCCGCGCGCCTCGACGTCACGCGCGCCTGCCTCGACGCGTTCGGCGCGGCGGCTTCCGGCGGCGCACCCTTCCCTATCACCACATCAGAAATGATCCATGGGGCGGCCGTCACCGAAGCCGTGGTGCGATCGGCGGAAACCAAGCAGGTCCAAACAGTCGCTTAATAAGTGGAAGAAGTGGAAGAAGTGGAAGAAGTGGAAGAAGTGAAAGGGATCAAGTTTTCACGTCGGCAAAGTGCGGCCCGCGTGCCGACATACTTCCGTTCACTTTCTAACTTCCGTCACCTCCACTTTTTCCACTTTTTCCACTTCTTCCACTTTTTCCACTTTTTCCACTTCTTCCACTCTTTCCACTTTTTCCACTTCTTCCACTTTTCCACTTCTTCCACTTGTACAAGGGCACATCTCCGATGGATTTAGGCAAGGGCCTGGGCCACCTTACGTATTCGACGCTCGTGCACCAGACTGACAACTGGGATCAGCTCTGGAAGAGCGTGAACATGTATCTGCCGGCAGTGAAGGCACGCGTCGCACCGAACCAGCAGTTCGGCGTCTGTCTGCGCACCTCGGCGCCGTCGGCGGCTGCGCTCGCCGCCGATCCATCCAAGCGGGCCGACCTCAAGACGTTCTTCGCCGACAACGATCTGTATCTCTACACGTCGAACGCGTTCGTCTACGGCGTCTTCAAGAAACAGATCATCAAAGAGGATGTCTACGAGCCCGACTGGCGTACACCCGAACGCCGCGAGTACACGAAGCAGGTAGCCGACCTGCTCGCCGAGCTCGCGCCCGAGGGTGTGAATCCCTCGATTCAGAGTGCGCCCCTCGGCTTCAAGCCGAGGGTCACTGGCGACGATGTCGTCGAGGCCTACACGGCCAACGTCATCGATGTCGTCAAGCATCTCGTGCAGCTGGAAAAGAAGACCGGCAAGGTGGTGACGCTTGGGCTCGAGCCGGAGCCGCGTTGCTATCTCGAGACCACCGACGAGACGGTGGAGTACTTCACACGGCATCTCTTCTCGCCGCAGACCGCCGAACGCCTGGCCAAGGCTGCAGGCATCAACGCCGCCGATGCCGCGGCAGCGATGAAGAAACATACCGGCGTCGTCTTCGACATTGGTCATCAATCCGTCGGCTACGAAGACATTCCGCTGTCGCTGCAGAAGCTGGTCGATCATGGCGTCCAGATCACCAAGTTGCAGGAGGCGGCTGCGGTTTACATGCCCGATGTGACGCAGAAGACCGTCGATGCGCTGCAGTCGTTCGCCAAGACGATCTATTTGTCGCAGACCTGTCAGAAGAAGGACGGCCAGACCACCTGGTTCCTGAATCTCGAGGACGCGTTCGAGGCGTTCTACAAAGATCCCGGTCCGCGCGAGTGGCGCACACACTTCCATGTGCCAGTGTTTCTCGACGATCTCGGAGGCGCGTTCGGCACCACGCGCTTCGCACTCGAGCAGGCGCTGGCGTTCCACAAGAAAATGCCGCTCTCGACGCACCTCGAGATCGAGACCTACACGTGGGATGTGCTGCCCGATCACCTCAAGACGGGCGACATCGTCGATTACGTCACGCGCGAACTCGAGTGGGTGAAAGGACAACTCGTATGAAAGTCGGATTCATCGGGCTGGGCCGCATGGGCTCGGGCATGGCCCGACGAATCCTGGATGCCGGGCACGAGCTCGTCGTCCATGATGCAGTCGCGTCGCAGATGACGCCATTCACTGCGGCCGGCGCGCGTGCGGCCGGATCGGTCCGCGAGGTGTGCGCCGAACGCGATGTCGTCGTGACCATGCTGGTCGAGGATGCGGTGATTGGCAATGTGGCGTTTGGTGCCGACGGACTGTGTGCATCGATGCCGCGCGGTGCGATTCATCTGGTGATGGGGACTCACGGCGTCCCGATGGTGCGTGCGCTCGAGGCGCGTCACGCCGACGCCCATCAGACGCTCGTGGCTGCGCCCGTGCTCGGACGGCCCGATCTCGCGGCGTCGGGTCAATTGGGGATCGTCGTCGGCGGATCTCCTGATGCCGTGGGCCGCTGCGAGCCGCTCCTGGGCGTCTTGGGACGGCGGATCTTTGCGGCCGGACCCAAGCCGGAATCGGCGACGGCGATCAAGCTCGCAAACAACGCCGTACTGGGCTGCGCGATGGTGGCGATGGCCGAAGGGTTCTCGCTCGTGCGCAGGTACGACGTCGCGCCGCAGGTGTTCTTCGACGTGATGACCGAGGGGCTGTTCTCAGCCCCGGCGTACAAGGTCTATGGTCAGAAGATGGTCGATGAAAGCTACGACCAGGTGGGATCGCCGATTCACGTCGGACTGAAGGATGCGAATCTGATCGCGGCCGCGGCCGATCTGGCGCGCGTGCCGATGCCCAGTCACAACGTGTATCGCGATCGCCTGCTCGGCGCAGTCGCGCACGGCGATGGCGATCGCGATCAGGCCGTGCTCGCCAGAGAACAGGCACGCGCCTGCGGTCTCTGAGCGAGCGCGGGTTCTACTTCTTGTCCGCGCCGCCGGCTCGGACGTCGATGCTGGTGGCGATGTTGTTCGATCCTTCCTTCTTGTAGTTCACCGTCACCTGCGCGCCCTTCATGGTCGCGAGGCCGGCGACGCCCTTCTGCGCTCCGGTGACCTTGGTCTGATCGTCATAACGGAACTTCATGTCCTCGGTCGCGGTCTTCACGGTGATCGTCGCGCCCTTGGCATCGACATCCGTGAGCTCGCCCGACGCCGACGTGCTGGCCTGTGCCGCACCCGGAGCGCTCGGCGGCGACGCTGGTTTATCCTGCGCCTGGGCGGCAGCGGCGGCCAGAAACACGAGGGCCGCCAGCATGACGAGAGTTCTGTGAGTGGCGTGCATAGTAATCCTCCGTGGGAAGCTCGGCGCACGACGTGGCAACCGATGTACCAAAAGGCCGATCGAGAAACGCCGAGTGAAATCGAGACGGTACTGGCTGAGGCAGACCGGGGCGAATGTGGATCGCGAAGTATTACTTACCCGAGATGCACGCATTCATTACCCGAATGCTTGTCAGGTTTTTCCCCGAGCATGCTATTCTTTTCGCGCGAGCACTCCGATACGACTGAGTGCGTGCACTCACTAGATCGCGTGCTCTTGAACACCAACCTGCAAGGCGTCCCGATGCACCTTCACCAAGGTCTTAACCTCAGCGTTCGTGTGTACAGGCAGAGCTGGTTGCGGCGCTCCGCGTCGATGATGTGGGTCCTCGTGCTGGTGTGTTTTCCCAACCTCGGCCATGCACGCGGGCGCACCGACGACACACCGACCGCTCCGCGCGACCTCAAATGGATCCAGCGCATCGTCGACGACTTCCGTGCGCAGCTTGGTGTCCCGCAGAAAGTCGACGTCGAGATCGTCGACAAGAACGCGCTGCTCGTCTCGGTCGCACCGGTCGACGATCACGTGAGCGCGTTCACGATGTCGATCGAGGCGTCATTCCTCGCCGGGTTGACCGACGATGAAGTGCGTGGGGTGATCGCGCACGAGCTCGGGCACGTGTGGATCTTCACGCATCATCCGTTTCTGCAGACCGAGGGTCTCGCCAACGAGATTGCGAAGCGTCTCGTCGCGCGCGACAACCTCGTGCAAGTGTATGAAAAGCTCTGGCAGCGCCAGGGCACGACAGGCGATCTCGCGCGGCTGGTCGGCGATTGATCGTCGCCGCGTGACGCGGCACTCCACTCTGAAAACGACGCATTCTGCCGCTCAGATAACACCGAGTGATGCAGCACTCAGTCTTCCCAGGAGAAGACTGAGTGCCTCGTTTTCTTCGAAGTTCTACGCCATTTGATGGCCTTGCTCTTGCTGTTTTTCGCGTGAAATGCTTCCCCGCATTCGCGCTCTGTTGCTCTCACTCCCCGTCGTCGTCGCGATCATTGGTACTGGATTCGTCTCACTCGCCTCGCTGGCGGCTGTCGGCTACATCCCCCTGCCCGATGGCCTCGGTTTGCGCAGTCGCGTGCAGATCCCACCGGTACCCGAGATCGGCGTTGACGATACATCGATCGATTCAACGCCTCTCGATGATGTGCAGCTGACGTCGATTGCCATCATCGCCGAGCGAGATGCACGGCTGGCGCGACTGGCCGCGCAGTACTCACTGCAGCTGCTCAATCAATCTGCGTTCCCTCGCGGATCGAACGCGGCCGCTGATGGATTCCTGTCCGACAGCCTTCGTCATTCGGCAGCCGATGCCGAGTGGTCCTCGACTGCGTCGCCGGTCGAGGAGATTCCCGGTACCATTGGATTTGCCGGGGCGAACACTCAATTCGGCGGCGCGAACGGCGAATTGGATGACGCGAACAATCCACCCAGTGTGGCGCGCTCATTCGTCGGCGGGGGGAGCCCCTTCGACTCCATCCGGAGAAACGGCCAGCTCGATCTCGCGAACCTCGGATTGTTCCAGGAGAATTTCGGCCACGGTAGTCACGCCAGCGACACGAGCGCGAGCATCTTCCCCACAGTGCCGCCGCAGGTACCAGAGACACCGGCATCCGTAGTACCGGGAGGTGGGTCGGGAAATTCAACTCCGCCGGGTGGTCCGCCGAAGGATCCCCCGAACAACCCGCCAAACAATCCGCCCGGCGATCCGGTCGATGTGCCGGAGCCGGCGACGATGTCGATGCTGGCGCTGGGAGTGGGGATGATGTGGTTAAGCCGCGGCCGTCGGGGTCGCGGCGTCTCGCACTACTGAGACTGGGACTCGAGCCACCACATCGCATCCTTCGGGTCCGTGAAGGACTTCGACGTGATGCCGTACTTGCCGTAGGTCGCGGCGAGATTCTTCATCGTCACTTGGCCGACCATCTTGTCGGGCCGGACGATCGCCCAGAACTTCCAGCCTGCCAGCGCGGTTTGTGGAAACCAGTGCTGGTGACTCCATTCGACATCTTCGGGGCGCAGCACCGCGTTGCTGCGATCGTCTGAAAGCCACTTCGTTGCCTTGTGCTTGGTGAGGATGTCGGTGCCAGTGAGCAGCAGTTCACGGAAGGCCTGTCCGCTGATGAACTGTTTGATTTGGTGATGAACGATCCCCTTCTCCGGGTGAAACCACAACGTCGCGTACGGATTGTCGAGAATCGTCACGGTCGCCATTGCTTCGGCCCCTCCTGGGCGCGATCGACACGCGGGTGTTACAGCGCTAGGTCTTATCGGCCCCCGTCCCACAACCGAATAGTTCTGCCCTGAGGTCGATTGTGCGGCCGTTCGGCAGGAGTGTGCAGAAGTGCAACTCCTTGCGGCTGACCCACTTCACCGATGGTGTCGGGCCGCTGTCGCCGCTATTGCTCAGTCGTCGACACGCCGACACGTTTACCGCAGGACTGCTACAAACATGTCGTTCAAGGAACTTTTACGGGGTGGGTCGTCGGGCGATCCGAAGGGCCGCGTCACGTCCGAGCGCGCAGCCGCGTCGAACTCCGCTCGTGCATCGGCATCGAATCGATCGGCGGGCGGACGCACCACGTCGGTCCTCTACGTCGGCGACGCGCGCGAAACACGGCTGATCAGCGGCGCGTTTACCTACGATCACCCACAGCTGACCGTTGACGTGTCGGCCAATCTGCATGAAGCGAGCGCGCGGCTCGCGGAACCGGGCCGCTACGACGCGCTCGTCGTCGGATGGACCGTCCCCGAGTCCGAGGCCGCCGCGGCCATCAGCCATCTCCGCGCCAAAGAGTCAAAGATCGCGATCATCGCCGTTGGCGAGCAGATGCTCGACGTGCTTCGCGAGGCGGGCGCCGACCAGTGCGTACAGAAAGGCAGCTCGCTGCTCGCACGCCTGCCGGTTGCGATCGACGAAGCGTTGAAGCAGCGATCGCCGAACGCCGATGCGTCCGCGCCCAAGCCGGCGGCACCTGCGGCGCCGACTGCAGCGGCGCACGGCAAGGCGATTCGGGTGGCCTACGCCGGCGACGTCGATGCACTGAAGACGGCGCTCGGTCATGAGTCGACATCGCTCCACATCTCACCACTCACGCAAGCCCTCCGGGACTGCGATGTTCGTGCGCCCGGTACTCCGGTGCCCTTCGATGTGATCGTGATCGATCACGGTGCGAGCGGACGCCAGGCCGCGTCGACGCTCGCCGATGTGCGGGCGCGCAGTCTCGACGTGCCGGTCGTGCTGGTGCTCGATCCACGCGAGGAGCGAAGCGCGATTCAGACATTCGGCGTCGGCGGCAGCGGCATCGACGAGTTCATTGCCAAGACCCCCGATTGGCCGCAGCGTCTGTCGATGAAGCTCGAGACGGTGTGCACGCGCTATCAGCAGCAGCGCGAGCTCGCGCAGCTGCGCGTGAGGGAATCGCGACTGCGCGCCCTCGTCGACAAGCTGCCGGCTTGTGTCATCCGGTTGTCGCCGGATGGTGTGGTACTCGCCACCAACAGCGTGGCCCTCTCGCTGCTCGGGGCGGCCCAGCCCAATCAATTGCTTCGCAAGCCGCTCGACGCGCTGATCGACGCCGAGCACCACAGCAGCTGGAAGGAATTCGTCGCGCGGGTCTGCGCCGGTGAGCAGCGTTCGTGCGAAGTGCCGTTGACCGCTCTCGACGGCGTCAGCCGTGTGCTCGAGGCCGTTGCCGTTCCGTCGCCGGCGGAAACGGGCGCCAGCGCATCGGCGCTGATGGTGCTGCGCGATGTCAGCGATCGCAAGCGGCTCGAAGCCTCGCTCGAGGAGGCGATTCGCCGCGCGGCGCCGCTCGAGACACTGGAGCCGCAGCCCGAGGTCGTACCTGTCATCGCGCCACCTGTCATCGCGCCCGCGGCGGTCGTGGTTGTTGCCGATCCTGCGCCCGACACGCGCGTGCTTCGCGATCTCGAGACCGACTTGCATCATCTCGCCGATCGCGCGCGCTCGACGTTCGACGAGCTCGGTGCGCTGCTGCGCGATGCAGCGTCGCAACACGACACCGTGTTCAACCGCCAGGTCGCCGCGTACGAGCGCGTGAAGGCCGAGCAGCTCGAGCAGTGGAAATCCTACGAATCATTCGTGCAGGCCGCGGCAAACGGTCTGATTCGCGTGTCGCTGGACCACACCATTCAAAGCGTGAATTCCGCCTTCGCGTCGATGCTGGGCTACGAATCGGCCGACGCGCTGACGCACGCCTCATCGTCGATCGCGAATCTGACCGACCTCGCGCGCTGGCACTACGCGCTCGAGCGCTGGCGGCACGGTGCGACCACGCCGATCGATGCGCATTGGCGGCGGTGCGATGGCTCGCTTGCCGCCGTTCGACTGCACGGTCGCATCGTCAGCAACCCAGGCGGTGACGGCGAGTACGTCGAAGCGATTGTCGAGGATGTCACTGCGCTTCGTGGACTCGAAGTGCAGGTGCGGCGTGCGCGTCGATGGGAAGATGCGGCGCGCGTCACCAGCGGCATCGCGGCCGATCTCACGCACCTGGTCGCGGGCATTCACGAGGCGGCCGATCGCCTGCTGAAGGAAGCGTCGGGCGACGGCACTCGCGAGCACGCGGAAACGCTGCATCAGGCTGTTGCCAAAGCCGTCACCTTGAGCCGTCAACTGGTGGCGTTCGGACGCAAAGAAGCGCGCGATCCGAGGACGTTCGATCTCAACGACGCCGTGCGCGGACTCGAGAGCGTCCTGCGGCGTTTCATCGACGAACACATCGACCTCGCCTTCGATCTGTCATCGTCGCCGGGTACGGTGGAAGGGTCGCAGCCGGCGCTCGAAGAAGCGCTCGTCCAGCTCACGGTTGCGGCCTCGAGCGCGCTGCCGGCCGGCGGCCGCATCGAGATCGCCGTCGCGGCGCACGACATCGAAGCGGCGCGGCCCGAGGCCGATGGTTCGGCGCCGGGACGCCATGCACTGCTCTCGATCACAGCATCGGGATGGGGTCTCGATGCCGACGTTCAGGAACAGGAAGGATTGGCCTCGGCGCGGAGAAGCATCGATCGGATGGGCGGCCATCTCGCGGTGAACAGCAGCCCCGGTTCGCTGACCTTCAACGTGCGCGTGCCGCGCCTGCAAGGCACCAATGAATTCGAGTCGGAGGAGTTTGCCCACGAGGTCGACGTAACCACGCCGTCGACGGAGTTGGCACCGGGAACCGAGAGAGTGGAGATGTGACATGGCTTCGCCAGAACCCACTGATCAACAGGACGTGCCCGGCATCGTCGCCAGTCAGCGAGCCCAGCGGGTCACACCGTCGGAGAGCGGCTCGACCAAGGCGCGATTGCTGCCCGGCGGCGAAGTCGACGTGTTGAACGTCTCCGAAACCGGCCTGCTCGTCGAAGGCAAGTCGCGGCCGGTGGTCGGCACCATCGTGAGCATCCGTCTCAAGGGCTCGCGTATCAGAAAGCTCGATGGCCGCATCGTGCGATCGCGCGTCTCGACCATCCATCGCGACGGCACGCTCAGCTACGAGTCGGCGATCGAGTTCGATCATTCGCACGCGCTTCAGGACCTCGTCGGCGGTGGTGCCAGTGACGACGCAGATACCGCTCCGACGATGGGCGACGCCAGTGCACCTCGATCGGCGGAAGACGATGTCTACATCATCGATGCGGACAATGACTGGTGATCCCATGGAAGGGCCGAAGAGCGAGTGGCGACGAGTTGGTGTTGGCGACATCGTCGTGTCGCAGAACGCAAAGGATTTGCTGACGACGAACGGTCCGGTGGGCAGCTGTGTGGCCGTGTACCTGTGGGATCCGGAGTCGCGCGTCGGCGGCCTGCTGCACTTCGAGTGGCCTGACTCGACGACCGATCCGACGAGAGCCGAGACCGAGCCAGCGATTTTCGCCGACACCGGCGTGCTGCTGTTGCTCGAACGCGCCGGCTTGTTGGGGGCGGCCAAGGGGCGCTGCAAGGTGCGGCTGGTCGGCGGCGCCGACATTCGCGATCGTGCGGAATCGGATCGCTGGGCGAAGCGCAATGTACTCGCCGCGCGCAAGGTGTTGTGGCGCAGCGGCATCTTCGTCGAGGGGGAAGAGGTCGGAGGCACCAAGGCGCGGAAAGCGACCCTGGCGATCTCCGACGGCCAGCTGTCGGTGGTGTTGGACGATCCGGCGGTATAGGAGCGTAGAGAGCGCGGGCTTCAGCCCGCGCGAAAGGGATTGATCTCAGGAGTAGATATGAGTGAAACCAGTGGCGCGGCGGGAGCCAACAAGCCGCTCAACATCCTCATCGTGGACGACTCGGCGACGATGCGCGCGCTGCTCCATCGCGTGATCGGCCTTGCCGATCTGCCGATCGGACGCATCTACCAGGCACCGAACGGACTCGAGGCGCTCAAGATTCTCGAGACCTGCAGCGTGCAGGCGGTGTTCACCGATCTGAACATGCCGGTGATGAACGGCATGGAGCTGCTCCGCGAGATCGCCAAGCGCGACGCCTGGAAGGATGTTCTGCGCATCATCATTTCGACCGACGGCTCGAAGCTGCGGCGGGACGAAGCGCGCGAGCTCAATGTGGACCTGTACGTCGAAAAACCGTTCCGTCCGGAGGTGGTACGCGATGTCCTCTGCCAAATCGCAACTGCTGACGCCCACTGACCTGCACGACACGCTGCAGGCGGCGCTCATCGAGGTCGGCGAAAACGCGTA
>Ga0075433_10003916_pt1 | contig 11528 bp, 7 predicted proteins | sample RhiMethybrSRZTD2_FD_75299 | JGI IMG/M metagenome (GOLD analysis project Ga0075433, IMG submission 75299) | Populus rhizosphere microbial communities from Tennessee, USA - Rhizosphere MetaG P. TD hybrid SRZTD2 | ecosystem: Host-associated > Plants > Roots > Rhizosphere > Soil | place: USA... | reverse complement strand
AGGTTCGCTGTGATTCACACGAATACGGCCCCTTCCATCGTCAGTCCCCTGACGTCCGATCGTCGAGAGGCGACAAGCTGGCGCGCCGGACTGCCGGTTCTGAACGCCAAGGGCGTTACGCTCCGCGAGCTGCGCTTGTCGGATGCGCCTTCACTGCTCGCGTTTCTGAACACCGACGAAGTGACGCGATTCATTTCGCCGCCGCCCACCACCATCGCCGGGTTCGAGCGGTTCATCGAGTGGACCCACCGCGAGCGCGCCGCCGGTCATTACGTCTGCTTCGGAATCGTGCCCGACGGATACGATCAGGCCGTCGGCCTCTTCCAGGTGCGGCAACTGAACGCCTCGTTCCAGACCGCCGAATGGGGATTCGCGATGGGCTCCAATTTCTGGGGCAGCGGTATCTTCATCGAATCGGCACGTGCCGTGGTCGCATTCACCTTCGGCACGATCGGCGCCGAACGGCTGGAGGCGCGCTCGTGCGTTGAGAACGGCCGCGGTAATGGAGCGCTGCAGAAACTCGGCGCCACGCGTGAAGGGGTGCTGCGTCAATCGTTCCTTCGTAACGGCGACTATCACGATCAAGTGCTGTGGGCGATTGTCGGCGCGGACTGGCGTGAATGGATTTCAATCACTAATCACTGATCACTCATCCTGAATCGCTAATCCTCGAATCCCGAATCCGCGAATCCCGAATCCTCGAATCATTTCAGGCGGTCGCCGATTCGAGGATTCGGCGATTCAGGGATTGGCGATTCAGGGATTGGGGATTCAGGATTAGCGACTAGTGATTAGGGATTCATTGTCGTTTGAGCACGCGGCCGAAATCGAGGCCAACCTTCGGGTCACTCCGCGTTCCGCGGATGGTAATCGGCAAGATGGCACCAGCGCCGTCGCGTTTGAACAGCGGATCGACGACCTTCAACAGCACCGACTTCATGCCGCCGCCTGATGCCTCCGAGATCGTCGCCTTCATGCGCACCGTGCCGTCGAACTGCAGCGCTTCGCTCTCGAGACCATAGGTTCCAGCGACCTGGACGGACGCGCCCGGCACACTGAACGCGCCCTCTCGAAGACTCAGGACACCGCCGGCGACCTTGAATTGCCCCTGGAAATGGGAGGCGACGTGAGTCGCGTGCTCCTCGGGATCGAGGCCGCGGGCGCGCTCGCTCAGATCCGACAGCTTCTTCTGGATCTCTGCGTTCGTGAAACGCGAGTCGTTCACCTCGAACGTCCCCGCCAGTCCCAGCCGATCAATCACATCCTGAGGACCTGCCGGAAGATTCATGTCGGCGTCCAGGGCGAGGGCGCCGGTCATGGCAGGACTGTCGCCTTTGACGCCCAGCCGGAGGACGTCCTCGATCCGCCCCTCGCTAATCTTGACGTGCAGCTTGATCGTTCGCCCCTTGACCCCTTCTGCACCGACGACCGCACCACGTGCCGTAAGCGCGGTCCGCAGGAACTTCCCCTCGACGGTGTTCAAGTACGTATCGCCGTCCGTGCCGTCGACAACCGCTTCGAACCGGGTATCGAGCGGAACCGGGTTGCCGCTGACGTTCACTCGAAAGTCCGGGGTGTGAGTGGTTCCTTTCACGCCGATCCGGTTCAGTTGTCCATCGAATCTACCCGTCGACGTGAGATCGCCGCCGATGCCCTTGATGGTTGAAAGGACAACCTTGTCAAAGGTGTATTGACCGCCGACCGGAGTCGCCCCAGGATCCTCGCGATCCCACGGCCCAAACGTCCCCGTCGCATGAATCGCGCCCTTCGGGATTGGATTGGTCAGCGTCGCCTCGAACGACATGGTCTCTGCTCGACCCAGCGGCTTCATCGTCAGCGAGTGAATCGCGAAGACACGGGGCTCCTTTCCTGCGCGTTTCGGAACGAGCGTGAGCGATGCATCTGTCGCTTCGAGCCGGTCGACGACGATTGCTGCTGGACCGTCGTGATCGTCCTTGGCGGCCGGGTGCGGGTTGTCGTTGTCCACGTCTTTCTTGAACCCGGGAGGAATGTTGATTTGAAGGCGCGTCAACGAAACCGTTCGAAATCGGCGCGGTCTGCTGAAGAGTCCCATCAGGCCGCCGTCGAGCTCGAACGCGGCGACCGACACTAAGGGAGGCACATCGTTTCGGCCCCTGTGACGAATGATGAGGTTGGTGCCGGTAACGTGGACAGTGGGAAACGTGTCGACACTGAAGGACTCGAGTTGAACCTCACTGTCCAGCCGCTCGGCGAGCGTGTCGATGACGAGCTGCCGCAGCGCGACGGTCCGCGAGCCCCCGCCGGCAATAATCGCCAGCAAAACCAGCAGGCCGCCCACGATCGCAATCGTCCAACGTGTAACGCGAATCGACACAGCGAGGGGACTTATCCAAACGGCGTTCCACCCGCTCAAGGTTCTACGGAACCCTGCAGAACCCACGAGAACCAGCTACTGCGCAGGAGTCGGCAGCGGTTTCCTCGGCAGTTTCTCTTCTCGCATGGCGGCGTTGTAGGCGAACACCGCAATAACCGTTGCTTGCTGAATCATGTCGTCGCGCTGCACGCGATCGTAGACGTCCATGTTCGAGTGATGAGTTCGCGAGTTGTATTCCAATCGATCGACCATGAACTGAAACCCAGGAAGTCCGATGGCATCAAAGGCGACGTGATCGGTCGAGGCAACCGAACGGGGTCCGGTCGCGACGACCCCAAGATCTGCTAACGGCTTCATCCACCCCTCGAAGATCGACCGAACAGCAGGATTTCCCTGCAACCAGATGCCGCGAATCCGCCCGGTTCCGTTGTCCGAGTTGAAGTACACGGCGAGGCTTGCGTGTTCCGGCTTCAGCGTCATCGTGGCCGGATTGCCGAAATGCTCGCGCACGTACGCACGCGATCCGAGCAGCCCCTGCTCTTCTCCGCCCCACAGTGCGATGCGGATCGTGCGGCGCGGTCTCGCGGCCACGGCCTGGAGAATGCGCATCGCTTCCATCATGGCGCTCGACCCGGCAGCGTTATCGGTGGCTCCGGTCGCAGCCGCGACCGAATCGAAGTGCGCGCCCAGCATCACCACTTCGTCTTTCAACTTTGGATCGGTTCCCGGAATCTCCGCGATCGTATTGAAGCCGTTCGGTGTGGTTTCATCGTAAAACTTTGTCTCCACGTTCAACTCGACTTTGGCGGGAATCCCCTTCGCAAGGACGCGCACCAGGCGGTTGTAGTGTTCGACCGCGAGGGTCACCGTCGGCAGTCCCGTGCCGGCATCGGCGCCGCGCGAAGCGTTGCCGGTTGGAAAGATCGTCCCGCCATCCGGGCGCTGTTGCACGGCCGAGAGGTCGCTGCCGATCGAATAGAAGACGTTATCGCTGCCGCGGTTGAAGACCGCCACGACGCCCTCTGCCTTCAGGAACTGCGCGACCTTTGCCGCAAAGGCTTGGGCAGCGCCGCGACCGTTGCCGGTGTTGTCGTCATCAGTCGAGGTCGAGCCGTCCGATCCCCGGCCGCGTCCACCGCGGGCGCCACCTCCGCGGGGAGGAGGAACGGTCTCTGCTTCGGCGAAGTCCTTCTCCCCCATGCGGTGCACGATGACGCCGTCGAGCATCGGAACGGGACGTTCGGGCTGCGTCAGCACGATCGTCCCCGCCAGCTTTCCTCGATACTTCTCGAAGTCCGTGTCGGAATCGATCTGCACGCGGACGACATCGGCCCTGATCGTGCCGTTCGTCCCTGGTGTCCACGAACCAGGAAATCCGATGAGTGGCTGCACCTGCGGCTCGATCATGTGCGCGCTGAACCTGACGAGCGTCCATCCCTTTCCGAAGGCCCACGTCTCGCGATGTGCGTTGACAAGCCCCCACTCGCTGAACTTCTTCAATGCCCAATCGCTCGCCTGCAGAATCGCGGGACTGCCGGTGAGTCGCGGTCCATACACATCGCTCAACCAGCTGATGTGATCCATGACCTGCGAGCGGTTCAATCCTTCGTCACGGATCCTGGCGATGGCCGGGTAGTCGAGGTGTTCGGAAGGCGGTTGCGCAATAAGTGCAGCGATGTGGAACGCAAGCAAAAGGCAGAGAGCTGGAATCGCGCGTCGCATCCGGGCATTATCCATGAACCTCGTAGAACGCAGAAGAAGCCTGCGAGAACTCGGTAGAACCCTGTAGAACCTAGTAATATTTCGAGATGCGCTATCGACGTTTTGGCAGGACTGGATGGGAAGTATCGGAAATCGGGTACGGCATGTGGGGCATGGCCGGGTGGACTGGGAGCGAAGATCAGGAATCGCTCGCGTCGCTCGATCGCGCCGTCGAACTTGGGTGCAACTTCTTCGACACGGCGTGGGCGTACGGTGACGGGCATAGCGAGCAACTGCTCGCGAAGTTGTTGAAGCGTCACCCCGGCAAGCGGCTCTATTCAGCGACCAAGATTCCGCCGAGGAATCGGCGATGGCCGGCTCGACCGGACTACACGCTCGACGACGTGTATCCGCCGGATTACATTCGCGAGTACACCGAAAAGAGCCTCGCCAACATCGGCGTCTCTACAATCGACCTTCAGCAGTTCCACGTCTGGAGCGATACGTGGGCACACGATGATCGATGGCAGAAAGCCGCGTCGAGGCTGAAGGAAGACGGATTGGTTCGCGCGATCGGCATCAGCATCAACCGCTGGCAGCCAACGAACGTGCTGCGCGCGCTCGACACGGGGATCATCGATGCCGTGCAAGTGGTGTACAACGTTCTCGATCAGAATCCGGAAGACGAGTTGTTTCCAATCTGCCGGGAGAAGGACGTCGGCATCATCGCACGCGTCCCGTTCGATGAAGGCAGCCTCACCGGCACGCTGACCGCGAAATCGGTCTGGCCGCAAGGAGACTTCCGGAACATTTACTTCCGACCGGAAAACCTGATTCCGACGCTGGAACGGATCGAGAAACTTCGTCCGTTTGTTCCCCGCAACATGACAATGCCGGAGCTGGCGCTGCGGCATATTCTGCAGAGTCAAGACGTGAGCACGGTGATCCCGGGGATGCGAAAGTTGAAACACGTCGAGCAGAACATCGAGACAAGTGACGGCCACGGACTGTCGGCGTCGCTGATGGATGAGCTCAAAAGGCACCGATGGGATCGGACGGTGGACTACATCGAATAACGCTCTGATTGCCTTCGCGAAGGACGCGCCGTCAGACGCCGGGCCGGCGCTGAAGCCCGGCCCTACACCAGCGTTTCATGCGCACGATGTAGCCGGAAGCAGCCCAGCCGTTTAATGCCCAGTGGTTGCAGTAGGTTACGGGGTCCCTGCCATCTGCTATAATGATCTTTTCCCCGGAAGGGCAAGGAGCCTGCAGTGAAGCAAGGGATTCATCCTAAGTACCACGAAATCGAGGCGCGCTGTGCGTGCGGCGCCACCTGGAAGACCCGGTCGACCAAACCGGAGCTCCACCTCGAAATCTGCAACAACTGCCACCCGTTCTTCACCGGGCGGCAAAAGCTGGTTGATACGGAAGGGCGCGTGGAGCGGTTCACGAAACGATTCGGCGCTCAGACGTCCGAAAGCCGCAAGGCCGCCGCGAAGACGAAGAAGTCCGACAAGGCCGCCGCCGCGACAAAGTAAAGTCCTGCCGGTCCACCAGTCGAAGAGAGTTCAGACGCTCAGCTCCAAAAGAGCTGAGCGTCTGTTTTTTTGGCGATCTTCTTGTTGAGTCGTGCGAGGCGATGCCGCACGTCATTCGCGGCGCGGCTGTCCGCCTCCGCCTCTTCCAGTGCGAACAGCGCCAGTTCACGGGCGCTGTCGAGATCGCGGTCGCGATGCTCGTGATGGATCGCGAGCGCTTCCGCCGCGAACCGCCGCAGTGCCCGCATCCCGGCGATTCTGCGCACTCCTCGCGGCTCGGTGACCTCCAGCACCTCACGCCAGATCGCGGCCGCTTCGGCAAAGCGCCGTTCACGCCGGTGCCATAGCGCGAGCCGGTACAGCGCTTCCGCTCTGATATCGGTTGTGCGAGATTCCGCGCCGCGCTGATAACACGAGGCAGCCTGGTTCAAGACGCCATCGCCCCTTCCAGGTTCGTCAGCAGCGGCACGTTCGTAGACGCGGCCAAGCGCGAGCGCCTCACCGCAATCGCGGCACGCCCGATGTCCGCTTCGCACCAGGTCGACGGCGCGCGCCATGACGGCTGCCAGCGACACGAGATCGAGTCGATTGTGTTCGAGCACGCCTTCGAGCGGCCGAGGATCGCCGCTGCGCAGGAACCGGAAAAAGCGCGCCGGGATCTCGAAACCACCCACATCGCCAACCCGATTCACGTTGAAGAGTGTCCGTTCCAGAGTTCCGAGCCGGCATCCCCCATCGTCGATCTCAATCGATCCCGCTCGCGGACGCCACAGCCGTCGCGCCGGATGCACCATGTCGAAGTGCGGGACGCCCTCGAGGGGCATCTGCAGGCGGTGAAACAGCCATCGCGTTTCCATGACTGGAACGTCGAATGACTTTCCGTTATAGGTGACGATGAGATCGGCGTCTTTGAAGAACTCGGCGACGGCCCAGAGCAACGCCCGCTCGGCGGCATGACTCGTCAGCAGAAACTGCCGGACCTGAAAGGCCCCGAGATCGAAGAATCCGCAACCAACCAGGAAGGCAACGGTCCCCGCTCCTCCACTGAGCCCGGTGGTCTCGAGATCGATGAACACCGTCCGCGGAAACGCGCGTGAATGATTGCCCAGCGAGACACCCAAGGCGGGATCGAGGATCAGAAGGGCATCCAGATCATCGACCTCGCAGTTCCCTACCTGAATCGATCCGTGCCATCGATCCGATTCGTACCGTCGATCGACGATGAGGCATCGTCCGAAAGGCGTCTCTACAGGACGGCCACCAAGGACCGCCGCAAGCTGCGACACATCGATCGCCGCTTCGTATCGGCCCGTGTCGGGTTCGTAGGTAAGATCCCTTCGACTCGCCTGATCGTCACGCTCGCTCAGGGCAGGCGGCATTCGACTCGAGGGACCGCTTTTGACGATGGCGCGGAGGCGCGACGACAGGTCCATTACACGGGCTCAGCCTGGAGAAGGTGATCGAGGATGCGTGACGCAACCTGTTTTGCGTGCGGACCTGTGTGACCCTCCGGTCCGACACACGATGGACAGCCCGATTCGCACGGGCATCCTGCGATCAGATCGCGCGTCCGTTCAAGCAGTCGCTCGTGCATTTCGTACAAGGGCCGGCTGAATCCGATCCCGCCAGGATAATTGTCGTAGATGAAGACGTTCGGTTCGGACGCAAGCGCCTCCGGCACCCCTCCCATTCCGCCGGTGCGTAGCGATCGATGCAATGAACCACCATCAACCGAAAGCCCGATGTCATGGCCGTCGCACATCAACAGAAGCTGTGCGACGTTCTTCATCGCAAAGGCCAGCCCGACCACGCCATCCCTGCGATCGTCGCTGGCGAACGGCAGTGACGACATGACGCCGGTCGGAATCGTCAGCCAGTACGACGAGGTGTGCATCTGCTGCTCGGGCAGATCGAGTTCCCCCGAGCCGACGTTTTCGTTGGTGTAAAACTTGATCTTCTTGAAGCCCACGACTCTGGATACGACGTGGACCTCGCCGTGCGAACGGATGCCGAGGCTGCCGGGATCCGTCGTCCGGGATCCGGGATCCGATCCGGAAGCTTCGACGAGCGACTCCTCGGATCCCCCGCCTACGCCGCGAAGCGGCTCCGGCGAGGTCTCGCCATAGCCGGCGCGTAACTCCAAGCCGGCGGCGGCGGAGGGCTCAAAAACATCCAGGATCGTGACCTTCGTGTACGTAATCGCGTCCGTGTAGTAGTCGCAATCAACAGCACGCAAGTACGCTTTCCGTCCGTCAAAATCAAATCGTTCGACTTGAAACAGTTGTCCTTCGAGAAGGTAGATCGCCTTTTCGTGGAGCGTGGCGGGCCCGCTGGTGAAGTCGGTTTCACCGATCACCCGCTCCCCGTTCGTGCAATCGACCACGACAAAGTTATCGGACGAGACCGACCGCAGGCTCACGGCATCAGCGGGATACGATTCATTTGTCCAGTTCCACTGGCCATCGGCGAGATGGACGAAGCCCTCCTCTGCGAGGACCGACAGGACCGCCTGCAGATCGACTTCATCGCTGAAACGCTCGTCTGTTCCAAACGGCAGCTCGAACGCTGCGCATTTCACGTGATCCAGAAGAATGTGGAGATTGTCCGGGTTGATGAGCGCATGCTCCGGTGAGGCATCGAAGAAATACGACGGATTACGGACAATGAATTGATCGATTGGCGCACTGCTCGCGACCAGCACCGCGGCAGATCTGGTCGTTCGCCGGCCGGCGCGTCCGGCACGCTGCCACGTCGCGGCAATGGTACCCGGATAGCCGGCAAGAACTGCGACGTCGAGCGCGCCGATGTCGATCCCGAGCTCCAGCGCGTTGGTCGAGACGACGGCGCGCACGCGCCCTTCACGAAGGCCACGTTCGATCTCTCGTCTGCGATTCGGGAGGTAACCACCGCGATACCCGCGAATGACATCTGCCGCGCCGGGCGGGCCGTGAAACGCGTCCTTCAGATACGTGGTCAGAATCTCAACCGATAAACGGCTCTGCCCGAACAGAATCAGTTGAAGGTTGTGACGAAGGAACTCGAGCGCGACGCGTCGTGTCTCGGCAAGATACGAACGTCGAATGCCGAGCTGTGCGTTGACAACGGGTGGATTGACGAAGAGAAAAAACTTTTCCCCGCGCGGTGCGCCGCTCTTTTCAACCAGCTCGAACGGACGCCCGATGAGCCGTTCCGCAAGTTCTCGCGGATTGGCAATCGTTGCCGACGAACAGATGAAAATCGGATTCGATCCGTAGTGGCGGCATATGCGATGCAGACGGCGAATGATGTTTGCGAGATGGCTGCCGAACACGCCGCGGTAGGCATGCAGTTCGTCGATGATGACGAAGCGAAGGTTTTCGAACAGCTTGGCCCATCGCGGATGATGCGGCAGGATGCCCGAATGCACCATGTCGGGATTGCTGAGCACCACGTGCGCCTTGCCGCGGATGGCGCGGCGCGCATCGGCGGGCGTGTCGCCGTCGTAGGTGAAGACACCAATTTCTAGATCGGAGTCCTGACTGACACGTTCGGAAAGTTCGTGCAACTCTGCGAGCTGATCCTGTGCGAGGGCCTTCGTCGGAAAGAGGTAAAGCGCACGCGCGGACGCGTCCTGGAGAATCGCATTCAACACCGGCGCGTTGTAACAAAGAGTCTTCCCCGACGCCGTCGGCGTGATCGTCACGACATTCCGTCCGGCCAGCACGTGTTCGAACGCGTCGGCCTGATGGGTGTAGAGCTGCTCGATACCTCTGCTTGCGAGAGCGGCGATCAGCCGCTCGTCCGTGCCGTTCGGATATGGGGCGAAAGACGCGACGATGGCAGGCAGCCGATGCGCCGCCGTGACCAGCGGATCCGCGTCGCGTCCCATCGGCAACGGCGAAGACGTCAGCCGCGACAGCGCCTCCTGCAGCGAACGGTCCTTATCTCCAGAAATGACGGGAAGGGTCGGTTGCGCCATCGAAACTGTTGAGTCCGTTGGAATTGCGGCAGCCATCGTAGCAGGCCCCGGCGGGGCGATCAAGAGGCGAAAGAATCCCTAATCGCTAATCACTCATCGCGAATCCCTAATCCTCGAATCCCGAATCCCGAATCCTCGAATCCTTGAATCCTCGAATCCAGCCCTCGCACCTCATTACTGACGACGGCTGTCTCGCCGAAGCGCCTCCCCAGGCGCGAAGGCGGACCGGATCACGGATCGCGGACAACGGATCCCGGCGTGGCGCGCGCGACAGGCTGGCGCGCTATCCCCGCGGCCAGCGCGCTTAAGCCGACCACGCCGATGAGATTTGGAAATACCTGCAGCGCATTCATCAGATCGCCCCAGGCCCATACGGTCGCGACTTTCGACACGGCGCCCAGTGGAATCAGAAGACAGTAGATCCACCGATACGGCATCGTCACGCGCCGGCCGAGGATGTACTCGAAGAACTGCTCACCGTAATAGGCCCAACCAATGAGCGTCGTGTATCCGAAGAGAAAGGCGCAGAACGCGACGATGTAACCTCCCGCGACCGGGATCGCGGAGTTGAACGCAGACGCGACGGCGGCGGTACTCGTCAGGCCGGATTCCCATACGCCGGTCAGGAGAATCGTCATCGCGCTGATCGTCGATGTGACGAACGACACGACGAACACTTCGATGATCGCGTTCAACCCTTGCTGCACCGGTTGTGAACTCTGTGCCGTGCCATACGCCACGGCCGCCGTGCCATAGCCTGCCTCGTTTGCATAGATGCCGCGCGCGATGCCGTAACGCATGGCGACCAGAATGCCGAGGCTTCCGCCCGCCATCGACTGGAATGAAAATGCGCGCTCGAAGACGAGGCTGATGACCGGCGGAATGCGCGAGAGATTCGCAACGATGACAATCAGTCCGCCCGCCAGATACAGACCCACCTTCAGGGGGGATAACTTCTCTGCGGCGCGGCCAATGGACTTGATCCCGCCGATGATCACGAGCCACGTCAGAATCGCGATCGTGATCCCCGATGCGAGTTTCGGGATTCCAACGACGCTGTTGAGCACGAGCGCCATCGAGTTCGGCTGGGTGAACGGTGTCGTGGTGAGTGCCGCGACCGCGGCCACGAGGGCAAACGTCCACGCGAGCCATCGCGAACGCAGGCCATCGCGCAGGTAATACATTGGCCCCGACAAGACCGCCAGGCCGCGCGTTTCGCGAAACGTGACGCCGAGGACGGCCTCGCTGAACTTGATCGCCATCGCGACAAAGCCGTAGACCCAGATCCAGAAGAGCGCTCCGGGTCCGCCTGACACAATCGCGGTCGCGACGCCGGCGATGTTGCCGGTCCCGATCGATGCCGCCAGCGCCGTCATGAATGCCTGGAACGGCGTCAGCGCCCCTTCGGTGCCGCTCGGACGCGTTGAAAACGCCACCCGCCACGCATCGGCAAAGCGGCGGACCTGAACGACACGCAACCGCAGCGTCAGAAACAATCCAGCACCGAGCAGGACCGCAACCACCCACGGCATGAACACCGCGTCGGCAAGCGATTGGATGCGGTCGGAGAAAGTGGTGGGAATCATTGTCAATGCTCAATGTTCAATGCTCAATGTTCGAGGCCCCAACATTGAACATTGAACATTGGACATTGACATCGTCAGATATTTGATCGCGACTGGCATCCATCGATCGGAATGGAAGCGCCGCTGATCCAGCTCGCGCGCGGCGAGGCCAGGAATGCGACAACGGCCCCGACTTCTTCGGCGCGGCCCATGCGGCCAAACGGCAAGTCACGCTTGATGAACTCTGCGATTCCCTGGGGATCGGCTTGTTGCCGTTTGTGCCAGGAGCCACCGGGAAACATGATCGAGCCTGGCGCGACGCTGTTCACGCGGATGTTCAAAGGCGCGAGCTGTTGTGCGAGAGACTTTCCCAGGCTGATTTCGGCGGCCTTGACGGCGTTGTACGTCAT
>Ga0075433_10003913_pt1 | contig 11532 bp, 7 predicted proteins | sample RhiMethybrSRZTD2_FD_75299 | JGI IMG/M metagenome (GOLD analysis project Ga0075433, IMG submission 75299) | Populus rhizosphere microbial communities from Tennessee, USA - Rhizosphere MetaG P. TD hybrid SRZTD2 | ecosystem: Host-associated > Plants > Roots > Rhizosphere > Soil | place: USA... | reverse complement strand
AACGGCCGGCGGAGACGAAGCTTGGGACGTACGCGCCCTGGCGGCCCTCGACATCCCGATCTTGCAAGGGCTATGCCTCACTTGGGACCGCGCGTCCTGGGCTGCTTCGGATGAGGGCATGACTCCGCTCGACGTGGCAACCCAAGTGGCGGTCCCGGAGTTCGACGGCCGGATCATCACCGTGCCCTTCTCGTTCAAGGAAATCGATGCTGACGGATTGCCGAGCTACGTTCCTGATCAGGAACGCTCTCGCCGGGTCGCTGAGATTGCGGTCAACCACGCCCGCTTACGGCATATCCCGGTCGAGCAGCGGCGCATTGCGATCGTGCTCTCGGCCTACCCGACCAAACATTCGCGGATCGGCAACGCTGTCGGCTTGGATACTCCGGTCTCGGTGATCAAGCTGCTGCGGGCGATGCGCGCGGCTGGATATGATCTTGGCGCACCAGGAGCGCTGCCGGGAACTGGACCGCTCGACCCGGTCGAGGGAGAGCGTCCCGAGACCACGGCAGGCAATGCGCTGATCCACGCGCTGATCGCCGCTGGCGGGCAGGATCCGGAGTGGCTGACAGCCGAGCAGCTTTCTGGACAGCCGGTCCGCATCTCGGCAGAGACTTACCGCCGGTGGCTGTCGGAGCTGCCCGCTGATCTTGTTGCAGCGGTCACCGCGGCATGGGGAGAAGCACCCGGCGAGCTGTTCGTGGATCGCAGTCGCAACCCGGCGGGCGAGATCGTCGCAGCCACACTGCAAGCAGGCAACGTGGTGATCTTGGTGCAGCCACCCCGTGGGTTCGGTGAGAACCCGATTGCGATCTACCACGATCCTGATCTTGCCCCTTCCCATCACTATCTCGCCGTGTATCGCTGGCTGGAGCGGGAATTCGGCGCCCACGCCTTGATCCATGTCGGCAAGCACGGCAACCTGGAGTGGCTCCCAGGCAAGAATCTGGGCATGTCCGCATCCTGTGGCACGGACGCGGCGCTCGGCTCGCTGCCGCTGATCTATCCGTTCCTGGTAAACGATCCCGGCGAGGGCACCCAGGCAAAGCGCAGGGCGCACGCCACGATCGTTGATCATCTCGTGCCGCCCATGGCGCGTGCCGAGACGTACGGCGACATCGCTCGGCTGGAGCAACTGCTCGATGAGTACGCCCAGGTCAATGCCATGGACCCGGCCAAAGCGCCGGCGCTGCGGGGGGAGATCTGGACGCTCATCCAGGCCGCGCAACTTGATCATGATCTTGGTCTGGATGCGGCTCCGGACGAGGAAGCCTTTGACGAGTTCGTGCTCCACGTCGACGGCTGGCTCTGTGAGATCAAGGATGCTCAGATTCGTGACGGGCTGCATGTGCTCGGTCAGCCGCCATCCGGCGATGACTTGATCAACTTGGTGCTTGCGATCTTGCGATCCCCGCAGATCTTCGGTGGCCAGGTCAACGGGGTTCCAGGTCTCCGGAGCGCACTGGGCGCACTGCGCGCTGAGCCTGTCGAATCGCGAGATGTTGCGCTTCGACAGGCTCAGGGCACCTTGGCAGAAACGGATGCTCTCGAGGCGCGGGCGCGCCAACTCATCGTGGCGCTCGCGGCGTCCGACTGGTCCGTCGCTGCGGTTCCCAAGATCATTGAAAGCAGCCTCGGCGCGCAGGATGACGCCGTCGCGGCTGCGCTTCGCTTTGCTTGCCAGGAGGTCACACCTCGGCTGGCCAAGACCGGCGATGAGCTCAGCTCGATCTTGCATGCCATGGACGGCGGCTATGTGCCGGCTGGCCCGTCAGGCTCGCCGCTGCGCGGGCTGATCAATGTATTGCCAACAGGCCGCAACTTCTACTCCGTCGATCCGAAGGCGATCCCCTCACGGCTGGCGTACCAGACCGGCCAGGCCATGGCCGAATCGTTGCTGCAGCGGCATGTGGACGAGGCGGGGGAGTATCCGCAGTCTGTTGGACTGTCGGTATGGGGCACGTCGGCCATGCGTACCAGCGGCGACGACATTGCCGAAGTATTGGCGTTGCTCGGCGTCATGCCGGTCTGGGATGAGGCGTCTCGCCGAGTAGTTGGGCTTGAGTCCATCGATCTCGCCGAGCTGGGCCGGCCACGGATTGACGTCACGGTTCGCATTTCCGGTTTCTTCCGCGACGCATTCCCACATGTCGTGGCGATGCTGGACGACGCCGTCCGCCTGGTGGCCGAGCGCGATGAGCCTTATCACCTGAACTTCGTCAGGCAGCACATGCAAGATGATCTTGCTGCTCACGGTGATCAGCGGCGAGCGACTACCCGCATCTTCGGCTCCAGGCCGGGCTCGTACGGAGCAGGCATTCTGCCATTGATCGAAGCGGGGAACTGGCGTAATGATCAAGACCTTGCGGAGGTCTACTCGGCGTGGGGCGGCTTCGCTTACGGTCGTGATCTTGATGGCATCCCGGCTCGCGATGACATGGAGGCCAACTATCGGCGGATCGCGGTGGCAGCGAAGAACGTCGATACCCGGGAGCATGACATTGCCGATTCCGACGACTACTTCCAATACCACGGTGGCATGGTGGCGACCGTACGCGCACTGACCGGCAGTGATCCGAAGGCGTACGTCGGTGACTCCACCGCCCCGGAGGCGGTCAAGACTCGATCACTGACTGAGGAGACCGCGCGAGTATTTCGGGCGCGGGTGGTCAATCCGCGCTGGATCGCGGCGATGCAGCGGCACGGCTACAAGGGCGCGTTCGAGCTTGCAGCCACCGTCGACTATCTGTTCGGTTTCGATGCCACTACTGGTGTGGTAACTGACTGGATGTATGCGCAGCTTGCTGAGAGCTACGTGCTGGACAAGGACAACCAGGACTTCATGAAGCACGCTAATCCCTGGGCGCTGCGCGGGATCATCGAGAAGCTCAGTGAGGCTGTCGATCGCGGACTTTGGCAAGAGCCTGATCCGGAGCTGATCACTCAGCTGCAGCAGGTCTACCTCGATGTCGAGGGAGATCTTGAAGACGGCATGAGCTGAGCTTTGATCCCGCTCCGACCTAGGTCGACTGCACGCGGGCGAGGATGGCGTCTGCCACCGCATCCGGTTCGGTCTCCGGCAGCCAGTGCCCAGCGTCGAGCTCGACCGCCTCGTACGGCCCGACCACATAGTCCGCCGTCAGTTCCGCAGCCGCGCGGGCCAGCGCGAAGTCTTGCCGTCCCCAAACGTAGGTGGTGGGCACGGTAATTCGTCCCAACGGCGGCTGGGTGGAGAAGGGGATCCCGCGATACCAGTTCAGCGCTCCAGTGAGCGCACCGGGTTCTGCCATTGCGGCCGCGTACCGATCCGCGAAATCGTCCGGAAGGCCGTTATCGCGCAAGGACTTCGCAAGCGTGCGCTGCGCCAGCCGCTCTGGCAGCGCGGGCAATTGGAAGAGCGCGATGTACCACGACACCAAGCCCTGTCGACTGGTCAGTAGCGATTTGCGAAACGCTGCCGGGTGGGGCGTCGAGAGGACGGTCAGCGACGCGACTCGGTCCGGACGCCAGCCTGCCGCACCCCAGGCCTGGATGCCGCCCCAGTCATGCCCGACGATGTGAGCCTTTGCAAGGCCTGCGGTATCGAGCAGCGCAGTCACATCAGCGGCCGTCGCTGCGGTCCGATAGTCTCGCCGCCGAGTGGGTCGGGCCGCAGCTGCGTAACCGCGTTGGCTCGGAAGCAGCGTACGCAGGCCGGCTGCGTTCAGCCGGCTCGCGACGGCCGCGAAGCTGGATGGTTGCTGCGGAAACCCGTGCAGTAGTACTACGGCGGAAGCTTCGGCCGGTCCTGAGTCGTGCACATCGAAGCGCAGCCCGGGTCGTATGAAGTAATCCATCGGGCCTCCCAACCGACGGCTGAGCGTCAACTTTACTGAAGATCGTTTCCGCACGGCCGCATGCCCGGAGCGGGCAAACCGGACCGGGCAGCGCAATGATTGATGCGTCATGGACGACGACACGTTGGACGACGACGCCGACCTGGTGTGGGCGGCTCGCGATGCGCTCGCGCGCCGCGACTGGGCGGCTGCCCGCCGGGATTTTCTAGCGGCCAAGGCACAGGACGCGCTGCGCTCCGACGACGTGTACGCGTTGGCGGAGGCCGATTGGTGGTTGGGCCTGATTCAGGAAGCGCTTGCCGCGTACGAAGAGTCCTATCACCGCTACCTGAGAGACGACCGACGCGAGCGGGCTGCGATGTCGGCCCTGGAGCTTGCCGGGACGCTGTTTCTTCGCGGGGACCAGGCGGAAGGCTCGGGATGGCTGAGTCGGTTCCACCGTCTGCTCAACGAGATTCCGGAGGGCGTCGAACACGCCTACGCGAAGTACATCGCGCTGGAAGCCCACGCCGCCGAGATGCCGCTCGCCGATGTCGTCGAGCAGGCGCGACAGATTCATGAGGCGGCCCAGCGCCACGCTGACCCGAACCTAGCCGCCCTGACCCTCGTGATTGAAGGCCGAGCCATGATCAAATCGGGCTGGGCGGAGGACGGGATGGCGCTCCTGGACGAGGCGATGCTCGACGTAATGTCGGATCAGATGAACCCCGCGTACGCCGGCAACATCTACTGCAACATGATCGCCGCCTGCCATGAGCTCGGCGATCTCCGTCGCATGAGGCAGTGGACGAAGTCTCTCGCCCGATGGTGCAAACAAATCCCGCCGGCGGTGCTGTTCACCGGCATCTGCCGAGTCCACCAGGCGCAGCTTCTCGCGGTGAGCGGCGCCTGGGAGCAGGCTGAGCGCGAGGCGTCGCAGGTGTGCACCGATCTGGAAGGGATCCAGGTCGAGAGCGTCGCGGAGGCGCACTATGCCGTGGGCGAGGTTCGGTTGCGGCAAGGCGACCTCGCTGCTGCGGAGTCCGCTCTGGAGGAGGCTGATCGCCTCGGCCGGGACCCGCAACCGGCGTTGGCTCTCGTCCGGCTGGCCCAAGGTCATCCCGAGAGGGCCAAAGCAATGCTGGACCTCGCGCTCGCAGCACGCGCCGGACAACCGCTGGTCCGCGCGCCGTTGCTGGCGGGCTTGGTAGAGGTCACTCTCGAAAGCGGCGAGCTCGAGTCGGCGAGGAATGCAGCTGACGAGCTGGCAGGTATCGCCGCAACCTTCGGCACCGAGGTACTCCGCGCCAGACGCCTCCAGGCCACCGGAGCTGTGCTGGTCGCCGAGGACCGATGCGTGGAGGCGCTGCCGGTTCTGCGGGAAGCCTGCCGCGTCTGGCAGGACCTGGATGCGCCCTACGACGCCGCACGAGTGCGGCTGCTGCTGGCGCGAGCCTGCAGTGCACTCTCAGACACCGACGGCGCCACCCGTGCTCTGGATGCCGCAGCCGCGGTCTTCGATCGGCTTGGGGCGAGACTCGACGCGCGCAAGATCGTGTCGCTCCGACAGGCGCCCAGGCTGCCCGATGGGCTCACCGAGCGCGAGGTGGAGGTGCTGGCCCTGGTGGCGGCCGGGCAGACCAACCGCCAGATCGCGGAAGCCCTGGTGATCAGCCACAAGACCGTCGCACGGCACCTGTCGAACATCTTCGTCAAGTGCGGGCTCGCTACTCGGGCCGGGGCGACCGCGTACGCATTCGAGCATGATCTGCTCACCCCACGGCATGGGTAGTCTGACCCATCGACCCTGGTCAGCGATGGGTTCGTAGCCCGATGAGCCTGACAGTCTGCACCTCTAGCGTCGAAGAGCGAGGTCACAACCGGTGGCCGACGAGCTGGAGGGAGCCCCATGAGCACCATCACCGAAACCATCGACGAGACACGAGTGCAGGAGTTTGCCGGGCGCCTGTTCGGCATCTACACCGGCGCCATGCTGAGCGCCATGATCGACATCGGCTATCGCACCGGTCTGTTCGAGGCCGCGGCGCAAGGTCCGGCCAGCAGTCCGGAGCTCGCGATACGCGCGGGCCTCCACGAACGGTACGTGCGCGAGTGGCTCGGAGCTATGGCGACAAGCGGCATCGTCGAGTACGACGCCGCAAGTGAGACGTACCGGTTGCCGCCCGAACACGCGGCGTGCCTCACCGGCGGTGGCTCGGGGAATCTGGCGCCGTTCGGTCAACTCAACACACATCTGGCCACGCATGTGAAGGAAGTGGCGCGGGTGTTCCGCGACGGTGGAGGTGTTCCCTACGAGGCGTTCCGACCCGAGTTCACCGACGCCATGGACGCCATGGGACGCGGTGCCTTCGATGAGGAACTCGTCGATGCCTGGCTACCGTGCGCATCGGGTCTGCGGGAGACACTGACCCGCGGCGCCAGAGTGGCCGACATTGCGTGCGGGACCGGACACGCTGTCGTGCTGCTTGCGCGGGAATTTCCCCGTTCGACATTCACCGGCTATGACACGGCCGAGGATGCGATCGCACGGGCCCGGGCGGAGGCAGCCGCCGCGGGTCTGACGAATGCGCATTTCGAGGTACGCGATGTCGCCGAGCTGACCGTCGACGATCCGCTAGACGTGGTGTTCGTCTTCGACGCGATTCACGACATGGTTTCGCCTGCTGCGGTCCTGAGGTGCATCTACGATGCCGTCGCGCCCGGAGGCATCTTCTTCATGAAGGAGCCGCGGGTGTCGAGTGACTTGGCTGACAACATCGGCAATCCGTTCGCGCCGATCTTGTATTCGGTAAGCACTCTGCACTGCCTGACCGTGTCACTGGCCGATAACGGAGCAGGTCTGGGCACCGCCTGGGGAGAGCAGGTCGCCCGCCGGATGTTGGCCGACGCCGGCTTCGATGACATCGGGGTGTACGAGGCTCCCGCCGATCCGATGGACGCGATCTTCATCATGGGCAAGCCAGCAGCGGCCGCCGACTGAACTCAGCAGAGCCGACTTGTCAGAGTCTGAGTACCAAATGTGGTGCTCAGACTCTGACAAGTCGGCGTCTTGGGCCGCGCGCTCCGCTCGGCCCGCCTGCGGCTCGGGGCTCTGCAGAGGTTGTTAGCGTTGGCTGCCGCGAAGGAGTGAGTCTCATGACGGATGAGCGGAAGGTCTTGGAGCGAGTGCTCGATGAGGCCAGCGGGTTTCTCGGCGGCCTGAATGGCCGGCGTGTCGCGGCCCGCACAGACGTCGATGGCGTCGCGACCGCGCTCCGGCGGCCGTTGCCTGAGGATGGCACGGAGCCGCTGGAGGTGGTCGAGGAATTGATCGCCGGAGCCGAGCCGGGGATCGTCGCGATGCCGTCCGGGCGGTTCTTCGGGTGGGTGATCGGCGGTGTGCTACCGGCAGCGCTGGCAGCTGATTGGCTTACCTCGACCTGGGATCAGAACGCCGGGATGCTGGCGTCCTCGCCGGCCGCCGCCGGTTCGGAATGGGTTGCCAGTGAATGGCTGCTTGACCTGCTGGGCCTACCGGCCACCTCTGCTGTTGGTTTCGTCACCGGCGCGATGATCGCCAACTTCACGTGCCTGGCCGCTGCGCGCCATGAGGTGCTACGTCGGGTGGGCTGGAATGTCGAGAACGACGGCTTGCGTAACGCCCCGGATGTCACCGTGATAGTTGCGGAAGAACGCCATGAGACAGTCGATGTGGCGCTGCGGTTCCTCGGCTTGGGCGAGGCAAGAAGCATTGTCGTTCCGGCTGATGATCAAGGACGGATTCGGCTGGATGCGCTGGCCGGCACTCTGGAACAGGTCAGCGGAAATCCGTTGATCGTCTGCCTGCAGGCAGGGAATGTCCATAGTGGCGCCTTCGACCCGATCGCCGACGCTGTTGATCTTGCACATCAGCACGGTGCCTGGGTCCACGTAGACGGCGCGTTCGGGCTGTGGGCGGCTGCCTCAGCCAAGTACCAGCCACTGCTCACCGGGGTAGAGCGCGCGGACTCTTGGGCCACCGACGCGCACAAAACGCTCAACGTTCCTTACGACAGTGGGATCGCGATCGTGGCGAACGCCGAAGCCATGTACGCCGCCATGGGTGTGCATGCCGCATACCTGATTCAGGACGAACGGCCGGATCCGTTTTCGACGGTGCCCGAGTTCTCCCGCCGGGCTCGTGGCTTCACCGTCTGGGCCGCCTTACGCTCACTCGGCCGCCGCGGCGTAGCCCAGATGGTCGAGCGGTTCTGTGCACACGCCCGTCGCTTTGCCGCCGGACTGGCCGAGCTGGACGGCGTACGCGTTGTCAACGACGTCGTATTCACCCAGGTGTGCGTGTCATTTGGTACTGACGACGCGACGCGCGAAGTCGCTGCACGACTGCTGCGGGATGGCACCGCATGGATGACTCCGTCGACGTGGCACGGACAGGCCGTATTGCGAATCTCTGTCTCCAACTGGCGAACCACCGAAGAGGACGTCGACCGCACGCTCGAGGCGGTGCGCCGGGTGCTGGATGAGGTTCGAGGATCCGGCTGACGTCAGTGCAAGCTGGCCTTGAGGCCGATGACCAACAGTCCGAGCAGCGCGCCGATGCATGCGCTTATCACGCTGCCTCCAAGGCTGAGTCCGCCGCGTCGGCCCGCGAAGAAGCTGTAGCCGGTCAGCAAGACGGTGCACGCGATCACCGCGATCCAAGCGTCGACACGGAGGGGTACGCCGAAGACCTGGAGGAGGAACAAGATGACGGCGGGCACCAGGGCCGCCGCGAGGATCGGCCAAGTCTCAGCGAGCGCCTCCTTCAACGCGTCGACGGGATGTGTGTGGTGTTTGACGGCATCCCCCAGAGTCCGAGCATGGAGGTGTGCCAGCCAATAGATGAATGCCGTGCCAAGAATGGCGAGAATGAGCCGCGTATCTTCCAGATGCCCTACCGATGCTGCGATGACAGCGGCGGACACGACAGTGCCCGTGATCATGCCTTCGCCGTTGATCATCCCGAGCGGATCGCGGTCAGCTTTGACCCGAGTTGTACGGCGGCCTTCATTCGTGGTCATTTGGCGGCCAGTCAATCCAACGGTCCGGGCACACGTCAAGCATCTCACCTCATGCGCTTGCCCTCACTTTCTCATCTCCCGCCCCCTAGGCGGGACGTGAGATGAGAAAGTGAGGGCGTGAGCGGGGAAGGGGGGACCGCTCAGCATCAGGGCATGGCGAGCAGAGTTCGTTGACCGGCAAGGACCATACGCCGCCCGGTCAGCCGCACCACTCTGTCCCGAACGGCCGGTGTCAGCCCTCGAGCGCTGTCGCGGCGGTGAGCCTGCGCCCGAACCCAGGCGATTCGCGGAGCCCGTTGTTCCTCGTACGCCGGCAGTGCCTCGCGGACCGGAAGGCTGCTGAGCGTTTCGGCGAGCACGAGCGCGTCCTCCAACGCCAGTCCAACGCCCTGGGCCATCGACGGCGACATCGCATGGGCGGCGTCGCCGATCAAGACGGTACGGCCGAGGAACGCGTAAGGTTGATCAACTTCTGTGATCGGTGTGGCGTAGGCGTGGCCGCCCTGGCCCAGCAGGTCACTGGTCGGTCCGCCGAACTCGTCGAAGTGGCTACGCCAGTCGCCCGGAGGCTTACCATTCCCGCTGGCGATGTCGGCATAGCAGAAGACTGCCCCTTCGCCCAACGGCACGGTGACCAGACTGCGGCCGGGGGCCAGTCGCGCGTGCCAAGTGTCCTCGTCACCGTCCCAGCCGTCAGCGATGAAGCGCCAGCACCAGCGGCCCGCGTACTGTGCCGCAGTGCCGTGGGTCAAGGGGTGGTCGCGCGAGAGCTCGTCATCGCGGTAGGTGAGCAATAAGACGACCGGCAACTGGACGATCCGGCGTATCAGGAAACGCAGGGTATCCACGGTCGCCTCATCAGCCCAGTGGACGTCCTCGACCACCAGCGTGGTGGGAGGTGGCGGGTGCAATTCATCGAGCAGGGCATCCATAACCTGGTCGCGCTCACGGCCTGCAGCGCCTGGGCCAGCTGCGGACCGACCATCGGTGCGAGATCGCGGAACGGGCCCAGCGTTCTGGGCGTACTGAGTGCATCACACGAGCCGACCAGAGTTCGCGTCCCATCAGGCAGCTGCGATCGGATCGCCGACACCAAAGTCGTCTTGCCAATTCCGGCCTCGCCATGCAGCAGCACGACCGAACCAGTGCCAGCCGCGGCATCCTGAGCTGCGTCCATCAACGCGGCGAGCTCTTGATCACGCTCCAGCAGGCGGCGAGCCATGTTCTGATGGTATTGGGCGGTTGCGACAGAGCAATCACGCGGCAAATGGTCGTGAACGACATCAAATGCCGAGATTTCTGTGTCGTCTTTGACCTATTTCTTCGAGCTCGCACGTCAGGGCCGGCAATGCGAACTACGGTGGGCCGGGTGCCGAAGAAGAAGCACCGCTCGAGGCATTCGTCGCAGCGCTCAGGGCATCCTGCCCGCCGGGCGGTGCGACGGCGTCCTCAGTGGGACCTGCTCGACGAGGCTGAAGCGGCTCTGGCGGCGGAGCATCCCATGGCGATGCTGCAATTGGCCAGCGCATTGCTCGAGCTAATGGATCCGCGCAGTGACGACCCATTCGACCATTCCCCGAAGACCGACCGAGTGGAAATGCCTGAGCTGATGACCTGGCTCAGTGGCAGTGCTGAGCCGGCGGCAGCAGCCTTGGCTTGGACCATGGCCCATGTGAATGGGGATGAGGTCCTCCAGGCCCGTGTGGTACGTGATCTTGGTACCCCTAACGTCCTGCTTCCGGCTTGGCTGCATCAGCTGGGCAAGATCGAGATCGTCGCGGCGGAGCAGGTGACCGAGCAGATGCGCGACGGCTATGAGGTCATCATCCACGCGCGGCTCGCCGGTTACGACCTGACTGCCGTGACCTTCATCGACTTCAATCTGGGCGGCATTGTCAAGGACACCTTTGTCACCGACAGGCCCATCGAGAGCTTCAACGAGCTCTGGAAGCAGCATGCAGACACTCGGCACACCACTCTCGAGGCGTTGCCGCTTGCCGAGGCGCGTGCCTGGATCAACGGGGCGATCGAGGTGGGCGCCCGGACCTGGCCGACGATCGAGACCGAGGACTGGCCGGCCAGCAGGCCGTTGCTGGAGTGGCTGCTGCGGCACCTGCCGGAGGGTGGGACAGGTTTCGTACGCCCGGAGTGGTCCTCGGCGGATCGGTCGGCATTGGCGGATCGCTTCCTGGCAAGCCCGTACGGCGCGGCTCACCATGGTGCGGACAACCAGTCGATCATTGGCGACCTCATCTGGTATCGCGCCGATTATGGTTACGGGGATCCGTGCCGCTGGAGTCCTATCGCGATCGAGATCTTGATGCTCGACTGGTATCCCCGCAAGGTCATCGCCGATCAGCCGTACTTGCGGCAAATGCCGGCGGTGCTGCGGGATTTCGTGCGATTCGTACACGGTGAGGTCGCGCTCGACGATGATCTGACCACTGAGGCGCTTGATGCGATAGATCTGTCTGAGCATCGCTATCAGGAGACGATCGCCTCGCGCGGCGATGATCTTGGAGACATGGCGATTCGCAGCACGCCACTTTGAAGGCCGAGTAGCTATCGGGCGAGCCGTTCGATGAGGTAGGCCCGCCAAGTGTTCACCGCAGCAGCCCGTACGCTCGATTGGGATTGAGCCGGATTACCACGCGTCG
>Ga0075433_10003911_pt1 | contig 11533 bp, 6 predicted proteins | sample RhiMethybrSRZTD2_FD_75299 | JGI IMG/M metagenome (GOLD analysis project Ga0075433, IMG submission 75299) | Populus rhizosphere microbial communities from Tennessee, USA - Rhizosphere MetaG P. TD hybrid SRZTD2 | ecosystem: Host-associated > Plants > Roots > Rhizosphere > Soil | place: USA... | reverse complement strand
CGAGTGTTTCATCCGCACCTACCTGGTCGGGAAAACGTGGATGGGCCAAAACGGCGTTCCATGGACCGGCCAGGTCTGGCTTCCAGATGACTTCGGCCACGATTCCCAGCTGCCGGTCATGCTGCAGGCGATGGGTGTTGCAGGGGTGGGCTTCGCTCGTATCCCAGGCTCGTGCCAGCAGGGCTACAACGCCGATCCACCGCAGATGCAATCCGCCGCCGCGATCCTCTTAGGTACGGACGGCGGCGTCGATTTCATCTGGCAGGCCGCCGACACCTCCCGCGTATTCGCTCATTGGTTGGAGGACCACTACAACCAGGGCATCGATATTGACTCCTCTGGCGATTGCGTCTACAACAGCCCCGCAGACCTGGCAGTATGCCAACAAAATGGTTATGCCAGCACCCCCAGCGAACATATCGCGGCCTACATCAGCACGAACGGTCTGGTGTCGCCGACGCCCTATCTCTACGTAGAGGTGAGCGACGACTTTATCCTTCCGAAGAAAGCCCTGCTGCAATACGCCGAAGACTGGAATAACAAATCGGGGTCGGATGTCTACGTCGTGGTCGCGACCTTCGATCACTACGTACGGTTGGTGCGCGCGTACGCCGCCGCCCACCCCGGCAGCCTGAAGACGCGCGCCTTCCACCCAACCGACGCCGCGGGCAACCCGTTGCAGCAGATCTATCCGTTCCGCTCCACCCCGTACTGGATGGGCTTCTATGCCAGCCGGCCGGCGCTGAAAGCACTGCACCATCAAGCGACCAGGGCGCTCCTGGGGGCCGAGGCCTTCCAGGCGATCACCGCAGTCCTCCAGCAGGCCGGGCAGGTCTCAAGCCAGGTGCCAGCTGCTTCGCTCTTCGATGGGTGGGCCGAACTGGTGCCGAGCACCCATCACGACTATATCACCGGCACGGCGATCGACTATGTCTACGACGGGGAGTACAAGGGTCGGCGCGGCGAACAGCTCGTCCGGCTCGAACGCGCACTGGACATCGGGCACACCGCGCGCCAGCAGGCTATGGCGACAATCGCCGCCAATATCGACACGGCACATCCAGCGGCGGTTGTCTTCAACCAACTCGGTTTCGACGTGGCAGGGCTTGTGGACCTCGATGCATCCGACGTCACGGTCGCGCTGCCGGGCGATGGCGCGCGTATTCAGCGATCGTCCACCGGGACCTACCTGATCTATGCGGACGTCCCCAGCCTGGGATACAAGCTTTGCGACCTGAGTTCAGGCGCTGATCTGCCCAGCGACACGCTCCACTACACCATCGAACCCAACGGTGATATCGTCATCGAAAACGATCACCTCGCGGCGACGATCAGCAAGAGCGGCAACTGGTCGCTCTCAAGTGTCGTGGACAAGCAGGGCAGCAAGGCCGAGATGCTGGGCGACTTTGCCAATACGCTCGTGTTCTACCAAGACGCCGGGGACGTGTATCGTTTTGGATATGAGTCAACCAATGCCGGATTCAGTTTCATCAAGGTGACGGTGCGCGCCGGAGATGCCCAGGTGGTCGAAACCGGGCCGCTCCGCCTCCATGTCACGGCATCCATCACGGTGGAAGCGCAGAAGCCGTCGTTTCAAGAGACCTACACACTTGATTACTATCTCGTCGTCGGGGAGCCTTTTGTGCGGATGACTGTGACGGGAGCGGCCCCGACTGGGACCTCGGTCATGGTGCGCTTTCCATTGAAGGAGGAGATTGACGCGATCGAGCAGGGGACGCCCTATCATTGGGATCACAAGGTTCCCTACCCCTTCGGCACCAATTCCGATTTTAACACCACATTCGAGGCAACCCACGATTTCGTGATCGCTACGGCGCGCGGCACGCCGCGCGCCGCGATCTACCACGGCGACGTCCCGGCCTGGACGGTTGATCGGCAGGCGCTGGTCGGGTGTATCCTGCGCAACACCTTCACCGTCACATGGGTAGAGGGATCGGAGTATTCAGACCCGAGCAGCCACGCGATCGACTACGCTCTGCGTGTGCCGTCCGGCATGCAGTCGCCCGCGACCGGAACTCCACTGAAGGAGGCGCGGATGTACAACACGCCGCTGCGCGGCCTGCTGGTTGGTCCGTCGTCGGGGCGCTTTCCGCAGCGTTTCTCGCTCGCCTCGGCGGCTTCTCCGAAGCAGGGCGCCGGGCAGCCTGCGATCCTGACGGCGGCGAAGGTCGGTACGGCCAACCCATCCGACCTGATTCTGCGCGTCTATCAGCCCACAAACGGCCCACTACGCGACCTGATACTGACGGTGAACGGCGGGGACACGCCGCCGCGGATCGCCGGCGTCAGCGCGCTCGAGGTATCGCTCGACGCCGAGGCCCAGGCCGAACTCGATATCCGTGCGACCACGAGAGGATGTAGCTTCACCGCGCCGCGCGCGCTGACCACGCTGGCCGTTCAAAACGTCTTCAAGCTCGCCCAGCCGTAGCGGACAGTGGGTAAAGGAGGTCATTATGGCACCAAGCGAAGAGGAATTGCGCAAGGAATTGGGCATCCCCGACAAATCCATCGCCAAACAGGTAATCATCCTCGACCAGAGCTGCCATATGGATTGGGACTGGCTCCAGACGTTTCACGGCTACTACACCACGGCGGCGAATTTCGACTTCCCTATCTACGCTGTCCGAACGATCCTTGGGGATGCGGTGAGCTATCTCGACCAGAACAAAAGCCAGCCGCAGCCGTACTACTACTCGCTCGCCGAGATCGGCTACCTCCAGCAATTCGCCAGGGACCAGCCCGCGGCGTTCGCCCGCTTACAGCACCTCGGCGGGCTCCTGAGGATCGTCGGCGGCGGCATCACCTCGCCGGACGATCTGATCCCGCATGGCGAGGCGATTCTACGCAATTTCCTGATCGCCAACACCTGGGTGCGCGCGACCTTCCCCGCCGCGCCCCAAGGGAACTTGCCGCCGTTGCGCCAGGTCTGGATACCCGACGATTTCGGGCATGATTCTCAGTTTCCGATCCTCGTGGAGGCACTGGGGCTCGAAGGGGTCGGCTTTTCCAGGATTCCCGGAGACCCGCAGCAATACTGGACGTTCCCCGATCGCTCGGGCGGCCCCGAGGTCGCGGCGGCGCAGTTGGCCGAGGGTGATACCAAGGGAGTGGATTTCATCTGGCGTGCTAGCGATGGCTCGACCACCCTGGCCCATTGGATGCAGGCTGGCTACTTCCAAGGCCAGGACATCACCGGTGCCGCGGCGGTACAGAATATTCAAGCCTGCTATACCACCAACTCCGCAGCCTCGCCGACGCCCTATATCTACGTGCCCGTCGCCAATGACTTCCAATTGCCCAAGGCCGATCTGCTCCAGTCCGCCAGCGCCTGGAACGAACAGAACCTGGCGTCGACCGGCGTTTACGCCGTGGCGGCCTCCTTCGACCAGTATATGCGGTTGGTGAACTGTTACCGCGACCAACTCGAGACACGCGCTTACCATCCCGATCCCGGTACCAAGATTCTGTCGTTCCAGCCCACTCCGTATTGGACCGGGTTCTACGCCAGCCGCCCGGCCCTCAAGCGTTTGCATCAATCCGTCACCCGCGCGCTCCTGGGGGCCGAGGTGTTGAGCGTCATCGCGGATCGGCTGATCACCCCCGACTCGGCGCGCGCAGCGGCGCTTGCGGGCGGATGGGCGTACCTGGTGCCGAGCACCCACCATGATTATGTGACCGGGACATCCGCGAACCAGGTCTACCTGGAAGAGCAGATCCCGCTGCTGACCAGAGCCCTGGACCTGGGCGACGACGTCCGCGCCGCTGTCACACAGGATATCGCCACACTCGCGGATGTTGCTCCCGGCGTCGATCAGGTGGCTGTGGTTGTATTCAACCAACTTGGTTTCGCGCGCGGCGGCCTGGTTGAGATGGAGCCGCTGTCCGGTTTTACCCCGGTATCGTTCGGCACCAGGGATCGCGTCCTCGGCCCGGTACAGATCTCGGCCGAGGGCACATGGCTCTTCGCTATCCCCGATTCCGACGCGGCGGATGTGCCCAGCCTGGGGTACAGCACCTATTATCTGAGAACCGGGGATGTGGGCCTTGAAGCCGCTCCGGAGGATCGATCCCTTGCGTGCCGGCAGTCGCCGGATGAGAAGGCCATCACCCTCGTCAATGCCTACGTGTCGGCGCAGTTGACCGAGGATGCCGGCTGGGGTCTGGCATCGTTTGAACAGGCAACCAACCAGGGATGGGAGCCGGTGCTGGGCGGCACGGCCAACATGCTGCTCTTCTATCAGGACGGAGGGGATCTCTACCAATTCGGCAATGAAACGGGTAACACGTTTCAGCAAGAGAACACAACGTTTCAAGCTTCGTCGGTGGTTGTGCTGGAGGCGGGACCCGTGCGGCTGCGGGTTGCCGTTGCCGGGAGCTACACGCTCGACGGATCGCCGTCGAGCGTCATAGGCGAGCCGTTCCTGCGCATGATCACCACTGCAGCGGCGCCCAACCCCTACTCCGTCTTCGTGCGGTTTCCCTTTAGAATGACCGTGGATACCATGATCCATGGGACGCCGTATCACTGGGATGCGAAGCCTGCGCAGCCGATCTATAACACCTATAAGGGCTGGGTGCCGCCGATCTTCGAGGCAACCCACCACTTCGTCATCGCTGCCGCGGCGGGCACACCACTAGGGGCGATCTATCACGCGCATGCGCCGGCCTGGGCCGTGAACGAGGATAACAGTTTGCTGGGATGCGTGCTGCGGAATCCGACAGCAAGTGGGCACAATACAATCCCGGCTGCGCCCGGCGATCCAGACTCTCATCGTGTCGAATATGCTCTGGGCGTGCCCGCCGTTGTCGGCGCGCCGGAGAGCGGTGCGCCGCTGCGCGTGTCGCTGGCGTATCAAACGCCGCTCATCGCGCAGATCGCCGGAGGAGGTACGGTCAACACGGCACCTCGATTGCCCGATCGATACAGCTTGGCGGTGGCAGCACAGCCCCAGGCCATCGTCACGGCGGCCAAGGCCGGCACGGTGCCTGGTGAGACAGCCGGGAAGCTCGTCCTGCGGGTCTATCAGCCGACCAACACGACGCTGCCAGTGACGCTCACACTGACGCCCGCGCTGGGAGAACAGCTGACTGCGCGTGGAATCAGTGTATTGGAGACGCCGCTCGATCCGGAAAAACAGCATGCCCTCGACATCAAGATAGCGGATGATCAAATCACGTTTACTGCCCATCGGGCGTTGACGACGCTGGCGATTGGCTAAATGCTTCCAAATGGCTTTTGCAGTAAAATGGAGGGCACGTATCCGATGCCTGTATCCATGTTCAGCTCAAGGCGAAGAAGTACGGCCGCAGCGTCCGCTATGAGGCGCGCTGATTATCAGGGCGGCGTGGGACAGCTACGTCGCCTTTCGTTGTGCGCCAGCCGACTTGCTCACTTCGCCAAATGTACCCCGTCACACTGCGAGCGGGCCAGCCTGCGGCAGCCTGGAGCCAGTATCACTCTCTTCTCCGCTCCTACAAGCAAGGCGCTCGCGGCGGCGAGAGACGAACCAGCTGCCTCGTCTCCGCATGCTCGATCCCACACGACCGCGCTCGTGCTGCGGAACCCTTTGGCCAGGCCCGCCCCGCCGCCGCAGTTCCTCCCTGCCTGCCGGCGATTGCACGATACCAGGGCCGCGAGCCTCGTACGCATCTCTGCCGCCTGGCATCCAGCTGGAGCGACTGGCTCGCTCCAACGCCCTCGCTCGGTATGCCGTTCGGCCCTTCCCCGTCAGCGCATGCGCCCACCGGCATCGTTCTGCCTCCCGCGCTGTGCGGCTGCCCCTTCGCGTGATCCCACACACCGTTTCTCGCTTTGCCACACTCCTACGGGCGCACCCGCGTCCGCAGTCAATCGTACCGATCGGGTGGCTTGGTTGCCATCGGGTTGATCACGCGCTGTGGACGTGACGGACGCACCGCCTGCTGACTTGCTCGTTCGTGTGCTGGTCTGGCTGTTCCTCGCCCGCTGTTTGTGCCAAGACCCGGTGTCGGCTGCTTGTTTTTCGATACGCGCACGCTACCAGCCCGGCGCCGCGCGTCAAAAAGGAGCCGTCGCGTCGACCACGGTCCCCTGCAGGACCCCCGAGGTCGCCGCTCCGACCGCTGCCGCGTTTTTGACCCGCCGCTCCGTCCGTGCTGGCTTCTTCACGCCATCGAAAACAGCTTGCCGTCATCTGGCGGCACACACACGGAGGACCATCCGATGACCAGCCAATTCACGCACGAGAACGTTATCAAGCTCGCCGGTGTCCTGGGCGTCGCACCCGAGCTGCGCATCACCGCGAACGGCAATGCCGTCGCCACACTGATCGTCTATACGAATCACATCATACGGAACGGGGATGGCACGACCCGGCAGGAGAGCGAGCGGCATCGCGTGATCGTGTGGGGGCTGCACGCCGAGAAGGCGGCGCGGCTGCTGCGGAAGGGCAGCAAGATCCGCATTCAGGGACGCATGACCTACCCAACCTGGCAGGACCGCACGACCGGTGCGAGGCGCTACGGCGCGGAGATCGTCGCTCAGACGCTGGACTACCAGGGCGCCAGTGACGAAGATGCGCCAGAGGTTGAGCAGCCCACAGTCACAGCGCCCGCGCTGGAGCCGACTGAGACGGTCATCCCTGCTGCGGAGCCGGTGGCGGCCAAACCCAAACGCAGCCGCAGCAAGAAGGCGCCGGCCGCGACGGCATAGGATCGACCGACGCGTGGGGACGAGGCGCCGTGCTTCGTCCCCACTTTTTTGTGCTCGCGGCCCTGCTTTGTATGTGCTCCCGCCGCGCTGTCGCGCTGCGATAGCAAGCCTACAGCGGTGTGGAAGCGCTATTCCCCTCATCCCTATTTGCTATTAGGAGATCATTTCAAAGCGGGGGTTGACCACACGAGCTGTTCGGCTCTGCTCTGGATATCCTACGTATCGGTGCCGGTCTCTAGCCCCGGTTTGAAATGGTCTCAGTAAGCTGCTTCCCTAAATATTAATGCATAACGAGGCACACGCTCCGGCGCAGCTATCCGTCCCAGCGCCCATCTTCCTCCGGCAAGCCCATCCGTTTCCGCAGGTCCATCATCGTCCGTCGTGCCTCTTCTGCCGCCGAGTAATTGCCCTGCTGCCCGTACAGCCGTGCCAGCGCCTGCTGAATGCGTGCTTGTTGCTCCCAATCGGTACGTTCGGTCTTCGCCTGGCTCTCGTTCAGCCGTTGCTGTGCGCTGCTGGGGTCGCCATCGTCAAGATCGATGATTGCCAGATAGAGCTGGTTGCGAGCGACCACACGATCATAGCCACCAGCACGTGCCTGCGCGAGCGCGACCGCATATCCTTGGCGCGCCTCTACATACCGACCCTGCTGGTAGCGGCATGTCGCCAGCCAGTACTGGGCTCCAATGACCATATGATCCGGCAGCGCCCAGGCCATTGCGCAGTCAAGGATCTGCTGCCAGGCCCGCTGCGCCGCAGCCAGATCGCCCACCGCCAGGTAGTACAGCCCATAGGCGTGCTGCACGTGAAAGGCGCATGCGCTGTGCGGCGGGGTGGCCTGCACCAACGTCTGGAGGCGAGATAGATACGGCCTGGCCTCGTCGGGATTACCCTGCCGGCTCAACAGTTGGATATGCATGGTGAGTGCAAGAATCTCTTCGGTGGCATCGCCGATCTGATAGGCCGATGTGATGTACTTTTGATGCAGATTCAGCTTCTTGCCCCATCGGGCGCGGATATAGTAGTAAAATTCAAGTCCCTTGATCACCTGGATGGTTTCGGCATAGCGTCCGTGGTCGAACAGCCAATCGAGCGCAGCAGCGAGGCTTGCCTCCTCGGCATCGATCTGCTTTAATCGCGCAATGTCGTCGAAAAGATATCCAAACCCTGCTGCATACGCAACCGCCCATGCCAGCCAGCGTGTACGAGCGGCGTCGAGCACGGCCGTATGTTCGGCATGCTGGGCTGTGATAAATCGGCGGGTCAGAGGATGCAGGGTGTACCGGGAACTAGATGACTCCTCCTGCGCTGCGGGTTGCTCGATGTCGAGCAGCGCCAGCTCGACCAACTGGCGGACCACCGGAAAGAAGGTGTCCTCCACCATCCCAGCGACGGCCGCCAGCACACAACCGTTAGCGCTCGTCGAGAAGAGCGTCATCGCGAGCAGCACATGCCGCGCCTCCTGGCTAAGAACACTCCAGCTCTTCGTGAACAGATCAGCCAGCAGGGTGTCGGTGATCGCCAGATCGTGTCGGGCGATCTGCGCTACTGACTGGCCGGTACTTTTGACATAGCCGAGCAGCAGCTCAATCGCTTTTGGGTTTCCGCCGGTCAGCGCCATGATCTGCTGCTGTTCCTCGACCGTCGGCAGCGGTTTCCGGTTGATCTGCCGGGCGCGCTCGGCGATGAATTCGGACGCCTCGATATCGATCATTCCGCCCAGCTCAACCAGCCACGCGCCCTGCTGAAATTCATGCCGATACTCGCGGGTCGTGATCAGCGCCTTACTCGGCTCCGGCAGTCGCAGCAGCCAGTGCAGCAGCGCCACATCGGCAATCGTTTCGAAGTTATCGACGATGATCAGCACGCGCTGGTGCTTGAGCAACTGCTCGACCTCACGCTGTTTGCGCCTGGGCTCGAACTGCGTGAGACCCGGATAATCGAGTGTGTGCGCGATCTCGTCGAGCACCGCGCTCAGGGTCGTCGCGCCAAGCCGATCCTTATCGCTGATCCATACAATTGCGGCGAAGCGCGACCGGTCTCCGTTGGAGGCGGAAGATGGCTGGAACGGCTCCGCAAGGCACTGCGTCGCCACTTCGCGCGCGAGGCTGGTCTTGCCCATCCCGCCCAGACTGACGATCACGACAACCGCCGTACGCTGGCGCAGGCCGTCGAACACCGCCGCAATCGGTTCGGATCGCATCACAAACTGGCTATATGTTGGAGCAGGTAGGTTGTGATAGGCGCGCGGCGGAAGGGCCGGTTGCGCAGGTTGGCAGAGCTGATCCAACAGAGTCTGCGCATCGTAGTAGCGCGCGGCCTGCAGGAGGCGCTGCAGCCAGCTGCGGTCGAGATGGGCGCGCTTCACGCCCGCTTCGGCCAGAACTTCGATGACACGCGAGTTACTAGGCACGTAGCCGTTCTTAAAGCGCTGAATGGCAGTCGGAGCCATCTTTATCAGGTCGCCCAGCTCCTCTTCCACGATCGCGGCGCTCTTACCTTCGAAGCACGCAATCGCGTTCACCGCGCCACGGAGCAAGCGGCCGAACATCTCGCTCTGCTGATGGGGCATCGAAAGCCTCGCTCGTCATCTCAAGCTGTCGTTGCACGTGACAACTTACGATCGCTACTTTTCGGGCTGTCCTTGCAAATACACAGGCCCGAGATGGTTCGGGTCGCCGCCGGAGGCCGGCTCGAGCGTGACGAACGCGAGCGCGCTCTCTGACAGCGTGAGCTTTTGAAGAGAGCGAAAGAGATGCCAGGTACGGCCGTCCTGGTCGACGTCGAATGTAATGATGGGGATGATCTGGTTGTCCTGCCTCAGCCAGAGCTCATATACCTTGCCGGCGGGCAGCGGCGGAAGCTTTTTGGCATACAGGCCCATGGCCGACTCGCTGGTAGAGACCCACACTGTCCCTTTGGCACCCGGAGCGATTCCGGTTGGGTCAAGCGGAAATTCTAGGACATCGTCGTTGCCGTTGATAGCCACGGCAATCGCGCGCTCGTTTGCCCCCTCGGCAAGCAACTCGACGACCTGCTGCCGCTGGACGAGGCCCCAGGCCAGCAGGAGCAGCACGGCAAAGGCCAGCGCTGGCGTTACCAGGCGGCGCCAGGCAATCGCCGGTTGGCGTCGCTGTACCTGCGGCGGCACCACTTGTACCCGCGGCGCCGGCCGCAACACCCGAAAGTCCTCTATCGCCTGAATATCAAGCAGCGCGATCAGCGGTTTGTTCCGCCGGTACAACGAGAGCAGCCAGCGCGCCGTCGACTCGGGCAGCTCCAGCGTCACCCGCACACTGCCCGATTCGATCTGCAACACGCGAATTGCCTCCGGCGAGATATTGGCTAATTGCGCTAGGAGCTGTCGGAGGCCTTCCTGTTCGCATTGATCGAAGCCGCGCACATCCCCGTGCAACACGATCGTGATCTGGGCACGTCCTGCCGAGGCCGCGGGCGGCGGCAGCCCATCGCCGAGCGATAGGGCCGACGGGGGCGATACAAAGAGTTGCGAGGTTTGATAGGGATTGAATTGCCCTCCCCCCCGATCACTCGCATCACCGCGTAGCGCTTCCAGAATCTCCGGCATCGGATCGCGACCGTCGCGTCCATCGATATATTGTAACGAGCCGATCAACATCAGCAATCCGCCGCTCGCGTCCTCCAGCACCACCGGGATGACTCGCCGCTTATGTTGGAGCGCCACCCATACTTCATTTTTTACCGATGCGGACTGGATGCTGTGCTGCGACACAATCACCAGCATCGCGTCGGCGCGTGTGACCCAGGTATAGAGTTGTTCGGTCCAATCGCACCCCGGCGGCTGCTTACGATCCCACCACACCTCGACCTGCTCGGCTGTGAGACGGTTGTGCAGCGCCTGCACATAGGCGACATCCATGCGTGCATACGAGAGAAACACGCGTTCGTCGGCCATAATTGCTCCAATCTTCCCGCGAGGTCTCTTGCCTCAAATCAGCGCCATCGTGTCTCTATCCGAAAGGGTCTGGCAACGAGCGTCGTGGGATATGGAGTAGGATGCCTGACATGATCGCCGAACGGTCCCCGGAATAAATCGAAACATCCTGCGGAACTTTCAGCATGCACGCACTACAATACCACATTTTTGTAAAGTGCTGTGTCGATGCATATAATTCAGCGGAGATCGACGAATATTTTGGTAGAGTTATGAACTCTACTTCCTGTACAGGACAAGACCTACGCGGTGGAATGGAGACAGGAGAGACGTGGAACTACAAACTGAGCATACGCACGCTACCATTCGTGCGGTTCCGGCGATTGGCCAGCCGTTCTATGTCGCCGTGACTGGGCACAGCCAGCTTGGCGACAGCGCGACGACACGTTTTGTCGCGTCGACGTTTGACATGCTGCTTGCACAACTCCAGCACGATCACCCAGCGGGTCTCGTCGCGCTGTCGGGCCTGGCCGCGGGCGCGGACACCCTCTTCGCCGAAGCCGCCCTCGCCCGCGCGATTGCTTTGGAGGCGTGCCTCGCCTGTGCGGAGCTGATCGAGAACTTCACACCAGGGGCGGCGCGCGACCACCACCTGATGCTCCGCAAACGCAGCAGGCGCATCCACACGCTTCCTTTTACCGAGCGGTCGAACGCGGCCTACATGGCCTTGGGGCGCTGGCTTGTCGACACAAGCGACCTGCTTATCGCCGCCTGGAATGGCTTGCCCGCCGTCGCGGAAGGGGGCACCGGCGACGTCGTCGCCTACGCCCGCCAGCAGGGACGGCCGGTGATCCACATCCACACGGTACAGCGGACGATCACCTCACCTTGGTAGCAGGGTACAAGCC
>Ga0075433_10003908_pt1 | contig 11533 bp, 13 predicted proteins | sample RhiMethybrSRZTD2_FD_75299 | JGI IMG/M metagenome (GOLD analysis project Ga0075433, IMG submission 75299) | Populus rhizosphere microbial communities from Tennessee, USA - Rhizosphere MetaG P. TD hybrid SRZTD2 | ecosystem: Host-associated > Plants > Roots > Rhizosphere > Soil | place: USA... | reverse complement strand
CGAATTATTGGATCGGCGCGAGGTCGCGGCGTGGGCGAAAAAGTGGCGGCGCGAGAAGCCCTGGCGGTAGCGATCATGTATGGGTAGCGGTGACCGGCGTCACGCGACCATGCGCGAGGCATAGGGTGAGGTGTGGGCCGCTTCAGATGGGCGATCATCGTGACGCTGGTCGTCGTCGGAGTCCTGATCGCCGTCACGATGGTCCACAGCATCAAGACGTGCCCGTCGTGTCCGAGCAATCCATGTCCCTGCACCACCGACTTCCGTCTTGGCGTGCGGCTGCCCATCGTGGGCGTGGCGATCCTAGTCGCTGTGGCCGTCTGGTTCGCAACGCGGCGACGCGACTCGGCGTAGACACCTGCCTCCTGGTCAGATGTACGCCGCCGTAGCGTGACCGGGGTCACGCGGCCAGATGCGGACAGCCACCGCCGTGCTGCAGGCCTCGTTGGGGTGAACTACTCGACGGTGAAGCCCGTTCGCATCCCCTGCTGGTAGTGGACGATCGTCTCGTCGCCCTCGTCCTCGACGATGTTGCAGATGAGGACGTAGCTTCCCGCGTCGAGCGAAACGGTGAGCGGCGGGGGCGTGTCGCCGGGCGCGATGTCTTCGATCTCGTCGATGAGCCCGACGCCCTCCCCTTCCTCGTCCACCGAGCCGTCGGGTGCGGTGGGCAGCGCGTCGGGGGCGAGGTCCGTCTTGAATATGACGAACTCGTGTGTGTCCTCAGGACCCACGTTGCCGACGGTGAACGTGACCTCCCCAGCCGGTGCTGAGTCCTGCTCGGGGCGCACGGCGAACTCCTGCAGGGTCACATCGACGTTGCGTTCCCTCGCCGTCAGTTCCTCGTTGTCGGAGCTGTCGGAGCTGCACGCCGCCGCGACCAGAGACAACGCGGCAAACAGCGAAGCGACGACGGCGACCCGACGATGGCACGCGCCATGATCCATAGGCGGCCTCCCTGTCCGTCCACGCTCTCTCCGGCCCAGGATAGGCACCGATCGAGGGCTACGGAGGGAGCCGTGCGCGTTGGCCCCCATGTACGCTCCCGAAGCGTGACCGGCGTCGCCCGCCCGCATCGACTCCTTCCTCGTTGGCTTACCGGTCGTGGCTGTCCTTGACTTCCCTGCGCTTGCCGTATCCAACGAGGATGGTTCCGATGACCGCCACACCGATGCTCACGGCCTGTAGCCAGAAGCCGACCTCCAACGAGAGCCCTCTGGTTAGTGCGCTATCACGGAGGGTGGCGCCCTGGAGCAGCGAGCCGAGCCAGGTGAGTGACCACGTTGCGACCGCGCCCGCGAGGAAGGCGCGCAGCGATGGGCGCTCACCTCGCGTGAGACCGACGATCGCGACCACCACCACGGTGGCGACCCCACCGAACAGGAACAGGATCGCGCCCAACTCCAAGCCGCCACCCTGCGCCACCAACAGTTGGTCGTAGAGCGAAACCGATCGCTCTACTGCGAGCCCGTAGTACGGAAGGAAGCAACTCGTCACAAACAACGCCCCACCGAGCAGCACCACCGCGTAGCCGAGGGCGGAGCCACGTGTCCGGATTCGGTGAACTTCGTGCGCCATCACCCGATGATGTCTCCACCGTCGGCGGATGTCGAACCCATGAGGCAGGTGTATGCGGCCGCAGTGTGACCGGGTTCACGCGCCCGCATCCGAGGCGTATGCTGATGCCATGTTGGGCTTCATGGGTTACGCGATCGTGTTGGTCATCGGCATCCTGATCGGTCGGAACATGGGCCGCATGCACGACTACGAGCGGCGTCTCCGCGATCGGGAGCCGGGACGCCGATAGGTCGGCCGCCCAGGCGTCCGCCCCGCTAATCGAGGCTGGGATGTACGCCGCCGTAGCGTGACCGGGGTCACGCGTCCATGCGCTTCACCCGGATCGGAGGCGTCCGCGGCTCCCTGCGCCGGGCGTTCGCCGACGCCGAGCGCCTCGGGTACGTGTACCGGAACCCGATCGCGCTCACAAGCCCGCCATCGACGGAAGACTCGAAGAGGCGGCAGGCGTTCACCGCCGAGGAGGTGCGCGCCCTCCTGGACGTAGAGGATCGGCTCGCGCCGGTGTGGCGGCTGGCCTTCGAGTCAGGCTGCCGTCGCGGCGAGCTCTGCGGGTTGCGCGACGAGGATATCGACGGCACCCGGATCCACATCCGTCGGCAGCGGCTCGTCCGCCCGACGAGGGACTGGGAGCAGGACCGCGTCTACACGAGGGAGCGGACCAAGTCGGGCCGCAACCGCGCGGTCGTGGTGAGCGACGAGATGGCGGCGGTCCTCTGGCGCTGGCGGGCTCAGCGCGCCCAGGAGCAGCTCGCGTTGGGTCCCGCGTACGACGGACGCCGGGTGGATCTGCGCCGAGCCCGACGGCTCCCCTATCGCGCCGGACACCCTGTCGGGGAGGTTCAACGCCTTGGAGCGCCGCGCCGGTGTCCCGCACCGCGGGCTGCACGCGACGCGCCACAGCCATGCCGAGATGGCGTTGGCCGGCGGCGCTCGACTCGACGTCGTGTCCCGCCAGCTCGGGCACTCGAGCATCGCGATCACCGCCGACGTGTACGGACACCCGAACGAGGAGGCCGCGGCCGCGGAGGCGGCGATCGTGTCCCGAGCGATCGAGGGGAAGGGACGGTAGGGAGACGGGCGGAATACGGGGGGAAACGGGCCTCGGGTGCCGGAGACGGTGTCCGGGGTCCATCCCGTTCGTGCAGGTCAGGTGGTGTCGGAGGGGGGATTTGAACCCCCACGACCCGTAAAGGTCACTAGGCCCTCAACCTAGCGCGTCTACCAAATTCCGCCACTCCGACGAGGGCGCTCGGGATTCTAGCAACGGGTCCGAGCCGAACCCGTCGGTCAGCCGCCCCACTTCCAGGAGAGCCAGAAGGTGGACAACCCGAAGACGACCGCGGTCACCACCGTGATCTTGTCGAGCCGGCGTTCGAGCGCGGTGCCCCCCGACAGGCTCGAGGTGCCTCCGAACATGTCGGACAGGCCGCTCCCCTTCCCCGAGTGCAACAGGATGAACACGATGAGGAACAGGGCGGACAGGATGCACAGCCCGAGTGCGATGACGTTTGCCACGGCCGCCCAGTGTACCGGCTCTAGGCGCCGGCGGAGGTATCGAGCACCGCTCGATCCTCGAGCGGGAAGTGGCACGCGGCCACCTGGCCGGGGTGGTGCGGCAGGAGCTCGGGCTCGTCCTCGCTGCACTTGGGGAACTGGGCGTTCGGGCAGCGGGGGTGGAACCGGCATCCCGAGGGAGGGTCGATCGGGCTGGGGACGTCGCCCTCAAGGATGATCCGCTTCTTGGCCGATGCGAGGTCGGGGTCCGGGATCGGCACCGCGGAGAGCAGCGCGCCCGTGTAGGGGTGCTTGGGGTTGCGGTACAGCGTGTCGCCCTCGGCCATCTCGACGATCTTGCCCAGGTACATGACCGCCACGCGGTCCGAGACGTGCTTGACCACCGACAGGTCGTGCGCGATGAACAGGTAGGTGAGGTTGAACTCCTCCTGGAGATCCTCCAGGAGGTTGAGGACCTGGGCCTGGATCGAGACGTCCAGCGCCGAGACCGGCTCGTCGCACACGATCAGCTTGGGCCGAAGGGCGAGCGACCGGGCCACGCCGATCCGCTGCCGCTGTCCCCCCGAGAATTCGTGTGGGTAGCGGTTGTAGTGCTCGGGGTTCAGGCCCACGAGCTCCATCAGCTGCTGGACCTCGCTCTTGATCTGCTTGCGCGGGACGACCTTGTGCAGGCGATAGGGAGTGCCGATGATCGAGCCGACGGTCTTGCGAGGGTTCAGCGAGGCGAACGGGTCCTGGAAGATCATCTGCATCTCGCGGCGCATGGCCCGCAGGTCGCCGCCCTTGAAGTGAGTGACGTCCTGGCCGTCGAACTCGATCGTGCCCTCGGTCGCCTCGTACAGGCGCATCACGACGCGGGCTAGGGTCGACTTGCCGCACCCGGTCTCCCCCACCAGGCCCAGGGTCTCGCCCTTGTAGATCTCCAGGTCGACGCCGTCGACGGCGTGCACGTCGCCGATCCGCTTCTGGAACAGGATCCCGCGCGTGATGGGGAACCATTTGCGTAGCCCCCTGATCCGGATCAACGGCGTCTTCGACGCCTCCGGCTGGGGCTCCGCGCGCTCCGTGACCTCGACGCTCACGTCCGGGCCATGACCTCCTCGTGGAAGATCCGCTCCTTGTCCGCGAGCGACAGGTGGCATCTGGACGCGTGGTGGCCGTCGGACGGCAGGAGCTCGGGCACGTCGGTCTTGCATTTGTCGAACACGTACGGACAGCGCGGGTGGAACGCACACCCCGGCGGCACGAAGATCAGCGAGGGCGGCAGCCCCCGGATCGGGTTCAACCGCTCCTTGGTCGTCTCCTCCTCCAGCCGCGGGATCGAGGAGAGCAGGCCCCAGGTGTAGGGCATGTGGGCGTTGTAGTAGATGTCGCGACGATCGCCGGCCTCGACGATCTTGCCGGCGTACATGACCTGGATGTGGTCGCAGTGCTCGGCCACCACGCCCAGGTCGTGGGTGACGATCACGATGGAAGCGTTGAACTCCTGCTTCAGCCGATCGAGAAGGTCCAGGATCTGCGCCTGGACGGTCACGTCAAGCGCCGTCGTGGGCTCGTCGGCGATCAGCAGGTCGGGGTTGAGCGAGAGCGCCATCGCGATCATCGCGCGCTGGCGCATGCCGCCGGAGAACTCGTGCGGGTACTGGTCGGCGCGCTCGTCCGGACGTGGGATGCCGACCCGCCGCAGCATCTCGACCGCCTGTTCGTGCGCCTCCTGCTTGGACACCTTCTGGTGGGTTCGGACGGCCTCCGCGATCTGGAGGCCCACCTTGTAGTAGGGATGCAGCGAGGTCATCGGGTCCTGGAAGATCATCGAGATCTTCTCGCCCCGAACGGTCCGCATCTCGTCGGCGGGCAGGGTGAGCAGGTCCTGGCCCTGGAAGATGATCTGGCCCTCGATCTGCGCCTGATCGCGCGTGATCAGGCCCATGACGGTGAGGAAGGAGACGCTCTTGCCCGATCCAGACTCCCCGACCACGCCGAGCGTCTCGCCGGGCATCAGCGAGAACGAGACCCCGTCGACCGCCTTCACGATCCCGTCGTCGGTCGGGAAGTGGACGGTGAGGTCCTTGACCTCGATGAGCGGGTCGGTCACTACGTGTACCTGACCCGCGGGTCCAGGAACGCGTAGGCGATGTCCACCAACAGGTTCGCGAGCGCGATGAAGAACGCCCCGAACAGCGTGACCCCCATCACGGAGGGGAAGTCGTTGGTCAAGATCGCGTGAACCCCGTACTGCCCCACGCCCGGCAGGTTGAAGACCGTCTCGGTGATGAAGGCGCCGCCCAGCAGCGTGGCCAGGTCGAGACCGAACATCGTGACCACGGGCGTGAGCGCGGCGCGCAGGCCGTGCTTGTAGATGACCCGCTTCTCGGACAGGCCCTTGGCGCGCGCCGTGCGGATGTAGTCCTCGTGCATCGTCTCGATCAGGTTGCCGCGGACCATGCGCGCGTAGAACGCGGCGAACGTCAGCGAGAGCGCGAGCCAGGGCAGGATGAACCGGCCCTGCAGGACGGCCTCGATCACCGACTCACCGATCGGGATGCCCGAGGGCGGGGCCCACCCCAACTTGAACCAGAAGATGTACAGGAACAGGTACGCGAGCCAGAAGACCGGCGCCGAGACCCCGATCAGCGCGAACACCATGGAAGCCCGGTCCACGAAGCTCCCGCGCTTGATCGCCGAGATGATGCCGATCGGGATGCCCATCAACACCCAGGTCGCGGCCGCGCCGACCGCCAGCGCGATGGTGACCGGCAGGCGGCTGAAGATCTCGTCCTTGACCGGCACGAAATTGGTGTACGAGTAGTAGACGTCCTCGTTCAGGAACAGGCCCGGCCACGGGATCAGGCCCTTGGCGAACCGCCCGTACTGGACGTACAGGGGCTTGTCCAGCCCGAATGCATGTCGGGCCGCCGCGATGTTCTCGGGGGTCGTCTGCTTGCCCGCCGCCCGCCTCGCCGGGTCGGAGGCGGGGAGCTTGACGAAGATGATGAACGTGATCAGGGACACGATGAACAGCACCAGGATCATGAACAGCGTCCGCCGGATCAGGTACCTGCCCATCGCGCCTCTCGGAGTCTACTCCAACCGGTAGGGAGGAGCCGCCCCCCTGGGCGGCTCCTCCCCTATCGGGATCTTGCCTCGTCCTACCGCTGTCCTGCCCTCCTCACGACTGGGCGTCGGGCGCGATGGCGTACTGGTCGTACGCCGCGAGCCCCGCGAACTGGTCGAACGAGTAGTTGATGATGCGCGTGGACGTGATGTCCACGTTGTTGTCGAACAGGTACGGCACCCACGGAACGACCTGTTCCATGAGGTTCGTATCCAGGTCTGCCCACGCCTGGAACCGGGCGTCGCCGGTCTGCTGGTTGGCCGACTTGATCTGGTCGTCCGCGCTTGGGACGTCCGTCACGTCGTAGCCGGCCTTGCTCAGCAGGTCCGAACTCGCCCCGACCAGACCGTAGTTGCAGCAGCTCGGGAAGATGGCCGCCGAGCCGAACAGCGGGTCGGCGAACGTGTACCCGTCCGGGAAGTCCTTGCCCCACGCCGGTCCGAGGCAGACGGCCACGTGCGCCGGGGGCTCGTTGCACTTGTTGTACATCGTGGTGCGCTCGAAGGACTTCACGTCCAGCGTGATACCGAGCGGCTCCATGTTCTGCTGGATCAGTGCCGCCTGGTCCGGGTACGGATCGGCCTCGTCGGTGACGGCCAGCATGTCCTGGCACGACGGGTCGTCGCACACGCCGTCGCCGTCGGTGTCGTACTTCGACTGCTTCATCTCTTCCTTGGCGGCGTTGATGTCGCCGGCGGAGTTCGGCGTCGGGTACGGGTCGTAGTCGGCGAGCAGGTTGTTCTCGAGCGAGTTCACCATGATGTGACCCGCGATCTCACCGACGGACTCGCCACCACGCAGCGTTCGCATCCCGGCCTTGTCCAAGGCGAGGTTCCATGCCTTCCGGACGTGGATGTCGTCGAACGGAGGCTGCGCCATGTTGAACGAGATGTACCGAACGGCGTCCGACGGGTTGATGTGCAGCAGCGGCTGCAGCGTCGGGTCGGTCGAGTACTGGCGCAGGACCGGCGGCGGGACGATGCCGTCCACCACGCCGTCGAGCTCGCCGGCCTGCACCTTGTTGTACAGGTCGTTGTTGTCTCCACCGATCGTGATGTTGAAGCCGTCCGGGTAGGCCGGACGCAGGCCGTCCGTGGACGGGTCGTAGTTCGGGTTGCGCACGAGCTGGACCGAGCGGCCGGGCTCGTAGCCGGCTACCGGCGTCTGCTCGTCCGCCGGGACCGAGAAGTCGAGGTTCTCGGAGCCCGCGAACTGGTAGGGACCCGTGGCCACGAGGAAGCGGCCGTAGTCCTTCGTGTGACCCTCGGCCGCGCCGAGCGGAGCGTCGCCGTTCGGCGGGATCGGCGCGGTCGCGGCCATCGCGAACAGGTACGGCAGGTAGCCGGCCGGCTCGCTCAGGTGCACGACCAGCGTGCTGTCGTCCGGCGTCTCGAGGCCCTTGATGGAGTCGGCCTTGCCGTCTCCGAAGTCCGAGAAGCCGTCGATGATGTTGTAGTAGAAGTTGTAGCCGCCGACCGACGCGTCCGGGTCGGCCTCGCGCTCGAGCGCCCGGACGATGTCACCCGACGTCACCTGCACGTCGCCGAACGGGTCGCCGTAGTTGACCCCGCTCTTCAGGGTGAAGGTGTAGGTCAGCCCGTCCGAGGACACCTCGGGCAGGTCCGTGGCGATGTCGGGGTTCAGGTCCGCCCCGCCCTCCGCCGTGGTCCGGCCGACGTACGACAGGAGCGTCCGGAGCAGACAGCACCGGTACCACTCCCACGTGACCGAGTAGTACTCCTTCTGCGGATCGAACGCGGCGCTCACGTCGCCGAGCATCGCCAGTTCGACGGTGCCTCCCGGCTGGAGCTCTCCGCTTGCGCCCGACGCCGTCGACCCGGATCCTCCGGTGGTTCCACCGTTGTCGCCACCACAGGCGGCGGCGACGAGGCCGAGTGCGGCGACGAGCGCGAGTACGCCGATATATCGCCTCACGTAACCCCCCTCTCCTTCCTTGTCCTCAACTGTTTCGTTTTCCTGCCATTCCCGAGTCTTCCGCCCGGGAACACATCAGGCACGGCCTTCCTCCGCCCTCCTTTCAGGAAAGCTGCCTCCAGTCTGAATACGGTTAGCCGCCCGTCCTGGGATCGAGCGCGTCTCGAAGCCCGTCACCCACCAGGTTGAAGGCCAGCGTCGTGAAGAACAGGAAGAGGCCGGGGAACAGCATCATCCACCAGGCGACCGTGAAGATCGTGCCCGCGTCCGAGAGCTCCTTGCCCCAGGAGGGGGTCGTCGGGGGCACACCCACGCCGAGGAACGAGAGGGCGGCCTCGAACAGGATGTTGTTCGGGATGATCAGCGTGGTGTAGACGATGATCGGCGCCGCGACGTTGGGGAGGACCTCGCGGAACATGATCCGTCGGTTCGTCGCGCCGAGCGATCGCGCCGATTCGATGAACTCCTTCTCCCGCAGGGACAGCACCTGGCCCCGCACGATGCGCGCGATGTAGGGCCAGCTGAACAGCCCGATCACGTAGCTGATCAACAGCAAGCCCGGCTTGATGATGCCGCCCAGGCACCCGTTCTTCTCCAGGCCGCACGCGGACACGAGTCCGAGCGCCAGAAGGAGGACGGGCAGGGAGAGCACGACGTCGATCGTTCGGGAGATGACCGTGTCGGTTTTCCCGCGGAAGAACCCCGCGAGCATGCCGAGCGTGACGCCGATGACGGTGGCGATCCCGGTCGCGAAGAAGGCGATGAACAGCGAGGTGCGAGCGCCGTAGATGACCCGGATGAACAGGTCCCTGCCGGCCGTGTCGACGCCGAAGGGGAACCCGCTCTGGGGGCCGGTCGGGATGCCGAACGAGTCGAGCCGGTCGAGGTGCACCTCGTTCGGGCCGTGCGTGAATCCCGCGATCACCGGCGCCAGGATCGCGATCAGGAACATGAAGATCACGACGAACGCGCCACCCACCGCGAACTTGTCACGGCGGAACCGGCGCCAGAACAGCTCCCACGGCGACCGGCCGACGACCTGATGGGAGACTTCGACGCTGATGTCTTCGGGTTCGGGGGGAGCCTCGGTGCCGGGCTCCGACAGCGCATGTTCCGTGTGTGCGCGCGCCATGTGTCTGTGCCTGCTCCCCTTCCCGGATGGGACGGCGCATCTTAGCCCCCGGCCCACAGCCAGGCAATCCGCCGGATTTCCCATCATACGCCGCGGGAACTTTGGAGGGAGCTTCGGGATCCTACGGTGGCTCAGGCGCGCAGGAGCGCCGCCAGGCGGGGGACGATCTCGACCCCCCGCAGCGACCCGAGCGCACCGTCCGCGCACGCCCGCTCCCCGAAGGACTCGGTCCCGTCCGCTTGCACGGTGCCGCCTGCGACCACCAGGGGCACGGGCTCGGCCGTGTGAGCCTTGCGCACGCACGAGGTCGCATGGTCGGCCGTGACGGCGACGAGCGTCCTCGAGGGGTCTATCCGGGGCAGCGCCTCGCCGAAGAACGCACGGTCGATCAGCTCGATCACGTCGCGTTTGTCCTCGGCCCGCCCGTCGTGGGCGGGCACGTCGGGTCCCTTGATGTGCACGTACAGGGCGTCGAACCCCTCCAGCGCCTCGGTCGCCAGGTGCGCCCAGGCCACGTAGTCGCGCTCGGCCGCGAGCCTGGGCGCGTCGACGGGCTCCATCCCGAGGATCAACGCGATCCCCCGCTCGACCGGCATCTCGACGAAGCAGCCCCAGGACGGTCCGAACCGGTCCTTGATCGGCTGGAGGTCCGGGCGATGATCGCCTCCGTCGCGAGTCAGGATCAGGTTCCCGGGCAGCTTGCCCGCACGCCGCCGATCGGCGTTGACCTCTGAGGCATCGAGGATCCGAGCCGCGCCCTCGACGAACGCGTTCGTCAACTCCGCCGCGTGGCGCGCGGCGTCCGTGTCCTCGAGCGGCTCGGATCGTGCGACCACCGGCTCGAAGGTCTCGAGCGCCACGCCCAGGTGGCCCTCCTTCCGGTAGGCGGGGTCGGTGTTGGTGACCTCGGCCGAGAGCCCGCCCTCGTCGGAGCGGATCACGAGCGCCCCCCGATGCTCGACCGTGGCGCGCAGGTCGAATGTCGCCCCCGGAAGCGTCAGCCGGCGGTTCACCTCACCGGCCAGGGCATGAGCCTCCTCGGACGTCAGGTCGCGGCCCACGCGCCGGTCCACGATCTCGGGCCAGTCGGCGGTCGCGAAGTTCACGCGGTAGGCCAGGTCGCCGTCTCCGAAGTCCATCTCGACGCCGATCGCCTCGACCACCCCGCGTCCGGGGTGCTCCGCGCGTGGGTCGTAACCGAGGATCGCGAAGACGGCGATGTCGGACTCCGGCGCGATCCCCGGCCCGACCGTCGTCACGACGCCCGTCCTACCTCGCCGGGCGAGCGAATCCAGGAAGGGCGTCCGGGCGGCCTCCAGCGGGGTTCGGTCGCCGAGCTCGGGCACCGGGTCGTCGGCGAGGCCGTCCAGGCACACGTACAGGAGTCGGCGCATCAGGTCACCGGTACTTCACGATGAGCGCGAACTCCTCGGGATCCAGGCTCGCGCCGCCGACGAGCGCGCCGTCGATCTCCGGGTGCGCCATGAAGTCGCGGATGTTGCCGGCCTTGACGCTTCCCCCGTACTGGATGCGCATACCCTCCGCCACCTCGGCGCCCGCCGCTTCCCCCACGGTGCCGCGGATAAGCGCGATCACCTGCCCGGCGTCCGAGGGTTCGGCGTTGCGCCCCGTGCCGATCGCCCAGATCGGCTCGTACGCGATGACGACGTTCGCGGCGCCCGCGGCGTCGACGCCGGCGAGGGCGGCGCGCACCTGCGTGGTCACGCGGTCCTCGGTCGCGCCCACGTCCCGCTCCTGGAGCGTCTCCCCCACGCACAGGATCGGCGCCATGCCGTGCGCGAGCACCGCGCGCACCTTCTTGTTCACGGTCTCGTCCGTGTCGCCGAACATCGCCCGGCGTTCGGAGTGACCCACGATGACGTAGGAGACCCTGAGCGCCTCGAGCATCGGCGTCGAGACCTCGCCGGTGAACGCACCGTCCTCCTCCCAATGCACGTCCTGTGCCCCGAGGCCGTACGGGAGGCGATCGCTGTCGATCAGCGTCTGCACGCTCCGGAGCGCGGTGAAAGCCGGGCAGATGACGACCTCGACGCGATCGGTATCACCCTGGTCGAGCAGGTACGACAGCTTCTGGACGGCCTGGATCGCCTCCAGGTGGTTCTTGTGCATCTTCCAGTTGGCCGCCACGATCGGCCGGCGCTCCGTCACGCAGCCACTTCCAACGCGACGATGCCGGGGAGCCGGTGGCCCTCGAGGAACTCCAACGAGGCGCCCCCGCCCGTGGACAGGTGGTCGAA
>Ga0075433_10003907_pt1 | contig 11534 bp, 10 predicted proteins | sample RhiMethybrSRZTD2_FD_75299 | JGI IMG/M metagenome (GOLD analysis project Ga0075433, IMG submission 75299) | Populus rhizosphere microbial communities from Tennessee, USA - Rhizosphere MetaG P. TD hybrid SRZTD2 | ecosystem: Host-associated > Plants > Roots > Rhizosphere > Soil | place: USA... | reverse complement strand
GCGATGTTGTCGTCCACGAAGAACAGCAGCTTGCGGCCCTGGGTCGCGACCTCCTGGATCGTCTCGTCGATGGCCCGCAGGTAGTGCTTCTTGTCGAAGTACCGCGTCACCGCGCAGAAGTCGCAGACGAACCGGCAGCCCCGGGAGAACTGGAGCAGGCTGATGGGCAGGTAGCCCTTGCCCTCGTAGATGTCCCGCCGCGTGAGGACGCCGGGCTGCGCCGGCCCGGGTGACGCCCGGTACATCGGCTTCAGGTCCCCGCGGCGGGCATCCTCGACCACGGTCGCCCACAGCGTCTCCGCGTCCCCGATGAACAGCGAGTCGGCGTGCGCCGCGCACTCGTCGGGCACGAACGTGGGTTGGAAGCCGCCCATGATCACGCGGACCCCGCGGCGGCGGTACTCGTCGGCGATCTCGTAGGACCGGCGGGCGGTATAGGTCTCGACGGTCATGGCCACCAGGTCCGTCGGATCCTGGTAGGGGATCGGCTCCATGCGGTCGTCGTACATGACGACGTCCACGTCCGGCGGCGTCAGCGCGGCCAGCACGCCGAGGTTCAGCGGCTCCATGCGCGCCTCGTCCACGTAGAGGCTGTGCACCATCCGGCCGATGGTCGGCTTGATGAGCGTGAGCTTCACGGGCACGCTCCGGCCCCGGCCACGCGCGCGCCCTCCGCGCCCGCGCGACCCGCCAGGGGGCGGCCTTGCTTGCGGAAGATCTCCCGCCGCGAGATCCAGTTGCCGAGGAGCATCGTTCCCACCTGGCGGGGGTCGCGCCAGCGCAGGATGCCGCGCGCGGCGCGCGAGAGGATCGAGGGCCACCCGTAGAAGTAGCGCCGCGCCCGCATGGGCCCCTCGGACAGCTCGGCCGCCGTCATCGACCGCGGCTCGAAGATGGAGTCGCCGTAGCGGTAGCTCGAGTCGAGCCACCATCCGTCGCGCAGGAGCCGTCCTTCCCGCCGGAGCCGGTCGAAGAGGGCGGTCCCGGGCATGGGAGTGAGGGGATTGAAGTTCGCGATGCAGAGCCCTTGCGCGCGGGCGAAGGCCGCCGCGCGATCGAAGCTCGCGGCCTCGTCGGCGTCGTAGCCGAACACGAAGGTGCCGTAGATCATGATCCCCCGCGCGTGGAAGCGCCGTATGACGTCCTCGTAGCTGCCCGCGGCGTGGTTCCACTTCTTGCGCATCTGGGCCAGGCTCTCGCGGTCGAGCGACTCGAAGCCGATGAGCGCGAGCGCGCACCCCGCCCTGGCCATGAGGTCGAGGAGCGCGTCGTCCCGAGCGACGTCGATGGTGATCTGGCAGCACCAGCGGCGGCGGAGCGGGACCAGGGCGCGCAGCAGCCGCTCGAGGCCGTCCCGGTCGCCGTAGAGGTTGTCGTCCACGAAGAAGACGAGGCGGCGCGCGGGCAGCGTGCGGAGCTCGGCGACGACGTCGGCGGGATCGCGCTGGTCGCGGTAGGTCCCGTAGAAGGCATGGATCGAGCAGAAGTCGCAGTTGAAGCGGCAGCCCCGTCCCACCTGGACGAGCGAGATGGGCGCGTACCGCTTGCCGGCGAAGATGCTGCGGTCGTAGACGGGCCGCCCGCCCTGCCCGGGGGCCGACCGATAGAGCGGCTGCAGCCGTCCGGCGCGGGCGTCGGCGAGCACGCCCTCCCAGGCTCCCTCGGCGTCGCCCACCACGACGGCGTCGGCGTGCCGCAGTGCCTCGTCGGGCAGCATGGAAGGATGGTGCCCGCCGATCACCACCGGCACGCCGGCCCGCCGGTACATCGCGGCGATCTCGTATCCGCGGCGCGCCGTGAAGGTCTCGACCGTGATCGCCGCCAGGTCGGTCGGCACCATGCGGAAGGGCTCCACGCGCTCGTCGACGAGCGTCGTGGCGACGCCGGACGGCGTCCTGGCCTTGAGGATCGAGAAGACGAGGGGCGTCATGGCGTCGGCGGGAAGCCCTTCGCCCAGGTTGGGCCGCACGAAGGTGATGTGCCGCAATGGCTCGCGCCGCGACGAGAAGCGTCCGGCGGGAATGCTCCCGCCTGAGTGCATCGCCGGCCGGTGGCGGACGTTATGTCCGCGGCCGCGCGGTTGTCAAGACTTTGTTCGGCGGGCCCTGTGGGAAGCCCAGGCCCGGTCGCACGCCTATAATCGCGGCGGCGTGATCACCGCGTTCCTCAACGGCCTGCTGTACTTTCCCTCGCGCGGCTTCCATGCGAAGCCGGCGGACGCCGGCCTCGATCACGAGGATGTGGATTTCCAGGCCGAGGACGGCGTGCGTCTTCACGGGTGGTGGATTCGCTCCAACCACGGGCCCGGGGCCGCCCATGTCCTCCTGGCCCACGGCAACGCCGGCAACATCGGGGACCGCGTGCTGCACGCGAAGCTGCTGGCCGACGCCGGCCTCGACGTCTTCCTGTTCGACTACCGCGGCTACGGCCGCAGCGAGGGTCGGCCGGACGAGGAAGGGACCTACCGCGACGCGCGCGCGGCGCGGCACGCGCTGCTGCGGCAGCCCGGAGTGGACGGCGCGCGCATCGTCTATCTGGGCGAATCCATCGGCGGCGCGGTGGCCGTGGCCCTCGCCGTCGAGGCGCCGCCCCTGGGCCTCGTGCTGCAGTCGGCCTTCACCAGCGTGAAGGACATGGGCCGCCTGCACTATCCGTTCATCCCCGCGGCGGTGGTCCCTGACGCCTACCCCAGCCTCCGCCGCGTCGCGCAGCTCCAGGCACCTCTCCTCGTCATCCACGGCGACCGGGACGACATCGTGCCCGTGGCCCACGGCCGCGCGCTCTTCGAGGCGGCGCCTCAGCCGAAGCGGATCGAGATCGTGCGCGGCGCAGGGCACAACGACCTGCTCGACACCATGGGCGCGTCGTACGGGACCACGATCGCCGAGTGGGCCCGCACGTTGGCGCGCGCCGCGGCCCTCTGCTAGACTCGCCGTTTCGCGGAGGAGGCTTTGCTCCGTCCCTACAAAGGCATCTGGCCGAAGCTCGGCGAGCGCGTGTACGTGGACGTGTCCGCGCAGGTCATCGGGGACGTCGAGCTGGGCGACCACGCCAGCGTCTGGATGAACGCCGTCATCCGCGGCGACGTCCACTCCATCCGCATCGGCCCCCACTCGAACATCCAGGACAACTGCGTGGTCCACGTCTTCAAGGAGAAGCACCCCACGGTGGTGGCGGACCACGTGACGGTGGGCCACTCGGTCACGCTGCACGGCTGCCGCATCGATTCGTACTGCCTGATCGGGATGGGGGCCACGGTCCTCAACGACGCCCACGTCGGCGAGCGCAGCATCGTGGCCGCGGGCACGCTGGTCCCGGAAGGGATGGAGATCCCGCCGGGCAGCCTGGTCATGGGCCTGCCGGCCAAGATCCGCCGCCCGCTCACCGACGAGGAGCGCGCGAGCATCGATACGTACGCGAAGAACTACTTCGAGTACAAGGAGAGCTATCTCGCCGAGCTGAAGCGGTCTTGAGCCAGCGCAAGATCCAGGCCGTCAAGGGCACCCGCGACATCCTGCCCGACGAGATCAGCGCGTGGCACCGCATCGAGGCCGCGGCCCGCGAGCTGTTCCCCCGTTACGGCTACCGCGAGATCCGCACGCCCGTCTTCGAAGAGACCGAGCTGTTCGCCCGCGGCATCGGGACCGAGACCGACATCGTCTCCAAGGAGATGTACACCTTCGAGGATCAGGGCGGCTCGTCGCTCACGCTGCGGCCCGAGGCCACCGCCGGCATCGTGCGCGCGGTGATCGAGCACAACCTGGCGGCCGACGACCCCGCGCCCAAGGTCTGGGCGATGGGGCCGATGTTCCGGCGCGAGCGCCCGCAGAAGGGACGCTTCCGCCAGTTCCACCAGGTGGACGTCGAGGCCTTCGGGATGTCGCGGCCCTCGATCGACGCCGAGATGATCGAGGTCGCGCTGGCCTACCTCGAAGCCTGCGGCCTCCAGGACAGCGAGCTGGTGCTCAACTCGACGGGCGACGCGAAGTGCCGCCCCGCCTACGTGGAGACGCTGCGCGCGGCCCTGCGCAAGGAGGCCGGCCGGCTGTGCGCGGATTGCCAGCGCCGCACCGAGACCAACCCGCTGCGCGTGCTGGACTGCAAGGTGCCGGAAGACCAGCCGATCATCGACGCCTTGCCGAAGATCGGCGACCACCTGTGCGACGACTGCCGTGACCACTTCGCCGAGGTGCGGCGCGAGCTGGACCTCCTGGGGATCCGCTACCGCCTCGACCACCGGCTGGTGCGCGGCCTCGACTACTACACGCGCACCACCTTCGAGGTCACGAGCGGCGCCCTGGGCGCCCAGAACAGCGTGCTGGGCGGCGGCCGCTACGACGGCCTGGTCAAGGAGCTGGGTGGGCCCGACCTCACCGGCATCGGCTTCGCGCTGGGTATGGAGCGGCTGGTCATGCTGCTGCCGCAGCCGGTGGCCGAGGGCCGCTGCGACGTGTTCCTGGCCCCGCTGGTCCCCGACGCGCTCGACCCGGCCCTCCTGTTGCAGCGCGACCTGCGGCGCGCGGGCCTGCGCGTCCTCATCGACAACGAGGGCCGCGGGCTGAAGTCGCAGATGAAGAAGGCCGACAAGCTGGGGGCGCGCTTCGTGGCCATCCGCGGCGAGGACGAGCGCGCGAAGGACGTGTGGATGGTCCGCGACATGGGCGGCTCCAGCCAGGAAGAGGTGAAGGCCGCCGACGTGGCCGGGCATCTGGAGGGCAAGCTCCGTGGCTGAGCCGCTCGGCGACCTGACCCGCACCCACCGCTGCGGCGCCATGCGCGAGGAGCACGTCGGCCAGACGGTGACGCTCATGGGCTGGGCGGCCACGCGGCGCGACCTGGGCGGCGTCATCTTCATCGATCTGCGCGACCGCGAGGGGATCTGCCAGGTGGTGGCGCGGCCCGAGGTCTCGAAGGAGGCCCACGCCTCGGCCGACCGTGTGCGCGGCGAGTTCGTCCTGGCCGTGGTGGGCGAGGTGGCCAAGCGCTCCGCCGAGACCGTGAACCCCAAGCTGCCCACGGGCGCGGTCGAGGTCGTGGCCCGCGAGATCCGCGTCCTCTCCGAGGCGCGAACGCCGCCGTTCCCGATCGAGGACCAGATCGAGACGTCCGAGGAGATCCGGCTCAAGTACCGCTACCTCGACCTGCGCCGGCCGCGCCTGCACCGCAACATCGCCCTGCGCCACCGCGTGACCATGGAGGTGCGGCGATACCTGGACGAGCAGGGCTTCTACGAGATCGAGACCCCGTTCCTCACCAAGTCCACGCCGGAGGGCGCACGCGATTACCTGGTGCCCTCGCGCATCCACCACGGGCAGTTCTACGCCCTGCCCCAGTCCCCGCAGATCTTCAAGCAGATCCTGATGGTGGCCGGGATGGACCGCTACTTCCAGATCGTGCGCTGCTTCCGCGACGAGGACCTGCGCGCCGACCGCCAGCCCGAGTTCACGCAGGTGGACATCGAGATGTCCTTCCCGCGCGCGGAGACGATCTTCGGCCTCATCGAGCCTCTGTTCGTGCGGCTCATGAAGCTCGTGGACGTGGACCTGAAGACGCCCTTCCCGCGCATGTCGTACGCGGAGGCCATGGAGCGCTACGGCAGCGACAAGCCGGACCTGCGCTTCGGGCTGGCCATCTCGGACGTGAGCCACGAGATGGCCAACCTGGGCCTGGAGACTTTCCCCGGGCTCATCATGGGCGGCGCGAGGGCGCGCGCGCTGACCCTGCCCGCCGCCGGCGGAGTCTCCGGGACGCGCCTGCGCAAGATCAACGAGGAGATGTGGCTCGGCCGGATCGTGGCCGACGCCCACGCGACGCGCCGTCCGCTCTTCACGCTGAAGGCCACGGACGAAGCGGTGGCCGCCCTGGTGAAGAAGGGGGGCCACGAGGCCGCGGCTCGCCAGCTGCTCGCGAAGGCCGGCGCGGACAAGGACGACATCGTGCTGGTGGGCGTGGACACGCCGGGCCCCTTGGCCATGGCCATGGGCATCCTGCGGCTGGAGATGGGCCGCGAGCTGAAGCTGGTGGACGAGAAGGCCTTCCGCTTCCTGTGGGTCACCGACTTCCCGCTCTTCGAGCACTCCGCGGCCGACAACCGCTACGTCAGCCTGCACCATCCGTTCACCTCGCCGGCGGACGAGGACGTGGCCCGGCTGGAGAGCGACACGGATACCGTGCGGGCCAAGGCCTACGACCTGGTCCTGAACGGGACCGAGGTCGGCGGCGGCAGCATCCGGATCCACGACGCGGCGCTCCAGGCGCGCGTCTTCAAGGTCCTGTCGATGTCCGAGGAGGAGGCGAAGGAGCGCTTCGGGTTCTTCCTGGAGGCGCTTCAGTACGGGACGCCGCCGCACGGCGGGATCGCCCTCGGCGTGGACCGCATGGTGATGATCCTGGCCGGCGAGTCCTCGATCCGCGACGTCATCGCCTTCCCCAAGACGGCCAGCGCCACCGACCTGATGAGCGGATCGCCCTCGCCCGTGCGGGACGACCAGGTCCGCGACCTCGGGATCATCGTCGTCAAGAAATAGGCGGCGCGGGTCCGTCCCTGCGCAGGGTCAGTCCCTGATCACGAACCTCCGGACCTCGCTCGTCATCGTGCCCAGCGCGGCGTCGCGATCGGGCAGCAGGTTCCCGGGCTGCCGGTGCACGTACATCATGTGCAGGCAGGTCGCCTCGTCGCGCTGGTAGTGGCCTTCCTTCGTGCCCGGCCCCTGCGCCGGCGTCATGACGTCGCGGTCGCTGGCCGAGTGGGACATCCCCATGACGTGGCCCATCTCGTGGAGCAGGGTGTTGCGGTAGTCGGAGCCGGCGCCGCCGGAGATCTCCTGCCGGTCGGCGAACTCCACCCGCGCGTCGGTGATCGCCGAGCCGCGCGCGCCGAAGGTCGTCTGCGCGATGGCGCCGTCGTCGAGGACGGCGGGGTTGATCAGGATGGTGACCTCGCCGCCGGGACCGATGGCGATGGGCAGCCCCGTGAGGCCGGTGATCTCCGCCGCCACCTCCTGGGTCTTGGCCACCACGGCGGGATCCGTGGCCAGGTCGCCGTCGAGGCTGACGGTGAAGCCCCGCGGCCAGCGAACCAGGCGGCGCACCCCGTCGTCGAACTCCCAGTCGTAGACGAGCTGGCGCACGTAGTTCTCGTCGCTCGGCCAGAGGAAGATGCCCGAGCCGTCGAAGCGCTGCTCGCGCACGAGGAAGCCGTCCGCCTGGACGGTGACGGCCGTGCCCATCGCCGGCGCGGGCGGCGTCACCGTGGCGGCGACGCCTTCCTCGGTCCAGCCGTCGCGGACCACCGGAGCCGGGACGGGCGTGGGCGCGGGCGTCGGCGTCGGGACGGCCGCGGGCACTCGCGAGGGGGCGGACGATCCGCCGCCGCCGCAGCCCAGCGTCACGGACAGGAGCAGCAGCGGGAACGTGACGCTTCTCGATGCGTAGCGCATGGTCATCCCCCGGGCGCCCCTCGCCAACACATGACGGTACCACAAAGGCTGTGCTACCTTTCGCATCGACTTGCAGGGATACTCCCGGCTCCTTTCATGGACGGCGGTGACCTTGCTGTTCTCCGTCGCCCTCGGCGTCCGCCTGGTGGGACTTTCCCAGCCGCCCCTCGACTTCCACCCGACGCGCCAGTATCACAGCGCGCTCTTGGCGCGTCGCCTCTACGTCAACAGCGTTCCGGAGGTCCCGGAGTGGCGACGCCACCTCGCGGAGGTGAACCGGGTTGAGCGCTTGGAGCCTCCCTTCATGGAGCACACCGCCGCGCTCTTCTATCGGCTCCGGGGCGGCGAAGACCTCCGCATCCCGCGACTGCTCTCCATCGCCGCGTGGATGGCGGGGGGAGCGTTCGTTTTCGGGCTCGGCCGGCGCGTCGCCGGCCCCGTGGGAGCGCTCGTCGCGGCCTCGTTTTTTCTCCTCTCCCCGTTCACCGTCGAGGCCAGCCGCTCTTTCCAGCCCGACCCCCTGATGGTGACGCTTCTCTCCGCGACCGCGCTGGGATTGATCTGTTACGGCCAACGGCTACGACTTGGCGTCCTGATGCTCGCCGCCTTGGCGGGCGGGCTTGCCATCCTGGTCAAGCCTCAGGCCATCTTCCAGGTTGCGGCCACGTCCGCGGCCGTCATCCTGGCTCGGCGCCATGAGCTGGGCCGCTCCTGGATCCTCCATGCCGCGGTGTTCATCCTCGGCGTCGCGCTGGCCATCCCCTACTACTACGCACAGAGCGGCCTGTTCGCGTCAATCGCCAGCCAGGCTTTCATCCCCCACCTGCTCTGGACGACGGACTTCTGGATCGGCTGGGTCGGAAACGTGTGGAAGACGTGCGGGCTCGCTCCCACCGCCATGGCGGCGGTGGGCATCCTCGTGGCGAGGGACCGACTCGCCAGGGCCACGCTTCTCGGCATGGCGGCCGGTTATGCCTGCTACGTCCTGGCCTTCGACTACCATTGTTCCATCCACGACTACTACCACCTGCAGCTGTACCCCCTCGTGGCCGCTGGCCTGGGGGCGTTGGCGGAGCGGGCGGTCGCGATTGTCCGAAGCAGCCCGGCCCTTCCCAGGATGGCCACGCCGGTGGCGGGCCTGATCTTCGCGGTAGCCTGCGTCGAGGCCGCGATCACCGCCCGGTCCCGCATCCGGTCGCGCGACTTCTCGGGAGAGGTGGCCATGTATCGCGAGATCGGGGAGCGGGTCGGCCACGCCGAGGCGAACGTCCTGCTCGCCAACCACTACGGGTATGCGCTGAAGTATCACGGTGAGGTGGGTGGCGTGGATTGGCCACGGTCGTACGACTTCCATCTCATGCGGCTGTGGGGGAGAACGCCGGAGGGCGCCGCCGAGAGGTTGCAGCCCATCCTCGACCGTCTTCGACCGAGCTTTTTCGTGATAACGGAACCCGACGACCTGGCCGAGCAACCCGATCTCGCGACGCTGTTGAAGAGCCGGTATCGCCTCTACGCGGAAGGCGACGGATACTTGATCTACTCGTTGCGCTGAGAGGCCCTCACCGGTTGGCTCCTGGCCCCAACGTCAGGCCGCCGTCCACCGTGATGACCTGGCCGGTGAGATAAGAGTCGGGCTCCAGCAGCAGGCGGACCACCTTGGCCACGTCCTCGGGCCGGCCGAAGCGCGGGACGGTCCCCTGCTCCACGTACGCATCGTACTTGCCGGACTCGATCGAGGCACGGGCCATGCCCGCGATGGTGGCGCCCGGGGCCACCACGTTCACCCGGACGTCGGTCGGGCCGCCGTACTCCCTGGCCAGGATGAGGGCGGCGTGGACGAGGGCCGCCTTGGGCGCGGCGTAGGCCAGGCTGCCCGCGAAGGGGTGGACGCCCTGCATGCTCGAGACGAGCACGATCGCGCCGCGCGTGCTCCTGGCCTTCATCTCCGCGGCGCAGGCCCGGGCCAGCAGGACCGGCGCCTCGAAGTTGGCCGCGAACGAGGCGTGCAGCGCCGCGCCGTCCAGGTCCTCGGGCTTGACGCGCGCGGGATCGCCGGTCGCGGTCACCAGGCCGTAGATCTCGCCCTTGACGGTGCGGGCGGCGTCGATCGCCTTGCGGCGTCCCTCGGGCGTCGACACGTCGGCCTCGACCAGCGTCACCGGGCCGCCGTAGAGGTCCTGCAGCTTCTGCTGGAAGGCGAGGGCATGGCCGCGCTGCGAGCGATACGCCACCACGGGCAGCGCTCCGTCCTGGAGGAGCAGGGCCGTGATGGCCGCGCCCAGCCCGCCTGCGCCGCCGGGGACGAGGACGACGCGCCCGGCCAGGGACTTCCGGTTGAAGTCGTAGCGGTGCTCCGCCACGCGCTTGGCCTGGTCGGCGTCGAGGTAGCGCGAGGGCATGGGTCAGGCCGCGAAGAGCTGCCGCAGGCCCGCGCTGTCGAGGCCCTGCAGTGACTCCACGATGCGGTGGGCCGCGGACAGCTTCGCGGCCGGGAAGGAGTTGGTGACGGCCAGGACCTTCATCCCCGCCGCCAGCCCGGCCAGGATCCCGGTGTAGGAGTCCTCGACGACCAGGCACTCCGCGGGCAGGAGTCCCGGCGCGCGTCCGTCGAGCCGGCGCATCGCGGTGAGGTAGGGCTCCGGGTCGGGCTTTCCCCGCGAGACGTCGTCGATGCCGACCACCGCGGCGAACGCGTCGCGCAGGCCGCCCGCCTCCAGCACGGCCTCGATCTCCACCCGCCGCGCGCCGGAGGCGATGGCCAGGGGCACCTCGCGGCTCAGGGCGAGGACCAGCTCGCGCGCGCCGGGGAGGAACGGGACGTCCGCGAGCACCCGCTCGAAGGCCTCGGCCTTCCGCCGGGTCACGGCCTCGACGCGCGCGCCGTCATGGGCCACGCCGTGCCGCTCGAGCGCGATCCGTATGGCGGTGCGATCGTCGTGGGCCAGGAGGTGCCGCCAGTACTCCTCCTCGGCGATGGTGAAGCCCTCCGCCAGGAGCGCCTCGCGCATGGCGCGGAAGTGCAGCGGCTCGCTGTCCACGAGCACGCCGTCGAAGTCGAAGAGGACCGCGCGCATTAGAATGCCCAGACGCCTTCCGACCGTTCGCTCCGCTCGGGTCGCGCGTCGCGCGGGGTGGGTTGCCTGGAAGTGGACACCCGCGCTCCCGCGCGACGCCTCGCGGCGCGTGAGGTATCGGCCGCAGACGCCGCCATGATCATCCGCATCGCCGCCGCGCTCCTGCTGCTCGCCGCGCTGTGGGTCCTCTTCCGCTTCGCCATGGCCCTCCGTTGGTCCAAGGTGGTCCGGGAAGGGTCGCGCTCCACCGAGGAGTCGCGCGGACGGAAGGTGGTGGCCGAGATCCCGCTGCCGGACGAGCTCCTGTTCTTCCTGGAGGACGACGCGGGATTCTACTGGGGCCGCTCGCAGGCGCGCAAATCCGAGATCCTGGGCGCGCGCCTGCTCCTCAACGGCGGCGTGATCGGCAGCTTCGGACCGCCGGGGGCGGCGCTGCCGGACCCGCCCCCCGCCGAGGAGTACGAGGGGCGCGAGCGCTGGGACGTCCTCATCTATTGCCGGGGCCGCACCGAGGCCGTGCCCTGCGGGAGCCTGCGCGAGGGCGTGAGCCGCGAGATCGCGGCCCGGGTCTTCGAGGCCGTGCGCCGTGCGGGCTCGTCCTGAGCGATGATCGAGGCATGAAGTCACACACCGCCTACCTGACCCTGAACGTCCCCACGCGGATGGACTTCGTCAACATCACCGACCAGGTGGAGAAGGCGGTGGCCCGCAGCGGCGTGCGCGAGGGCCTGTGCCTGGTCAACAGCATGCACATCACGTCCTCCGTCTTCATCAACGACGACGAGCCCGGGCTCCACGAGGACTACAAGCGGTGGCTGGAGCAGCTCGCGCCCTACGACCCGAGCCCGGAGCGCTATCACCACAACCGCACCGGCGAGGACAACGGCGACGCCCACCACAAGCGCGAGGTCTTCGGCCGCGAGGTGGTGGTGGCCATCACCGCGGGCAAGCTCGACTTCGGCCGCTGGGAGCAGATCTTCTACGGCGAGTTCGACGGCCGGCGCGCCAAGAAGGTGCTGGT
>Ga0075433_10003902_pt1 | contig 11545 bp, 9 predicted proteins | sample RhiMethybrSRZTD2_FD_75299 | JGI IMG/M metagenome (GOLD analysis project Ga0075433, IMG submission 75299) | Populus rhizosphere microbial communities from Tennessee, USA - Rhizosphere MetaG P. TD hybrid SRZTD2 | ecosystem: Host-associated > Plants > Roots > Rhizosphere > Soil | place: USA... | reverse complement strand
CGTCTGCGTTCGCAGGTGAGTACGTCCGATCGTCAGCGGCTCGAGAGCTACGAAACCAACGTGCGCGAGATCGAGCGTCGCCTGCAGATTGCGATGAAGGCCTCGACGGTGGCACCCGAGAACATGGCGGTGCCGGTGGGCGTGCCGCAGACGTTCGACGAGCACATCAAGCTGCAGTTCGATCTGATGGCGCTGGCGTTTCAGGCCGACATTACGCGCGTTGGCACGTTGCTCTTCGCGCGCGACCTCACCGGCCGGACGTATCCGGCGAGCGAAGCACCGACCGCTGGCTTCCACGGCGTGTCGCATCACGGTGAGGACCCGCGGCGCATCGCCGAGCTCGCGAAGATCAACGTGTATCACGTCAAGATGATTGCGCATCTCGTCGATCGACTCGCCAAGACCGAGGACGGCGACGGCACGCTGCTCGATCGGTCGCTGGTGCTCTTCGGCAGCAACATGGGCAACTCCAATCAGCACGTGCACTACGACGTGCCGCACGTGCTCATCGGTGGCGGCAACGGCACGATGAAAGGCGGACGCCATCTGGCGTACCCGTCGAAGACGGTGCCGACCGGGAATCTGTTGCTCAGCATTCTCGACAAGTACGGCATTCATCAGGACACCATCGGCGACAGCACTGGACGCTTGGAGGCCCTGTGAGGACTCGTATCCGTAGAGCGCGCGCATTGGCGTGCGCGTGTGCGTTACTGGCGGCCGTCGCGTTCGCAGCGTCCGTGGCGGGTGCTGGCAAGAGCGACGTCGCAGACGCCGCCATGCGTGGTGACATGGCAGCGGTGCGCAAGCTCATCGCGTCGAAGGCCGACGTCAACGCGGCGCAGGCCGATGGGGCGACGGCGCTGCACTGGGCCGTCTATCGCGGCGACCGCGGGCTGGTAAACGAGCTAATCCGCGCCGGCGCCAATCCGAAAGCCGCCAACCGTGAAGGGGCGACGCCGCTGTGGCTCGCGGCTGTCAACGGCGATGCGGCGGTGATTGCGTCGCTGCTCGAAGGCGGTGCCGATCCGAACGAGAAGCTGCCGCTGGGCCGCACGCCATTGATGATCGCGTCGCGCACTGGCACCATCGACGCGATGAAGGTGCTCGTCGATCACGGCGCCGACGTCAACGCCAAGGAAACGGCTCGCGGCACGACGCCGATCATGTGGGCCGCCGATGAAGCGCATGCCGAGGCGGTGAAGTTCCTCATCGATCACGGCGCCGATATCAAGGCGCGGTCCAATCCCGCCCCGCGCGGACGCGGGCCGGCGCTCGGCAAAGCCAACGATCCGAGGAAACAAGTTGCTGCGCAGGGTGCTGCGCTGGCCGCGGGACAGGCGCTCGACCTGGGGCAGATCCGCGCCGCGGCCGAGGGTCGTGGCGCAGGTGCGGCTGCTGGGGCCGGTGGTGGGGGGCGTGGCGGTGGCAGAGGGGGTCGTGGTCGCGGCGCCGCGAACGGCGATCAACCCGATGGCGGCGTCGACTTCTCCAACGACGATGCGGCAGCGGCGGTGGGACTGTTCCGCAGAGGCCCGGCGCCCAACGACGGCGGACAGCTGACGCCTCTCGTCTACGCCACGCGCGCCAACGATATCGAAACGGTGAAGGTGCTGCTCGCCGCCGGTGCGGACATCAATCAGACCACCGGTTACGGCTGGAGTCCGCTGCTCGTCGCCACACAGAATCGCTACTACAAGCTCGCGTCGTACCTGCTGGACCGTGGCGCGAATCCGAATCTGGCCAACAAGGGCGGATGGACGCCGCTCTATCTGTCCACCGACAACCGCAACATCGAGTCGGGCGACTATCCGGTCCGCCGGGGCGACATGGATCACCTCGAGTTCATCAAGCTGCTGCTCAACAAGGGCGCCGACGTGAACGCGCGGGTGAAGGACAGCACCGAGACGCGCACGGTGTTCACCAATCAGTGGCTCGATGAAAACGGCGCCACGGCGTTCTTCCGGGCGTCGCAGTCGGGCGACGTCGAGTTGATGAAACTGCTGCTCTCCAAGGGTGCCGATCCGAAGATCAACACACTGCTGAACGTCAGCCCGTTGCACGTGGCTGCCGGTATTGGCTGGGTGGAAGGCATCACCTACGAGTGGTCACAGGAGTCGACGCTCGCAGCGGTGAAGATGCTGATCGATCTCGGTCTCGACGTGAACCTGCAGGCCGATACGGGTCGAACGGCGCTGCACGGCGCCGCGCACAAGGGCCGCAACGACGTGGTGCAGATTCTCGTCGACCACGGCGCCAAGCTCAACGTCCGCGACTACGGCAATACCGACAACCGCGGCGGCAAGCTGGCCATCCACACGTGGGAGCCGGTCGACTACGCCGACGGCCTCGTGCGCGTCGGCGTGCAATCGGCCATCCCGCATCCCGAGACTGGACTGCTGATTCGAAAGCTGCTGGTCGCCGCCGGTTTGCCGGCGCCGCCGATGGGCAGGACGCTGGAGTCAATCTGCATCACGGAGGCGTGCGACTCCGGGAACTAGAAACCCGCCGTTCTGAGTTCGACGTTCGACGTTCGATGTTCGAAGAGGTTCACAGTTCCCTGAACCCTCGAACTGTGCGAACGTCGAACCTCGAACCTCGAACCTCGAACGTCGAACTACCGATTTGATGACGCGCCTCCAGCGGCCTTGGCGCGTTCGGCCCTCGACGTATGCACGTAGTCTGGAATCGTGCGATTCCCTTCGTGGCACCCGTACTCCCACCACTCGTATTTCGGATCCAGCTTCAGCGGGAAGCGCGCCGTCCACGGCCGCGTGAGCACGACCGGGTCCTCGGTCTTGATCTCGTAGAGGATGAAGTCGTTGTTCAAGCGAGTGAGCCGCTCGGTGATCGTCATCTGCTCGCTCGTCGGCATGCGGTTGCCTGGAGGCGAGCCCATCACGCCGATGTTGGTCATCGACGCCCCGGGCTTGAAGTTCGTGGTCACGATGACGAGCGTGTTGCCCTCCCAGTGACCGCGTGATTCGCCCATCCACTCCTTGATTGCCGGCGAGACGCCAGGCCGTCCGTCGACCGGGACGATACGCGCTTCGTGAATCATCTCCATGTTGAGGATCACGTAGCCTGGCACCTGCATGATCTGGACGCCGTTGTTGTAGCGAAACGGAAACATGGACGAGGGCATGCCGCGTGTGATGCAGCGGTCCCACGTGTCGAAGTCCTCTGGGCCATCCCATGTCTGGTTGGTTTCGCCGGCCGCGGCCCAACTGCTGCGCATGCGCGCGGACAGGCGCTTACCTTCGGGCGTCAGCTCTGGCAGTTTCCCAGTTGGCGGATCGACGATGAGCGACGTCTGCCGCTGGACGCTGGTCGGATCGGTGACACCAGAGAGCAACGCGCGGCCGAAATTACCTTCCGCGATCGCTTGCGCGTGACGATCGGGCTGCTGGCCGGCAGCCTTGAGGCGTTCCTGGTATTCCTGCTCGGTGAGGAACGCTTTGTTCAGATCGCAGGGCGCCGCTTCCGCTCGGCCACGGCCGCCTCCTCCCGCGCATCGCTCGAGCGGCACGCTGCCGACGTACGAGATCGGCCACATTCCCTGCAGATCCGGATCGCCCCACGGCGTTTTGGGATGAACCCAGCCGGCGGGTGTCGCGATGAAATGGTTCGCCTCGCTCGGCGGCGTTCCACCTTGTCCGTGCACGGTCGCGACGAACACGACAGCACCGAGACTTCCGAACCACATGCGACGTGCGTGGGGACCAAACATCAGCATCTTCGTAGTATCGCATCTGGTTCCGATTCAGCTGTTCGACAGGAATCGGTGATTTCACATCTCGCTAGACGCGAGACGTCGAGCGCAATTGACTCGTCACGATCAGTGCAACGCCAGCCGCGGCGGCGACAATGCCGAGCGTCTGCGGAATCGGGACGTGCTTCTCGGTTTCTGTTTCAATTTGAAGGGGGCCGAGATCCACCGCCTTGTGTCGATCGGTATACCTGATCATCGGCGCGGCAAGCATGAGCAGTCCGACGATGAGCAGCACGATGCCTGATCCGAGTAGACCCTTCATGTCTCCGTCCTCCTCAGCCACTCGTTGACAGCACGATTTGTGCCCTCATCCGAGTAGCCGCTGAGCGTGCGTTCGCGCGCCAATCGTCGCTGAGGTCGAGGACCGCTCACATGGGTATGGAAGTTCCTACAGGGCAAATGAAACTGGAGCATTCAGCGCTGCAGCCGTCTGTCGATGCTGACGTGGCACGACACCTGCTCGAACGTCCAGCAACGGCTTCCCCGCGTTAGGCCGGCCTCGCGCGCGACGCGTGAGATCCCGAGCCGATGGTGAGGTGACCATGCTGTGGACGATCTTCGTCGTGTTGTTGCTGCTCTGGTTCCTGGGAGTCGTCAGCTCCTATACCCTGGGCGGGTTCATTCACATTCTGCTCGTACTCGCCGTGATCGCGGTGCTGGTCCAGCTGATCTCGGGACGACGAACGACGATCTGACGGCTCGCGGATACGGTTTGGTGGCCGACGCGCTTCGGCGCGTCGGCCACGGCTCCTCGCCGCAAGAGGCCAGCACCTCTCCCGGGGTGTGGCGTTGTCGTTCTATACAGGTGTCATCTGCCCCAGGGGGGCGACGTTCTGGAACGTCCGAGACCTCGCTTCGTGCAGGACAATAAGGGTGTCGTCATTGGAACGGTCCGTGCTGTTGAGGCCACGTTCCGCGGCGGGGGGAGGTCCGATTCATGGGAAGACTCAACGTCTGGGGCGTGCGGGTGTGCGCGGCCATGGTCTCCACCCTGGTGCTGGCCACCACCGTCCAGGCTCAATACTTTGGTCGAAACAAGGTCCAGTATCGCGACTTCAAGTTCGAGGTCCTCAAGACCGATCACTTCGACATCTATTTCTACCAGGAGGAGCGTGACGCCGCCGCCGAAGTGGGCCGTCTGGCGGAACGATGGTACGCGCGCCTCTCCACGCTGCTCGACCACAATCTGAGTAACCGGCAGCCCGTCGTCTTGTACGGATCCCACGCCGACTTCGAGCAGACCAACGTGGTTGGTGGTGAGATCGGCGAGGGCACCGGCGGTGTGACTGAAGGGCTCAAACGCCGCGTTGTCCTGCCGCTCACCGGCGCGCTCAAGGAGACCGATCACGTCCTCGGTCACGAGCTCGTGCACGCCTTCCAATACGACATGGCCCGCTTCGGCAGCGATCAGGGGCAGGCGCGCGGGCCGTCGATCGAACGCCTTCCGCTGTGGTTCGTCGAAGGCATGGCCGAATATCTGTCGCTCGGACCTGTCGATGCGAACACCGCGATGTGGATGCGCGACGCCGTGCGGCACGAGACGCTGCCGGAGATTCGCAAACTGGGCGACCCGAAGTACTTTCCCTATCGCTGGGGACAGGCGCTGTGGGCGTACATCGGCGGACGCTTCGGCGATCGCGTCGTCGGCCAGGTGTTCAGCGACGCGCTGAGCGTAGGACCGGATGCGGCGTTCGAGAACATCCTCGGCCAGAAGACGAAGGATCTGTCGACGGCATGGCAGGCCGCGCTGCGCGAGCAGTACGCACGCATCATCGAGGCGACCAAGCGACCTCCGGCATTCGGACGCCCGCTGTCGACGGAGATTCAGCTGGAGAAAAAGAACCCACCGCTGTACGCGTCGCCGGTGCTCAGCCCCGATGGACAGCAGATCGTGGTGTTCTCGGAACGTGGAATGCTGTCGGTCGACATGTATCTCGCCGACGCCAACACCGGCGCCGTCATCCGCAAATTGGTGAGCACCGCGATCGACCCGCATTACAGCAGCCTGCAATTCATCAACTCGGCGGGCTCGTGGAATCCCAACGGCCGCGAGTTCGTTGTCGGTGCGGTGCGCAGTGGACATCCCGTGCTCGCCGTCCTCGATACGAAGTCGGGGAAGACGGTTCGGGAGAAAGCATTTCCCGAACTGGGCGAGATTCTGAATCCGGCGTGGTCGCCGAATGGACGGACGATCGTGTTCTCGGCGATGTCGGGCGGCTACTCGGATCTCTATCTGTATGACTTGATGGCCGACTCCCTGAAGCGGCTCACCACCGATCGCTTCGCCGATCTCGAGCCGGCCTGGTCGCCTGACGGCAGCCGCATCGCGTTCGTCACCGACCGTTACACGACGATGCTGCCGACGTTGGCGGCCGGGTCGTACGGACTCGCGCTGCTCGATCCGGCAACCGGCAGCATCGAGCGGATCCAGACGTTCGACGAAGCGAAGAGCATCAATCCGCAATGGTCGGGCGACGGCCGGACGCTGTACTTCATCGCCGATCCGTTCGGCATCTCGAACGTGTTTGCGCTCGATCTCGACGGCCGCTCGGTGCGCCAGATCACCAATCTCGATACCGGTGTGAGCGGCATCACCGACATCAGTCCGGCGCTGACCGTTGCGAGTGGGATGCGGCGCATGGCGTTCAGCGTTCACGACGAAACGCATCCGACGGTCTACGTGACCGACAACGCCACCGTGCTCGCGGGCGGCCGGCCGGCGGCCACGTGGAGCGACGTGACCGCATCGGTGCTTCCGCCGGAGCGGCGCGCGTCGAAAGACCTTGTTGCCGCGCTGACCGACCCGGTGAAGGGTCTGCCCGAGAAGACCGGCGAGACCGAGGAGTACAAACCCAAGCTCGGGCTCGACATGGTGGGGCAGCCCTATGTCGGTGCCGGGTACAGCCGGTTCGGGCCGAGCTTCGGCGGTGGGATCTCGTTCCTCTGGAGCGACGTGCTCGGCAATCACAACCTCGCCGCGGTGGTCGATGCCAACACCTATGGCGGGCACTTCTCGGACATCCTCAAGGACACCGGCGGCGTCGTCGCGTATCAGAACCTCACGCACAAGTGGGATTGGGGCGTGTCGGTGGAGCAGTCGCCGTATGTCGCCGGCGGCGTGGCCAGCGGCTTCTCGCAGGTCGGCGGTCAGACCGTCATCGTCGAGCAGGACATCCTCCAACGACAGACGTTCCGCGCCGTCAGCGGTGCGGTGTCGCGTCCCCTCTCGCAATCGCGCCGTGTGGAATTCAGTAGCAGCTACCAGAACGTCTTGTTCGAGCAGGAAGTGCGCACGCTGACCGCGTCGGCGCAGACCGGTCAGTTGATCAGCGACAACACCGAGACCACGCGGCTCGCGGATCCATTGCGGCTGGTGAGCGGCAGCGCGGCATTCGTGCTCGACAGCGCCGTGTTCGGCGCCACGAGTCCGGTGGCGGGGCAGCGAGGGCGCATCGAAATGACGCCGACGTTCGGCACCATTGAGTACACCAGCGCGCTGGCGGATTATCGGCGCTACTTCATGCCGGCCAACTTCTACACAATCGCGGCGCGCGTGCTGCACTACGGACGCTACGGCTCTGGAGGCGAGGACTTCCGCCTGGTGCCGATGTACATCGGCTATCCACAACTCGTGCGCGGCTACGGCATCGGCTCGATTTCCGCCAGCGAATGCACGCCGACCCTGAATGGATCGTGTCCCGAGTTCGATCGGCTCATCGGATCGCGGATGCTCGTCGGCAACATCGAGTTCCGATTCCCGCTGCTGCGTCCGTTCGGCGCGACCGGTCGCATGTATGGACCCGTACCGACTGAGGTGGCGTTCTTCGCCGACGGCGGCACGGCGTGGAATCGCGGCGAGAAGCCGCAGTTCCTCGGCGGCGATCGGCAGGCCGTGACGAGCGCGGGTGTGAGCTTGCGAGTGAACGCCTTCAATTTCGCCGTGCTCCAGATCGACTACGCCCATCCGTTCGAGCGCAGTGGCAAGGGCTGGGTCTGGGGATTCAGTTTTTCGCCAGGTTTCTAATCCCAAGCCCAATCCCCAACTCCCAATTCCCAACTCGGATGTTGGGAGTTGGGCGTTGGAGGTTGGGCATTGACGGCCTCCCGCGAATTCCCAATCGTCAAGCGGCATCGCTTTCATAGCGAATAAACCCGCGGTCGCACGGAATCATTCATGCGCGTGCGCGAGTCCGCGCATTGTCAGCCAGCCACGTCGTCACATTTCATGCACGTCGCGCGGCAGGGTTTGTGCTCACACGATAGGCGACGGCTTTGGCTTACGCGTCGGGGAGGGCAGTATGGCTCGCATTCTCGTTCTGTACGGAACGACCGAGGGCCACACCGCACGCATTGCGGAGTCGATTCGCGACACGCTGCGCGCGCGAGGCGATCAGGTCGATGTCGTCGAAGCGGGCAAGACGGGTCCGCACGCCGCGGACTACACCGGCATCATCGTCGCGGCCTCGGTGCACGCTGGCCGTTACCAGCGCCACATTCGATCCTGGGTACGCGCGAACGTCTCTGCCCTCGAGCACAAGCCGACGGCTTTCATCTCGGCATCCCTCGGCGTGCTGCAGCAGGAGGCGGACGTGCAGCGCGAGGTTCAAGCCATCGTCAATCGCTTCCTGCTGTCGACTGAATGGCGCCCGACGATCACGAAGACCGTCGCGGGCGCATTGATGTACCGGAAGTATGGCTGGTTCAAGCGTTGGTTCATGAAACGTCTGGTCGCGAAGGCTGGCGGCAACACCGATACGAGTAGGAATTGGGACTACACGGATTGGGCCGACGTGCGCCTGTTCGCAGAGCAGTTTGCGACGCTGGTCCACGACGGCCGTGATGCGCCAACCGCGCCATCACGCAGTACTGCGGCCGCGTAGCGACACGCGAGGGTAATCACATGACACGAACAACATTGGCTTGGCGACCGCGGCGAGCGGTCCTGCTGCTGGTTGGGGCGATCGCGCTCCTGACAGTTGCGGAGCGAGTATCGGCGCAGACCGTGCCGATGGATTGGCGCCATGGCACGACGCTCATGAGCTTCGTAGGCGCCGAGTCGGCGTCGCCGGATACGAGCCCCGCGGCGGGTGTCGGTGTTGGATGGGAAGTGACTCGGCACCTGTCGTTCGAAGGACGAGGCACCTGGGTCCGCGTCAGCGATCGTCCAAGCGAGTTCGACGCCACCCTTTCTGCACAGGTGGCGCTCCTCACGCCCCGTTTGGCGGTCCCGTTCGTCTCGGCGGGAGTGGGGATGTATCGAGCGACGTTCCACTCGGCGTCCGCGTCCACGCCCGACTTCTATCGGAAGCGGATGTCGCCCGATCTCTTCGGCGCCCGCACCGAAACGTTCCAGGACTTCCTTGTGACGGTGGGCGGCGGCGTGAACCTATTCGTCTCGAGTCATCTCGCGCTGAGGCCCCAAGCGAACCTCCTGCTGGTGACGACCCGGAGTGATGCACGTCCGCTGGCCGAATACGGTATGCACGTGGTCTATCACTTCGAAGCGCATCGAGTCGGGCAGTAGAGCGGGTTTGCGGCGAGCGTGGGAATTACCATAGAGGCGATCCCATGCTCGCCGAGGATCAGTCCGCTGTCGTCGAGTTGCTCGCGTCCCCGGCCACGCACGGCGGCGCCGCTGTCGAACGAATCGACACACACTCTGCGATCGTGTTCCTCGCCGGCTCGCGCGCGTGGAAATTGAAGCGCGCGGTCCGGTTCGACTATCTCGATTTCTCCACCGCTGACCGACGCAAACGGATGTGCGAGGCGGAAGTTCGTCTCAATCGGCGAACGGCGCCGGGGTTGTATCGAGGCGTCGTGCCGATCACGAGCGCCGGCTCCGGTTCGCTGTCGATCGGCGGGGCGGGCGGCGCGATCGATTGGGTCGTCGAGATGGCGCGCTTCGATCAAGCGTTTCTGCTCGATCGCCTTGCCGCGCGAGGTCAACTGGATGTGACGATGATGCCGCCGCTTGCCAAGGCGATTGCCGACTTCCATCGCGACGCCGAGCCGCGACGCGATCACGGCGGCGCAGCCGGGATGCGCTGGGTCGTCGATGGCAACGCCTCGGGGTTTGCCGAACACGCAGACGTTCTCGATCCCGCCGCCAGCGACCGGCTCACGACGTTGACGCGGACCGCGATCGATCGGCACGCCGCGCTGCTCGATGCGCGGCGCGATGCTGGCCTGGTGCGTCAGTGCCACGGCGATCTTCATCTTCGCAACATCGTATGGCTGGATGGCGCGCCCACGCTCTTCGACGCCGTGGAGTTTAACGACGCGATCGCGTGTACCGACGTCCTGTACGATCTCGCGTTCCTATTGATGGATCTGTGGCGGCGACAGCTGCCGCGGCATGCCAATGCGGTGTGGAACGGCTATCTCTTTCATGCCGTCGATCTCGACGGGCTGGTGTTGATGCCGCTGTTCCTGGCGTGTCGGGCCGCGGTGCGCGCCAAAACCAGTGCGACGGCCGCGCGGGTCCAATCCGATCGGCGTCAGGCAGAGGAGCTCCGGCAGTTGGCGAACACCTATCTCGCGCTCGCAGAACACTTCCTCCATCCACCGCCACCGGCGCTGATCGCCGTCGGCGGGTTTTCGGGATCGGGGAAGTCGACCGTGGCGCTCGCGCTGGCGCCGGAGATCGGCGCCGTGCCGGGTGCGGTCGTTCTCCGCAGCGATGAGATCCGCAAACAGCTGTGTGGAGTGCCGGAGCTGGAGCGTCTCGGACCGGAGGGCTACACTGCCGACGTCTCGGCGCGCGTCTACGCGACGATGACCGATCGCTCTCGGCGCGCGATCGGGAATGGGCACAGCGCGATCGCGGATGCCGTGTTCGCGCGGGCCGCTGATCGAGAAGCGATCGAGCGCGTCGCTGCCGACGCCGGTGCGCCGTTTGTCGGCGTGTGGCTCGACGCGCCCCCGACCACGCTCATCGACCGCGCACAGCATCGCCTGTCGGATCCATCAGACGCCAATGCCGCGGTGATTCGCCAGCAGCACACGCAGGAGATCGGCACCATGCCGTGGCAGCGCATCGACGCCGGCCGCGCGGTCGAAGAGGTGCTGAAGAATGCGCGCAGTGAACTCGCCCAGGCCGCGCCCGCGCGAGTCCGCACCACGGACTGAAGCCGGAGGGGTCATGCCACGCCCATCGATGCACGTCGAGCCCAGCGGTGCCACCGCAACCGCACGCCACTACATCCGCGACATCGTCTATGGAGCCAACGACGGGTTGATCACAACCTTTGCCGTCGTCGGCGGCGTCGCCGGTGGGGCATTGTCGCCGGCCGCAGTGATCGTGATCGGTGCCGCGAATCTGGCGGCCGACGGAGTGTCGATGGGTGCGGGGAACCTGCTCTCGATCCGCGCCGATGAGCGCGCGAGGGAGGCGGCCGATCTTCCCGAGCTCGAGGCCTATCCGTGGAAGCACGGCATGGCGACGACGGTGGCGTTTGTCGTCGCCGGGGCGATCCCGCTGATTCCCTATCTCGTGCCCAGTGTTGAGCGGCGTCTGCTCTGGTCGTCGGTGCTGACTTTCCTCGCGCTGTTCGCGCTCGGCGCATCGCGCGCGCTCGTCACTGTCGATCGCTGGTGGCGATCGGGTTTGGAGACGCTCGCGCTGGGCGCCGTGGTCGCCCTAGCTGCGTATGGTGCGGGCGTTGTCGGCGCCTCGATCGTTGGCCACTTGCGATAGCGGCCACGAAGGGCACGAAAAGCACGAGGACTCACGACTCTCGGTCGTCAGCAGATCTCCTCGTCCAGTACTCCTGCCGG
>Ga0075433_10003900_pt1 | contig 11545 bp, 8 predicted proteins | sample RhiMethybrSRZTD2_FD_75299 | JGI IMG/M metagenome (GOLD analysis project Ga0075433, IMG submission 75299) | Populus rhizosphere microbial communities from Tennessee, USA - Rhizosphere MetaG P. TD hybrid SRZTD2 | ecosystem: Host-associated > Plants > Roots > Rhizosphere > Soil | place: USA... | reverse complement strand
GACGGGCTTGGGAATGTGCATGTCGTATCCGGCGCGCAACGCTTGCAGACGATCTTCCATACGCGTGTAAGCGGTCAACGCAATCGCCGCTACTTTGCCGCCGCGTGACACGGGCAAGCGACGAACCTGCCGGATGAAATCGTATCCATCGACGCCCGGCATGCCGATGTCGCTGATCAGGATGTCGGGTTCGGCGGTGGTCAGTGCCTCTATGGCTTCTGCTGCAGAGCCGGCAACCTCGACTGTGGCGCCACAGAACTCCAGTCCCTCTTTCAACATATCACGCGTATCCGCTTCATCGTCGACGACGAGGATCGTTAGACCATCCAAACGATCGGTAATATCGTTCGGCGGCAACAGATCGCGCGCCGCGGGATGAACTCGGCCGCCCGATGGGTCGACCTGATAAACGGGCGTGATCGGGAGCATTACTGTGAAGGTCGCTCCTTTTCCCTCGCCCTCACTGCTCGCGCGCACCGACCCGCCGTGAAGTTCAACTAAGTGGCGGACGATCGCGAGGCCAAGTCCCATGCCGCCATGCTGCCGGCTGGTCTTTTGATCTGCCTGCCGGAAACGATCAAAGACGTGCGGGAGAAAGTCGGCCGAGATACCCTGACCCGTGTCACTGACAACGATCTCGAGATGTGAATTCACGCGTTCGGAACGAATCTGTACGCGTCCACCGCGTGGTGTGAATTTGATCGCGTTTGAAAGTAAATTCCAGACCACCTGCTGCAATCGCACCGGATCACCGGGAATCGAAATTGCGCCGGTGTCCATCACCTTTTGCACGTGCACGCCCTTCGCGTCGGCAGCCGGCCTAACGGCTTCGACGGCAGCCTCGATGAATGAAGTTGGATCCGCGGGATGCACGTCCATGCGCAACTTGCCGGTGATGATGCGCGACACGTCGAGCAGATCGTCGACGAGTTGAGCCTGGGCGCGCGCGTTACGTTCTATCGTGTCGAGAGCTTTGATTGAATTCTCGGGGGAGAGTTGGCCCAAACGTAGCATCCTGGCCCAACCGAGAATAGCGCTCAGCGGAGTTCTCAGTTCGTGTGATATCGTGGCAAGAAATTCTTCCTTGAGCCGGCTCGATTCCTCCGCTTGCCGGTAAAGTCGCTCGTTCTCCGCTGCCGCGCTTTCTGCTTCGCGTCGTGCCTTTTGCGCAGCTTGGTTAAGCGTGCGCAATGCCTCAGCCTGCTGGCGCAACGTTTCTTCGTTTGTCTTGCGAGTTGAGATGTCCTGCACAAAGCCCAACATGCCCACGATTTTTCCGTCGTTAGCATAGATCCCACGACCCCTGGAAAGAACCCAAACATCAGAGCCGTCGTTACGTGTGACGCGATATTCGATATCGTAATCTGTGTGATTCGCAACCGCCTCGTCGATGGCGCACTTCGTTTCCACGCGATGTTCTACAGGCAGCAGGTTGCTCAGTTCGGTCCAGCTCATGTGTGGACCAGAAGGGACACCGAAAAGGTTCGCGGCTGTATCCGACATTGCGACGATGTCGGTGGCTGCGTCCCAGGACCAATCACCCATGCGGGCCGCGTCGAGGGCGAGTTTCAAACGGGCCGATGCTTCGTCGAGCGCCTGGCGCGCTTGCCGTTGTTCGGTGATGTCGCGCGCGATTTTTGAAGCGCCGACGATTTGACCGTTGGGACCTCTAATCGGTGAGACGGTTAGTGAGATGTCGATCAGTGTGCCGTCTTTTTTGACGCGAATCGTTTCGTAGTGCTCGATCCGTTCGCCGGCCCTGAGCCGCGCCAGAATTGCAGGTTCTTCGTCGAGATGGCCCTCGGGAATGAGGATGGTGATCGATTTACCGATCACCTCGTCGGCGGTGTAACCGAAAATGCGTTCGGCGCCTTTGTTCCAACTGGTGATAATGCCTTGCAGCGTTTTACTGATGATGGCGTCCTCGGCGGATTCGATAATGGCCGAGAGCCAGTATGAAGCCAGCTCGGGACTCTTGAGATCGTTAAATTCAGGGCGTTCTTGTGCCATAAGCGAACGAAAAACTGTTCGTGCGTTGCCGAAAGGAGAGTTCGTTTAAGGGGAATGCGGGGGGTGCGTGGATTATAGCAAGAGATCGGCCACAGACGAACGCGGATGAACCCAGATCAAAAACAATCTGCGTTCATCCGCGTTCATCTGTGGCTGAAAATTTCTTAGTGTCCTGCCGAGAGTTTGCCGATGAGGGTGAACAAGGGCAGGTACATGGCGATGACGATGGAGCCGATGGTGACGCCGAGGAAGCCAATCAAGAGGGGTTCCATCAGAGTCAGGAGGTTGGCGATGGCAGAGTCGACTTCAGATTCGTAGAAGTCAGCGATCTTGCCGAGCATCGCGTCGAGGGCGCCGGTCTGTTCACCGATGCCAATCATCTGCGCCACCATGTGTGGAAACACTTCCGTCGCTTTCAGCGGGTCGACAAAACTCTCACCACGCTCGACACCGGCCCGCACCTTCGTGATCGCCTCTTCGATGATCACGTTGCCTGAAGTCTTGGCAGTGATGTCCAGCGACTGCAGGATCGGCACGCCGGAAGAAAGCAACGTCGAGAGAGTTCGAGAGAATCGTGCGACTGAAATCTTCCGAAAAATGTCGCCGAGGATCGGGAGCTTGAGCAGCACCCGATCGATATTTTTCCGGCCGCTGGGCGTCCGGTAGTAAAACTTGATCGCCACCCCGATGCCGATCGAGGCCGCGAGGATCGCCAATCCACCCCAGCCCGCGAGAAAGTTACTGATCCCGACGACGATTCGCGTCGGCAGTGGTAACTGTTCACCTGGTCCAAGCAGGCCCATAAAAATGTTTTGAAACTGCGGAATCACCACTACCATGATTACGGCCACGGCGATAATCGCGAGCAGGATCACCGCGGACGGATAGATCATCGCGGAAATAATGTCGCGCTTTAACTTCACGATCTTCTCGATAAACGTCGAGAGTCGCTGCAGAATGAGATCGAGAATACCGCCTGCTTCACCGGCCTCAACCATGTTTGCGTAAAGCTGATCGAACACGCGCGGGTGACGTCCCATGGCGGCGGCGAGAGTGGAACCTTCTTCAACGTCCTGTCGCACCTGCAGCAGAATCTGCTGGAAGTATTTGTTTTCCTGTTGCTGGGCCAGGATGTCGAGACATTGGACCAGCGGCAAACCCGCGTCGATCATCACTGAAAACTGGCGCGTAAAGATCGACAGGGTCTTCGACTTAACTTTCTTGCGCCCGCCGATTTTGGGAATCCCGATCTCGCGACCCTTCTCTTTAACCGAAGTCAGCGTAACCTGCTCGCGCCGCAAAATCTGGCGCAGAGCTTCGCGATTGTCGGCAACGCGTTCGCCGACAACAATTTCGTTCATCCGGTTGCGGCCTTTGAAAACATACGTAGGCATGGCGATCAGCTCCAGTAGCTTATCTGTTTACGTTTGGCCGGACGCCAATCGGTCGGGCCTGAGCATAAGGGCTCCCATGTTGTTTCGAGTTACCGGTATTGACACCGGCGCCACGATCGATCAGCTCGCGCAACTCGTCGGTGTTCGAGGAGCGTTGCATTGCTGTATCCATCGTGATTTGGCGTTTGTGATAAAGCGTTGCGAGCGACTGATTGAACGTTTGCATTCCGTATTTGTCCTGGCCCGTTTGCATCATCGAATAAATCTGGTGGACCTTGTCCTCGCGAATCAGGTTTCGAATAGCGCCGTTGGGAACGAGAATCTCGAGCGCCATGGCGCGCCCGCCTCCTTCAGCGCGCGGCAACAGCGCCTGACAAAGAATTCCTTCGAGCACGAGCGACAGTTGCGCGCGAATCTGTGCCTGCTGATCGGCAGGGAATACGTCGATGATACGGTTGATAGTGGACGCGGCGGAGTTTGTGTGCAGCGTCGCGAGCGTCAGGTGTCCGGTTTCAGCGATACGCAGCGCTGACTCGATCGTTTCGAGGTCGCGCATTTCGCCGACGAGGACGATGTCAGGGTCCTGCCGCAGCGCGGTGCGAAGCGCGGCCGCGAATCCGTGTGTGTCCGCGTTGACCTCGCGTTGATTGATCAAACAGCCTTTGTGGTTGTGGAGAAACTCGATCGGATCTTCGATGGTAAGTATGTGTTCGTGACGATCGCGATTGATCTTGTCGATCATCGCCGCGAGCGTCGTCGACTTTCCTGATCCGGTTGGTCCGGTGACGAGAATCAAGCCGCGTGGTTTTTCGCAAAGCTGTTTGACAACGGTGGGGAGGCCGAGTTCTTCGAAGGCTTTGATCTCATACGGAATGGCGCGAAACACGGCGCCCACTGCGCCGCGCTGGTTGAAGAGGTTGGCACGAAAGCGAGAGAGACCTTTGACGCCGAATGAAAAATCCAATTCCAGATTCTCTTCGAAGCGATGTTTTTGTGCGTCGGTTAAGACTGAGTAAGCGAGTTGCTTGGTGTCTGCTGACGTCAGCACGCGATATGCTTCGAGCGGGCGCAGATGTCCGTCGACTCGGACCTGTGGGGGCGAGCCGGTAGTGATATGAAGGTCCGAACCGCCGAGTTCAGAAAGTTTTCTCAGCAGCTCGGAGAGCGAGATCTGGGGAACTGTTTCGTTCAGTCGCATCGAGGTCGTCTCTCCTGGCGTTTGTTTATGCAAACCACCTATCCACAGATTGCACAAAATCTGTGTAATCTGTGGATAAGGATTTCATTTGAATTAGCGGTTGGCTTTGGCGCGCAACGATTCGATGAAGCGTTCGGCCTGAGACGTCATTTGATCCGCAAACTCAACCGGCGAATCGGTGGTCAGCCCGTAAATGCGGCCGCCCGCTTCCGTGAAATAAAACATCCACGCTTTCTCCGGTGTCAGGGCATCTTTCGGCGTGCGCCCGGTCACCACAAAAACGCGACTGCCATTTACTTCGCGGACAAAATCGTTAACTACCCAGCCACCTGACGAAACCATCTTGTCGATGACGATGCGGCGCAGATCCGCAACCGCCACTCCACCTAGCATCCGCTTCTCTTCGCGAGAAGTCAGAAACGCCGGATTCGGACGGCTCATCGCCACCACCGCCAGATTCATTGTTCCCGGCAGTTTCGCAGGCTCAGCTTTGAAAGCAGCATGATTCGGGTTAACAACTCGCGGTCGTGTTTCGCCGTTTGAAGAAGTCGCCGGAGCGGTAGTAACACTGGCCATCATGACTGGCGGAGGCAGTGCCGCGTCGCTGGCGGCAGTATTGGCAGGCGCTGACGGCAGGGCCGGCTGTGAAACTCCGGAGATCTCAGCCACGGAGATGTTTTGCGGCAACGCAAGCAAAGCATTTCGGTGGGCCAACTCCGCTGCCAATCGCTTCTGTCGCATACGCGCGCGGTAGCGTCGCCACCATGCGCGTGAACGATAGCGATGATGACCTTGTTGTTGTCCGAGTTCGATAGTTTGCCTCACGCCGTGTGCTGAGTTTGCCAGCGGTAACATGACGCCGATTGACAGCACCAGGGTCAGCGCTATTGCAATTGTTCTTAGCATGTCGATTCTCCTCGATTAAGCGACCGTTTCGCGGACGACTTCTTCGATCGTGGTCACGCCGGCGCGAATCTTGTGCAAACCGGATTCACGTAACGTGATCATGCCGTCTTCGATCGCCTTCTTTCTCAGTTCGAGTGCGGAAGCACCGATCAAGATCAACTCACGAATCTCGTCGGTGATTTCCATCACTTCATAAAGGCCGATTCGCCCCTTGTAGCCGGTGTTATTGCACGTCGAACATCCCTTGCCTTTGTAAGTCTTGAGAGACTTGGCTTCGTCACCCTTGAACCCCACTTCGATTAGCGCTTCAAAGGGAGTTTGATGTTCTTGTTTGCAATCTTTGCAGACGCGACGAATCAGACGTTGTGCCTGGATGAGGTTTACGCTGGTGGCGACAAGAAAAGGTTCGATGCCCATGTTCATAAGGCGGGAAATAGTTGAGGGAGCATCGTTGGTGTGGAGTGTGGAGAGAACGAGGTGACCAGTGAGCGCGGCTTTGATGGCAATTTCAGCCGTTTCGAAGTCGCGAATCTCGCCGACCAGAACAATGTTGGGATCCTGACGCAGGAAAGAGCGCAGCGCGGCGGCAAAGTTCAAACCGATCTGCTCTTTCATCTGCACCTGGTTGATGCCGGGAAGATTGAACTCCACGGGATCTTCCGCGGTCATGATGTTGGTATCGACTGTGTTCAACGACTGGAGCGCGGAGTAGAGCGTGTTTGTTTTACCGCTACCAGTTGGACCAGTCACCAGCACCATTCCGTACGGCTTGGAGATATTTCGTTTGAACTTCGTGAGCGACTCCGGTTCAAAACCCAGCTTGGTCATGTCGAGCATGAGGTTCTGTTTGTCCAGCAAGCGGAGCACGACTTTTTCGCCAAACAGAGTGGGGAGAGTGGAAACGCGGAAGTCGAGTTCGCGCGAACGCGAGTCGACCTTCACTTTGATCTTGATGCGGCCGTCCTGTGGCAGACGCTTTTCAGAGATGTCGAGCTTCGACATGATCTTCACGCGCGAGATCAATGCATCGCGCATTTTCAGCGGCGGATGCATCACGTCGTAGAGCACGCCGTCGATGCGGAACCTGATGCGCAACTCTTTCTCGTAGGGTTCGACGTGAATATCGGAAGCACCACGACGCAGCGAGTCGACCAGCAGCACGTTCACGAGACGCACCACGGGAGCGTCTTCACTCATCCGCGACAGCGTGCTGAGATCGATCTCCTCGTTGTCTTCGAGTACTTCAACGTCCTCTGATTGACCAGTCTCAAAGTCGAGGCTGTCGAGCGAGACGAGATCGTCGTGTGTGATTGCTCCGGATCCGTTCGAGCCCTTGGAACCGTTTTCCTGAATGACCTCCTCGGCTGACATAGAGGCCAGCTCGATCTCGCGTGAACTGCCGTAGTACTTCGCGATCGCCAATTGCACACTGCCTTCGGCGACGACGACCGGTTCGACGTTCAGCCCGGTCATGAACTTCACATCGTCCATTGCGAAGACGTTGGTGGGGTCGACCATCGCCAGGGTGAGAGTTGCGCCCACGCGCGAGAGGGGCAGAACGGAATGTTTCTGCGCGACCTCCTGAGGAATGAGACTTATGACGTTGGCATCGATATTGAAGAGTTCGAGATTGACGGAGGGAATGCCGTACTGACGAGACAGGACGGCGGTGATCATGTCGTCGCTTATGAGACCGAGTTTGACAAGATTGAAACCGAGTCGACCACCATGTTCGCGTTGGTAGTCGAGTGCCTCTCGCAAGTGCTGAGGGCTGATAAGATTTTCGCGGACAAGTATTTCGCCTAGTTTGGCTGACATTTGTGACTCTAAAACTTTCGGGAGTGGGTAGATCCCCGAGCTGGGTTTGGTGGATTGAGGCGCCGTGCGGCGCGAGGCAGTAACCGGAATACTCTCTCAATACAACGATGGCGCTAACATCGTTGTGCACTCATAGTACAGTTTGAACACAGAGAGTGTCAAGGTTCGAATTCCAGCAAAAATGGTAGGGAAATTAACAAAAGAGCCACGGATCATCAGTGGAATCCGTGGCTCAATGTGCGGTTGGTTTGGATAACTACGGACGCTTGCGCGGCGGCCGGGTCGTCTTCTCGGGAGTGACGTTCTCGGTGTTCTTCAACTCGGTGAGAATCGCCTTCGCGTCGGCCTTCAGCGGGTTCGAATCAGGCGCGACCTCCACGAACTTTTGCAGGAAATTAGCCGCTTCCTGGTACTTCGCTTTGTCGCCACTGGCATAAACCGCCAAGCCGGCGCCGAGGTTGGCCTCGGGACTGTCCGGGGTCGTCGCAAGAATCACTTTGAACTCGGTCAACGCCTTATCGGCAGCGCCTGCGTCGAGCAGCATTTGCGCCATGTCCAGTTGGGCTTTCGCTTTCTTCGCGGGGTCCATTTCGACGGCGATGTAGTCCTTGTAAGCTGCGAGTCCAGCGTCGGCCTGCGTACCATCCGCCTTGCTGACGTAGAGCCGCATTGACTCGGCATTCGTGATCATCGCCGCGTACTTGTTGGCGTTATACCGCTGTACTTCGTTCGGATCGGTCGGAACCGGCTGCGCCTTGATCATCGTCACTGCTTTAGACGAAGCCTCCGCCGCGGCTTTGAAGTCGTCCTTGGCAGTTTGGAGTGCCGAAGCTTTGGCAGCATCGTCGAGCGACTTGGAAGTGATGGCGGCATTAAAACGTTCGACACCTCTTCCTTTCAGGGCCACCGCTTTGTTTGTCAGAATCGCGGGCTGGTCGGCATCCGCTGCCAGGCCTTCGTCATACTGAGTGATCGCGGTGGTGTATTTCTGAATCGCATCCTCTGATTGCTTCGCCTTGCTGGCGACGCCTGCGGCCATCAACGCGTCGTTGCCGGCCTTGAAGGTGCGCGAGATGACTTCGTTTGCTTCCGTGATCTTCTTGTTACCGGCTTCGATCTCGGCGTTCTTCTTCGCCAACTCTTCGCGCTTGGCTTTGTCTGCCGCGCTCTCGCCACTTGGCGCCGCGGTACCGGTTGGCGGAGCGGCTGTACCACCACCCGCAGCCTTGATCTCTTCGAATGTGAGTCTCTTGCCATCGCCCGGTGTCACTGTGATTTCGACTGGAATCTCACGTCCCGCTTTCACACCGGGAACAAAGTTGGGTGTCGCAGTCGGATGGCTGGCCGCGACTGTGTAAGTGCCGACGAATGGGATACCGGCAAACACAAACTCGCCTTTCTTGTTTGTTTTGGTGTTGTACTTCGCGGCCATGTCGGTGCGGAAGACGTCGATTTGCGCATCAGCAAGGGGAACCTTTTGACCGTCTGCCTGTTGCATCATGACGTGACCGCGCAGTTCGCCGACCTGTGCGAACGTAGTCACTGACGCTGCTGCAACCAGAATGGTTACCGCCAGCGCTGTGTAAATGTATTTGCTAATCATCTAAAGATTCCTCCGTCGTTGTGTCGGATCGCAAACCCCAAAGAGGTTTGTAGGATGCCCGCACTCTCTTTACTGGTTGTAACAATAAATGCCTCAGAAAGTGTCATAAACTTAATAAGCAAAACGACTACTGTCAAGCAGATAGGGTATTGGATCCGGTGCTCCGGCTTCGCGAAAAGCGCGCAGCCGCAGAGCGCAGGAATCGCAGTTTCCACACGCCAATTCCGACTGCTGATAGCATGACCACGTGAGATGCAAAGGTGCGCCCAGCTCGATCCCTCTGCTGACGATCTCTGACTTGCGCATGGCGATGACGGGAGTCCTGATCGTAATGTGAGTTTCGGGTTTAGTACCGACGTCGAGCACGGTTTGAAACGCGTCGTAAAACTCAGGACGGCAGTCAGGATAACCCGACGAATCTTCGGCAACTGCACCGATGTAGATGGCGTTTGCTCCGATCACTTCACCCCAGCTCACTGCGGCCGAAAGCAAGTGAGCATTTCTAAAAGGAACGTAACTGGACGGAATTCCCGGCGCAGAAAGATTGGCGGCGGTGACTGGAATGGAGTTGTCAGTTAACGATGAGCCGCCGATGCGCGCGAGTTGTTCCAGTGAGATGACGAGACGCGACCTGACGTTGAAGTGGTCTGCGATGGCTTCGAATGACTCGCGTTCGCGTTTCTCGGTGCGCTGGCCGTAGGAGACGTGCAGAAAAGCAAGTTCATGGTTTTCTTCCTGCGCAATCGCGGCAGTGACGCACGAGTCCATCCCGCCTGAGACCAGACAGACGGCGAGTTGTGGCCCGTGAGTCTCCTCAGACTCGAGTAACGCAGTTTCGACTTCGGTCGAGCCGCCCATTAAACTCCCTTAACGTCCGGTCCCCAGATATACTTGTGAAGTTGCAACTGCAGGCGCACGTTCAAGCCGCTGCCTGCGACCCAGTTTGCCAACTCTTGCAGATCCACCTCGCCCCAGGCGGGCGAGATTAGAATCGCGTTTACGCGCGCGGCGAGATTTGTTTTTTCGATCAGATACTTCGTGTAGAGCCAATCACCTTCATCGGCGATGACAAACTTCACTTCATCTTTATCGGCGCGCAGGCGCTCGAGATTTGACCAGTCGTTTCTCGGCTCTTCGCCTGAAGCGGGACACTTGATATCGAGAATGACTTTCGCGCGTGGATCAAGCCCGGCGGTTGAAACGTAGCCACCGGTTTCCACGAGCACTTCGTAACCTTCGTCGCAGAGGCGCGCGATCAAGTTGAAGGCTTCTTTCTGTGCGAGCGGTTCGCCGCCGGTTACCTCGACGAGTTTGCAACCAAACGATTCCACCTGCGTGATGATGCTATCGATTGAGAAGTGTTCGCCGCCGGTGAAGGTGTACTCGCTGTCGCACCAGACACAACGCATCGGGCAGCCGGTCAGGCGCACGAAAGTACACGGCCGGCCGGCGTGCGTTGATTCTCCCTGGATGGAGCGAAATATTTCAGTGACGCGCAGCATCTTGGCTAAGGATGGTTGAATCTAGCTCAGCGCCAGTTGCGTGTCAAAAGTCGGTGTTTGTGCATCAAACCGCTGCTGAGGGTGATAGGATTAAGGCCCAAATTGTCGAACTCCCGTGGAATCCACTAGCCACCAAAGCTTAATACACGAGGGCGCCGCCCGGTTGCTCGCGCGCGCGAGTGACAAGCGTTCGCTCAGCGCGGACTCGTTTGCGCCTCGTATCGCGGGCGCGGTGGAAAAGTATTTATTAAGGAACGACCCAAACACGTCTGCCGCGGAGATCGCGAAGTTCATCGACGAAATGCAGGCTGACGATCTTTGTTTGATCATCGCGTGCGAGCGGGGCGACGAAAAGGCGTGGAACGATCTGGTCGAACGATTCACGGCGACAGTGCGTTCCGCAGCGCGTTCCGCGAGTGCAAACGAAGACGCCGCGGAAGACTTGGCCCAATCGATCTGGGCGGAACTTTACGGGCTCCGCGTGAAGAAAGATGGAATGCCGGCGAGTAAGCTCGCGTACTACTCCGGGCGCGGTTCGCTCGCCGGTTGGCTTCGTGCAGTGGTGTCCCAACTCGCAGTCGACACGTTCCGCAAACAATCGCGGTTGGTACAAACAGAAGAAGACGCGGATCTCGATCGGCTCGCGCGTGACGCGAACGTCGGCGAAGGTCAACCGGTGCTTGCCGGGATGCCGACTCCCGAGGAGTCGATGTCGAATCGTTTTGCGCAAACTGACATGCAAAACGCGTTGAGTACGGCCGTTCAGGAACTGGCCGTTGAAGATCGTCTGCTCGTCAAGCTTTATTACTTTGACAATCTGCGTCTGCGTGAGGCGGGTGCGGTGCTGGGTGTGCACGAAGCGACCGCGAGCCGCAGATTGGCGCGGATACAGACTGATTTGCGCAAGCGAGTGGCGAAGATTTTGATTGATGAAAGAGGTTGGACACAGGCGGAAACAGAGAAATCTTTTGCGGAAGTGGCGCAGAATATGGACACGGACGTAGAGGCGCTGTTGACGCGGGAGGGTGTTTGAGAAGTTTCGATTGTAACTTTTTGTGCCCTTTGTGGCGCAGTTTTGACTGCAAGGTATCGCGGCGTTTACGTTCTTTAACTG
>Ga0075433_10003898_pt1 | contig 11547 bp, 4 predicted proteins | sample RhiMethybrSRZTD2_FD_75299 | JGI IMG/M metagenome (GOLD analysis project Ga0075433, IMG submission 75299) | Populus rhizosphere microbial communities from Tennessee, USA - Rhizosphere MetaG P. TD hybrid SRZTD2 | ecosystem: Host-associated > Plants > Roots > Rhizosphere > Soil | place: USA... | reverse complement strand
CATCACCTCGTCGGCGCTGAACTCGCGCCGGTGAACGGTCATCACGCTCAATACGCCGATCGTATGCTCGCGATAGACCACCGGCACGCCCATGAACGACGTGAGCTGGTGATCGCGATTGAACTCCGGGTAGAGTGAGCTGCCTTCCTGCACGACATCCGCGATCACCAGCGGCGCGCTTGCCGCAGCGACCCGCCCCGTCAGCCCCTGGCCGACCGGGACGCGCATCTCGCGCGCGATCTCGGGCGGAATGTTGAGCATCGCAGCCGGCATCATCAGCTGATCCTCGGTGATCGTCCACAATGCGACGGTGCTGACGACGAGCTGGCGACCGACCACCTCCATCAGCATGTCGAGCACCTCGCGCGGCTTGAGCGACGAGCTGAGCACCCGCGCGGCTTCGAGCAGCGTCGACAGCTCGCCGACCTTGTGCTGCAACGCCTTGGCGCTGCGCTGGGCCTCGCCGAACAGCCGGGCATTCTCGATCGCCGTAGCCGTCTGGTTCGCGATCGTCTGGCACAGCTCCAGATCCTGGTCGCTGAAGTGACGCTGGCGACCGCTGATATGCAGCTCGACGGCACCGATAACGCTATCGCCGACTATCAGCGGGATCAGCGCGACCGAGCGGCTCTGCATCGTGCGATAGATCTCATGTGAGCGCACGAACATGGGATCGGCCTGCGCATCGAACGCAACCAGCGGCCGTTGATGCTGGTCGAGCCAGCTGATCGCCGGGTTATCGGCCAGTGAGATGCTCGTGCGCGCGGGTGCGCCGGTTGGCCCATGCTCTGCCACAATCGACGCGATGCCGGCGGCGCGGTCGTAGATCACCAGATGGGTCTGATCGGCACCGGTTGCGCGTGCCATCGCATCGGTCGTCGCCTGGAAGATCTCGTTGATCTGGAGCGTCGCAGCAGCTGCCGACGACACGCGGTTGAGCAGCCCCAGCTGCTGGACCTGCTCCTGCGCCTGCGCGAAGAGCTGCGCGTTCTGAACGCCGAGCGACACCTGCGCTCCAACGCTGGCGAGGAATCCCTCGTCGCGCGCGGTAAAGGCTTTCGTGCGCCGGCTGTTGACGGCTAGCGCGCCGATCGGCGTGCCATCATGGGTGAGGATCGGGATGCCGAGATACGATTGTGCGCGCCGGTCGTCGTTCTCGCCGATGAATAGCGGTTGCAAATCGTTGTTGGATGTGATCGCTTCCTGGATGTTGTCGATGCGCAGTGGTCGGCTGTTGCGCACGATCCAGCCTGCCAGCGTGCCGCGCAGCTCCGGGGTGATTTCGTGTTCGCTATCCAGCAACACATCGCCATCCTCGATCAGCAGCAGCTGCGCCAAGTTGCGCTCGTGTGTGAACAGCGTCAAGCTGACCCCATCGGTCGCCAGCACCTCGTGCAGCACATGGTCGAGCCCTTCGACCATAGGGCGGAGTTCGAGTGTCGAGCTGGTTACGCGGCCGATGCGTCCCAATGCGTCAAGCTCGGCGATCTGGCGCTCGCGCTGGGCGAATAAGCGCGCGTTCTGTAGGCCAAGCGCCACCTGGCTTGCGACGGTCGAGAGGAACGCCAGCTCGCGCTCGCCGTAGCGGTTCGGCGTATAGCTCTGCACCGAGAGCACGCCGACGACTTCACCATCGCCCACCAGCAGCGGCACGCCAAGCCAGGAAGCCGACGCCCGCTCCATGTTCCCGAAGGAGATCGCCCGAAAGCCCTGTGCGACGCCTTCGAGCCGCAGATCATTGAACAGGAGCGGCTGGCGATTCTGAATGATCCACTCGGTCAGGCTGCCCGTGTCGGGTGGATCGACCTCATGCAGGAGTATTTGCTTGCCCTCGTCCATCAGCAATTGCAAGACGATCTCATTGCGATCACTCTGATAGACAAAGGCGAAGAACGCGTCGAGGAGCAGAAAATCGGCCAGATGCGCGTAGACTTGCGCCAGAATCTGCTCGGTATCCAGCGTCGAGCTGGTAATATGTCCGATCCGATTGAGCACGTTCAGCTCGGCAAGGCGCTGCTCGCGCTCGTGGAACAGCCGAGCGTTTTCTAGCGCCACTGCGAGCTGATTCGCCAACGCTGAAAGAAACTGCACATCGCGATCAGTGAACGCATACGCCTTGAAACTCTGCACCGACAATACGCCGATGGTCTGGTTTTGGCTACGCAGCGGAATCCCAACCCACGACTGTATCGTGATATCCAACTCGACCGGGGCGACAGGCAGCCGATCGCGCTCGACCAGCCAATTCCGAATGTAGAGCGTCTCGCCGCTATCGATGATCCAGCCAGTCAAGCCCGCCTTCGGCTGCAACATGTTCTGATGCGAAAGCAGCGTTTCGCCTTCCTGCTTGAACAGCTCGAAGCGAATCTGGTCGTGCTGCCGATTATAGGAGGCGACGAAGAACAAACTCGGCATGCCCAGGTAGCCGACGATTTCGTTATAGACCCGCTCCAGCAGATCGTCCAGGTCGAGCGTCGAGACCGTGGCCGTGCCAACCTGATAGAGCGCGGTCATCTGCTCGGCCTGCGCTCGTGCCTCGCTCAACAGCGCCGCGTTCTCGATCGCGATCGCAGCTTGATCAGCGAAGATCTCAAGCGGCTCTACCGAGCGCCTGGTCGGCCGCTGGCGATCAAACGGATCATCGACCGACATCAGTCCGATCAGCTTACCGCGCGTGCTATAGAGCGGCACAAACAACGCATCGTCGATCTGCCATTCATCGTCTTCGCGGACATCGTCGATCATGCGGGCGGAGAATGTGCTGGTGTCCAAACCGCTTGTGATATCGAGCATCGCCTCCGCAGGCACAAAGAAGCAGCGCCCCATTGCGAAGTGTTGGTCGAGGAACCGCTGTGCCAGCGCCAGCGGAAACTGAGCTTGTCGTAATCGTTCGATCTCGGCCAACGGCAGCCCGGCACCAGCGACGACGCGAATCATCTCGGGGTTATCTGGATCGATGATATTGAAGATCATCGAGCGAAAACGCGCCGTCTCGACGACGCTGAATGCGATCTGCTCAAGCACTTCCGCGAGCGAGCGGTCGGCGCGCAGCGCTTGGCCGATGCTGAGCACCTCGTTGAGCATGCTGGTGCGCTGCTGGAGCAGCTCGCGTTGACGGTACTGCTCGTTGTAGCGCTGTGCGTTGCCGATCGCGACTGCGGCCTGGTCGGCCAGGGCGCGCACAAACTCGATCGTATCGTGGCTGAACGCCCGCGCTGTCGCACTATGGAGGTTGACGACGCCGATCACCTGGTCTTCGTAGAAGATCGGCACAGCCAGCACCGACTCCGCTCCCGGTCCGATATGATGTGGCCGGTCGTCGTCCGTAAGATCTTCCACCAGCGTCGGCTCGCCGTGCGCCATCGCATCTGCGGCCACGACGCCACCGCCGTTGATCTCGAGATTCAACAGCCGCTCGCGATCCTCGTCGCTGTAGCCGGCGGCGGCGATCACGCGGACTGACCGATCCTCGGCACCTTGCAGCAGCGCAATATAGCCCTGTGTCGCAGGGATCGTCGACATCTCCTCTTCCAAGGCGGGATCGTCGCGCTGTGCGATATAGCCACGCAGCGCGATATAGCCGTGGGTCGCAGGCGTCGCGCGGAGCGCCTCTTCAAGCGCGAAGTCGAGGATATTGTGGAGGTAGAGCGTCGCGGTGAGTTGCCGGCTGATGCGCTGCAACGCCTTGAGCTGCTGGACCCGGCTGCGCAGATGTTCGTCGGCCTGCTCGTAGCGCCGGGCGTTGCTGAGCGCTTGCGCCGCTTGGCCGCTGACGATCGTCAGCAGCCGCTCATCGCGCGCCGAGAAACCATTGGCCCGGCTGTGCAGCAGCTCCAATGTACCGACGAGCTGGTCGCTCATCAATAGCGGTAGCCCAAGGTAGCTGCGCACCGGCGCACCATCGGTGAACTGTGTGTAGAGCGGGCGCGTCGGCGGATTGCGGAAATCCGACAGAAGCAAGGAGCGGCGGTGTCGCGCGATCCAGCCGGTCAAGCCATCCGAGAAGCGATAGACCATGGTCGGCTCGTCCGCAGCGCGAATGTCGCGCGTCAACGCACTGGTGAGCACCTGCTCTGCGGCATCGTAGAGGCATATCTCCGCACCAGTGAACGGCACCAGCGCCTGGATACCCTCCAGAATCGCCTCCAGCGTCTCCTCGAGCGCCAAGTCGGCCCCGAGCCGCTGGCTGATCGCCTGTAGCTTTTCGAGTTCGCCAGCGCGCTGCTGCTCAGTCGCGTAGAGCTGTGCGTTGACGACGGCCGCGCTGACCTGGTTGGCGAGCGTCTGTGCGAGATTGATCTCGCCGCGATTGAAACTCTGGCGCTGCTCAATATAGCCAATGCTGAGCAGCCCTGCGGTGCGATCCTTGATTTTCAACCCCAGCAACAGCGCGCTGCCATAGCCGAAAAGCTCCATCACTGCGCTGGCACTCGCCTGGTTGCGCGCCGCAGAAACTTCGTCATAGACCAGCGTCTCACCTGATCGCAGCAGCCGGGCGATCGACGGATATGCATCGATCCGGTAGCGCAAGCGTATCGCGCTGTCGGTCGCATCAATGCTGTATGACGCCACCTCATACAGCATCGTCGGCTCGGTCTCGTCGATCAGATGGAGCATGCAGCGATCGGCACCCATCGCCAGCGTGATATTCTCGGCGACGCGCGTGAGCATCGGCTCAAGCTGGAGCGTCGAGCTAATCACCTTGCCGTTTTCATACAGCACGAACAACTCGCGCGCGCGCTGCTGCTGTTGAGCGAAGAGTTGGGCGTTGCGCAACACCAGCGCCGCTGGCTTGGCGAACGACTCGATCAGCACCTTGTCGGCCTCGATGAAGCGTGCCTGAGGGCGACTATGCTGCAAGAGCAGCACCCCGATCAGTTCTTCCTGAACGATCAGCGGAGTGCCGATGCTCGAGAAGCACAGCTCCGCACTGAGATCGGGCATGCGATATTCATATTCCTGGTAGTTGTCGATGACCAACGTGGCACGCTTGAGGATAACCTGATTTGCCAGACCCTCGCCCGGCATTAGGCGAACGCCGCTGTAGTCACGGCTCAAGCCATGGCTGACCATCAGCTCCAGGTTGCCGTCCTCGCCGATCATAAGAATCGAACCGCTCTGCGCGCCGCTCAGGATGACGGCGCGCTCGATCAACGAACGCAGCACCTCGCGCAGATCGGTGCGCCCGAAGAGATCGAAGCTGAGCGCCGACGCCGCATCGAGTGTCGTAAGTTCGTGTTGATGCTGCCGTTCGCGCCGCTGAATACTGAGCAGGAGCTCGATCTGACTGCGTAGTGCTTGGAGGAAATTGGGGGTTAGAACTGTTGCCGCCTGGGGCGCGCTGCCCAGCAGCAATCGACCGATCAGCGTGCCATCCTGCTGGAGCGGGATCTCGATCACATCCGCGAGCGCGTTATGACCGTTGCGCTTGAGTAGCAATTGGAGCCGCTCATCGTCGATGCCCTGACCGGCCCAGACTGGTGTTTCTACGATGGAATGTAGTACGATAAAAGCCCATGGACACGGTAAGTGCAGATCTGCGAGTTCGACGATCCGTTGCGCAAGTCTCTGAGCATCGTAGATCGTCGTCGTAATTTGCCCACAAGCCGCAAGGTCAGCCAAGAATTCCCAGGCCCGAACCTGTGGCGCCACTATGGTTGTCGTGTCCATATCCAGGGACGTGCTCCTTCCAGGGGGTGGCCGGCGCGGGCCAACACTGGATGGTGGTAGATCGATGTGATCGTCGTAGGAGCCAAGCGGGACGGAAAGATGAGGACAGAGCGCTGAGAACTAGCTACCTCAGCATTCGATCCTCAACACTCAGGCTCGCCCATAGCTAACATGGCTCTTGCGGCCCTGCTCACGCGCCTCGGCCAGTGCTTTCTGGCGGGCGTCCTCGGCGGTCTCACTAAGTTCACGAATGTCATAGAACGGACCGTCGTCGCTGGTGAGCACTCCAATCGAGAGCGACATCAGCGGCACTTGTCGTAGCGTACCATGATCGTCGTTGACCGTGATGTGTCCATTCCGCCGATCTTTATAATTGTAATGCAACCCGATCTCGGCGTCGAAGCGCTCGCTCAACTTTTCGCAAATCGGACCCAAATGCTCCGGTGCCGACGTCACAATGAAATCGGGGCCCACGACCATCTGCCCGATGAAATCCTCCGAGCTGCCCATTTCGTTGACGACCTCATTCAGCAGCAATGCAGTGAATTTCAGCACATCCTCGCCGACCACCGCGCCATAGGCTTGTGTGAACATCTCGAATCCATTGATATGCACCTGTGCCAGCGCCCAGCCGGTGCTGGATAGCAGTGTGCGATATTGGTCGTTGATCAGCTCGGCCGTCGGCAGATTCGTCACCGGGTGTGCCAGATTCTTCTGGCGCGCCCGATCAAGTGCGCCCTTGACGATCGTATGGACCTCTTCGATATCGAACGGTTTGACGATGTAGTACTCGGCCTGAACCTCGCCAAGACCCTTGAGCCGATCTTGTTTCTCGCCGCGCGCGGTCAGAAAGATGATCGGGATGTGGCGTGTGCGCGCGCTGCGGCGCAATGTCTTGCCGATGTCGTAGCCCTCCATGTCGGGCAAATTCACATCCAACAACGCCAGATTTGGTGGCGTCTTGCGGCAGAGGTCGAGCGCGGTTTGCCCGCGCATCGCCGTCAGTACCTCGTAGCCCTGCGAGGTGAAATAGATCTTGAGGAGGCTTGAGATGTCGGGAGCGTCTTCGACGACAAGAATCTTTTCCTTGCTCACAGAGGTGTCCTCCTAACGCGGCACACGCGCCGACTTGGGCAGCGCCATTTGAAGCGGTTCGACGAAGGATGTTGCGGGCTTCTCACTAGATTCGCTTTCGTTCGTTTTATTCGGGTCGAATCGGTGCGGCCACTTATACACCGTTCGGAGTGGCTCACCGGATTCGTCTGTTTCGATTTCGTCGGCAGTGCTGACATGCGAGACATTGCGCCCGACCACCGCAGCCTCGTCGGCGTAGATCAGCGTCGTATTCGAGCCGATCAGACGTGCTGGATAGATCACGAAGCCGCTGCCGATCTTGCAGTTGTGGCCGACGGCTGAACCAAGCACTGGCAGCCCAACTTCCTGCAATGAATTCTGGTGATAGGTCTGAATCGGGCGGTTCAGCAGATCGAAGTCGGTAAAGATATTGCCGGCACCGATAAACGTGTTGCGCCCGACCACCGTCATCTGGAGACAGCTCAGTTGCGCAACCATCGAGTTATCCATCAAGGTTGTCATAAAGATGCCCGCGTTCCAGGGCAGATAGCAGCGGTCGCTCACGACGCTCAACATCACCTGCGAGCCCTGCATGATCGTGACGTTATTCCCGATCAGGCTGTTCGTGATCACCACGCCAGCGCCGATCACCACATTATTACCGATCACGGTTGGCCCGTGGATCGTCGCCGTCGGGTCGATCGAGCAGTTTTTGCCGATCTTAACAAGGCGCGAGCTAGCCAGAAAATGATTACGCCAGCGCGGCGCGAAGGGATTCAGCCGATCACGCAGCGTCGTTAGCGAGACGGCTAACTTCTCTTTCCAGCTGTCTTCGACCCGCTGCTCATGGATGCGCCCCCATGAAAACACGCCGAAGGGCGAATTGGCCAGGAAGACGTGAACCCAATTCTCGATCGAGAGGAATGGCCGCAACGGCACCTGAAAGATCAGATCGCCGTGGTTGGGCGCCATATAGCTCGGGATATGATAATAGCCCATCTCCCGTGGGCCGGTGTCGATGACCAGCGGCTGTGCATCCTCGCTTGCACCGTTCGGGTAGTAGAACAGATCCGCGATGTAGACATTGTGCTGCGGATCGAGCTTGATGCCGTCCTGCAAGCGCAGCGCATGCGCATTGATCGCTTTATCTTCGCGCGCAAAGGCAATCTGGCAAGCGTGACCGCTTGCCTTCGCCTGCTCGATAAACGTATCGATGAGGAGATCGTTAAAAAAGAGGTTATCCCGATGGACGAGCAGTTCTTCGCGATCTTTGGGAATCTCGGTCAAGGAGTCCACTTCCAACGCGCCACGACAATGGTGGGTCAACAAATCGCGCTGGAGCAGCCAGAGCGGTTTGTTGAGGATGCGTAGATCGCGCGCCGGCTCGCCAAAGGGGGGGATCGGTGTGCGCTCTCGAATGACGATGCGTTTCATGTGCTACATTTCCCCTTTCTGTTGGCCGGAGGGCGAAAGTTTGGGTGGACCTCCCCGGGGCCGTGCCCCTTATTTACTATACAGGATAGCGCCAGCCTAGCTCAAGACTTTCAGATTACATTCGCATTACGCGGGCACCCATCGGCAATCCGCGACCGAAGGCGCGCCTGGCCTCGGCCAGGTGATCGATTTAGTCGATGGCATCTTTATCGATCGCGAAGGTGCAGGAGTTGCTGCCGGTCGCCCGGCACTCAAGTTCCTCCATACGAAAGGAGTGCCCGCCAGTCACCCAGGTGAGCGCTTCTTCCAGGATACCCTGAGCGAGATGACAGCACGGTTTATCGCTTTGGCGACCCCAGCAAACCGGGCATTTCTCGATGATATAGATAAACTGGCCTTTTCGTTCCTCGACGCGGGTTGGCTGATCGCTAAAACGATCAAACGTCTGCGCCGTCGCGTTGAGCGCGATCTTCATCTTCATCGTCATGGGCATGAGTTTAAGCGCAAGATCGGCCATGCCGAGTAGCGGCCCAAACTCTTTGAGTCCCAAGTTGAAGGCGTAGCGCCCAGCCCGCAACTCCATTCCACGGGCACCGCGTGGACCGTACATCGTCTCGGTTGATTTCGAGATCGTCGTCAGATCGGCGAAAGGAAACTCGCGCTTGAGATTACTCGGTGGATAGTTGTTGACTAGGTGGCGTGTGCCAGCCAGATTCAACAGCGCGTTCACGCCGTTGCGCCCCATGACATCTTCAAGACTGATCAAATAGAGGCGCCCGATCAAGTTCGGGTAGAATCGCGGCTCAAGTTCGCTCGCGTTGCCACGCTCGTCTGGCATTGCCCGGCTCCTTCGGGTCTAGGGGTGAAAGGCAAGCTGAATTTTAGGGCCCAGAAAGCTTCATTCATTGTACACGAAGGCTTAACTGTCGTCAACAGAGTCGAGGGGACTTCAGGGGGGAGTGCTGCTAGTACTATCGGCACGGCGTGATTGGGAATGCTGTGGCGGTTGGCTTTGCTGCGGGCTCGACTTGCCGCGTTCCAAGCGGGTCAGATACAAATAGGACTTCCAGGCTATAGCCGCGTACTGCAGAAATGATACAATTGATCTTATGCCTGTGGATCGCGTCCCGGAGCCGCTGTGGTACCTGCACATTCTCCCCGTAAAACAGTCATCGATTGGTGGTCTGGCCAGACGAATCTGGCGTGGCTCACGCTTGATCGGCTCATGGTTGGCCTGTTGCTGCTCGTGGTTTTTACCGCCGCTGTCTGTACGAAATTTCAGAGCGATAGCTGGTGGCAGTTACGTTCAGGTCAGTTTATCTGGCAGACTGGCCATGTGTGGCTGGTCGATCCGTTCAGCTCGACGGCCAAGGGCGCGTACTGGCCCAATCATGAATGGCTGACGCAGCTGATCTTCTATGCCGTGTATGCGGTCGCCGGGCTGGGCGGCGTCGTTGTGTTTTGCGCCGCGATCATGACGGCGACATGGCTGATTATCTACAAGTTGTGCGTGGGGCCGCCGCGCTACCGCGTTGTGCTGCTGCTACTGGCTGTGATGACGCACGAAGTTGTTTGGGCGGTGCGTCCGCATATTGTGACGCTGCTGTTGCTGGCGCTGACGTTGTTGCTCATTCGCACGCGCCATTTTCATTGGATGCTCCCGCCGCTTTTTCTGCTCTGGGCCAATCTGCACGGCGGTGTCGTTATGGGCGGGCTGGCGCTGCTGGCCGCGACCGGGGTGGCACTGCTGCATGATCGGCGTGATTTTCTGCGCTGGCTAGCGATCACGCTGGCGTGTGCCGCCGCTACGCTGATCAACCCCATGGGATTGGGGTTGTGGCAGTTTGCGCTCAGCATGGTCAACCACCCTGAAACGCAGTATATTCAGGAATGGTTGCCGCCGGCTTTGAATTGGCCGGTGAGCTATCCATTTTTCGCACTGGCGTTCATATGGCTGCTCGCGATTGGTTTGCGCCGACGGCACTTGCGCAGCTTCGACGACTGGCTGCTGGTGGTGCTTGGCCTGATCTTGTTGCTGTTGAGTTTTCGTGCGGTGCGCCATACGGCATTGTTTACTGTGGCGGCGCTGCCGTTGATCTCGCAGGTGCTGACGATGCTGCCGCAGTCGGCGGTGCGGCCCGCACAGGCGCGGCAGGGCGCGCTGAATCTGGCCTTGGGCGGCGTGGTTGTGCTTTGCTGTATCGCGCTGGTGGGCCGGGTCTGGTCTGATGAGCACTGGATGGGCTGGGCACCATTTTCGCCGCAGCTGATCGCCGCCGTGCGCACCTGCCCCGGCCCGCTCTACAATTCATATGATACTGGTGGGGCGCTTTTGTGGTTTGTCCCAGAGCGAGCTGTGTTTGTGGATAGCCGGAACGATCCTTACTCGGTGGATCTGTTGTTCCGCGCGGTCATTGCCGAGCAGCAGGGCGATTATCAGGATCTTTTTCAGACTTATCAAATCACCTGTGCTCTCGTTCCGATTCAGAAGCCGATCTATGTGGCTTTGATACAGGATGCCCGCTGGCAAGCGCGCTATCGCGATGGCCAGTTTGCACTATTGCAGCGTCAGGATGTTCGGGTGGGTGCCACGCTAGAGCGCTTTCAGTTTTCAGCTGCGCATTAGAATATTTTAATATGCACGAGACGCTTCATATGGTACATTAGGTAATACGATACAGGTGTTGAAATGCTGCTTTGCAACGTTTTTTATAGTAGAGCTTTTTTAGCGTGCCGCGTCCAGTCGAAGGGTCGTCCCGCGAGAGCAAACCCAAATCGTTCGTGCATCTTTTTACAGTTCCTCACGCTGAACTGTAGCGGAACTATGATGGTACGCACAGCGTCTCTTGCATAAGCCCGATAGTGCCTCGTACGAACGTGCGGTAGTAGCTAATCTGTGTGGGTGATTATGCGTTCAGTTGTGCTCCTAGGCGGTCTTAAACAACCAGGTTATGTGCTCAAAGAGGAGTGAGTCTGCTATGAAACGAGTCGTTTTTAGCTTGACACATCCCATCCTGCTGCTGACGGCGTTGATGCTCTCAATCGCCGCCTTCACCCAGCCGATCCCGCCGTTGCACGCACAGGCGTTTGCGGTGCCACCGACGCCTACTAGCAGCACGGCGTCTACTGGTGAGCGGCCTGCGTCGCAGAGCGGCATCGCCTTCGTGAATGCAGCTGGTGAGTCGCCGGTTGCGCCATCCGAGGATGTCGCAACGCAGATTCAGGCGCGGCAGCAGCCGAAACCGGCAGCAGCGCCAGCCGTCACCGACAATGGCTCGACCGCCGAGCCGTCGTCGATCAGTCCGCAGGCGACACCGCTGACACCTTTCCTGGTCAACGTGGTTTCTAATTCGTCGGCGCGGGCCGATT